>SKEJ01001072.1_pt1 | contig 15660 bp, 10 predicted proteins | sample 4826721 | NCBI WGS metagenome assembly SKEJ01 (sample SAMN11008812, study PRJNA524170) | human gut metagenome | biome: Human fecal sample; material: Feces; isolation source: fecal sample from pouch patient p31 | host: Homo sapiens | place: Israel: Tel-Aviv | collected 2015-06-02 | reverse complement strand
CCCGAACCCGTCTCGGTAATATAACCGGCCTGCTGAGGACGCTGTCCATAGCGGGTCGAACGACCGCCCTGAACCATCAGGAAGCGCCCGTTATCGACCGAGGAACGCGAATTGACGTAGCCGGCGGCGTCCTGAAAACGACCGCCCTGCTGCGACGTCTCGCGTTCGTATGCCATCAGGTCGTCAAAGTAGGCATTGACGACCTCGCGCGGATTGAGGCCCAAAAAGCGAGCATAGCTCGAAATCATGCCCTGTGCATAGCCGCGCGGCGGCATCGAAGCAAAGTTACCGGTCTCGAAAAACTCGATGATCTGCGGCCTGATTTTGATGGTGTTGGCGACCTGCTGAATGGAAAGGCCCATTCGGCGACGCTGCTCGAGCAGCATGTCACCAAAGCGTGCAGCCATCAGAATCCTCCAAACTCACGATCTTCACGTGCCATCTCGGCGTCGACAGATTCCAGCGCGGCAAGACCCTCTTCGTCCAGCAGAACCTCGCGCGGCTTGGAACCGTCGGGCGGGCCGACGACACCCTTTTCTTCCAGCATGTCCATAATACGCCCGGCACGCGCATAGCCAACCTTCAGACGACGTTGCAAGCCAGATGTGGAGCCAAGCTGCGATTCCACCACAATATGGGCGGCTTCCCAAATGAGCGGATCATCGTCTTGCGGCTCGGCGACTCCGGTGCGGACAATACCGCCGCCACCCGCCATGGACATAGAAGCGGGCGCCACGGCGGACAGGATCTCCTCGTGGTAGTCGGGCTCGCTCTGCGACTTGACGAACTCGACAAGCTCGTTGATTTCGTCATCCGAGACAAAGCAGCCCTGGATACGGCGAGGCTTGCCCCAGTCGACCTTGGAGAACAGCATGTCGCCCAAACCGGTGAGCTTTTCGGCACCCATCTGGTCGATGATGACGCGCGAGTCGATGCCCGTGGCGACATTAAAGGCGATGCGGTTGGTGATGTTGGCCTTGATAAGGCCCGTCACCACGTTTGAGCTGGGGCGCTGCGTGGCCACGATAAGATGAATACCGGCGGCACGGCCCAGCTGTGCAATACGCACGATCGAGGCCTCGACATCCTTACCGGCAACCATCATCAGGTCCGAGAGTTCATCAATGATGATGACCAAGTAGGGCATCTTTTGCGGCGGGTTGTCGTAATGCTCAAACTCGCCGGCGGCCTGCTTTTCGTTGTAGGTCGAGATCTTACGAACGTTAAGGCGCTCGAAGACCTTCAGGCGACGCTCCATCTCGGACACGGCCCATTGCAGAGCGCTCGCGGCCTGCTTGGGCTCGGTCACCACGGGCACATAGAGATGCGGCAGACCGTTATAGCCCGCAAGCTCGACGCGCTTGGGGTCGACCATGATCAGGCGAACATCCTCGGGAAGAGCGCGCATGAGCAGGGTCGTGATGATGGAATTGATCATCACCGACTTACCGGAACCCGTGGTACCGGCGATCAGCAGGTGGGGCATCTTGGCAAGGTCGGCGACGACCGGCGTGCCCTCGGCATCGCGCCCGATTGCGAGCTCAAGCGGACCGCCCTTCACATAGGGCAGCACGTCGCCCAGGTTGACGTTCTGGCGCTTGCGATTGGGGATCTCGATGCCCACGAGCGAGGTGCCGGGGATCGGGGCAAAGATACGCACCGACTGGGCAGCGAGCGATAGCGCGATATCGTCCTCGAGGCTCGAAATCTTGCTCACGCGCTCGCCCTCGCCAGGTTGCAGCTTAAAGGTCGTCACCGTGGGGCCGGCGATCCAGCCGACCACGCGGGCACTACGACCAAACTCCAGCAAGGTGGACTGAAGCGACTCGGCAGTTTGCTCCAGCTCCTTGTCCGAAGACGCAGCGGAAGCCGACTGCGGGTTGGCATGCAGAATCTCAAGTGGCGGAAGTTTGAGGCCGTCCTCTTCTTCGCCCTCGTTATCTGCGGCGCCGCCGTCCGCTCCCCCATCGCTGGCCGCAGCCGATTCGACAACACTCAAGGCAGGCGCATCGGCAACCTTAGGATGCTTCAAGAAGTCGGGGATCTGAGGTGCTGCCGAGACAGGATTCACGGCAAACGGCGGCTCGGACTCGTCGATCTTATCGGGGTCGTCTTCCATCGAAAGCTGACCGGTTACCTGGTCGCGCTTTGCATGGCGACGCGGCAGCAAAGTTGTCTTTACGGTCTCAATCGGAGCCTCGTCGTCCTCGTCATCACCCTCGGTGAGCTCAATCTCGCTCTCGGACCAAGACGGGTCGGGCTCACTCGTATTGAGTTTGGGCGCAGCCTTGCCCTTCTTAGCATGGCGGCGCGGCAACAGCGTTGTCTTGGCCCGCTCGGCCTCCACGGCCTCAGACACGTCGACAAACGGATCTTCGTCCACGTCCTCATCGTCCAGAATCGGATCGACTTCGCTACCCATAACCGTAGTCACGGCCGCATCGGAGCCCTTTTGACGAAGAATGCTCAGATGCGGACGGGCGACACCAGGCACCGACAGGGCCTCATCGTCACCCCACGGACTCGCGTTGACGTCGGCACGACGGCGCTCGGCAAAATCTGCCGCACGGTCGCGGGCAGAGCGCAAAACGCCGCCCACCGAAAAGCCAATGATGACAAGGCCCACGATGACAAGGCCCAGCAGGACCACCATCGCGATAGGCTTACCCAGGGCATTTTGCAGCGCACTCGCAATAAACGCACCGATGTAGCCACCCGAGGCGGACAGATTTTGCGGCGTGAACATAAGGTCGCACGAGTCGCTCGTACCTGGCACCATCAACGAAAGAATGGAGACGACGGCGATAAAGACCACGGCGCCGCCCGCAACAGAGCGCGCGTTGAGCGGCGAGTCCTCGCCTAAAAAGAGCGTGGCGGCAAACAGCAAAATGACGATCGGCAGCACGTAGGCGCCCAGACCAAAGCCCAAGTGGTAGAAACCGGCAACCGCAGCCGTAACGGGCGCAGTCGCCGGCGAAATCACGGCAATAAAGGACGCAATCGCCAAAACGGCAATGACCACGCCGGCGATATCGCGGTTGGCCGAGGGCTCGACCAAGGGCTCGAAATCATCGAACTCGGACTCGTGGCCCTTATTGGCACGCAGATGGGAACCGGCACCCTTAGCAGATGCCGGTTGGTTGTTGGCCTTATTGCCTTTGGCGTTTTGTGCAGATCCGCGCGCCAAACTAAACCTCCATGACGACCGGGATGATCATCGGACGAGTACGCGTACGGCTCCAGATAAAGTTGGAGAGCGAGTCGCGCACGGCCTTGCGAATGGCATCGGAACCGCTGCTCGTAAAGCTGAACTTGCCCTTCTCGATCGTCTTCATAATGGACGCGGAGGCATCCTCGGAGAACTGGTCGTCGATGGCAAACGAGACGCCGCGGCCCGAGAACTCGATGGCCTCGATCTTCTTGTGCTTGAGCGAGACGATGGCAACAGCGGTAACCATACCGTCGTTGGCGAGCTTCTGACGATCACGCAAGACGATGGGGTCGGTATCGCCGATACGCAGGCCGTCGACGTAAACGACGCCGGACTCGACGGGCGTACCGCGCTTAACGATACCGCCGCGCATCTCGAGCGTGTCGCCGTTATCGAGGATAAAGATATGATCGTCCTTGAGACCCATCTTGCGGGCGAGCTGGGCATGAGCGCGCAGATGCACGGCCTCACCGTGAACCGGCATAAAGTACGTGGGTTTGGCCATGGCCATCAGGAGCTTGAGCTCCTCCTGGCTACCGTGACCGGAGACGTGGACGAGAGCGCGGTTCTTATCCCACACGTCACAGCCGAGCTTTGCCAAGCTGTTGACGACCTGCTGGACGGCTTTCTCATTGCCGGGAACGGGAGTTGCTGAGAGGATGACGGTATCGCCCTCGTGGATGGAGAGCGTCTTGTGCTCGCCATTGGCCATGCGGGACAGGGCCGATAGCGGCTCGCCCTGCGAACCGGTGCACATGACGACGATCTTGTCGTCGGGCAGGTTATCGATATCGAAGGCATCGAGGATATCGGCATCGTCGATGTTGAGGTAGCCCAGCTCACGCGCCACGCGAGTGTTAGTGAGCATGGAGCGACCGGTCACAACGACCTTACGGCCGCACTTGCGGGCGGCATCGCAGATCTGCTGCAAACGATGGATGTGGCTCGAGAACGACGCGACGAACACGCGACCCGGCGCGTTCTTGATAGCGTGCAGCAGGTTGGGACCAACCTCGGCCTCGGACTTGGTAAAGCCGGGAACCGTGGCATTGGTGGAGTCGGAAAGCAGTAGGTCGATGCCCTGCTTGGCAAAGCGGCTGATAGCGGCATAGTCGGGCGTGACGCCATCGATGGGCGTCTGGTCGAGCTTAAAGTCGCCGGTGTGCATAACGGTGCCCTGATTGGTACGGATGAACACGCCCAGAGCGCCAGGGATGGAGTGAGTCATCGAGAAGAAGTCGAGCGAGATGCCGCCGAGGTTGACATGGCTGCCGCCCTTGACCTCGCGGAACTTGGGGGCGCGGATACGGAACTCAGAAAGCTTGCCCTCGATAAAGCCAAGCGTCAGCTTGCTCGAGAAGATGGGCACCTTGTTGTTGAGGTCCTGCAGCAGGTACGGAAGCGAACCGGTGTGGTCCTCATGGCCGTGGGTGACGACGATACCGCGGAGCTTCTCCTCGTTCTCCAGGACATAGGTGTAATCAGGAAGCACCAGGTCGATACCGGGCTGGGAGTCATCGGGGAACATGAGGCCGGCGTCGACGAGCACCATGTCGTCGCCGCACTCGAAGACCGTCATGTTCTTGCCGATGCCGTCAAGGCCGCCGAGCGGGATAATCTTCAAGGGAGATGATTTTTTAGCTGCCATAGGTTAGTGTGGTTTCCTTTCTTCGAAACGGGTCTGGAACAACCGACGGGGCGCTTCTGGCAAACCGACCGCCGGGAACGTACAACAATGCATCGCAGAGTCGATGCAATAACCACAGTATGATACCCATTTGCACAACAACAGACCACCCATGCATCAAAGCCCCATCTGAACCTGTGTATCCCGCCGGTCAGGGCTCAGCGGCCCCGGCACGGGCTAAGTTTCCTGCTCTACAGTCCTGCTCACGACGGAGGCCACATTAAGTGGCCTCCTGTTCGTGCGGAACTCGCGATAAACTTAGCCCGTGCCGGGCCCGCTGAGCCCTGACCTGCCAATATGAGATAGGTTTATTTTGGTAGGTTTTATCAGGGGAAATACTGCTGTGTCTATCTACTGATCTGAAATCTGACTACTGAATAGACTGTCTAACTAAATAGCGAGCGGCACTAACCAGCCCTTTTGCTTGCGCCCGGGAGGGACGCATATGAAGTTTATCGCGAGTTCCGCACGCAAAGGAAAGCACTTAATGTGCTTTCCGTCTTGCGCAGGACTGTAGAGCAGGAAACTTCATATGCGGCCCCCCCGGGCGCAAGAAAATGGGCGACCCCCTTAGGAGTCGCCCTTGTTGAGCTGCTTATGTTTAGCTGTTACTCGGCGTCGTGGTGACGGCGGGGCTTTCGGCCTCCGTTGTCGCCGGGACGGCGCGGACGGTCGCTGCGCTCGGAGCGCTCGCGACGCGGACGCTCGCGGCGCTGGAAGTGCTCGCCGTCGCCCTCGGAGGCACCCTCGCCGCGAGCCGGGGCCTCGGGCTTATCCAGACGATCGAGCGAGATCTTGCCGCGATCGTCGACCTCGATGACGACGACCTTGACCTCGTCGCCCACGTTGAGCACGTCCTCAACCTTCTCCACGCGGCCCTTGGCGACGCGGGAGATGTGCAGCAGGCCGTCCTTACCAGGCAGCAGGTTGACGAAGGCACCGAAGGGCTGGATGGAGACCACGCGACCGGTGTACTCCTCGCCCGGCTCGGGAACCTTGATGATGAGCTTGATGCGCTCGACAGCCTGGTCGACGGACTCGCCGGTACCGCCGACAAAGACGGTGCCGTCCTCCTGGATGTCAACCGAAGCGCCGGTCTCGTCCTGGATGCCGCGGATGACCTTGCCACCGGAACCGATGACGTCGCGGATCTTATCGGTCGGAACCTGGATGGAGACGATGCGCGGAGCGGTGCTGCGCGTGGTGTGGCGCGGCTCAGGGATCACATCGAGCATCTTCTGCAGGATGAAGGCACGACCCTCCTTGGCCTGCTGCAGGGCGCGGGCCAGGATGTCGAAGGTGAGGCCGGTGGCCTTGTTGTCCATCTGCAGGGCGGTGATGCCCTCGGTGGTGCCGGTGACCTTAAAGTCCATGTCGCCCAGGAAGTCCTCGAGACCCTGGATGTCGGACAGGACCACGGTCTTGCCCTCCTCCTGGATCAGACCCATGGCGATACCGGAGACCGGGCGCTTAATGGGCACGCCGCCGTCCATAAGGGCGAGCGTGGAACCGCAGGTCGAAGCCATCGAAGAGGAGCCGTTGGACTCCATGACCTCGGAGACGACGCGGATGGCGTAGGGGAACTCGTTCTCGTCGGGGAGCACCGGAAGCAGGGCGCGCTCGGCAAGGTTGCCGTGACCGATCTCACGGCGCTTGGGGCTGCCCATGCGACCGGTCTCGCCGGTGCAGAACGGCGGGAAGTTGTAGTGGTGCATGTAGCGCTTGCCCTCGGTGGGCTCGATGGTATCCAGACGCTGGCCCTCGTTGAGCATGCCGAGCGACAGGACGGAGAGCACCTGGGTCTGGCCACGCTGGAACAGGCCGGAGCCGTGAACGAGCGGCAGGTAGTTGTCCTTCACCATGATGGGGCGGATCTCATCGGCGGCACGGCCGTCGACGCGCTCGCCGGTCTCGACGACCATGGTGCGCATGGCCTTCTTCTCGAGCTTCTTGAGCGCCACGGGGATCTCGCGCTCCCAAGCGGCCTGCTCCTCCTCGGTGAACTCGGCGCGGATGGACTCCTTCAGAGCCTCGACCTTACCGATACGGGAGAGCTTGTCGGCATCGCGAAGGGCGGCCGCCATCTCGTCGTAGTGGGCGAAGATGCGCTCCTGGACCTCCTCGACGGGCTGGTCGAGCGGGTACTCCTTCTTGACGATGGGGCCGTTGACCTGCTCCCACTCGGCGACGAACTCGTCCTGGGCCTGGCAGAAGGCAGCAAGGGCCTCCTGGCCAAACTTCATGGCGGCGAGCATGTCGTCCTCGGAGATCTCCTCGGCGCCGGCCTCGACCATCGAGATGAAGTCGGCGGATCCGCCCAGCTCCAGGTCCAGATCGGAGTTCTCGCGCTCCTCGTAGGTGGGGTTGACGATAAACTCGCCGGTCTCCACGTTGCGGCCGATGCGCACGCAGGCAAGCGGGCCCTCGAAGGGCACGCCGCCGAGCGTCATGGCCAGGGAAGCACCCATGACGTTGATGACGTCAAAGGGGTTGACCTGGTCGGCGACGAGCGAGGTGGCGACGATGTGCACCTCGTTGCGGAAGCCGTCCGGGAAACTCGGGCGAATCGGACGGTCGATCATACGAGCCGTGAGCGTGGCCTTCTCGCTGGGACGGCCCTCACGCTTGAGGTAACCACCCGGGATGCGGCCGGCGGCGTACATCTTCTCGTTGAAGTCGACGGTCAGCGGGAAGAAGTCGTAGTTCTTGCGCTCCTTGGAGACGACCACGGTGTCGAGCATCGTGGTGTCGCCCTGCTTGACCAGGCAGGCGCCGGTGGCCTGCTTGGCAAGCTCGCCCGACTCAAAGGTGTAGGTCTTGCCGTACAGCTCAAAGGTCTTGGATACGAGTGTCATTGTTCTCCTTTACCCCACAGGCCCCTTGCCTGCGGGCTTCTCATGTGACGCGGGCCCCCTGCCCCCGCCACGCTTCAGAGCGTGATTGTTCGCGCCCTTACACAAAAAGAGCGCCCCGCTGCGCAGGACGCTCTTAGCATGTACAAATCCTTACTGGATGTTGTCGCGGATGCCCAGAGCCTTGATGAGCTCACGGTACTCGACGATGTCGTTCTTCTTGATGTAGGAGAGAAGACGACGACGACGGCCGACGAGCATGAGCAGACCACGACGGGTGTGGAAGTCCTTCTGGTGGGACTTCATGTGCTCGGTCAGCTCCTTGATGCGCTCGGACAGGATGGCGACCTGAACCTTGGGGTTGCCGGTGTCGACCGGGGTGTTACCGAACTGGGCAGTCAGCTCCGCCTTGCGCTCTTTGGAAACAGTCATTGTTTCACCTTTCGTTTCTTGTCGCCCGCGGGCGACGCTATTCGCCTCGGACTGGGAAGCCGCCGGTGGAGCGAGCATCCAAGGTCGAGGTACCAACAGGTCGGTATGTTACCACAAGCAGCCTGCGTCTGCGCATCATCACCGACCCAACATGAATTCCATCGCACGGAGGCGCTGATCGGTGTGCGTCGCAGCCCAAACATGCGAAAGCCCCAACAAAAAAGCGGCAGTATGGGGATCGATCCTCTCAGCCAAAAGCGCATCGAAGGTCATGGACATGAGGGCGCGCAGCCATGCGACCTCACCGGTCGATACCAACTCTGCACCCGGAACGCTCGACGCGCACGAGCCGCACATGAGCCCGCCGGCCTGGGGCGAAAAATACGACAGCATGGGGTCTCCGCACAGCACGCAGGCAGAAAAATCGGGTCGATAGCCAACATGCGACAGCAGCTTAAACACATATGCCGCCACAAGTAGATCCATATGTGCCGTATCGAGCCCGCTGCCCACCAGGGCAAGCGCCCGCTGCGTGATGGCAAAGGTAAACGGGTCCTCGGCGTCCTCGAACGAGCACACGCGCGCGACCTCGGCGATCGCGCTTGCGGCGCAGGTCGTCTCGTAATCGGGCGCAGCTCCGAGCGGCGCCTCCATAAGCTCGGCCTGGGAAACCACATCGAACGACCGTCCATGCGCGAGCAGCATATCGACAGTACAGAACAGCTCGCAGCGCGCAGCCAGGCGCCCACCGGGTTTGCGGGCGCCCTTTGCCACGGCACGAACCTGCCGACCCCGCTCGTCAAGCATCGTCAGGATCAGGTCCGTCTCTTTGAGCTTCGTCTTGTCGAGGACGAGCACCTTCGTGCGATATGTCCGGGAGCCTGCCATGCGCGCCGCGAGTCCTTACTCCTCGGCGTTGTAGCCAAAGCGGCGAATCTGGGCCTCGTCGTCACGCCAGCCGGCCTTGACCTTCACGTCCAGCTCCAAAAAAACCTGCGTGCCAAAGATGCGCTCAAGATCGCGACGGGCGTCGATACCGATATGCTTGATCATCTCGCCGCCCTTGCCGATGATGATGCCCTTTTGGCCCTCGCGCTCGACGTAAATGGTGGCGTGCACGCGCAGCACCTTCTTGGTCTGCTCGAGCGCATCGCAGATTACGCCAACGGAGTGCGGAATCTCATCACGCGTGCGGCGCAAGACCTTCTCGCGCACAAACTCGGCAACGAGCGTCTCATCGGAAGCGTCGGTACCCATGTCCTCGGGGAACCAACGCGGGCCCTCGGGCAAAAAGTGCGCAACGGTCTCGATAAAGGCATCGACGTTGAAGTTCTTGACCGACGACGTCACGATCTCGTCGTCATATTCCATGAGCTCGTGGGCTGCCTTAAGCTGCTCCATGACCTGTGCGGGGTCGGCCTCATCGGCCTTGGTGAGCACCAGGACCTTCTTGGCACGAGCGTTCTTGACGCGCTCGGCAACCCAGGCGTCTCCCCTGCCGATCGGCTTGGTGGCATCAATCAAAAACGCGACGACGTCGACATCGTTCAACTCGAACAGCGCGCTCTTGTTGAGCTCGGACCCCAGGCCGTCCTTAGGCTTATGGATACCCGGGGTATCGACAAAGACCAGCTGGTAGCCGGGACGGTTGACGACGGCGCGCATGCGGCGGCGGGTCGTCTGGGCCACTGGCGAGGTGATGGCGACCTTTTTGCCATAGCAGGCATTGAGCAGTGTGGACTTGCCGGCGTTGGGGCGGCCGACCAGGGCCACGAAACCGCTGCGGAAACCGGGCTCAACGTCGCCAAAGCCCGCGAGGCTATCGTCCTCGTCGCACAGGGCGTCGAGCTCCTCGTCACTCATGTCCTCAAACGGGTCGAACTCCTCGACATCCTCATAGGCCTCGTTCGCTTCGGTATCCACCGCATCCAGGGACTCGTCGTCCAGAGTTTCATCGATAGGCTGCATATTGTCGGACATGGAAATCCCTTTCTAAATAAAGTCGAGCGCGTGGGCAAATACCAGCAAGCCCACAATCGCGGCGGTAATGGAAAGTACGTATACGGAGGCGGCGGCGATATCCTTCGCACGCTTTGCCAGCGGATGGAGCTCCTGGGTCGCCAGGTCGACAATCGCCTCCATAGCGGTATTGCACAGCTCGCCGTGAATCACCAGGCCACAGCAGATAATAACCGTGGCCCACTCGGCAATATCGAGGCCGACAATGCAGCCGGCAATGACGGTGCACACGCCCGCCACGAGCATGACCTTGATATTACGCTCGGTCTTGACGGCGGTAACGAAGCCCTCCATGGCGTAGGAAAACGACTTTAAGAAGGACGGATGGTCCTTGTTCGATCCGGGAATCATAGACGGCTCCTAGTCGTGGGCGTGGTTGGTAATGGGGCCGACGTGGACCAGCTTGGGGTCCTCGCCGCGCTCGAGCGCCAGATCGCGCAGGATGGCGTCCTCGCGGGCCTCCATGACCTCGGCCTCGTCGTCCTCGATATGGTCATACCCCAGCAGGTGCAGCATGCCATGCACGAGCATCAGGCGGCACTCGTCGGCAGGGGCATTGCCAAAGCCGGGGGCCTGACGGGCAATGACTTGCGGGGCCAGGATGATATCGCCAAGCTCAAGCGTCTCGTCGGCGGGAATATCCTCGTCAAAGGCCGAGTCACATTCAAACGAGAGGACATCGGTGGTTCGGTCGATACCGCGCCACTCGTGGTTGAGCTCGTGCATCTCGTCCTCATCGACATACGAAAGGGAAATCTCGACTTCACGCTCAACGCCCTCGGCGGCAAGCACGACCTCGCAGATGTGCTCTACCTCCTGCGCATCGAGCAGCGTATCGAGCTCGGCATCGTTGCTGATCAATACACTCAACGGGACTCCTTTCGGTCGTGTACGCGCTTCTCGCGCACATCATCATAGGCATCGTATGCCTCGACGATACGCCCAACCAAGGCATGGCGCACGACGTCGGCACGCTCGAGGTGAGAAAATGCGACATCGTCGACACGGCCCAAAATCTGCTCAACGTCGGCAAGACCGCCACGACGACCCACCAGGTCACGCTGACTCAGGTCACCGGTAATCACAAACTTGGAGTTAAAGCCCAAGCGCGTCAGAAACATCTTCATCTGCTCGGGCGTGGTATTTTGCGCCTCGTCGAGCACCACGAAGGCATCGCTCAGCGTGCGGCCGCGCATGTAGGCAAGCGGGGCGATCTCGATCACGCCACGTTCCATAAGTTCATCGGTGCGTTCGCGATCCATCATGTCAAAAAGGGCGTCGTAGAGCGGACGCATATAGGGATCGATCTTTTCCTCGAGGGTACCGGGCAAAAAGCCCAGGTTCTCCCCAGCCTCGACAACCGGACGCGTCAAGATCAGACGGCCCACCTCGTGACGCTTGAGCGCGGCGACGGCGAGCGCCATGGCCAGATAAGTCTTACCGGTACCGGCAGGACCCAGACCAAACGTGATGGTATGCGAGCGGATGGCATCCACGTAGCGCTTTTGGCCGAGCGTTTTGGGGCGAATGACGCGACCACGATACGAAAGCAGCACGTCGTCGCGAAGCGACGTAGCCTCGTGCTCACCGTCGCGCAAGACGGCAAGGCAGCGAGAGACATCGTCGGCAGACAGCGTGCGTCCGGCGGCCGCCTCGCGAAAAGCGTACTCGAAAAAACGCGCCACGAGCTCGACCTCGTCCGGGTCACCGCTCACGGCGATGCTGTCGCCACGGGCGACCACGTGGGCGCGAACCAAGCTCTCCAGCGCACGTAGGACGCCGTCGCCGGCACCCAAAACGCGCGAGGGGTCAATACCCTCAGGAACGGTAAGTCTAATCTTCGAGGCTTCCATGAACCTCCCTGCGTGCATGGACCAAGCCGGAATCATCGACTCCGATGATAGCAACATCGAGCAGGCACGGGGCTGTGAGTCCATGGGTATCGTCAAGACGGGCATGATGGAACGAACCAAGCGTCAGGTTGTCGCCATACTCGAGCACGGCGCGTTCAACGGTTCCCACGCGACGGCGAGCGTCGGCGATCGCGAGTTCTTGCGCCGTGGCTCGCATACGACGACTGCGCTCGGCCATAACCTCGGGCGGCACCTGGTCGGGCATATCGGCAGCAAGGGTACCGGGACGTTTGCTGTAGCGGAACACGTGCATACGCGAAAAGCCCACGCGGCGGCACAGCGCCAGCGATTCCTCAAACTCCTCGTCCGTCTCGCCCGGAAAACCGACGATGACGTCGCACGAAAGAGACGCCTGAGGCAACTTGGTGCGAATCATGCGCACCGTCTCCTCGAAGGTCTCGGCGCTATAGGGACGGCCCATGCGGTGCAGCGTCCTGGTGCAGCCGGACTGCACGGGCAGGTGCAAAAACGGGGCGATGCGCTGCGGATAGCGCGCCATGACCTTAAGCAGGCGCTCCGAGATATCCATGGGCTCGACCGAGGAAATGCGCACATGCGGAATGGACGTGCGCTCCATAATCGCCTCGAGCAGCTCATCGATCTCGACGTGTTCGTCAGTCGCGCTCTTGCCATCGTAGGCGCCCAGGTTCACGCCCGTCAGCACCACCTCGGGCACGCCGGCCTCCTGGGCCTCGCGAACCTGCTCGAGCACGGACTCGACCGGCACGGAGCGCTCGGGGCCGCGGGCCTTCCACACGATGCAATAGGTGCAACGATGATTGCAGCCGTCCTGGATCTTCACGCCCAGACGCGAGCGCCCGAGTGCGTCGACCACCTCGACGTCGCTGCAGGCGGGAACGTCATCGGACTCAACGCCCAGCACCTCGCAGACGCGTTCGGCGACATCGATCTTGGACGGCTCGGCGATCACGCGGTCCGAAAGCTCCAATAGCTCCTCGGGGTGCAAATTGACCACGCATCCGGTCACGACCACATAGGGCTCGCTTGGATAGGCCAGCGCATGGCGGACGGCCTTACGAGTCTTGGCCTCGGCCTCGCCCGTAACGGCACAGGTGTTAATGACGATCAGCTCAGCATCCTGAGGCTCCACCATTGCAAAGCCCAGGCGCATTAGATCGGCAGTGATACGGTCAGACTCAACCCGGTTGACACGGCAACCGAGGTTGACGACGGAAATATGGGGTGCGAGCACGCGGGCTCCTTAATCGAGGATATCGTCGAGAGCGCTCTTAATGCGATCGGTCACCGACTTCTTACCGGAAGCGACATCATCGCCCATCTCATCGGCAAAAGCACGGAGCAGCTCGCGCTGCTTGTTGGAAAGATTGGTGGGAACGACCACGCGCAGTTGCACGATCAGGCGACCACGCGAACCGCCACCGCCAATGCGCGGCATGCCGTAATTATTGACGCTCACGGTGTCGCCGTACTGGGCGCCGGCGGGAACCGTCACCTTAACGACCTCGTCGGGCATGATACCCTCGACCTCGATCTCGCAGCCGAGCGCAGCCTGCGCAATCGAGACATCGCTCACGAGGTACAGGTCGTCACCGTTGCGCTTAAAACGCTCGTGGTCGGCGACGCGCACGTTGACGATCAGGTCACCCGAAGGTTCGCCGCGAAGGCCGGCCTCGCCAAAACCACTCACGCGCAGCTGGCGACCGGTCGAAACACCGGCGGGAATATCGATGTCGATCTTTTCATGCGAAGGCGTGCGACCCTGACCGTCGCAGGTCTCGCAGGGATGGTCGATGACCGTGCCCTCGCCGTGGCAGTCGGGACAGGGCGAAGAAGACTGAACCTGGCCCAGGAAAGAACGCTGGACCGTCGTGACATAGCCCGTGCCGTGGCAGCGGCTGCACTGCTTTTCCTGTGCACCCTCGGCCCTACCGGTGCCGTTGCAATCCTCGCAGGGGGCAAGGCGGTCATAGCTGATCGTCTTTTTGCAACCGAGCGCCGCCTCCTCAAGGGTCACCGAAAGGGAGATCGCCATATCGCGGCCGCGACGACGCTCACGGCGATTTCGGGCGCCACCGCCGGCACCGCCGCCAAAGAACGACGAGAAAAGGTCGTCCATGCCCATGCCGCCAAAGATATCGTTGATATCGACGTAGCCCGAACCACCAGGGCCGTCCGCGGTGCCGTAACGGTCGTAGTTAGCACGCTTCTGCTCGTCGGAAAGAACGGAATAAGCCTCGTTGAGCTCTTTGAACTTGGCCTCGGCCTCGGGGTCGTCCGAAACGTCCGGGTGTACGGTACGGGCCTTCTTTAGAAACGCGCGCTTAATCGTCCGCGCATCGGCATCCTTGTCGACGCCAAGTACCTCGTAGTAATCCCTATTTTCCGACACGACCGAATCCTTCCGACTTTCATTATTGTCACAGTGCGTCCTATACCCAAGCTGGGCCGGCCGCAAACAGAGGGCTAGATGTTATTGCATTGCGTAGGGCGAAAGCATGGCACGTTGCGAGCAGCTCGCAAACCAAACCGACACGAGCGCGAACATAAATCCGTTGGCAAAACCGTTGGCAAACTGCATCACGCCGCGCTTCCACCACAGCAGACTGCGGTGCAGCACGCCGTCCGAGACCACCATGAACAAGCCCATGGCAAACGGAATAAAGCACATCACGGCAAAGGCCGAGAACACGCCCGAGATGGCCGACAGCACCAAAAACGGCGCCACGATGCCCATCAGGTAAAAACCGGTACGGGCCTTGCCTTCCAGACGCTCGGCCTCAACATGAGCGCGACCGACCAGATCGCCGCCCGAGGCACCGTTGGTGCCGGCGTGACCCATGCCGCTAATGCGGACCTCGTCGCCATCGTGCGTGCCGGCAGGAAACTCAATTGTCTGCTCGGAGGTCACACGAGTTCGCCCGCTGCCGCCGCAATCGGGACAGGGGTCGGCGACGACCTTACCGGAACCTCCGCACTCGGGGCAGACCGACTGGAACGTGCCGGCACCGAACAGGAAGGACAGGTCGACGTCGATGTGGCCGCGACCGCCGCAGCTCGGACAGGTATGTGCATGCTCGGACGAGACAGAACCCGAGCCTCCGCAGTGACCACAGGTATCGAAGCGCGTATAGCGAACGGTCTTGCGGGCACCGCCCTTGGCCTCCTTGGCTTCGAGCTTAATATCGACGACCACGTTGGCGCCGTTCTCGGGATTATAGGCAGCCTGCCCGCGACGCGGCTGGCCCCAGGCGCCACCAAAGGGAAAGCCGCCCTCAAAGGGATTGCCATAGCCCGCGCTACCGGCGTAGCCGCCGCCATAGGGCGAAGCCGTAGGAGCGCCGGCAAAGGGGTTGCCCGAGCGCATGGCGTCGTAGCGCGCACGCTTCTGCTCGTCCGAAAGCACGGCATAGGCCTCGGAAACCTCTTTAAACTTTTCCTCGGCATCCGGTTCTTTGTTGACGTCCGGATGGAGCTTGCGGGCCTTTTGCTGGAAGGCCTTCTGTATATCACGCGAGGTGGCGTCCTTGGAGACACCCAAAATCTCGTAGTAATCTTTTTCGTTCA
>SKEJ01001071.1_pt1 | contig 15677 bp, 15 predicted proteins | sample 4826721 | NCBI WGS metagenome assembly SKEJ01 (sample SAMN11008812, study PRJNA524170) | human gut metagenome | biome: Human fecal sample; material: Feces; isolation source: fecal sample from pouch patient p31 | host: Homo sapiens | place: Israel: Tel-Aviv | collected 2015-06-02 | reverse complement strand
CTCCAGGATCTGGGGAGAGACCCGGAGCCAGAAGAAATTGCCGCGGAAATGGACTTGCCGGTCAAGAAGGTTAGGGAGGCCCTCAAGGTGGCCCAGGAGCCAGTTTCCTTGGAGACACCGATTGGGGAAGAGGATGACTCCCACTTAGGCGACTTTATCGAAGACAAGGACGCAACCAGCCCGGAACAGCACGCGGCCAGTGAAATGCTGAGAGACCAGCTGGCGGAAGTGCTTGACACTTTGACTGACAGGGAGGAGAATGTATTGCGTCTGCGTTTTGGTCTGGATGACGGAAATCCCCGGACTTTGGAAGAAGTCGGCCGGGTCTTTGGCGTGACCCGGGAGCGGATCCGGCAGATCGAGGCCAAGGCCTTGCGCAAGCTGCGGCACCCAAGCCGGAGCAACAAGTTGCGTGACTTTTTAGAGTAGTAAATTTTTAGCAGAATAAGAACAGGGCGGATTGAATGGCAAAAGTAAATGCTTCTAACGTAAATGATTTTCCACTGGAAAAAGCAGTTAAAATGGTGATTACCGGTTTAAAGAAGACCAAGCGGATCCGCGAAAAGGACTTGAAGGCCCGGCTCTTGCTGCCGTATGGTCTGAATGATGCCGAAACTGCCAAGCTGGTAGAAGAGTTTGCGGACAATGGGATTAGTATCGTTGACGACCAGGGTGAACCGTCTGCTCTGGCCCTCAAGGCTGAAGAAGAAGCTGAAAAGAAAGAACAAAAAGAACTGGCCGCTTCCAGCGACAACGACCAGGTTTACGACTCGGTTCGGATGTATTTAAAGGAAATCGGCAAGGTCCCGCTTTTGAGCCGGGACGAAGAAGTAGAAGTAGCCAAGCGGATTAAAAACGGCGATGAGTCAGCCAAGGATGAACTGGCCGCCGCCAACCTCCGTTTGGTTGTCTCCATTGCCAAGCGCTATGCCAAGCACAATGGGAAGATGGGGATCCTGGACTTGATCCAGGAAGGCAATATCGGCTTGATGAAGGCAGTTGACAAGTTCGACTACTCCAAGGGCTTTAAGTTTTCAACTTATGCTACCTGGTGGATCCGGCAGGCCATTACCCGGGCCCTGGCTGACCAGGACCGGATGATCAGAATCCCGGTTCACGTAGTGGAAAGCATCAACAAGATGAACCGGATCCAGCGGACTCTGCAGCAGGACCTGGACCGGAATGCCAAGCCGGAAGAGCTGGCCGCGGAAATGAATGAACCTTTGCAGAAGGTGCAGGAAATTATCACGGTAGCCAAGAACCAGGAAACTGACTCTTTGGACAAGTCGGTTGGCGAAGAAGGGGACTCGCAATTGGGGGACCTTTTGGAAGACAACAAGGCAATCAACCCGGAAGAATACACTGCTTTTGAAATGCTGAAGGACCAACTGTCCGGCATGATGGGTGAGTTCCTGACTGACAGAGAAGCTAAGGTCTTGAAGCTGCGCTTCGGCCTGGAAAACTATGAGCCGCACACTCTGGAAGAAGTTGGCCGCAGTCTGGGCGTTACCCGGGAACGGGTCCGGCAGATTGAAGATAAGGCTGTCAAGAAGTTGAAGCAACACTCAGACCTGCTCCAGGACTACTTCTCAGCAGAATAGACAGAAGAAACATGTTTCCATTTTTTGGAAGCATGTTTTTTTACGATGACGGAAGACTTGGCAAGGCAATGCTCTGCCTGGCTCAAAGGCCAAAAGGACTTCAAAGATCCGGTTTACAGCAGCCATTTTAAGTAGAAAAAGAAAATTAGCTAAGCACAAAAAAGCGATCAAGATCATAGCAGATCTTGGTCGCTTTTCGCGTTTTCGTTAAGAGATTAAGTAGCAATAAGAATTAGAGAAGATTAGTCGAGGTCAGTCCCGTTGGATGCAATGACCTTCTTGTACCAGAAGTAGGAGTCCTTTGGGGTTCTGCTGAGGTCGCCGACTCCTTGGTCATTCTTGTTGACGTAGATGAAACCGTAGCGCTTGTCCATTTGGCCAGTCCCGGCAGAAACCAGGTCGATTGGCCCCCATGGCAGGTAGCCCATCAGGTCAACGCCGTCGATCGCAACTGCCTTTTCCATTTCGCTAATGTGTTTCTTCAGGTAGTCAACCCGGTATGGGTCATGAATCTTGCCGTCTTCGACCTTGTCGTAGGCCCCCAGGCCGTTTTCAACGATGAAGAGGGCAGGTGGTAGCGGTCAGTCAAGTGGTTCAAAGCCAGGCGGAGGCCAACCGGGTCAATTTCCCAGCCCCAGTCGCTTCTTTCCAAAGTCGGGTTAACCGCAACCGCCTTTTCCAGGTCGCTCAGTTCATCAGCTGAGACCTTTTCGCTGGAGACAGTAGTTGACTGGTAGTAAGAGAAGGCCACGTAGTCAACGGTCCCTTCTTTAAGGACGACTCTGTCTTCGTCAGTGATGTCTGGCCGGTAGCCGTGCTTTTCAATATATTGATGCCAGAATAGTCTGCGTAAGAAATCGTTCCAACCGCAAAGACTGGATCGCTCTTATTTGCACGGACATGACGATCGATGAAAATGAGATCATCAGAATTTACGGCAAAAGATGGGACATCGAGGTCTTCTTCAAGACCTGCAAGAGTTTCTTGAAGCTTGGCACTGAATACCATGGCCTGTCATATGATGCATTGACTGCTCATACAGCTTTCGTCTTTCTGCGTGAGTTTTCAAGACTTCATAGTTCTTTTTGGTGTGGGAAGTTTAAGATACTAACAAGAAAACCAAAAATTCCCAGATCATTAATTTAACATATTGTATCAAACCACGCCTGGAATATTATCTAGGCGTTTTTTTAATGTCATGGTATTTTCTGGCAGAAAGGTTGCATTATTGTGACTACAGTCGTAAACTAATAAGTGTTAGGAGGCTACAAACGTAAACTTAGAATTCAATTAATGGCGGAAGCCAATTGAAGGATGCAAAGAATGTAACCATCACCGATTCTGATGGATGGTTACGAGAGCAATTTGGACAATGGGACATGCGACTAGTCGTGAACTAATCGATGCTATGAACGAATTAGAAGGCTGGTCAGCTCAACAACCAAAACGCTACTTCACAGGTCGATTCAAAAACAGGCGGTTGCGCAGCTGGCGGCAGTCGACCATTCACGTATAAGCCGGTTGTTGGCGAGAAGGAATCAATGGCGGCAGCGGCAGATGATTTGTTTGACCATATGTGTGCGATGCGGGCTGGTTCAACATTGCCGGCGTTATTCAGTCAAGGGAACTCTCATGGGCGGATATTGTGAACTTACAGGCGATTCTAGCTGAAAAGGCCAAAACAGCGCCCGAGGAAGTTCAGTGTAACTGCTTGCCAGGTGATCAAACGTGTTAAGACTGTGGTGTTCTATTTACTTTTAGGATTGCTGCACAAAAATCCAGAATCTGGGATTTCTGATGGCGGAAACTTATGAATTTTTGTCGTAATTCTCATTCATATAGTGGCGTGGTGCTCCGCAAAGCAGAAGCCTAAATATAAGAACCTGGTGGAAAAATCCCGAGCCCGGGGATTTCCACACAAGGAACTTATATTCCGGCTTCTAACCGCTTTGCTACGCACACTTATTTTTAGGAGGTCGATAATCATGGCAAATAAAGAGGACCATATGAACATGAAAAACATGAGTGCTAAGAATATGGAAAATAAAGAGGACCATATGAATATGAAAAACATGAGTGCTAAGAATATGGAAAATAAAGAGGACCATATGAACATGAAAAACATGAGTGCTAAGAATATGGAAAATAATGAATCAAATATGTGTCATATGGATCACGATATGACCGAAACGGATCATAATCAAATGAACATGGACCACGATATGGCCGAAACGGATCATAATCAAATGAACATGGACCACGATATGGCCGAAATGGATCACAGCCAAATGAACATGAATCACGGTGATATGGATATGGCTGGGACCGACATGATGATGCACGGTGGCACAATGATGCATATGGGGAATTTGAAAGTTAAATTTTGGGTCTCCGTTGTCTTAGCGATTCCAGTTTTACTGTTAGCACCAATCATGGGTTTAAACGTTTCCATCCTTAGTTTCAGTTCACCGCTAATTGTTGGCATTATCATCGTTTTGTTTGATACAGCACTTTACTTTTATGGCGGAATGCCATTTTTAAAGGGGGCTAAAGCGGAAATTCAGAATAAATCTCCTGAAATGATGACGCTAGTAACCCTTGGAATTTCCGTTTCGTATTTCTACAGTTTGTACGCATTTATTGCCAACAACTTCTTGAACCCGGCAAATCATGTAATGGATTTTTCGTTCGAACTTGCAACCCTGATTTTAATTATGCTTCTAGGACACTGGATTGAAATGAATGCATTGATGGGGGCTGGGGATGCCTTACAAAAGATGGCGGCCCTGTTGCCTAAGACGGCCCATCTAGTTACAGATAATGGTGAAACAAAAGAAGTGCCAGTATCTGATTTAAAAGTTGGTCAAGCTTTCCAAGTGCGTTCAGGTGAGAGTATTCCAGCCGATGGTGTTATTACGGCTGGGGAGTCGACCGTGAATGAAGCACTGGTAACCGGTGAATCTGCTGCCGTTCCCAAGAAAGTTGGCGATAAGGTCATTGGTGGTGCAACCAACAATAACGGAACGCTAACGGTTAAAATTAGTGGTACTGGTGACTCCGGCTATCTTTCTCAAGTAATGAAAATGGTTCAAAATGCCCAGCAAGCTAAATCTAAAGCAGAAGATAAAGCTGATTTAGTTGCCAAGTATCTATTTTACGCGGCATTTAGTGTTGGGATTATTGCTTTCTTTGCCTGGTTACCCCAGGGATTGGCGACTGCAATGACGATCATGGTGACCGTCTTCGTGATTGCTTGCCCGCATGCATTAGGATTAGCGATTCCATTAGTGGTTTCTCGTTCTACTACGATTGGCGCTCAAAATGGGCTATTAGTTCGAAATCGCCAAGCCATTGAAGCAAGTCAACATGTTAGCCACGTTCTCTTGGATAAAACTGGCACGTTAACAGAAGGTAAATTTACGGTGAATGCATTGATTCCAAATGATGGGATTGACGAAACAACGTTATTAAGCCGACTGGCCGCCCTTGAAAGTAATTCGACTCATCCGCTGGCCCAAGCAATCATTACTGAAGCCCAAGCGAAGGGCATTGAAGTCGTTGCGGCTGAAAAGTCTCAAAATATTCCGGGCGTTGGTATTTCCGGTAATGTTGATGGCACTGACTATATGATTGTTAATGGTAACTATTTAAAGAAGCAAGGGATCAAGTTTGACGAGGCCGCTGCTGATAAATGGGCTGCTAAGGGTAATTCCGTCAGCTTCCTATTGCAGGGCACCCAAGTTCAAGGAATGGTTGCTGAAGGCGACACCATCAAAGCGGGTGCTAAGGAATTAATTAGTGGTCTTCAGAAGCGAGGAATTACCCCTGTAATGCTCACTGGCGATAATCCAAAAGCCGCGGAACACGTTGCTAACTTACTAGGATTGACTGAATTCCATGCAGGCCTATTACCAGATGATAAGCAAAAGATTGTTGCTGATTATCAAGCAAAGGGCAATCACGTCATCATGGTTGGTGACGGCGTAAATGACGCACCAAGTCTTGCCGCGGCCGATATTGGAATTGCAATTGGTGCCGGAACCGATGTTGCCATTGATTCCGCTGATGTTGTGTTGGTTAAATCAGACCCCAGCGATATTTTACATTTTCTTGATTTGGCTAAAATCACAAATCGGAAAATGGTTCAAAATCTCTGGTGGGGAGCAGGCTACAATATTGTCGCAATTCCACTTGCTGCCGGTGTGTTGTCATTTATTGGAATCATTCTAGACCCAGCCGTTGGTGCTGTGGTCATGGCTATGTCGACAATTATCGTGGCAATTAATGCGATGGGATTGACTGCTGAAAAGATTAAAAACGTGTAATTAAGTGATGACAAAAAAGAGGAGAAAGATCAGCTGGTAGTCTGGTCTTTCCCCTCTTTTTGATCATCATGTTAATTACTTATCTGGTTGCTCAGTTAATTTCGCCAATTTTTGATGCAGCCTAATGTCATATTGCCTGGTAATTGGCATTAACACCGCGACCACCCCGCAAATGGCAGTACCGATTCCTGCAATCACAAATAGGCGTTCAATGCCAATCACATCAGCTAGGGGACCGGCAAAAATTAAGCCAATTGGTCCAGCTAGATTCAACAAAGAATTCAAAACGCCTAGAATCCGCCCTAACTCTTCTGCTGGATAACTTTGTTGAATCATTGCCATTAAAAGCGTTGTAAAAAATGGGGTCGCAATTCCTTCAATGATGTTTAAAGCTGCGAACCATAAAAATCCGGTTTGGTTACCTGGCAAAATGCCGCTAATATCGGTTGGAATGCCAACCAGGAAAAACGCGATGATTACGGGCTTCATCCGGTCCTGCCACTTACCAAAGAGGCCAATGATAGTGCCGACGATTAGCATGCCAGTTGAATAAATGGCTTCAATTAAGCCAGCTTGACTAACGGTTCCCTGAAAGTATTTCATGGTCATGAGTGGATACATGCTGGCAGCAGGCATGTAGGTTAGTGTGAAGACGGCGCCGATCAACAACTGCGACAAATCGAACAAACCGCTCAACAGGTCAATCAACAATTTCAGACGACCTTAAACAACTTAGACAGCAGCAACGCCAGCTCGCAAGCCCAATTAAAACAGACCTTACAAAGCGCCTACGCAACGTTTCAAAAGCAGACCAACCTGATCAGTCAGGAAAATCTAACCGCACTCAAACGGATTCAAACCGAGCAAGGCCAAAACAACCAGCGCCTCAGCCAACTCAGCGACCAAGTGAAGCAGGCTATCCAAGAGACGCTGGCCCAAGTCGCTAATCAAGTGGAGCAGCAGTTACAAACCACGAAAAAGCGGTTCTCGTGGTATGAAATTAAGAATTATCTGCTGGCTGTGATCCCGACTGGTATTCTGACCGGCCTTATTTTCTGGTTATTGACCAAGTATTTCGGTTATCAAGAACGGTGACCTTCCAGAGAAGGTCAAGCGCAATACTAAGACTCGTCGTGCCCGTGTAAACAAGCGTATCCTGGGACGAAGCATCGATGAACGTAGTCCTAGAGTCGAAAGCCGTAAGGACTTTGGTCACTGGGAATGCGATCTGGTTCTTGGACACAAGACTAAGGACGATGATGTGTTGCTTACTCTGTGCGAACGAAAGACGCGTCAGTTCTTCATGATCAAGATCGAGGATAAAACCTCAGCTAGCGTTATGAAGGCATTTGATAAGCTTCGAGAGTACTACGGATCCAAATGGAATCAAATCTTTAAGTCTATCACAACCGACAACGGATCTTAGTTCGCAGATCTATCCGATCTTGAACAAGTTTCCAAGACTCTTGTGTACTACGCTCACCCTTATACATCCTGTGATAAAGGCAGCGTAGAACGGCACAACGGGCTTATCAGACGCTATATTCCCGAGGGAGACCGTATGGATAAGTACAGTGTGGAAGATATTGCTAAGATCGAGGTATGGTGCAACTCTCTTCATCGGAAGATCTTAAACTACAAGATTCCAGAAGAGTACTTTGACACCGAACTTGACCGCATTTACCGGCGTAGATAGTCAAAATCTACGAGATGTTATGGTAAGTGTTCAATTTATTCTTGCAATTGGCGGAAGGAATATTTTAACGGCAATTTTTTCAAAGCTTTTGGTAAAAATTTCCCGTTTAATGAAAAAATCCGGTGAGCATGGTAAAATATTTAAAAATTGAAAGGACGAGATTATGCGGATCAACGTTTTGCAGCACACCCCGAATGAGGGGCCAGGGGCCATCAAGGCCTGGGCCGAAGACCGGGACAATAAAGTCTATGTATACCATCCGGAAACTTTCGGCATCTTCCCGAAAGCTGATGAAACTGACATGCTGGTCGTTTTGGGCGGGCCGATGAGTCCGGGCGATGACCTGCCCTGGCTGGAAGAAGAGCGGCAATTGATCAAGGACTGCCTCAAGCAACACCTGCCGATTCTGGGCATTTGCCTGGGCGCCCAGCAAATTGCCATCTGCTTAGGCAGCAGCGTGCACCCGGCGGCCCACAAGGAAGTCGGCTGGGCTCCGGTCTACAAGCAAAATGACGCTATTGCCGGTTTGCCAGACAAGCTCCTGGCCCTGCACTGGCACCAGGACATGTTTGAAATGCCGGCTGAAAGCCACCTGCTTTATTCCAGCGACCTCTTGGCCAACCAAGGCTTTTTGGTCAATGGCAACGTGATTGGCCTGCAGTTTCACTTAGAGACTTTGGCTGACAATGTCCGCGAAATCGTCATCAATGACGGCGCCTACGCTGAAAGCGGCAATGACTTACACCAGACTCCGGCTGAGATTCTGGCCCAGCCTTTGCCAAGCGCCAACAAGCGCGCCATTTACACCATGTTAGATTATTTAAGCGTCCACTAGGAGGATTCATGACGGCAACAGCACGTATTTATTTAGGTTCATCTTTTCACCGTGACCACCATCAAGCCCGGGCCAAGCAGGTCCGCGAATACCTGGCGGCCAACCCGACGGTTGAACATGTCCACTTTCCCTTTGACCAGCAGGTAACCGACCCGGCTGAAGACCCGAATGTCGGCTTTGGCGACGAACGCAGCCTGCTTTGGAAGCAGCAGACCTACCAAAACGACATCAACGGCCTGTCCATGGCCAACTGCGGGGTCTTCCTCTACGACATGGATGAATTGGATGACGGCTGCGCCTTTGAAATCGGCTTTTTGCGGGCGCAGAACAAGCCGGTCATCATCGTGCCTTTCACTAACCAGCCGGAAAAGAAGCCAATCATGAACTTGATGCTGTCTGAAGGGGCAACTGCTTTTATCAAGGGTGACCAGGAACTGGAACTCTTAAAGACTTACGACTTTAACAACTGCCCATGCCGGCCGCTGACTGGCTACGGCACTATTTAAGGCGAAAAATAAACGGTCAATCTCGCGATTGACCGTTTTCTTATGCTTTCTCTTCAAGTTCTTTAAGGAGCTTGCCGCCTTCTTTGAGGATGACCTCGTTTTTGTTCAGGCGGGCGAAGGCCAGGGAGTCATGCAAGTGCTCCAGGGCAGTATTTAGGGACCGCTTCTGGGCCAAGTCGTCCAGAGCCAGCTGGTAAACGACCCGGGCTAAAAAGTAGACCACATGGTGGCTCGATGCCAGTTCGTAGGCGTAGTTGAGCAGGTCGTCAGCGTGCTTGTACTGGCCGTTTTGTCCATAGAATTCACCGGCTGCCGTCAATATGGACATGACCTGGAGTTCTCTTAGGCTGTCCTTAATTTCGACTTTCTTGATCTGGCCCAGGATCTGGTCAAAGTAGTGAGAGGCCTTGTCCATGTCCTGGCTGGCGTAAACCTGGCTGCAGCCCTTAAGGGCCAAGAGGCGGTAGATGTTGTCGGCCTTGAGGTTGTCCGTCGTCAAGATATTGTTGAAATAGAAGAGAGCTGAAACATCGTTGTGGTCCCCGTCCAGGGCTAGCTGCCCGCAGAGGTAGTTGTAGTGCAGAAGGTCCTGCTTGTCGCGGATCTTTTTCTCATTGACCTGCTTGAGGATCTTGCGGACCTGGTCATAGTCGTAGGTGATAAAGTAGAAGTCCGCGGAAAAAAGCTTCTGGGCAATTTCACTTTCCGTGCTGGTCAGCATGATGTCGGATAAAGAGATGTTCATCCGCTCGCAGAGCTGCTTGAGGATCTTGAAAGAGGGGATTTGCCCGTTGTTTTCGAACTTGCTTAGGGTTGACTGGGTGCAGATCCCGTTGCAGAGCTCATTTTGGGAGAGTTTGAGTGACTTGCGGATTTTGATGAATTTTTCAATGTTTATCATGGCTATCGCTTCCTGTTTTCAGACTGAGGGCATAGTTGAGATAGGTCATGCTTTCCCGGAGATATTCCCGGCCGTAGTCCATGGCGTGGCCGTGGCCGGGGATGATTTCCAGGTCAACCTGGTGGCCACGGCCGGCCAGGCGGCCGGCAAAGTTAGTAACGCCGGCCAGGTCTATTAGTTCAGCCGCGGAATTCAGCATGAGCAGGCGGCCCAACTTGCTGTAGTCGTAGCTCTGAGCGTCCAGGTCGGCCAAAAGGTCGTAGTCTTCACTGCCGGCATAGGTCAAGACGAAGTACTTGTAAAAGGCTTCATTGATGGCCTGCTGCTTGGTCAAGCCCAGTTCTTCTTTAGCGTTGACTGATGGCTTGACCTCCTGGTGGTCGGCCAGCCAGCTGCTGAAGTCGACCGGGGCTGACCAGGTGACGGTTGGAAAGCCGTACATGCCGGCCACCTTCAAAGCCAGGGTGCCGCCGCTGCTGGCCCCGATCTGGACGATATTGTTTTCATCGCCTTCGTCGGTGTAGTTTGAAGCTAAAAGCCAGGCCGCGAAGTTGAGGGCATCCTCGTGGGCAGCCGGGAAGTGGTCGGCTGGAGCTATCCGGTAGTCGGGCACAAAGGTCATGAAGCCGGCGTTGGCCAGGTCGATGGCTACGTCCCTAATGCTTTCCTTGCTCCCCCGGAACCAGCCGCCGCCGTGCCAGAAGATGAGGATTTTTGTCTGTGAGTCGGTATCGTTGGGATAGTAGATGTCGGTCTTGAGACCATGCTTAAGGTCATAAGCGATATTGTTAACAGTCACAACCATAATCTCATTTTTCCTTTCTGATCTGATTTTAATTCTGATATTTGCTTTTAACTTAATTATATACTCAAAGCAATAATTTCTGCTTGTCTTTTGGCTTTTTTGCAAGGAACTTGTATAAGTTTGGGTAAAGCTTGAAGCAAACTGGTGGGGCTGCCGGAGGCTTTTTGCTAAAATTATCCTGGAATTGTTTTTAGGGGGAAAAGACCATGAGTTACGAACAAAGCCGCAAGCTGATCAACCGGTTGACCATTATTTCAACCATCGTGATCATTGGCCTCTGCATCTACTGGTACCAGCTGGGGATTTTTACCAGCCAGGCGAAAATGAGCGCCTATCTGGCTGACAAAAAGATCCTCGGCCCCATCATCTTTGTCTTGATCCAGATCATCCAGGTCGTGATCCCGATTATCCCCGGCGGGGTCTCCCTTTTGGCCGGGGTCGTCTTCTTTGGCGCTGGGCCCGGTTTTATCTACAACTATATCGGGATCGTCATCGGCTCCTTGATCAACTTCTTCCTGGCCCGCTACTACGGCAAGTCCTTCATCTTGCACATCGTGTCGGAAGAGAGCTTGGAGAAGTATACCAAGTGGACTAAGAACCAAAAGAAGTTCAACTGGTTCTTCGCCATCTGCATCCTGGCCCCGGTTGCTCCGGATGACCTGCTCTGCCTTTTAGCGGGTTTAACGGAGATGAAGCCCTGGACCTACTTCTGGATTATTGTTCTCTGCAAGCCTTGGACTATCGCGGCCTACAGCCTGGGCCTGGTCTACGGGGCCCGCTGGATCATGAGGCTGATGTGATGGAGAGTGAGCGGATATATTTGCGGCCGGTCGGGCCGGAAGATGCTGAGCTGCTGTTGTCTTGGGGGCAGGATCCCTATTACCAGGAGACGGCAGGCTTTGCCCATTACCGGAATCTGCCAGAAGCTGAAGAAGGGGCCTTGGCCTACCAGCAGCGGCCGGCCAGCTACATGATTTGCTTGAAAAAGGGCCAGGCGATCGGTCTGCTGGAGCTGTACCCCCGGGATGGCCAGTCCCGGGAGCTGGGCTTTTTACTGGATAAAAAGTACCAGGGGCAGGGTTACATGACTGAAAGCATCAACTGCCTCTTAGGGGAGGCTTTTAAAGATCCGGAGATCAAGGAAATCTGGGCCGGCTGCCGGGCAAACAATTTGCGGCCCCAGCATTTATTGCAAAAGCTGGGCTTTCGGCAGATGTATGAAGTCGATTACCGGCAAATTCCGCCTTTTTTGGATTTTTCAGCCAAGTATTATTTGCTAAAACGGAGCGAATAGCATAGAATAGAGACAAACACGAAATCCCTAGACTGCCGACAGAGAGTCCGCGTATGCTGAGAGCGGACGGCGGTCGCTTCCAGATTTCATTAGTGTGGGCAATTAATCATTGCACGGCCGGGCACCGTTAACGCTCAACTGAGTGCGGCTCTTTGAGCCGAAACTGGGTGGTACCGCGAACCGTGCGCCGATTCGTCCCAAGACTGGGACGGACCGGTTTTTTTATTTTTTCGGAGGTTATATATGCTGGATATTAAGGTCATTCGCGAGAATCTTGACTGGGCCAAGGAAAAGTTGGCAACTCGGGGCATCAAGCCTGAGCAATTGGATGAACTGGTAGCTATCGACGCCAAGCGCCGGGAAGCTATGGTGAAATGTGAAAACTTGAAGGCAGAAAGAAACGAAGTTTCAAAGAAGATTGCTGCCGCCAAGCGGGAAAAGGCAGACGCCAGTGAAGCCATCGCCAACATGCGTGAAGTCGGCGTCAAGATCAAGGAATTGGACCAGGAAGTTGACGAATTGCAGGAAAAGCAAGAATACATCCTGCTCCGTTTGCCAAACTTCCCGGCTGACTCAGACCCAATTGGCCCTGACGAAAGCTACAACGAAGAAGTCCGCCGCTGGAACGAACCAACCAAGTTTGACTACCAGCCAAAGGCTCACTGGGACCTGGGCACTGACTTGAACATCCTGGACTGGGATGCGGCAAGCAAGGTTTCCGCAGCCCGCTTCGTTTACTACAAGGGTGCCGGCGCTTTGCTGGAACGGGCAGTTTACAACTTCTTCCTGGATGAAAACACCAGCGAAGGCTACACTGAAGTCATCACCCCATCCTTGGTCAACAATGACTCAATGCAAGGGACTGGCCAATTCCCGAAGTTTACGGAAGACGTCTACACTATTGTTGACAACGACGACCCGGAAGTAGCCCGGAACCTGACTTTGATTCCAACTGCTGAAGTTCCTTTGGTCAACTACTTCAGAGGTGACATCATTGATGGCAAGAACCTGCCAATCAATGTGACTGCTTTGTCACCAGCTTTCAGAAGTGAAGCTGGTTCAGCTGGCCGCGATACCCGGGGCCTGATCCGGATGCACGAATTCCGCAAGGTGGAAATGGTCAAGGTAGTTAAGCCAGAAGACTCCTGGAAGGAACTGGAAAACCTGACCCACAACGCTGAACACCTGCTGCAAAAGCTGGGTCTGCCATACCGGGTTGTAGCCTTGTCAACCGGGGATGCATCCTTCACCAGTGCCAAGACTTACGACTTGGAAGTATGGATGCCAGCCCAGGACACTTACCGGGAAATCTCATCCTGCTCCAACTGTACTGACTTCCAGGCCCGCCGGGCACAAATCCGTTACCGTGACGAAGACGGCAAGGTTAAGCTGACCCACACTTTGAACGGGTCAGGCCTGGCTGTCGGCCGGACGGTTGCCGCTATTTTGGAAAACTACCAAAACGAAGACGGCACGGTTACCGTACCAGAAGCTTTGCGTCCATACATGCACGGCATGACCAAGATCACGCCAGAAGTTAAGTGGCACTAGTGCTAAAAGGAACTCCGCGGAGGGGTTCCTTTTTGCGTGGAAAATTTTTCTAAAAAACTTTTTGCAAAAGTGTAACCTTTCAGCTCCCTTAGGTGTCTATTAGGGTAGAGGAGATGAGGGCCTCGAAAAACAAAAAGTAAAAGGACGGAAAAAGACAGTGAGAGAAACTGAAATCATCGGGCAGTTCTTCGCCAGAGACGAAGCTGCGCTCACTTCAGTCCAGAGTGAATATGGGGCATACTGCTCAACGATTGCCCGCAACATCTTGCGGGATAAGGAGGACGTTGAGGAGTGCCTGAACGATACTTGGCTGAAAGCCTGGAACACGATTCCGCCGAAGCGGCCGCAGAGCCTCTTGGCCTATCTGGGGCGCGTCACGCGCAACGGAGCCTTGAACATGGCCCGCGACCAAAACCGGCAGAAACGAGCTGGGGATCAATATACCACCTCGCTGGATGAAATTGGAGAGTTATCCGGCGCGGTCCAGGGGCAGGCAGAGCTGGAAGGGATTGAGAGCAGCGCTTTGACGGAGATCATCAATGATTTTCTGGCAGGCCTGCCAAAAGAAAAAAGAATTATTTTTGTTCAGCGGTATTTTTACATGGATGCTGTCAGCGATATTGCGGCAGCTAACGGGATGACCGTGTCGGCTGTCAAGGTATCATTATTGCGGATGCGCCGCAAGCTGGGCAAAAAGCTGCAGGAAGAAAAGTATATTTAAAGGGGATATTATTATGAAAAACACTGACTTAATGGATGCAATGGGAGGAATCAAGACTGAGTACATCGTGGAGGCAGCAGCCAGCCGGGGGCAAAAGAAGGTCATTCCTTTGTCAGCCAAGCGCAAGCCGTGGGTCCGCCTGGTGGCAGGGATCGCGGCCGCGGCTGCTTTCAGCGTGGCTTTGCCAAACACGAGTCCGCAGGTGGCTAATGCCATGCAGAACTTGCCAGTTGTGGGGAACTACTTCAAGCTGGTGACCTTCCGTGATTACCACTATGAAAGCCGCAAGCATTCAGCCGATATTTCTGTTGATAAAGTTGCCGTCAGCGGGGTAACCGGGCCGGCAACCAAGGAGGCCAAGAAGAGCAGCCAGGCAGTCAACCGGGAAATTGCCCAGGAAACTGACCGTTTGACCAAGAAATTCAAGGCATCTCTGAAGAAGGGCGGCTATGGTTCTTTGACGGTCAAGACCAAGCAAGTGACTAACAACCGCTACTGGTACGTGGTCAAGCTGACAGCCGTGCAAACGCAAGCTGACAGCGGGGAAAGCAGCCGCTACTACGTCTTCAGCAAGGCCAGCGGCAAGCAGGTCAAGCTGGGGGACTTGTTCAAGAGTGGCAGCAACTACCAAAAGGCCATCAGCCAGAACATCATTAAGCAGATGAAGCAGGAAATGAAGGCTGACAAGAACAAGAGCTACTTCCTCAAGGAAAATGGCAATCCGGACGGCTTTAGCCAGATCAAGAAGAAGCAGCAGTTCTACATCAACAAGAAGAACCAGGTGGTTATCGTCTTCAACCAAGGCGAAGTTGGCCCAATGTCCATGGGCAGCCAGAGCTTCGTTTTGCCAAACAAGCTGGTTGCCAAACTGCAGAGATAAAAATACAGAGATTTGAAGAATGTAGAGTGTAGAGAGAAAAGAAAAAACTGGGAAAAAGAGTATGATGGAGTGAAGAAAATGGTGACTTAGGTCGCCATTTTTCTTTTGCTCAGCTTCTTTTGCCGATTTTTAGAAAAAATCGCAGAAATTTTCTCTGCTTTTTTCGGGAAAAGCAAGCGAAATAAGAACAATCCTTTGTTAAAAGAAGGAAAAATGCTGTTAATCCGATTTATTGCCGCTGAAGGAGAAAGCTGAGCAACAACAACTCTGCCGGGTGCGCCAATCATAAAACGAATGAAAAAGAAAATTTGACGAATCAGAAAAAGCTAGTATACTAATATCTGTTGCCGTGTGAGACAAACAAGTCTCGCGGAGGCAAAAAGAAAATATCAAAAAATTGTTGACAAGAAGTCAACAAGTGAGTAAGATATAAAGCGTTGCGTCACTTGACGCAAGTTGGTACTTTGAAAACTGAACAAAGTTTCGCAGTGTGCGGGTCAAACATTGTTTGATCCAAACAAATAAGCGAAGTCAATTCGCAAGCAAATAATCTGGAGCAGAT
>SKEJ01001065.1_pt1 | contig 15724 bp, 9 predicted proteins | sample 4826721 | NCBI WGS metagenome assembly SKEJ01 (sample SAMN11008812, study PRJNA524170) | human gut metagenome | biome: Human fecal sample; material: Feces; isolation source: fecal sample from pouch patient p31 | host: Homo sapiens | place: Israel: Tel-Aviv | collected 2015-06-02 | reverse complement strand
GGTTGGCAATATCTGCATGGACCAGTTTATGGTCGCCATTCAGTCCAACCCGGCACACGAGATTCCCGAGGCCGAGTATGGTGACGAGATGATTATTGTCGGCCGCGATGGCGATGCCGAGATTACCATGGACGAGATGGCCCGACTGCGCGGAACGATTAACTACGAGGTCGCCTGCGGCTTTGGCATGCGTCTCGACAAGGTCTACGTGTAGGAGCCGCTATGGGCGTCATGCACATCCCCGGCCATACCCATCAGGCGCCACGTGAGGTCGCACTCGAGGAAATTGAGGCCGTTCTGGGCGATTGTCACCTCTGCCAGCTCTACCAGTCGCGTCACAATATCGTGTTTGGCGTGGGAAACCCCCGCGCTCGCGTGATGTTTATCGGTGAGGCGCCGGGCCGCAATGAGGATTTGCAGGGCGAGCCCTTTGTGGGGGCGGCAGGCGAGGACCTCAACGGCATTTTGTCGCTGGCGGGGCTCAAACGCGAAGACGTCTACATTGCCAACGTGCTTAAGTGCCGCCCGCCGGGAAACCGCAATCCGCGTCCCGAGGAAGTGCTGGCTTGCTCGCCGTTTTTGCGTGAGCAGATTCGAAGCATCTGGCCCGATATCATCGTGACGCTCGGCAACCCCGCGACGCACTTTGTGCTTAAGACCGAGATTGGCATTACTAAGCTGCGCGGCAGGTTCCACCAGATGGGGCATTTTATAGTAATGCCCACGTTCCATCCGGCAGCAGCGCTGCGCAATCCGGCGTGGCAGGAGCTGCTGGAGGAAGACTTTAAGATGCTGGGCGACTATCTGGAGCGACATCCTGCACCAGAGGACGCCTCGGAATAATAAGGAGCATATATGTCCCTGGAGCGCCTGGGGGTAGGTACTTACAAAACGACTTGCGCTGCCGATACGGAGTACTTTGGCGAGCTAATTGCACCGTGCCTTGAGGACGGCGATGTGCTCATCCTGACCGGTGGCCTGGGAGTGGGCAAAACTCACTTTACCAAGGGCGTCTCGCGCGGGCTGGGCGATGGGCATATGGTTACGAGCCCTACGTTTGCGCTCATGGCCGTTCACGATCAAGGCCGTATTCCGCTGTTTCACTTTGATCTATACCGCCTGGAGCATGCCTACGAGCTCGAGGATACGGGCATTTTCGATGTGCTGGGCTATGAGGGTGCTTGCCTGCTGGAATGGGGCGAACAATTCCAAGACGAGCTGACGGATGAGTATCTTTCGGTGACGCTCAAGCGTGATGAGGGCGACAGCGATGTGCGAACGATAACGCTCGAGGCGCACGGTGACCGCGCAATGGAGCTTTCCCATTTGATTGATAAGGCTGTACAAGATGAGCTTGCATAACGACAACGCGCTGGTGGTGGCGCTCGATACCTCGACCGACATGCTTGCCTGCGCGGCAAGCTGGATTGATGGGCAGACGGGCGAGACGAAGCTCGTGAGTGGCGACCATATGTGTCGCCGTCACGCCAACGTTGATCTCGTGAATACCGTTGATGGCGTGCTGGCTCAAGCCGGTCTGGATCGCAGCGATGTTGGTTACTACGTGGTCGGCCGCGGCCCGGGGTCGTTTACGGGTGTGCGCATCGGCATCTCCACTGCCAAGGGCCTCGCGCGCGGTGCCAATGTTCCGCTGCTGGGCGTGTCAACGCTTGACGCTTGCGCTTGGACGGCGTGGAAGGCTGGCGTGCGCGGCAAGCTTGGTATCTTGGCCGATGCTATGCGCGGTGAGGTATATCCGGCGCTGTATATGCTGGTCGATGAGGGCCCCGAGCGTCAATTTGAGCGCGAACACGTGGTCAAGGCCGCCGTGGCGCTTGATGAGTGGCGTCAGACCGCGGGCTGGGATCAGGTTCAGCTAACTGGTGACAGTCTCGTGCGTTATGGCAAGCTGCTGGGTGAGGACGAGATCGCCCGCTGCGTGGAGCGCGACCTGTGGTGGCCTTCGGGCGAGGGCTTGCTGCTCGCGCACGCTGCGGGTGACGGCGATCCGGCTCGCGTCCTGCCGATTTACACGCGCCTTTCGGATGCCGAGGAAAACGAGCGCAAGCGTCTTGGTCTTGCCGAGAGTGCGCAGAGCGAAATTACGGGCGTTGCCGATGAGCTCGCCGGTCGTCATCTGCAGTTCCGTCCCATGGGCGCGGCGGATGCCGAGGGCGCGAGCGCGTTAGAGGCTGCCTGCTTTGAAGGTGCCGGACACAAGGCGTGGACGCCGGGCATGTTCCTGTCCGAACTGGGCGAGGACGTCGCTGCGCCGCGTAGTTGGTGGGTGGCACACGACGACGGCAAGCTGCTGGGCCTTGCCGGCGGTATGGTCGTGGACGGTGATGTGCAGATTCTGGATGTCGCCGTCGACCCGGCACATCGCCGTGAGGGCATTGCCCGCAAGCTGCTGTCGCATGTGAGCTATGATGCCCAGATGCTCGGCTGCACCACGGCTTCGCTCGAGGTCGAGGACGGCAACGAGGGAGCGATCGCGCTTTATAACGCTCTGGGCTTTACCGAGGCTGGCCGTCGCCGCGGCTACTATGGTGCCGGCAAGGATGCCATCGTCATGACGGCTCCGCTGCCCCTGGTGCTTCCGGTCGACAATGCTTCGCCCGAGCCGACGGCGGCAGAGCAGCGCGTATGGCCGCTGCCTGCGCCCGGGCGCTCCGAGGGGGAGCGTGCCGAAATTGAACGCCGCCGCCTAGTGCTCGCTATCGAGAGTTCCTGCGACGAGACGGCCGTGGCGATTATCGATGCGGATGGCAATATGCTGGCCAACCAGGTGTCGACGCAGATTGATTTCCATGCCCGTTTTGGCGGCGTGGTGCCCGAAATCGCCTCGCGCAAGCACGTTGAGGTGATTGTGAGTGTCGTGGATGCGGCGCTCGAGGATGCCGCAGCATCGCTGGGCCTTACGGGCGGAGCCATTGCACCAAGTGAGCTTGCCGCCGTGGGCGTGACGCAGGGTCCGGGCCTGGTGGGCGCGCTCGTGGTTGGCGTCGCCTTCGCCAAGGGCTTTGCCTACGCTGCCGGTAAGCCGCTCGTGTGCGTCAACCATCTGGAGGGGCACCTGTTTGCCAACCTGCTGGCGCAGCCCGACCTCAAGCCGCCGTTCATCTTCACGCTTGTCTCGGGCGGGCACACCATGCTCGTGCACGTGAAGGCGTGGGGCGACTACGAGGTGCTCGGTGAGACGCTCGACGACGCCGTGGGCGAGGCCTTCGACAAGGTGGCCAAGGCGCTGGGCCTGGGCTATCCCGGTGGCCCCATCATCTCTAAGCTGGCCGAGACGGGCAACCCCAAGGCGATCGATTTCCCCCGTGCGCTTAACAGCAGAGGAGACTATCGTTTCTCGCTTTCGGGTCTTAAAACGGCCGTGACGCTCTACATCGAGCAGGAGACCAAGGCCGGGCGCACGATTCACCTGCCCGATCTGGCGGCTTCGTTTGAGGCAGCTGTCTTTGACGTGCAGTACAAGAAGGCCAAGAACGCGCTGCATGCCACCGGATGCAAGGAGTATTGCATCGGCGGCGGTGTCTCGGCTAATCCGCATCTGCGCGAGATGATGATCAAGAAGCTCGGTCGTCAGGGGATCCGCGTGACGGTGCCGCCCTTGTCTGCCTGCACCGATAACGCCGCCATGATCGCGGAGGTCGCTCGCCGTAAATTCGACCGAGGTGAAATCTCGCCGTTCGACGTCGACGCCGATCCGAACATGACGCTGTAGTCGCAAAGGCGCGGTCCCCGACCGGAGGGGCCGGATATAAGGTTTCCTGCTCTACAGTCCTGCGCAAGACGAAGGCCACATTAAGTGGCCTTCTTTGCGTGCGGAACTCGCGATAAACCTTATATCCGGCCCCTCCGTCCGGGGACCTTTCTGTATCGATATAGCTTCTGAGCTGGTTTGGCGTCGACAACGTCCAGCAAGGTTAACAAGCCAGCGTCGAATTTCCAGCGTTCTTTAGCTGAAAGAAAAAGTTGGTGTGCGGAGCTTTGCTCCGCATTTGGGATGGGAGCCCCTCGGGAGCGGGCGGGCGTATACAAGGTTTATCGCGAGTTCCGCACGAGCCGGAGAGCACATAATGTGCTCTCCGTGCGAGCAGGACTGTAGAGCAGGAAACCTTGTATACGCCCGCCCGCTCCCGAGGGACATCTCTCATGCAAAAACTGTCGCTGGGTAAAGTCCGAGGTCAGTGGCGTTTTATACCGAGAAATCCAAAAAAGTTGAAAATTCATTACAAATTTGCGTTGACTTTAGGTAACTAAAGTTTCATACTCCTTTTCAACCACTGGGGGATGTGAACACGCACGGATCGTTCGCATCATGATTGAAGAGGATTTCTTAGACATGTTCACGCATCAGCTAAACATTATCAGCGTAGTAATTATCTGATGCGGGTTAGCACATACAGCTAGCCCGTACGATAACGGGCGGCTGTTAAAGATGAGGGCCGTCGAGCGCAACCGACGGCCCTCATTTTTTATGTCTAGGAAGTTCTTTTTAGAGGAGGAAATGTAATGAACGGAGTTTTGCTCATGGTTGTGGCCGCGGCGGTGCTCGCCTGCGGCTATCTGGGCTATGGCCGCTGGCTGGCCAACAAGTGGGGCGTTGACAAAGAGGCCCTCACGCCGGCCAAGCGCATGAAGGACGGCAAGAGCTTCTCGCCCGTCTCCGCCTTCACCGCGTTCTCGCACCAGTTCAGCTCGATCTGCGGTGCTGGCCCTGTCACGGGTACGATCGTCGCTATGGCCTTTGGCTGGCTGCCTGTCGTGCTCTGGGTCCTCATCGGCGGCATCTTCTTTGGCGCCGTCCACGACTTTGGTGCCCTGTACGCTTCGATGAAGAACAACGGCAAGTCGCTCGCTCAGCTCATCGAGAAGTACATCGGCAAGACCGGCCGTCGCCTGTTCCTGCTGTTCTGCTGGCTGTTCTGCATCATCGTCATCGCCGCCTTCACCGACATGGTCTGCAAGACGTTCATGTTCACCCCGGCCGTTGACGCTTCTGGTGCTGCTACCGGTGCCATCGACTTCACCAAGTCCTATGCCGCCGGCTGCGCTGGTACCATCTCCATCCTGTTCACCTTCGTCGCTATCGCCTTTGGTTGGGCCCAGAAGAAGTTCAACCTCACCGGCGCTGCCGAGTTCGTCACCGGCGTGGTCCTCATGGTTCTCATGTTCGCCGTCGGTATGCAGTTCCCGGTCTACCTGGACAAGTTCCAGTGGTTCGCCGTCGTCATGGTCTACCTGGTCTTCGCTGGCGCTATGCCCATCCAGATGCTCAAGACCCCGCGTGACTACCTCACTTCCATCATGATGATCGTCATGATCGTCTGCGCTGTCCTCGGCATCGTCGTCCTGGGCGTCAACGGTCAGGCCACTATCACCGCTCCGGTCTTCACCGGCTTCTCCACTGCCTCCGGCATGATGTTCCCGGTCCTGTTCGTCTCCGTCGCTTGCGGTGCTCTCTCCGGTTTCCACAGCCTCGTTTCTTCTGGTACCTCCTCCAAGCAGGTAGAGAAGGAGCAGGACGCCGTCAAGGTCGGTTATGGCGCCATGATCGTCGAGTCCTTCGTCGGCATCCTTGCCATCATCGTCGCCGGCATCATGTTCTCCGATATGAACACCGCCGGTACTGGCGCCCTCAACGCCGGCGTCGCTTCCACCCCGTTCCAGATCTTCGCCGCCGGCATCTCCCGCGGTATGCAGGCCTTCGGCGTTGACGGCACGCTCGCTACCGTCTTCATGACCATGAACGTCTCCGCTCTGGCCCTGACCTCGCTCGACGCCGTCGCTCGTATCGCCCGCACCTCGTTCTCCGAGTTCTTTGCCCAGACCAACGACGCTCTGGCCATCGAGTCCAAGGCCGGCTACATGAAAGTCCTCGGCAACCCCTGGTTTGCCACGGTCGTTACCCTGCTTCCCGGTCTCGCCCTCGCCTTTGGTGGCTATGCCAACATCTGGCCGCTCTTTGGTGCTTCTAACCAGCTGCTCGGCGGCATGACCATGATCACCCTCGCCGTGTTCTGCAAGTGCACCGGCCGCAAGGGTTGGATGCTTTACGTGCCCGTCGCCTTCCTGCTCTGCTGCACCTTCACCTCGCTGGTCCAGAGCGCCATGGGCTGCATGACCGCCGTCCAGGCCTACGGCTTCTTCGGTACCATCCCGGCTACCGCCACCACGGCCGCTGTCTCCGTCGCCGCTACCAAGGGCCTGCAGCTCGTCTTCGCCGTCCTGCTGATGGTCCTGGGCCTCATCGTTGCCGTCAACTGCCTCAAGGAGTTCTTCGGCAAGGAGGCCGGTTCCATGCCCGACGAGGAGCCCGAGTGGTCCGAGATGGGCAAGGCCGAGTATGGCCGCGCCGCTGCTGCCGAGGCTCCCGCCGACGCCGAGGCTGCCAAGGCCTAGTCAGCTTGATGGACTAACCGTTCCATCCATATGACTCGGAAAGACCGGGTCCGCAACGACGCAGACTCGGTCTTTTTTCTTGCGAGAACGGGTGATGCAAGGGCGTCCTCGCAGATGTTTTGCGTGGATAGGCTCGCGCGTTGTACCATATAAACGTATATGTGTACATATGAAAGGGGCCCCGTGGCCAAGACGGTATATTCCGATAACCAAAATAATGTCGATGCCCTGGCTGAGCGTCTGAGCAGCCAGACGTCGCTTTCTGCCGAGCGCGCCAAGCTGGTTGCCTACGACCTGCTCTGCCGCAAGGCACTCAAGATCAAGTCGAGCGCGCTGGCGCAGATTTTCCGCTCCGTCGATAAGGAATGCGACACCAAGGCGATGCGCGACGAACTCATCGCGGCAAAGATCGTTACCAAGATCGAGGGCAGCGGCATTAACGGCCGCCCTGCCTTTTACACCATTAATGTCGAGATTAACGATGCCCAGGAGCAGCCCGTCGAGGTTGCCGAAGAGACCGTCGAGGACGTTGTCGAGGCGCCCGCTTCGGTGGAAACGGCTCCGCGCGAGCATGTCGATACCGACGAGCTGCTTGACGAGAGCGTCGTTCGCGCCTTTACGGCCAAGGCCGGCCGCGGCGGTTTTGGCGGGGGTGGCAAACGCGACGCACAGCGCCGTGCCCAGCAGGAGCGCTTCCGTCGCGCCGTTGCTCAAAAGGATGAGCTCGATACCGAGGCTGTTGAGACCGAGGTTGCCGCTGAGTCGCAGAAGCCCGCGCAGGAGCAAAAGCCCGTGAAGGTCCAAGAGCCCAAGCGTTGTCGCGGTGCTCACTTTAAGGCTGCGCAGCGGGATGTCGCGCATGAGGTTGAAGAGCCTTCCGAGGTTGCAGGCGATGCTGAGGAGTCTGCCAAGAGAGCTCCGGCTTCGTGCCGTCCCGGTCGCGGTTTTGCGGGACGCGCGTATCCCGTAAAGCGTCAGGAGAAGGGCGAGCCGGCTTCGACCGCTCAGGCTGAGAAGGCCAAACAAACCGAGAAAACCGTTGAGCCGGCGGCTCGCGAGCAGCAGCCTTCCGAGTCGCCGGCTACGGCTGACACCGAGGTCAAAGCTCAACAGTCCGCTGATAAGCAGGTGGGGGAGAGCGCCTCAAGCAAGCCCCGCCGCCGTCATCGTGGCGGCCGTGGCTCAAATGCCGAGGCCGCGGCCGAGAAGGCGACGCAAAGCAAGGATGCGAAGGCTGAGGCCCCGGTGGAGCAGCCCAAGCGTCAGCCGGCGAAGGGGGACAAGCCCGAACGTTCGCAAAAGAGCTCGTTCGCGCCAAAGCAAGAGCGCAAAGCTCAGGCAGATTCCAAGCGCAAATCCCAGGCGCAGTCCAAACCGACTGCAAACGATGTGGCCGCCCAGCAGACTGAGCCGCCCGCTCATGGCGATGTTTCGGCGTTTGCTCTGGCCCGTGTCCTGGGCAGGCAGCTGCTCAAGGTCGTTCCTACGCCAATGGCGCTCTCCAAGATCAAGGAGCAGCAGACTCAAATTGTTAAGGTCGAGGGCAAGGACAGCAAAAAGGCTCCGCAGCGCACTCAGCGCAACGAGATGTCCAACCGCAAGATTGCCGAGGAGATTGCGATCATCCAGGCTTGGATTGAGCAGAATCGCGGTGCCGACACGCCGGTCGCTTCGCGTCGCCAGCGCGCCTACCAGATTTTTAACGATGAGAAGGCCTTTGACGGCAAGCACGGCGAGCGCCTGATTCGGCGTATGACCGAAAAGGGCATCAGCATGCAGGCGATTAAGGTCGCCCCCAACCGCCCCGTGCACTTTACGGGTTTCTTTACGCTGGGCGCCGACAAGCCGTTCATTATGGTCGAGAACCTAGACACCTATGACGAAATCGTCAAGCTCCTGCGCGGCCGCAAGCACGCCAAGCTTTTTGGCACCAAGGTGGGCGGCGTGATCTTTGGCGGTGGCTGCAAGGCGAGCGTTTCGCACGCACTGGATGATTATCTGGCCGAGATCGGCTATCGCTTTAACTATGTCTACTACGTGGGCGACATCGACCGAGAGGGTGCGCGCATTGTCGAGCAGACCCGTAACGCCAATGTGGTAGAGATTCGCCTGCATGCCGGTATGTATCGCGCCATGCTTGCCGAGCACAAGCGTCGCGTGAAGGCCGGCGGAGAGTGCGAGCCCGCAGCTGCCAACCAGGGTGTGCCGCAGAACCTGGCGGCGACGATCAAGGATCTGCCCATGGTCACGCGCGTGCAGTTCCGCAACGTGCTGCGCGAGGGCGGACGCATTCCGCAGGAGATTCTGATGACCGCCGACTATCGGGATGGCGACTCGGGAAGCTTCGACCGCATGCTAAATAATTAGTTCCGCCGGCCCCGGGAGAGCGGGGACACCGGCTTAGGTTTCCTGCTCTACAGTCCTGCTCACGACGGAGGCCACATTAAGTGGCCTCCTGTTCGTGCGGAACTCGCGATAAACCTAAGCCGGTGTCCCCGCTCTCCCGGGGCCTGTGGTTACTTGGTTGTTGCATACGGCTCGCTTTTCGGAACTGGGCTGATAATTCTAGATGTAAGGCGCTCTTGGTTGATATGGGACGGAGGGATTCCGCGTCCGCCTTTTCGGCGGCCGCGCCCCGCTGCGTCGCTTCGCTCCTTGCGTGCTGCGCTGGAAAACGCTTCGCGTTTCCTCAGCTCCGCACCCTTGCGGGTTCGAATCCCTCCGCTTGCTCACAAGAAAAGCCTCCCGATCGGCTATGCGTTCGAGAGGCTGGTTTCTTTGGCTGGGACGGAGGGATTCGAACCCCCAACAGCCGGCACCAAAAACCGGAGTTCTACCGTTGAACTACGTCCCAATGTGTGGTGTTGCCCAAAAGCAACTCGTCTAGTTTACCTAATCTGCGAGGGCATCGCAAACGCCATCGAGCAGGCGTACGGCGAGTGTCTGCGCATCACTTGCGGTGAAGGTTCCGTTGTAACGCGTCATGCCCGTGAGCTCAATGCGGATGCGCGCAGGTTTTTGTTGCGCGGCGACATTGGCGGTGCGGATGCGCTGTGCCAGGTTGTGACACTCGGCAAGGGCGATCGTGGCGCGCGGCGCTGCACCTGCGGGCAGCTCATCGCTTGCGATCTCGAGTACCAGATCAACGTCGGTCGGAACCTCGGAATCGCAAAGCATCATGCCGCTGCTGTCGGTCGTCGCCGTGGCGATGTTCCACATGCGCGATGCAACGCTACGCGCGATGGGGTCCTCGCCAATGACGGCAATCTGGAAACGCTCGAGTACGTTGGCCGCGCGGGCAAAACCGATGCGCGACTCGGCCTCGGTAACCGAGGGCTTGCCCTCCCACACGTGATGCAGGCGGTTGATATAGGCGTAGGTATCCTGGAACGCCATGCCATCGGCAAATAGGCCGACATTTTCTTGGAACTGCTGCAGAGCGGCCTCGGTGTGCGGGCCAAAATAGCCATCGTCCTCACCGCAGGCAAAGCCCAAAACGTTGAGCGCGCGCTGCAGGGCCTGAACGTCGGCGCCATGGAAATTGGGCATGCGCAGATAAAGCGTGCGGTCGCCCAGTTTATACGAGGCGTCTACCAGGGCACTCCAACAGGGGATATCGACGGCACAGCCAGCGGCAAGGCCACTATCGAGCCTAAAGGTGCCAACAGCCTGTTCGGTGGTGGTGCCAAAGCGCTTGTCGGCAACCTCGGTGTCATCGATTGTATAGCCGAGCTGCAGAAGGCGGGACTGGACGTCCTCGACGGCTGCTCCCTGCATGCCCGTTGTAATAGGTTCCATGAGCGAACCCCTTTCGGCGTACCATTCGTACTATTTGAGCGTGTGTCGGATAGACAACGCAAAGGGATGCATAAACATGCACTCAACAGTGTAGCAAGTTGTACCCAAATACGCTGCTGACAGGTTTTATAACCCCGCTAGTTAAGGCGCCCCACAAAGAAATCTGCCATGGAGTCGAACAGCTCGCGCGCATGCGGGTCGAGCTCGACGCCTTCGATGGCGGCCTTGGCTTTGGCGGTCAGGTCCAGCGCGTAGGCGTGGGCGAAATCGATCGAGCCGGTCTCCTGGAAGATCTCCACAGCACGTGCGAGTTGCGCGGGGTCCTCGGTGCCCGAGGAAAGGATTGCCTCGACCTCGTCGTGATAACGCTCGTCTGACAGGGCGTGCACGGCGACGAGGGTGCGCTTGCCCTCTGTGATATCGGTGCGGAAGTCCTTGTTGGCGGCCTCCTTGGTGCCGATCAAGTTGAGCAGGTCATCTTGGATCTGGAAGGCAAGGCCCGTGTGCAGGCCAAAGGCGCGCAGTGCCTCAATCTGCTTCTCGCTGCCGCCGCCGATAATGGCTCCGGCGGCAAGTGGCGTGGCTCCGCTGTAGTACGCGGTCTTGTGCGTCGCCATGTCCAGATAATCGTCGACCGAGATGTCAAAGCGCCCGTCGCGGACCCAGCCCAAGTCGAGTGCCTGGCCCTCGATGGTGCGAACGATCATCTTGGTGAGCTCGTGGAGCACACGGAGTTTCACGTCTGCCTCGAGCGTGGGGTCGTCGAGAACCGTCTTGGTGACCATGGTAAGTGCCAGGTCGCCGCAGTTGATGGCAAGCCCCGTGCCCTCGGTAAGGTGCATGCAGGGCTTGCCGCGACGCAACTGGCCGTTGTCGGCGATGTCGTCATGGATAAGCGCTCCCGACTGAAAGTGCTCGATAGCTGCCGCCGCGCTGCGGGCGCTTTCAAAGCTGCCACCTACCGCGGTGGCAGCGAGCATGCAGATGAGCGGGCGGTGGCGCTTGCCGGCGTTGGCCGTAAATGCCGAGAGCGGGGTATACAGGTAACGCTCGATATCGGCAGAGGTCGCCTGTCCGTCAAAAAACGTGGCCAGATAGTCGTTAATCTGGTCAAAGTGCTGGGCTAAAAAGCTGGTAAACGGACTGGACACGGGTTCTCGCATTCTTTCTTAGGTTGCATCGGTGCATTATGCAGACAACATATTGCCACATTGGGGCGTCGAGCGCGGCGGTTGAAGAAGATTGAGTCTTGCGGCTGCAAACGCGGCAAGGGGCTCGGCTAGATAAGCCCAAAGTGTTCGAGCGCGGTGACGACGCCGTCGTGGTCGAAGCTGTCGGTTACGTAGTCGGCCTTTTCCTTGAGGAAGTCCGGCGCGTTGCCCATAGCGATGCCAACATCGACCGCCTCCATGAGGGCGATGTCGTTGCTCGCGTCGCCAATGCCATATACGGTGCCGTGGTCTGGCCCCAGGGCGTCAAGCACGGCCTTGATTCCGGCCCGTTTGGTGCACTCGCGAGGCGAGATTTCTGTGACCTCGAGCTCGAGCTCGTTGAGGCAGAGCAGGGGTCCAAGCTCTTCATCTTGAGCGATGCGGCTGGCGAGCGATGTAGACATCAAGATCTTGTAGGCACTGTAATGTTGCAGCTGCGTGACTGCGTCGCCCAGGGTGCGCGCGTATCCGGGGGCATCGGGGGCATCGGCACTCATGCGCACGACGCCGTTGAGGCCCTCAAAGCGGATGACCTCGCCCGACTGCTCAAGATAGGGGGCAAGGCGCTGCAGCATGCCGGGCGTCATCGACAGATCGCGAATTGCGTGTCCGTTGATCTCGGCGTAACCGCCCGCAAGACAGACGATACCGGTCCAGGGCAGCTCAAGAAGTTTGGGGTGGATGCAGCTGAGGGTGCGCCCTGTGCAGATAAAGGCCATGTTGCCATTTGCAACGAAATCGCGGATGGCCTGCGAGACCGCCTCGTTGGGATAGGGGGACAGGTCTCGCTCGCTCTCGGGAAGCTCTTGTGCCACTCGAGGGTCTTGCCACGCGAGCGTGCCGTCAATGTCGAAGAAGCAGATATCGCCGTGCTTGTGGGTTGGGCTGGCGACAGGGGAGGCCGAGGCGGTGGGCACAAATCCCGGCTCGAGGCCCATGATCTGGTCAAAATGCTCTTTAACGCGGGGAACGGAGATGCCGATGACCACCTGGGCGGTCTTGCCCGTAATGATGAGGCCTTTGGCGCCCGCTGCGACAAAGGCCGCGTTGTCTGCGACGATGGAAGGGTTCACGACTTCGACGCGCAGCCGCGTGGCGCAGTTGGTTGCGCCCGCAATATTGCCAACGCCACCTAAAAGCTGAATTACCCGCTCAGCGAGGACGTGATCTTGATCGGATTGACTATTGACCTCGTCATTGGGAGATTGCTCTTTGGCAAAGCCGCTTCCCGTTAAATGATCGATTGCCGCGCGATTGGCGACATGATCCTCGCGGCCCGGCGTCTTAAGGTCATAGATCAAGATGAGTGCTCGAAAACTCACAAAAAAGATGAGGCTAAAGGCAAGGCCGATACCGAGCGCCAAAAGATAGGCACCGGCATGCATGCGCATGAGCGGAATAAAGTTGAAGGCTGCCATCTCCATGAGGCCGCCCGAGAAGATGCCGACGATGCCAAAGAGATTCATGGTTGTGGTAAGGCAAGACGATAAGACGGCGTAGAGAAAAAAGAGTCCGGGGTGGGTGAACATAAAGAGAAACTCGAGTGGCTCGGTAACGCCGCAAACCACCGAGGCGATGATGGCGGGAACAAGGATGACCCTGAGGCCGGCGCGGCGCTCGGGTTTTGCGGTGGAGTAGAACGCGGCTGCGATGGCAGGAAGGCCAAAGAGCTTGACCCAGCCAGTGGCGGTAAAACCGGCCCACGGCGCAAGCTCATTAAGGGGGCGCGTGCTATGGGAGAGGATGGGGAGCAAGTTGCTCCACGTGGCGTAGATGCCGTCGTTAATGACCAGGTTGTCGTAGTAGATCGGCATGTAGAGCAGGTGGTGCAGCCCCATGGGCTCGAGTGCTCGCTCCAAAAACACAAAGATACCCACGCCGAAGGGGCCGACGCCCGCAAGTGCGTGGCGCAGCGTTTCGGTCACAGCGTATACGAAGGGCACGATGGCGGCCGAGATAGCGGCGAGGGCAAACACGGCAAAAAAGCTGATGAGGTAGACCAGCGAGGAGCCCGAGAAGGTGCCGAGCCAATCGGGAACCTTGGCATCGTAGAAGCGGTCATGGATGGCGACGACGGTTGCCGATACCGCCAGCGGGCCGATAATGCCGGTGTCGAGCGTCTTGATGCCGTCGATGACGGTGATACCGTTGGCGGGGGTCAAAGATGACGGGTACTTAAGTCCAAGGTTGTCTCCGCTCAGCTTAATGATCTCGCTCAAAAAGAAGCAGTAGGCAAAATAGGCCACGAGCGCCTCGAAGCAGCAGCGTGCCGGTTGCTTTTGGGCAAGACCGATGGGCAGCGCTACGGCAAAAAGGAGCGGGAGGCGTTTAAAGACCGTCCACGAGCCGCGCTGGATGATGGTCCAAAAAACGTACCAAGGGGTTCCGTATACGGCGAGATCGCCGACGATGTCCACAGTCGTTGCGAGAGCGGAGACGCCGACCATGAGGCCTGATATAGAAAACAGCATGGCGGGCGCGAACATTGCCCCGCCAAAGCGTTGGATTTTTTGCAGCATGTTCTGCCTCTCGACCGTAAGCCCGCCATGTCTGCGGTGGAACGTTTGAACAATGAGTTAATTGTAGGGGAGTGAGCGTTCGCCGCATTGATGGTTTTGATTCGAGTCGATTGGAGCATCATGGGCGCCGTTGACAGTTAATAATCGGTGCTTTGCCGATAGACGGTTTAAACAACCCAAAGAAATGCTATCGTGCCTAGCCATACATATTAATTAGAGGTGAAACAATGCCAAAAGCGATATACGAAGGAATCTACCGAGAAATACGCTCGCGCATCATTAATGGGACCTATGCGTTTCAGGAGATGCTGCCGACCGAAGCCGAGCTGACCGCGGAATTTGGCTGCACGCGCAATACCGTCCGCCGCGCCTTGAGCATGCTGGCCGACGGGATGTTTGTGCAGCCCATACACGGCAAGGGCGTGCGTGTTATTTGGCTCAAGGGCGAAACCGACATGTTGGGCGCACTCGAAGAGGTTGAGTCGTTTGGCGAGTTCGCAAAACGCAACAATGCCGTCGCATCGACCGAGGTCAAGTCTTTTGAACATCTGGTGTGCACCGAGCAACTTTCTCGACGCTTGGGATTTAAGACGGGTGAGCAGTTGATTCGCGTGGTGCGTGTCCGAAGCCTTAACGGCAATGCGCGCCAAGTAGACCATGGTTACTTTTTGGAGTCGATCGCCAAGGGCCTGACGCCCGAGATCGCCGCAAGGTCAATTTACGATTATCTGGAGCACAAACGCGGCGTCAAGGTGATGGCGAGTCGCCGTACGGTGAGCGTCGAGCTTGCCAACGATGAGGACTGCAGCTATCTTGACCTCGGCAAATACAACTGTGTCGCCGTCATGGAGAGCCAGTCGTACACCTCGGACGGCATCTTGTTCGAGGTCACGCATGCCCGCACGCATCCCGAGATCTTCCATTACCGCGTCAACTCCAAGCGATAGCCGGCTAGCTCGCAGCCTGACGAGACTCATGCCCTCAAAGCGAAAACGCCCGGTCAAACCGACGATGCATCGGCTTGACCTGGCGTTTTCTCTGCATTTGATAACAAATAATTGTTTATACAAAACTTGTCAAGTATTAAGTTGAAATTACCGTTCACCGAAGTTTTTCTACCGCTCTAGTAATACTTGTTCAAACAAGTAGCCAAATAGCGTATCGTACAAATCAGCAAAAGGGGCAAAGTCCCCGAGCCAATCTCCGAAGGCGGCGGCAAAGGGTGCTGCCACGGTGTGAAAGGGTGGATTGTAATGAAGAACGAAATGAGCAGAAGGCAGTTCCTGGGCTTTGCTGGTTCCGCGGCTGCGGTTCTTGGTCTGGGCCTCGTGGGCTGCGGTGGCTCCGCCGGCTCCGGCTCCTCTGCTTCTGGTGACGCTGCCGAGGTCTACTTCCTCCAATTCAAGCCCGAGGTCGACAAGGAGTGGAAGGAAATCGCCAAGGCGTACAAGAAGGAGAAGGGCGTCGAGGTCAAGATCGTGACCGCCGCCTCCAACACCTACGAGGAGAAGCTCAAGTCCGAGATGTCCAAGAGCTCTGCTCCGACCCTGTTCCAGGTCAACGGCCCCACCGGTCTTAAGAACTGGAAGGACTACTGCGCCGACCTGTCCGATACCAAGCTCCGCGGTGAGCTCATTGACGACTCCCTGGCTCTGCAGTCCGACGGCAAGGATCTGGGTATCGACTGGGTCCAGGAGAGCTACGGCATCATCTACAACAAGCAGCTGCTCGAGAAGGCTGGCTACAAGGCCGAGGACATCAACTCCTTCGACAAGCTGACGG
>SKEJ01001055.1_pt1 | contig 15801 bp, 6 predicted proteins | sample 4826721 | NCBI WGS metagenome assembly SKEJ01 (sample SAMN11008812, study PRJNA524170) | human gut metagenome | biome: Human fecal sample; material: Feces; isolation source: fecal sample from pouch patient p31 | host: Homo sapiens | place: Israel: Tel-Aviv | collected 2015-06-02 | reverse complement strand
CGCATAATCGTCAATATCGATATCCAGGTTCCTATTGAGCGCCTTGACAACCTGCTCCGGTCCGCCCTGCATATAAGCAGCGTTGATTTTGTTGTAGGTATTCTTGTCGCTGATATTTAAATATGAATCCCGGTACACCGAAACCAGACGTATCTCACCGGTTCCCTGATCGATGTTGCAGAGAATATTGACATCCGAGTTGTTGCCCTTTCCGACCGATGAGTTACGGCTATCCACGCCGAAAACCGCGATCGTCCAATAACCGCTCATCTGCTCCTGCTTCTCCTCCGAAATCTCGACGTTTTTGATCTCATCCGGGTTCCACGGAAGCCGCTGCATCAGATCCAGACGGCTGCTGATATACGAATATCCCGCAAAGCAGAGAATCCCGATCAGCATCACGCTCTCCAGAAGAATAAACCATATCTTCCGCTTCTTTTTCCGGCGCGCTTTCAATTTAACCGGGTCGGCGTAAATATCCGACCGGTTCATGGTCCGGGTTTTCTCCTGATTCCGGCTCTCCCGGCTGCTGCCAGGCTGCGTCTGTCCCCTCTTTGCCGCTTTCTGACCACTTCGGCTTCTATCTCCGCTCCGGTGGGATCCGTCCTCCCGGCGTTCCGTAAATGAATCCGTGATCAGTGTCAGACCATCGTCTTCCATCTCCGACGGTTTTGCCCGTCGGCTCCGGCGGTGTCCTGACCTATCTCTTTCTTCTTCATATCCCATGTGGTTTTCCTCATCAATACGCGTTTTTATTTATAAAGCCCTTAAAAACCGTCAAAAACATGATTTTAAAATCAAATCCCAGCGTCCAGTTCTCGATGTAATACAGATCATGCTCAATCCGCTTCGTGATCGAGGTATCGCCCCGGTAACCATTTACCTGTGCCCACCCGGTAAGACCCGGCCGCACCTGATGCTTGACCATATAACGTGGTATCTCCTCCCTAAACTTTTCTACAAAAAACGGCCGCTCCGGTCTTGGTCCCACAAGACTCATCTCACCCTTCAGAATGTTAAAAAGCTGTGGAAGCTCATCCAGACTGGTATGACGCATAAATTTACCGATTCCGGTAACTCTTGGATCGTTCTTTACTGTCCACGCCTTTTTTTCTTCTGATTCTTTCTGGATCTCCATGGAACGGAATTTATACATCCGGAAAGTCTGATTATGAAGCCCGACACGTTCCTGCTTATAGATCAGCGGTCCCGGCGAAGTCAGCTTGATCAGCATACACAACACCAGCATCACTGGTGAGGACACAATGATCGCAACGATCGCGCCTGCAATATCCATAGATCTCTTGATCAGTGCATTAAACGTGTTGCTCAGGGGCACATACCGGATATTGATCACCGGAAGCCCGAGAATATCTTCTGTATATGGTTTGGTCGGAATAATATTATTATAATCCGGAATAAATTTTGTGTGCACGCCGGATTTTTCACAGAGTGCAACGATCTCTTCCAGACGATAATACTCACTTAAGCCCAGGGTAATGGCTATCTCATCCAGACGACTGGATGGAAGGATGATCATCAGATTGGCGATTCGACCGATCACCTTAACGCCCTTATAAGTAGTGCCTGCCGGCACATTGTCATCCAGTATGCCCCTGATCACATATCCCCATTGCGGATTCTGCAGGATCCTGTCTACATATTCCTCGGCAGCACGGCTGTATCCTACCAGCAGCACCTGTTTCTGGTTCATTCCTTTTTTGCGCATATCCCGGAGAATGTAAAATATGACCATACGCACAAACCATTCCAGGACGATATTGATCACACAGAAAGAAACCAGAGTAAGACGGGAATAGTCCAGCTCTTTAAAATTGTAAAGTGCAAACATGATGATAAGGAGCCCTAACGCATTTGCCTTCACAATTCCGGCAAGTACGAGACGACGCCCCTGCATTCGCATCGGTGTATAAAGATCAAAGGCCTGATAAAGAAGTAAATATCCCGGAATAATGAATATCAGCATAAACATATATTCCTGGACGGTCTTGGACTGAACCGCAGAATGCTCAAAAATTCCCTGAAAACGGATCAGCCATGCCAGCGCATAGGAGGCCGCAATCACAAATACATCGATCAGCATATGGAGACGACTGAAATTTTTCTGGTTATCTTTAATCAATTTCCGCCACCTCATTTAAGTTCATTGCCTTTATCTTATAATAGATGAATCCCAAAAGCAACAAAATCTTCCCTCTGAAATATAAAATTTCTGTGAAAATATGGTGTTTTAACCGGCAAAACGCCTAAAAATGTTGATCCAGAGCTCAATCTGAAGCTGGATATAACGTGGAAAATTCCTCATGGAAAACTTTACTTTCCTGTTCTTCCGGCTGATCTGGAAGCCATTTTTAATTCCTGCCAGATACTCCCTGCCAAAGCCTTTTGACGCAAAAAACAGGATTTTTGCCCCGAATCCGACAAGCAGAAATGGAAGGTTCAGAACGATCTGAAGGAACGGCATGTTCTTGTAAATAAGGTAAATATTATTTCTGGACGAATACCGGATCTTAAACTGATTGTATCTGGAACCGCTGGTGCCGCTTCCTACATGATAAACCTTCGCTTTTGGAGCATACCAGTTCTGATAACCGCAGATCCTGGCACGATAGCCGATATCCAGATCCTCCAGATAAGCAAAATGCTCCTCATCAAAATCTCCGATCCTGTCAATAAATTTCTTCCGGTAGATCGCAGCTCCCGCACAGGTGGAAAAAATCTTCTGCTCTCGGTCATAATGGCGGATATCCTTGCCTTTTCCCCTGGCAAAAGCCCAGCCAAGGGCACAGTAATAATTTCCGGCATCATCCATCTTGTCCCTGTCATGAAGCTGGATCATCTTTGCCTGACAGGAAAATGCCTTCTTATGTCTGCGCAGGGCAGCAACCATCTCCTCCAGGAAATCCGGTTCCGCTTCCGTATCATTGTTCAGAAGCAGCACATATGGGGAACGTGCCGCATGGATCCCTTCATTGACGGCTCTGCTGAAGCCGTAATTCTCCGGAAGCTGTATCATGTGTACCCATGGATATTCCGCCGAAACAAACGCACAGCTGCCATCAGTGGAACCATTATCCACTAGTATAACCTCAAAATTACGGATAGTCTGTCTTTCAAGACTGGAAAGAACACCATCCAGATATGCCATTCCGTTAAAGTTTGGTATGACTACTGATACTTCCTGCATTGCTTTATCCCTTCTTCTTTCCCATTCCCGGAAGGGGCTTCAGGGAATAATTCCATTTGGTTAAAGAAAGATTTTTGTTATAGTATGGATCTCCTTTTTTCAGGATATCCAGCCAGTGACAGCGCATGTATTCGATCTCCGTCTGGAAACGGCGGACCTTTTCCTCGCTGTCCTCAGTGCCTCTTGACTTGGATTCGTAATGATAGAGCTTCACATACGGATCATAGACGATCAGATGGCCGTGGCTTCGCACCTTCAGACAGAGATCCACATCATTAAACGCAACTGCAAGCTCTTCCGTAAAGCCTCCTGCCTCCAGAAAAACTTCCTTCTTCATCATCATACATGCTGCAGTCACACAGCTCATATCCTGCAGAAGAGAAGCCTTATGGAGATATCCGGTACGCTCTGCCGGCATATTCACAAACATGTTCCCGGCAATTCCGCCCATTCCCACCACGCAGCCTGCATGCTGAATGGTGTTATCCGGATAGATCAGCTTGACGCCAACTGCACCTGTTTCCTTACGCTGGCACACGCTCAGCATCTCTGACATCCAGTCCGGATCGATGACCTTTACGTCATTATTCAGAAAAAGCAGGTAATCTCCTTTGGCATGGCGCACCCCGAAATTGTTGATGGCAGAATAGTTAAAGCCTTTTTTCCAGCGGATCAGATGGACCCTGGGATCCTCCGAAAGCTTTCTGTAATACCGGAAGATCTCTTCGGAGCTGCTGTTATTCTCCACAATGATGATCTCGTAATTTTTGTAGGCAGTTTTTTCAAAAATGGATTCCACGCAGGCCTGAAGCGTTTCTTTCTCCTCACGGTTCGGAATGATAACAGAAACCAGAGGTTCTCCCTGCACCGGATACTTCACACGGTAAAATCCAAAATCCGGAGTATGCTCCACGGTTCCCGGAGTTCCGGTCCGTTTGAGATTCCCCTCAATGGCACGTCTGCCGGCTTCAAAAGCATACATCTTGCTTGCCGGATTATCTGCTGTGGAGGATTTGTGGGTCCTCCAGTGATAAAGGATCTCCGGTACATGGACCACTTCCCTTGCCTGCTCCACACAGCGGAAAATGAAATCATAATCCTGGGCGCCGTCAAATTCCCGGCAGAATCCGCCCACTGTCTGCACTACGGAACGTCTTACCACCAGAAAATGGCAGATATAATTATTGGATCTTAAAAGATCCAGGTTAAAGTCCGGTTTCAGATGGGGCTGAAAATGTTCAGAAAGATCTGTCGTGACCTTATCCTCATCTGTATAGATCACATCCGCCTCTGGATGCTCCTCCAGTGCCGCCGCGATCTCATACAATGCATTAGGTGCCAACAGATCATCATGATCCAGAAGTGCGATAAAATCACCCTCTGCCATGGCAAAAGCCGCGTTTGTATTTTCTGCAATGCCAAGATTCTCTTTCAGATCCTGATAGCGGATCCTCCTGTCCATCTCTGCATAGGATCTCAGCACGGTCTGCATGTCCGGATCCTCCGGGCTTCCGTTTGCCAGACACAGCTCCCAGTTCTCATATGTCTGTGCAAGGAGAGAGTCCAGCATCTGTCTTAAAAAACGCTCCGGTGTCAGATATGCAGGTACCACAATGCTGATCAGCGGCCCATCCGGAAATTTGCGTTTCCGCTGCTTCTCCAGTGTTTCCTCGTCAGGTCTGTATGCCTCATACCATGGTCCGTAAGGAACCTCTTCCGGTTCAAAACGTTCATGAAGCCGGATCCAGAACTCTTTCAGGCCATAATGCTTCAGGTATCTTAAGCCCTTCTGTACTGTATAGGGGGAAAGCTTCTTTATAAGTCTGTCCCATTGGATCTTTCCTGTAGAATCATCTTTACTCATATATTATCTCCGTATTACTCAGTTTGATGTTACTGTTCACTCTGTTCTCAGTAACAGTTTGATGAACATATTTTACCATTCCATCATTTTTTTTGCAAGGAAGAGAGGAAATGTGTTATACTGAGCTTACGTATGTATTGCTTACATAAGAATTATTTTTTATACAGGAGTACCATTTATCATGAAAAAATCAAGAATAACCACAGCGCTTCTGGCTATTGGGATCTCCGCTTCCATGGTGTTCCAGACTCCAGTTTTCGCCACAGAAGAAACCGCTGTTGCTGTATCCTCCGGTGTTACCACCAATGGGATCAGCGGATGGCCTCAGGGGCCTGAGATCACTTCCGCATCTGCCGTGATCATGGAAGATACTTCCGATACGATCCTCTATGCCAAGGATATGGACACCACGCTTTCTCCGGCCGGCGCAGTTAAGATCATGACCTGTCTTCTGGCACTGGAGAACAGCCAGCTTGACGATCAGGTTACCATGACAGAAACCGGTGTATCCGGTGTTACAGACGGAGGCGCTCATATTTCCTCACAGCTCGGAGAGGTATTTACCATGGAGCAGTGCCTTTACGCTCTGATGCTGGCCTCTGCCAATGACATTGCTCTCCAGGTCGCAGAACAGATCGGCGGATCTGTGGATGCCTTTGTCCAGAAAATGAACGACCGTGCCAAGGAGCTGGGATGTACCAATACGGTATTCACCAATCCTACCGGTCTCCCGGATGACAACCAGCATACCACAGCACATGATCTGGCTCTGATCATGCAGGCGGCTATCCGTAATGACAGCTTCCGCACCATCTCCGGAGCCACCTCCTATACGATCCCGGCTACCAATGTTTCCGGCGGTACCCGTAACCTGACAAGCTCTTTTACCATGACAGATCCTGCATCCGCTTCCTATTATGAAGGATGTATCGGCGGTCGTGAAAGTACCACCACTGCTTCCGGAAGCGTTCTTGTCACAGCTGCACAGCGAAACGGTACTACTCTGATCGCAGTAGTCATGAACGGAGCGACCGGTCAGACAGCCACCGAAGCGATCTCACTTCTGGATTACGGTTTTTCCAATTTCCAGCTTCTGGATCTCAGCGAGGATGATTTTCACATCCTGTCCGGCGGCACTGTAATGGTTCCATCCGGTGCGACCGCAGACGACCTGACTACGGAAGATACGGAATCTGATGGTCAGATCTTACGCACCTATTCCTTTGGCGGAACTCAGGTGGGAACTGCAGTTGTCGAGGATCCCTCCCAGGAAAGCTCTTCCGATGTACTGGAAAATGATGAAAACATGGATTCTGCAAAAGCTTATTCCGAATCCAGATCCCAGATCCCGTATTTTGCCATTGGCGGTGTGGGCATCCTGCTCCTTATCCTTCTGCTGTGGCGCATGATCCGGATCATCCGTTCCTGATCTTGGTTCCCAGGCGGATATACTTCAGAATTAAAAAATCCCTCCTATGTACCGGTCATATCCGGATACATAGAAGGGATTTTTTTCTGCCATCTCACCATCTGGGTGTCAGCCATAAAACGGAACTACCAGGAAGATATAGCATAAAAACGGCGAAGCAACCAGAAGTGCTGTCAGGACCCGGTATATCCACATTCTGATATTTTCTTTTTTTACAAAACGCTCAAGCAGACGATTCCAGCCGGCTGTCACAAAATACATGGCCGGATACAGTGCCGGCATGATATAACGTCCCTGTGCCTGGTTGTCACTATAATATACATAATACATAAACAGCCCCACAGGGATCAGGATCAGAAGGATCAGCAGCAGATGAAAGATCCCTTTTCTGTCCCATTTATCGTACACGGTTATTGTTTTTATCTTCAGCTTTTCACTTCCTGCTGCTTTTCGTTCTTTTACCACAGTACGTTTCTTCGGATAAAATATTCCCAGCATGGTCAAAATACCGATCCCACCCATTCCAAAGAACAGGAAATATGCCTTGCTCACACTATAAGGCATATAGATCTGCATCAGGCCAAAGGTTCCGATAAAGCTTACCAGAACTGTCAGCAGCCAGTTATGCTGCCAGCCCGGGTCCTGATACAGAAGGATATCCTTCCATGACCAGTTCAGCTTCTCCGGTGTGGGGTATCTGGACGGCCTGTAATCAACAGCCGCATATTTTTCCGCACACTGTGCACAGGCTTTTCTTCCGATAAGATCTCCGTCATAGAGAACGGCATTTCGTATAAACCACCAGCCGCATAAAGCAAGGGTTACTGCCGCGATCACGATCCCTCTCCGGAACAGAAATGCAACTCTCTGTTTTACCGGCTCTTCCCTGCACAGAAGGACTGTCAGGCAGAAAAACAGGAAGCTGCATAAGATCCATCCGTAGGTATTATAGTAGGACAGTGCACAGACTGCCATTCCAACAGCCAGAAGGATCGAATTTCTGAAGCTCCAGTCTCCCGCTTCCAGATAACAGGACCAGGAATACAGGATCATCGCCATGGATAAAAGCGCCAGGGAATCCGTGTTTACATAAGTTCCCAGAAACAATGCCTGCGGCATAAAGCCTGCCAGTGCGGCAAACAGCCATCTTCCCTCTTTCGGAAAAAGCTTTCCGGATGCTTTCACCACAAAATATACCGCTCCAGTCACAAAGAGCACATCTGCCATCCTCGCCGCATGGAGTAATCCGTCTGCAGATGCATGGAACAGACCTGCGATCCCCATAAATACAGCAGATACCATATAGGAAAGGATCGGATAATAGGCATAGGAAATCCCCCATGTCGCATCACGGATGGTTGGCTCATCTCCAAGAGGCAGCTTTCCCGGATGCTCATGAAGATACTGTGCCACCATGTAGCGCATTTTTTCATCGGGGCCTGCCCCCAGGGGCTGCATAAACGCCCATGCAGTCAGGAGCAGAAATGCTGCCAGGACAAGAACCCCTGCCTGAACTCTCTCATCCTTCCAGATTTTTTTCTTTTCCAAAATATAACCTCCTATATCCGCTTCAGAGAAAAATCCTGGCTCTCCAGTGTAAGGTTCGGATTATAGTAAGGATCTCCGTCACGGAGGATCTCCGGCCAGTGCTTCTCAAAGGAAGCGATCTCGCGGTTAAATCTTGCCACCTTCTCCGGTGTATCCTCAAGACCTCTGGATTTGGATTCATAGTGATAAAGCTCCGCATAAGGATTGTATACAACCAGATATCCGGCTTTTCCCAGACGAAGGCAGAAATCTATGTCATTAAAGGCAACCTGAAATTCCTCACTTAATCCGTGAACCTTATCAAAGGCCTCACGCTTCACCATCATGCAGGCTGCGGTTACAGCGCTGTAATCCTGGGCACAGATGATCCTGTGGCAGTATCCGGTAGCGTCTCTCTTCTGCTGCACAAAGCAGTGTCCCGCAATGCCGCCGAAGCCAACGACTACTCCTGCATGCTGCACGGTATCATCCTCATAATAGAGCCGCGCTCCTACAGCTCCCACATCCGGTCTCATACAGTATCCCAAAAGCTGCTCCAGACAGTCCGGGCTGATGATCTCCGTATCATTGTTGAGAAGAAGCAGATAGTCACCCTTAGCATGAGCAGCTCCGAAATTATTGATGGCAGAATAGTTGAAAATACCATCCCAGTACACCACATGGGCTTTCGGATTGGATGCTTCTAGCTCTTTATAGTAAGCAAAGGTCTCATCCTCCGTACTGTTGTTCTCCACGATCACATACTCATAATTGCGGTAAGTTGCCTTTTCTTCGATGGAATCAATACATCTCTTCAGATCATCGATGTGATCCTTGTTTGGGATGATGATGGAGATCAGCGGTTTTTCCTCCCAGAGGAATTTTGTACGGTAAAGTCCAAGATATTCACCCTTTTCGATTTCCACCGGAACTCCGAGCCTGTCATAATGAGCCTTGATGGCACGTGCTCCTGCATCAAAGGCATACATCTTGCTTTCCGGATTCTCTGCTGTGGAATCCTCATGGCATCTCCAATGATAAAGGATCCTGGGGATATGATGGATCTGCTCTCTTCCCGCAGCTTCCACACAGCGGAACACAAAATCATAATCCTGTGCACCGTCAAATTCCTTTTTCAGCATTCCGATCTGATCCACGATCTCTTTTTTTACGACAAAAAGATGACAGATGTAGTTTACTGTACACAAAAGATCAATATTGAAGTCCGGTTTGAAATGCGGCTGAAAGAATTTGTGCCCGTCCATGGACATCTTATCTTCATCGGAATACAGAACCTTAAGCTCCGGATCCTCATTCAGCGCTTTCACACACCGGAACAAGGCGTCCGGCGTCAGCTCATCATCATGATCTGCAAACACGATAAAATCTCCTGTTGCCGCTTTCATGGCCGCATTGGTATTCTCTGCGATCTGAAGTGCCTGGTCGTTGCGGATCACACGGATCCTGTCATCACTTTTTTCCAGCCTGTTCAGATAATCGGTAAGAGGAGAATCTGCTCCGCTTCCGTCGGAAAGACAGAGTTCCCAGTTCCCGTAGGTCTGGGCTTCTATGGAATCTACCAGCTGCTGGAGATATTTTTCCGGTGTTTTGTAAAGCGGGATCACAATACTGAATTTTGGATTCCTGGAAAATTTCGTTTTTCTTTCTTCTGCAAGCTCTGCCTTGTCCGGCAGATGCTTCACAATCCATTTGGAATAATCCACCGGACGGTTTTTACGGTCCAGCACCTTTCCAAATACCTTTCCGGTAAGGGCTGCTGCCCCGTGAAGCTTCATGTAACGGCTTCCCTTACGGAAATATACCGCAGCTTTCTCCGCAAGGCGCTTCTGTGGCTGCAGATGTACCAGACGAAGCGTCCGCACATTGCCTGCCTCAAATACAATGTAGAATTCCTTCACACTGTCATAATGGAATTCAAAGAAAAAACCGCTCTTCTCATCGATTTCTGTTTCCTGGTACTGATTCTGTACATCCACACGTTTCAGTCTGGTGATCTCGCAGGGGATTTCCTTCCGGCTGCGATCCTCCAGGCGTATGGTCAGGGGGCTGTTAAAGGCTGCCCAGCCACGGACACGGCAGATCTTTTCCCCGGCTTCCACCTCGATGCTCTCAATAAAGTACTGCGGTTTTCCCTGTTTCCTGTAAAGCTGTGCTGCCGAAACAGAAAACCACCGGATACGTTTTTCACCCTTTACCGCATAAACAACAAGCTTCTTTTTGCCCTCCAGATCCGGCAGGCAGATTTCCATCTGCACACGTTCTCCGTTTACCAGATCCAGATCCTTAAAGCGCTCCAGGGCGCTGACACGCTCCTGGGCACTGATGGCTGCCGGAAGCTTTTCCCCGTCAAGAACGGCTTCCGGCTTATGATCCTTCGGCCAGGTTCCCTGAAGATGATACAGAGAACTGTCCTTCAGGTCAAACCTGTCCTTTTCTACTTCGTATAGCTCTCGCTGCATAACAATTCCTCCATTGCATCCTTTCCGGTATTTACTGTAAGGTAATGTTCCATAACTTTCTCATGTGCCGCCTCTCCCATGGCTTTTCTGGCCTTCTCATCCGTTACCAGAGATTCCAGGGCACTGACCCATTCTTCTTTCGTGGCGCACATCCAGCCGTCTTTTCCGTTTTCGATCACATATTCCATCTCACGGTTACGGCTCATGACACTCGGAACCTTTACAAGGGCAGCCTCTGTCCACTTATTTTCGGATTTACAACAGTGGAACAGGCTGTTCTCCAGCGGCATCAGATTGATGTCCAGCCCTGCGATCACGGCAGGCAGCTGTCTCCAGTCCATAAACGGAAGTTTCTCAATACGGTTCTGCACCGGCTCCATTCCGGATTCATCCAACACACCCACCAGCTTCAGATAAACCTCCGGGTGGCGCTGCATCACTTCCAGAAGTGCGGCTTCCACCTGGGCAAAATCCTGGTCATGGGTCTTGGAACCGCTTAAATATCCTATATAGATCCGGTCTTTATCTTTGTCTGTCTGCTCCACTGCTTCGTGGGACAGAACCTCCATCTCCATGCTCATGCAGTTACGGTTGATGACCACCGGTTTTCCCGGAAATTCTTCCCGGATCTCACCAGCCAGGGTTTCCGTGGATGTGAAATATCCGTCGCAGAATTCCATACATCCGTGGATACGGTCTGTGGTTGTGCGGAAATCGCTGTACTCGCTTCCCTTCAGGAAATGCAGCCCGGAGATTTTTTCGTAATCAAATACCAGGTCATCCACATCATAGTAAACAGGGATTCCGGCTGCTTTCGCCCGGTTGACCAGCATCTCCGCTTCCATAAGTTTGCTACAGCGGTACATCACAACTGCCGTATATTCCTCGATGTTCTCCTGCTCTGTCTGGTCCATCTGGATAAATTTCGATGCATATCCGTTAAGGATCAGCTGTTCCCGGAAATGTTCCACACGATATCTGGATGCAAAGGAAATTTCCTCTCCTACGAAAAGAAGCCTGCGTTTTTCCACAGGGAGCTCACTTTCGCCGAGAGTTTTCCACAGGGAAATCATCTCTTCCACAATATTCTCCGGCTTCTCATCTTTCAGGACAAGGCCCTTGGCATAGCGTTTCACACGTTCCACAGGTGCACCTACCGGAAGTACCGCTACCGGAAATCCCATGGAAATGATCTCCGAGGTTGTGTAGGAGAAGGTCTCCGGCCATACGGACGGGATCAGGAACATATCAATATCCTGCTCCAGGGTAAGTCTTGGGATCTCCTCTCTTGTATATCTTCCTGTCTGGGAAAATACCGGACTTTCGATCTCTTCGTCGGAAGTACCGATCAGTCTCAGACGGATATTCAGTTCATTCTCTTCGATATATCCTGCAAGCGCCTTCACAACCTCCAGGCCTTTTTTGTAGCAGAGTACGCCGATAAGACCAATGTTAAAGGTCTCTGTGGTTTTTTTATTTTTTTTCACTGCCGGAAGGTAATGGGGTGCATGCGGGATCACATGGAGATTGTATACATCCGGATAAGCACGCTTGAACAGCCTTGCCGTATCATCGGAAAATGCACGGATCTCATCACAGTTTGACAGAAATTCCCGGAATTTTGTACGCCAGAGCGTTCCGGTTCCGTATTCTGTGCAGGCATTGCTGCGGTTATCCGGAATACATTTATCGCAGACCTCACAGGATGGAACACCACAGTATTTTCCTTCTGCATCGATCAGATTCACTGCCGGGCAAAGGGCAAAGAAATCATGAAGAAGCATAAGGAGCTTCGCACCCTGCTCTCTCTTAAGACGCAGGATACGTTCCAGGGTTCCGTAAAGATTCTGATAGGTCACAAGCTCGTTGATCCAGATCTCATCCACACGCATCAGCTCACCAAGGGCAGTTTCCAGATCATTTGCAAAAAATTCCATCTCATACTGCTTATACTGATACGTAAAGTAAAAACGATTGCTTACGATATTATAGCGGATGGTCACAAAACGGTATCCTTCCCGCAGAGCCAGACGTCTTTTTTCCACAAGATAAGCCGTTGCACCGCCGCCAAGATCATGGTCAAAGGCCACAATGGTAGGCACATCCAGCTTCCTGTTGAGAAGCTTCATTTCCACGTAGAGTCTTACCGGACGAAGCGGGTCTCTTCTGCAGTAATCCGCAGTATCCTTGTTGTAATCCGGATGCTTGCGGAGCAGCGCCTCACTGTGCTCTTTCAGAAGTCTCTGCTTTTCCTCAGACGGGAAACTTCCACCATGCTTGTGATATACAAACAGGTTATCCACATGCACGTTCTCATAGCCTGCAGCTATGGCACGCTGGCACCAGTCATTCTCCTCACCGTAGCCTTTTCCGAAATTCTCCTCATCCAGAAGGCCAACCTCCTGGATCGCTTTCAGGTTCATACCCATGCAGAAGCCCACACCGGTAGGTATAGCCGGATACTGCGGACGGATCATGCGGAATTCATCATCGATCTCCCACAGCGGCATTCCCTCAAACAGTTTGTTATCCCGGCAGAAATCCGGGAAGCTGCAGATGGTTCCGCAGGTGGTAAACGGTGTAGTGGTTGCAATGTTTTCCTTTGCAAAGATCGGAAGCATCAGGCGCTCCAGCCACTCTTCCGGAACCTCCACATCTGTATTTACAAGAGCCACATGATTTTCCGCCATCTTTAATCCACGGTTTACAGACGGAAGAAAGCCCATATTGGTCTCATTATTCAGAAGTACCACATTGTCATGCTCTGCGGCATATTTTTCCAGATAGTTTCCTACCTCAGGATCCGGACTCTTGTCATTTACGAGGATCAGACGATAAGGAACCTTCGTCTTTTCAATTCCGGAAAACAGGGCATCAAAATACTCCAGTCCGTTGTAAACCGGCACGATCACATCCACCTTCTGCTGATAGACTGCCTGTGGATATGCCTTTCTCGTGCTGCGTACATGACGCTGTTTGAAATGGCGGAGATTTCCGATACTCTTCGGATCTTCGATCGCGTATACCAGAAGCTCTTTCTGATCCCTGGTTCCCGGGATCTTTCCGATAAGGAATCTTCCGGTATCCACTGCGGTTCCGTATTCCAGGAAAACAGAAGTCTCTGCCGGCGCAAGAACCGTTGCCAGGAAAGAAAATCCGGCACTTTCCGCATCCGGATTTCCAATGGCATTAGCCACATCCGTACGGTAGATCGTAGTACAGGAAGCCTCCTGAAGCTTCTGTGTTCCCTGATAAAATGCGATCCTTGGCTGTCCCATAGACGCAAACGTCGGATCAAAGGCCCAGCCAATGGCATTTAAGGTGCCATTCTCATAATGGAAGAAATCAACACTGCCCATACAGGTAGGAGTTGTCTCCACTCCCATCACTGCTGCCGGCTCTGTATGATAACGAAGAACCTTTTTGACCAGTTTCTTTACCTGCGCTTTTTTGCCTGGATGACGAAGGGCCTCTTCCTGCGCACGTGCTGCTTCCTCTGCAGCCTGCTTTGCGGCACGTTCAGCCTCTTTTCTGATACGCTCCTGTTCTCTTCGTACTTCACGCTCTTTTTCAAAGGCCAGAAGCTTTTCCACATCCGGAAGCTCAAGGCAGTCAAGTTTTCCCTCTATTACAATCCTGTCCACATTTTCCGGGTGTGTAACATCGATAAGATAAAAGCCATCGGTGGTAAAAAACGCAGTGGTACTGTTATCCACTTTCATATGGACACCCTGAGGCACAAGCTCCGCGCTGCATCCACAATCCAGACGCTCTATCCTCACTTTCAGGAAATGACCGTTTGCGGGATTCCAGCGGAGATTTCGTATTCCTTTGATACCGGAAAGCGCAAACTCTACCCGGAAACGGTTTCCGGAAAGTTTTCCCTCTGCATAAAGTGTATGCTCTTCACAGAATCCCTCACCAAGATCATAGTACAGCTTGCTGTGCATCTGGTGCTTTTCTCTTTCTCTGTTCACCAGCTCTGTTACGGAAACCGGCACTTTTTTCTGTTCAAACGGGATCAGAGAACCACAGCCCACATACTCATAGACAAAATGCATGGTCCAATCCATAAATATCTCATAGTCTGTATAGCTGATGTCAAACTCCGCCATCATCTCATCCTCATGACATAACCGCGGCAGCTCAGAAACATGTGTATACAGTTCATGGATCAGGCGCCACATGATAAAATTCACAGGCACAGGGAAATCAAACATCCACTCATAATCTATGATCTGATTTTCCTTTTCTCCCATAAAGATGTTGCTGCAGATCAGATCCACATTGGCCGGGCAGACACATTCGTAATCCTCTCTTCCCGGATGATCACCAAATACCTCGCGGAACTCTCCGGTCCTGTAATCCACAACCTGACGAGCCCCGAAAAATTCCTGATAGAATTTTTTAAGAAGGGCCTTGATCTCTTCAAGATCTTCTTTCTGGGCAAGCTCTGCGATTTCCTGGTGAAGAGTTTTTCCGGTAAGGAGCGGATAAGAGATCTTTCCGTTTTCTGCCCTGCAGGGAAGATTCTTGTATTTATCAGATCCGGTACTCTCTGTTCCGGTTTTTTCCAGTTTTTCCACAAATTCCTCAGCCTGGGGCACCATAGCCTCTTTTTCCGCACGGACCTCTCCGTTCTCCCGAACGATCCTGGTCAGAAGACGGAACTTTTCTTTTCGCTCCTGGTTCAGCTTCACATAAAGGATTTCCTCCGGGTCCCGGTTTTCGGTACGTCCTGCCTCCACAAGAAAAGAATTCACAAAGCTGTCCAGGATCTTCTCTTTTTCGAAGGCCTTTACGCCTTCACTTTCTGCAAAAAGATCTGCTGTCTTATCTGTGTATACAGGATAGCTTCTTCCGTAGGAATTGGTATAAAGGCTCTCATCTGTAAAAATCTCTGTCGGAAATTTATAATCCGGATACGGGTAGTAAAAGCGCAGAAAAGGAAAGCCGCTGTTTTCCAGCAGCTCTCCCAGTTCATTCTTGGAAAAGGTGCGCACAGACTGATTTCCCGGATATCCATTGATCCCGAAAAAGTGAAGATCTGTGTGATCCTCCGGTGCTCCGGCAAAGTACTTCAATCCCAGTCTGTTCTCAATGGCGATCAGAAGTCTTCCCTCCGGCTTCAGATAAGCGCCCATACGCTGAAGAAATGTCTCGTAAGGAGTTTTTCCCTCGGTAAAGCTCATGGCATACTCCAGCACACCGTTTACTACCACATAGTCGAATTTTTCCGGAAAAGTCATGTCATTCAGGTTTCCAACCATGATCGTCAGATTTTCCTTATCCC
>SKEJ01001054.1_pt1 | contig 15834 bp, 9 predicted proteins | sample 4826721 | NCBI WGS metagenome assembly SKEJ01 (sample SAMN11008812, study PRJNA524170) | human gut metagenome | biome: Human fecal sample; material: Feces; isolation source: fecal sample from pouch patient p31 | host: Homo sapiens | place: Israel: Tel-Aviv | collected 2015-06-02 | reverse complement strand
TGGGAGTTCGTTGTCGCAAGCCAGACGCTGTGGGGCTGCATATCTATATAACCCCTTTAGTGGATTGTTTTCTCATGTATCGTAGGGCACCCCGCCCTACGGTTTAGTTTTCGGAAATGTTCAGCAGCTTCGCTGCACCCTTCACATTCTCGGACTCTCTTTCTCGCAGCATTTCCGCAGTGCGGTGCACCTCGTTATCGAGCGCACCGGAGACGCACTCGTCGATGAGGCGGCACAGCGGCTCCGCCTTGACAGACGAAAGCTGAAGGCAGGTGCGGCTGCCGATATATTTCAGAAAGCCGTCCACCTTGATATCGTAGCTCATGCCGACGACCGGAACGCCCTGACCGGCGGAGAACATCAGCGAATGCAGTCGGATGCCAACCACGGTTTTCATGCGGGAGAGGATGCCGATGGTGACTTCGATGGGCTGTCGGGTACGCACGGCGTGCCACGGACAGTGCAGCAGTGCGCCGACGCGCTCTGCGGGCATGAGGTCGCTCGGGAACTCGATGGGTACGAAAACCGGCGTCAGGCCGTGCTTTTCGTAGGCGTAGTTGGCTGCAGCCGCGATTTCGGGCAGAGCCGTGTCCAGACCCTTCCAGTTGCGCAGACCGAAGCCGATATACTTTCCGTTCGGGTCAATGCCGCTCTGCTCGAGGGCGATATTGACGATTTCACGCGGCGCCGGCGTCAGAATGATGGTCGGGTCGGCGGAAACACGGATATCCGGCCGGGTAACGCCCATTTCGGCAAGCAGTGCGCGGGAATTGTCATCGCGCAGCGTGATGCGGTCAACCGATGCGTCAATGGTTCTGGCGGCCATCCGGCGGTTGCCCGGACGGTTGATCGGACCGATGCCGCAGCCGTACATCATTACCTTGCAGCCGCGCTTTTTGGCGGCGTACAGCGTGTAGCAGTAGTACCAGATCGAGCGGGTGGACGTGACATCCTGCATCAGCGAGCCGCCGCCGTTGATATACAGCGCGGCATGGCGGAACTTGCGCAGGACGGAGAACACATTAAAGGTATAGATGGCGTTCGTGCGGTAGATCAGGCGCGTTTCCTTCGGTCTGCGCGACATAACGCAGATGGTGCGTTCGGGATCGAGCTGGCGCATCTCCTGCACAATGGCCTCGAGGATGGCATCGTCACCGGCGTTGCCGCGTCCGTACGCGCCGCAGATGACAATGCTCTCACGCTCGTTTTTCGGACGATGGAACCGTGCCAGCAGATGACGGTAGTTTTCCATCTGGCGTTCGCACATCTTGTCGCGCGAGAAATCGCGGGAGGCTTTTTCGTACAGCGCATCCGCAAATTTCTGCCGCAGTTCGGCATCGTTGCCCAGACGGATCAGATATTCCGCCAGCCGCTTATCGTCCCCGACCGGGAAGATATAGCCGTTTTCGCCGGTGTCGATGAGTTCGGGCATGCCGCCGACATCCGAGCAGATGGTCGCACAGCCGGCACAAACGCCCTCCAGAATGGAATACGGGAAGGTTTCGGACACCGAGGACAGCAGGTTGATATCCATCGCGCGGAAGAACGGCATGACCGGCGATACCCAGCCGCAGAATGTTACGCGCTCGCGCACGCCGAGCTGGTCACACAGCTTTTTGAGCATGTCCTCGTCCTCGCCGTCGCCGGCGATGAACAGGCGCAGCTGCGGCGCGGATTTCAGCGCCGCGGCAAAGCCGCGGATGGTGGTCGCAATATCCTTGACGGCGGTCAGACGCGCGGCAATGCCGCACAGCACGTCGCCGTCCTCAATTTCGGCTCCGTAGGTGTCCCGCAGATAGGCCACACGGTCAAATTCGCCCTCCGGACGATCAAAATCCATACCGTTGTAGATTTTTACAATGCGCTCCGGGTCAAAGCCGCGCTCGATGAGCGTGCGCGCCATACGGTCTGCGACCGGCTGATAGAAGTCGAGAAAGCGCAGCGCGATGGCATTCGCCGTGCCGAGCGTGTACTGCTTGAGCGGACTGCCGAGGTAGTCCAGCCGGTAATCCGAGTGCACGGTCGTGACAATCGGCACCTGACGGCTGCGGCGCACCATGGCTCCCATCAGGTTGGCACGGCCGCCGTGGCAGTGAATAATGTCGGGCTTGAACGCATCTACCAGGTCGCGCATGGTCCGTGCCGCGCGAAACGGATTGTGCCGCTCGATCACGCGCACATCAATGCCGCGTTCGCGCGCTTCATCCGCAAACGGACCTGCGCGGAACGAGATGAGCATCACATCGTTATTGCGGTTGAGTCCGGTCACGGTATTCATAATCTGGGTCTTGGCGCCGCCTACATCGCCGCCGCCCATTACATGCATGATTCGCAAAGTCAAATACCTCCACTTGACAAGTATAATCAGTATACCATGAAAACAGGGGGATTGCAAAACCGTGAGACAGGAAAATGCGGCTTTTTCGGCGATTTTTCGGCAAACGAAGTTTGTGTTTCCACCGCTTTCATGGTATACTTAAGGCAATACCGCACAATTGAAGCTGCGGCTCCTTGCGCAGGCTCCGGTCGCGCTGCCGCGGCGCTTTACGGAAATTTTGCGCTTTTGTTCAATTATGCGGTCTTGCCTATCTATCTGACGGAAAGCGAGGGTTTTTCTTTTGTCCTCTAAAAATACCATGACGCGCGATGCGATGCTGTTCCTGCCGGCCAAGGTGGTCGAGGGACTGCTCGTCATCGGGTGTTCCTCGTTGTATTCCCACATCTTTGTGGAGGGTGCGGTCAGTGCATTCAACCTGACCAACACCACGATACAGCTGCTGTACCTCATCCTTGCGGGCTGGATGGCGAATTCCGCCACCCGCTATGTCGGTGAGGAGTACCGCGCCGATGAAGGACGCGGCCTGTTCTCCACGGTTTCTACCATCTATGTGGGATTGTGCGTGCTCGTTGCCGTCGGCTGCTGCATTACGGCAGCTGTGACGCAGAGTCCGGTTTATCTGGGCGGTGCGCTGATGTTCTGCACCTACACGGCGTTTCAGGTGCTCAATGCGGCGCTGATTCAGCTCGGCCGCGTCAAAGCATCCATCCTGTGGTCGCTGACCTCGGCGGTGCTCAAGCTCGCGGTTGCATTCGCGCTTGTCGGCGGCAAGTCGAATTATCCGTCGCCGTTCCCGGCCATCTTTGCCAACACTATTGCGGACGGCGTTGCGACCATCGGTGCGGTGTTTGCGCTCAGCCTGCCGGTTGTTGTGCGGCTGAAGTATTTCTCCAAGCCGCTGCTGAACCGATTCCTCAAATACGGCGTACCGCTGATGGGCGTTTCCATCTCGGTGGCGCTGCTCAACCAGATTGACAAATACCTCGTTGTCGGTTTTTACGGCAACATTCTGTACGCATACTACTCGAATAACAACTCGATCGCGAGCGGTCTGTTCACGATGATCTCGGTCGGTATTATGCGCGGCGTGTATCCTGCCGTGCTGCGCGGCTGGCGTGAGGGCGGCAAAGCCGCGGCAAAGCCGCTGCTCGATCAGGGCGTGCGGCTGTATCTGCTGATCGCTGTGCCTGCTGTTGCGGGTCTGACGGCGGTCGCGCTGCCGCTCAGCCGGTTTCTGTTCCCCGCGAAGTATGCCGCCGGTGCGCCGGTCATTGCGTATACTGCGCTTGCCATGCTGTTCATGGGTCTGACCGAGTACGCCAACAAGGCGTATGAGCTGGAGCAGTCCACCGTACACGTTCTGCAGAACAGCGCGATCGCAGCAGTTATCAAGGTGGTTTCGAGTGTCATTCTGCTCAAAGCCCTCGGATTTACGGGCGGTGCGCTCGGTTCGGTGGTCGCATTTGCGTCTTACTTTATCATTACCTGTGTGCGCGTGCGCAGCCGATTCCTGTTCCGTGTGGCACCGATCAGTCTGGTGCGCATCATCGTTTCGGCGCTGCTGTGCGGCGCGGCGGCCTTTGCGTGCACGCTGCTGCCGGTCGGCAATCTCATTCGCCTTGGCGCGGCTGTCGTGGTCGGTGCAGGCGTTTATGCGGTGTGCATTATCGTCAGCGGTGAGGGCCGCGAGGAAGTACAGGCGGTGCTCCGCAGGCTGAAACGATAAGAAAAATTGTCAAAACAGCGTGGATTTCACTGGTAAAACCTTGTCACGGCAGTAAATCCATGCTACAATAACTCTATCTGAAAATTGTAAACAGAGAGGCGTAATATTATGGAAATGATTCATGAAGCGGGTCAGTACGTTGACACCGTAAAGCGCGTCTGCGAAGCAGTCGGCAGCGAGGTCACGTTCCGCGGCACGGTTCACCGTGTACGCGATATGTCTGACTTTTCTTTTGTTGTAATGCGCGTTGAGCGCGGTCTGATCCAGTGCACCTTCCAGGGTGACGAGATCGGCGGCATCAAGCGTTCGGACGTCAAGGACGCAATGGTACTCGAGGTTACCGGTACCGTTCGTGAGGAGCCGCGTGCAGAGCACGGCGTTGAGGTCGTTCTGAGCGCACTGTCCATCCTCGGCAAGCCGTACGACCAGCTGCCGGTACCGCTCGGCAAGAAGTATATGGGTCTGTCCCTCGATGTTGATCTGCCGCTGCGTCCGATCACGCTGCGTCATCCGCGCAAGCAGGCGATCTTCCGCGTACAGGGTGCGATCGCTGACGGCTTTGCACAGTATATGCAGTCGCAGGGCTTCACCCACATCCACACCCCGAAGATCGTAGTTGCAGGCGCTGAGGGCGGCGCAAACCTGTTCAAGCTGGATTACTTTGGCACTCCGGCTTATCTGGCACAGTCCCCGCAGTTCCACAAGCAGTACCTCGCCGGTGCATTCGGCCGTGTATACGAGATCGGCTCGGTTTACCGTGCAGAGCGTCACAATACCTCCCGTCATCTGAACGAGTATATGGGTCTGGACTTCGAGATGGCTTACATTGATTCCATGTACGATGTAATGGCAATGGAGACCGGCATGCTGAAGTCCGTTATGGCTTACGTTAAGGAGCACTGCGCTGAGGAGCTCGCTATGCTGAACGCCGAGGTTCCGGAGATCAAGGAAATCCCGACCATCCGCTTCCACGAGGCTAAGCAGATCATGGAGGAGAAGTTCGGTCATAAGTCGAAGAACCGTTACGACCTCAACCCGGACGAAGAAGTGCTGCTGTGCCAGTGGGCAAAGGAGGAGCACGACTCCGATTTCGTATTTGTAACCCACTTCCCGTCCGCAAAGCGTCCGTTCTATGCGAAGGATGATCCGGAGGACCCGAAGCTGGCGCTGTCGTTCGACCTGCTGTTCCGCGGTCTGGAGATCACCACCGGCGGTCAGCGTATCCACGATTATCAGGAGCAGATGGACAAGCTGGCGGCCCGCAAGATGAACGCCGAGCTGTTTGAGTCCTTCACCATGCTGCACAAGTACGGTATGCCGCCGCACGGCGGTCTGGGCATTGGTCTGGAGCGACTGACCATGCAGCTCTTGGGGCTGAACAACATCCGCGAGGCATCCATGTTCCCGCGTGACATGAACCGCCTCGAGCCGTAAAGGCTCTCGCTTCGTACCAAAGGCCGCAAAGCGGCCTTTGGTACGAGGGACGGTGTCGCCGCGCGTGCCCGCTTTGCGGGCAGGGCGGGAACACCTATTGCACGAAAACACCCCGAAAACTTTCCGGTTTTCGGGGTGTTTTCGTGTTTGTTAAAAAAGTCAGGCGCATGTCCTGACTTTTTTGTCGCGCCGGAGGCGCTCCATTTTACGCGCTCCGCGGCGTGACGGGTTTTCTGGGTGCAGAAATCCCTGCGGGATTTTGGGGGTTGGCGTGAACATGGGCGCCCGCGGAAGGCGCGGCGGTGCGCACCGCCTGCCTTGTGGGTGCGATTATGCAAGCAAATCGCGTATTTTATGCCGCGAACTGCGTTCGCGGGGCGGGACACCGCGGCAGAGCCGCCGGTGTCCCTTGGTATGTGCCCGGAGAAGAAAATCTTTACTCCTCACTCTCTTTTCAGCTCTTTACGAGGATTTAACATTTTTTCCTCGGTTGGCTCTTGACGTTGGCTGAAATTTTACGCATAATAAGAATGGACAAAAAGATTTCCGGCTATGCTGTTTCAGCATGGGTCGCCTACCGAAAGGAGATCAGCACAATGAACGAAGAATTAGAGCTGCTTCGCGACAAGAAGGGCTTCATTTGCGATATGGACGGTGTTATCTATCACGGCAACCGTCTGCTGCCCGGTGTAACCGAATTTGTGGACTGGTTACAGCGCGAGAACAAGAGCTTCCTCTTTCTGACCAACTCCTCCGAGCGTTCGCCGCTTGAGCTGCAGCAGAAGCTGGCACGCATGGGTCTGGAGATCGGTGAGGAGCATTTCTACACTTCCGCGCTGGCTACCGCGAAGTTCATCGCCAGCCAGAAGCCGCACGCATCTGCGTATGTTATCGGTGCGCCTGGTCTGGTTGGTGCGCTGTACGAGGCGGGCATCGTGATGAACGATGTTGACCCGGATTACGTTATCGCGGGTGAGACTAACACCTACAACTATCAGACCATCCTCAAGGCGGTCGATCTGATTAACAAGGGCGCGCGCCTGATCGCGACCAACTCCGATCTGACCGGCCCGTCCGAGCAGGGCATCATTCCGGCATGCCGCGCACTGGTTTCTCCGATCGAGCTGGCCACCGGCAAGACCGCATACTATGTCGGCAAGCCGAACCCGCTGATGATGCGTACCGGTCTGCGCCTGCTGGGCGTGCATTCGCACGAGGCGGCCATGATCGGCGACCGCATGGACACCGACATCGTTGCCGGCATCGAAACCGGTCTGGACACCGTTCTGGTGCTCTCCGGCTGCACTACCCGTAAGGATGTGGAAAATTACGCGTACCGTCCGCACTTTATTCTGGATGGTGTCGGCTGTATCCCGCCGCAGGCGTAAAGAAGCCGTCTAAATCGAACTATACAAAAGCCTTTCCGAAATTTTTTCGGAAAGGCTTTTTTCATTGGATAAAGAATGGACAATTCTATGCTATACTAAATACAGGAAAAGGATAGACCAATGACAGATAGAGAGGGGGCATTCCCATGGCAGGACACATTCTTTTGGCGGAGGACGACAAGGCGTTATCCGCGCTGATGCAGGATTTCTTTCGGGCGGCAGGCGTGGCGGTGACACCGGCGTATGACGGCGAACAGGCGCTCGTGCTGGCACAGGCGCAGCCGTTCGACCTGCTGGTGCTGGATGTGATGATGCCGCACTTAAACGGTCTCGAGGTGTGCGAAGCCGTGCGGCAGGAGAGCGACGTTCCGGTCATTTTCGTCACGGCACTTGGGCAGGAGGGTGACACGCTGGCAGGATTCCGCGCGGGCGCGGACGATTATATCACCAAGCCGTTTTCGTTTCCGGTGCTGGTGGCAAAGGCGCAGGCGCTCATGCGGCGGGCCCGCGGGCTGCGGCTGGGCGCGAGTGAGCTCGGCTACGCGAATATCCTGATGGATACGGCCTCGGGCACGGTAACGGTGGACGGAAACCCAATAAATCTGCGTCCCAAGGAGGCGAAGATACTCGAGCTGCTGCTGCGCGAACAGGGACGCACGGTGTCGCGTGACCTGCTCATCGAGCGGGTATGGGGCACGGATTTCGACGGGGACGAGCGCATGATCGACCGGCACATTGCCAGTCTGCGTAAAGCGCTTGGAACAGCCTCGCAGCATATCCGTGCGGTGTACGGCAAGGGCTACCGATTGGGGGGATCGACATGACAAAGCGGATTCGTAAGATCGGCATCGCGGCAAGGCTGACCGCGGTTGTGGCGGTGATTCTGGCGGTGTTTCTGGTGCCGTGGGTGTGGAGAGTGGCAGAGCTTGCACAGGATGAAGCTCGAGAGGAAGCCAATAATGAAATGATGCTAAATATTGAGCAGTTGATGCGCAACCTGGAAAGCCTGAAAGAAGATGCGGCATATTATCCGGCGGAAGGCACAGCGGAATATGATTTACTGCGTGCCAACCTGTGTAGAGATGGTGTAGATACGCCCTATTATAATGTAAATACGCCCTATATCATACGGTATTATGACGAAAATCATAAGCGGGTTCTGATTAGATCGCCGCTGATGCTGAAGTATCGTCCGGCAACAGGCTGCTGCTATGGCATTGATTTAAGTGATTTCTCTGAGCAATCGCTGCGTGAAATGAACGAGGCACTCGATCACGACCTTGCGGAACCTATAATTACAGTCTATGGCCGACAAGTCAAGACAGATACACAATTTGTCTTTTTCCCGAATCGAATTCAGATTGCTTATGAGGAATGGACGGCGCAAACACCGGTTGAGGAAACAAATCAGTTCTGCTCCGACGAAGGCGACTACATACGGGGAAAATGGCCGTTTCGCACGGACGAAGTGATGGAGGGCTACTTTGATGCACTGCGCTATCTGGATACCGAACTGCGGGCGATAGACGGCGAAAACATACCGGACGAGGAGTGGGCGGAGGTACGGGCATCGCAACGATATGTCGGCACGTTTCAGGGGATGCCGTATGATGACGAGGTGCTTCTTGCTACGGCGGCGCTGGTCAATCGAGAAAACGCATACGGTACTTGTTTTCACCTTATGCTGCCTATCACGATTGCGCTGTACTTGATTTTCCTGTTCCTCTTTTATAAAATTGTGCGTCGAATGGTGTCCGACCCACTGGTTGATACGGCAAGAGAAGCCAATAGGGTATCCATTCTCGCATTCGACGAATTCAAACCTGACCTGAACCGCGGAGACGAAATCGGCGAACTCAACCGTGCGCTGAGCGAAATGGCGGCTACTCTGCACGCCCGCTGGGACAGCGAACGCGACCTCGAGGACAAACGCCAGCAGTTTGTCTCGGCGGCAAGCCACGACCTGAAAACGCCGCTTGCGCTCATCGGCGGGTACGCCGAGGCCATCGCGCAGGACATTTCGCCCGAGGAAAACGCGCGGTATCTTGCCGCTATCGAGCAGGAGACCGACCGGATGAACGGCCTTGTGCGCGAAATGCTGGATTACACCCGTCTGGACCGCACGGACGAGCTGAAAAACCGCAAAACGCTCAATCTGACCGCACTTGTGCGTGATATGCTGACCGAATACGCGCCATTGTTTGAGAAACGCCGCCTGACCACTGACATTGCGGACGGTGTGCGTATCCGTGGCGACGAAACGCTGCTGCGGCGTGCCGTCGGCTGCCTGCTCGAGAACGCCGCCAAGTATTCGCCGGAAAACGGGCGTGTGTCCGTTCGGCTGACGAACAGCCGCAATCATCTGCTGACCGTCGAGAACGACTGCGAACCCATTCCGGAAACCGAGCTGCCGCGCCTGTTCGAGATGTTCTATCGCGGCGATAAGGCGCGCGACCGCGCAGGCGGACACGGACTGGGACTGGCCATTCTGCAGAAAATACTCGCTCTGCACGGCCTGACATGCAAGGCGGAAAATATAAAGGGCGGCGTGCGGTTCATCGTCTGCAATAAAGATTAAAAGCTGAAAAAGGGCATAAAAATACCCCGCAAGAGATTCTCTTGCGGGGTATGCTTTTACTTTGCGTAGTCGATCGCACGCGTTTCGCGTACCATGTTGACCTTGATCTGGCCGGGATAATCCAGCTCGTTCTCGATCTTCTTGGCGATTTCGCGGGCGAGAAGCACCATCTTGTCGTCCGAAACCTTCTCCGGATTGACGATAATGCGAATCTCGCGGCCTGCCTGAATGGCAAACGAACCGGAAACACCGGGCGTCTCGTTGGCGATGCTCTCGAGCTTCTCCAGACGCTTGATATAGTTCTCCAGGTTCTCGCGGCGAGCGCCCGGACGTGCAGCAGAGATGGCATCGGCTGCCTGAACTAGACATGCTACGATGGTCTTAGCCTCTACATCGCCGTGGTGTGCCTCGATGGCATGGATGATCGGCTGGGATTCCTTGTACTTCTTGGCAAGGTCTACGCCAATCTGAACGTGGCTGCCTTCAACCTCGTGGTCGATGGCCTTGCCGATATCATGCAGCAGACCTGCACGGCGTGCCGGAACCGGATCGAGGCCGAGTTCGCTGGCCATCATGCCGGCAATGTGTGCCACCTCGATGGAGTGCTGCAGGACGTTCTGACCATAACTGGTGCGGTAGCGCAGGCGGCCGAGAATCTTGACCAGCTCCGGATGAATGCCGTGGATGCCGGTCTCGAAGGTAGCACGCTCGCCTTCGCTCTTGATGATCTGCTCAACCTCACGGCGAGCCTTGTCAACCATTTCCTCAATGCGGGCCGGATGGATACGACCGTCAACGATCAGCTTTTCGAGGGCCAGACGTGCGATTTCACGGCGAACCGGATCGAACGAGGACAGGGTGATAGCCTCGGGCGTATCGTCGATGATGAGGTCTACGCCGGTAAGGGTTTCCAACGTGCGGATGTTGCGGCCCTCTCGGCCGATAATGCGGCCCTTCATCTCGTCGTTCGGCAGCGGAACGACCGAAACGGTCGCCTCAGATACCTGATCGGCGGCACAGCGCTGAATTGCGGTCGAGATAATCTCGCGGGCGGTCTGCTCGCTCTCGTCCTTCAGACGCTGATTGATCTCGCGCAGCTTGACGGCTGCATCGTGGGTCGCTTCGTTTTCAATGGACTGGACGAGCATGTCGCGTGCTTCGTCGCGGGTCATGCTGGCAATCTGCTCCAGCTTTTCGACCTGCTCGAGCTTGATGCGCTCGAGTTCTTCCTTTTCCTTCTGGCTTGCGTCCAGCTGGCGGTTAAGGTCATCATTTTTGCGGTCGAGCATGTCGCTCTTCTTGTCCAGTGCTTCCTCGCGCTGAATCAGGCGGCGCTCAAGCTGCTGGGTCTCATTGCGGCGTTCCTTCAGCTCGCGGTCGGCTTCGACGCGCTGCTTGTGGATTTCGTCCTTTGCCTCGAGTATGGATTCGCGTTTTTTGGTCTCGCCGGCCTTGATCGCTTCGTTGATGATGCGGGTGGCCTCGGTCTCGGCAGAGCCGATCTCTTTTTCCGCAACGCTCTTGCGATACAGGAATCCGATGATTACGCCTACTGCGAGACACACGATACCGGTGATGATCGGTATGATGATGTTGCTCATGTCTGTTGGTGTGTCCTCCTATTTACGAATTTTGGGAGACGGCACAAAACCAAGACAATACCGCAGATCTGCGGTGCTGTTTCTCAATAGAGCGGCAGTTCGGCAGAAAACAAGCTGATTCCACGGTGAAACACGCGCAGCATGCATGAGCACTGCACGAAGAATAAAGGCAGAATACGCCGAAAAAGCGAAGATTCGCTCGAAAAAATCAGGGTTTTGCGCTGTCAAAAGAAAAATGCGGTTCCGTCAATCCGCATCGGAATTGGCGGTTCATGATAATGCCTTTGAAAAAAGCCGTGCTCACCATTGGCACCGGCTCTGTTACAGCAGGTATTATACTATGTTTAATTGTAAAGCCTATTCGTCAAACTGTCAAGAAAAAGACAAGCTGACATACGCGGTTTTTGGTGTTTTTTGAAAACGGCCGGTGTGCGCTCTTGTGAACAGCAGGGCGATTTGCTATAATAATTCTGTATTCCCTCATGGAAGAGACGAGGAGGAACGACTATGAACGAGTCTATGTGCCGCGTACAGCGCGGTTCTTTCGTATATTATACCTGCCGACGGATTCCGGTGCGGCATGCCTTCACCACCAAATTCGGCGGTGTGAGCACAGGCGCGTGCGAAAGCCTGAATTTAGGCTTCAACCGCGGTGACGAGTTGGAGAATGTGCGCGAAAACTATCGCCTGCTGGGCGAGGCGCTCGGCGTGGATGAGACGCGCATGACGCTCACCAAGCAGATCCACGACACGCAGGTGTCGGTCGTGACCGAGGACAAGGTCGGCATGGGTCTGCACCGCCCGATGGAATGGCAGTCGGACGCGATCGTGACCGCACTCGCGGACACGCCTATCATCGGCTTTTACGCGGACTGCGTTGTCACCTTATTATATGATCCGGCGACGCATACCGCAGGCGTGTGTCATTCCGGCTGGCGCGGCATGGCGGCAGGTATCCTGCCCAAGACCGTCGATGTGATGGCAGAGCAGCTCGGCACAAAACGCGAAAGCCTGATCGCCGTGCTCGGTCCGTCCATCCGGCAGGAGTGCTTCGAGACGGATGCGGATGTGCCGGAAGCGATGGAAGAGCTGCTCGGTGCACAGGTGCATCCGTTCATCATGGAGAAAGGTCCGAAATTCCATGTGGACCTGCAGGGCATTGGCGTAAAGCTGCTGCAGGATGCCGGACTTTCGGCGGAAAATGTGATCGACAGCGGCATCTGCACCATGTGTCATTCGGATGAGTTCTGGTCGCACCGCGTAACGCACGGCGTGCGCGGCGTGCAGGGCGGCATGATCTGTCTGTAAGCGAAAGGATCAATACAATGAAAAGTTGGAAAAAACGTGCGCTGGCGCTGACAATGGCGGCTTTGGTTGTGCTCAGCGGCTGCACGTTCCCATTTGGACAGGGAAACGACGGCGACGGCGCACCGGTAGACAACGTGGATGTGTCGGACGCGTATTTCGGTCTGGCGTGGTATCGCTCGGGCACAACGCTCAATCCGGTCATGGACGGCACCGAGGTCAACAGCATGCTGCGTGAGGCGCTTTACGAGGGCCTTTTTGAGATAAAAAACGATTTTACACTCGAAAACGAGCTGTGCGAGGACTATACGAGCGATGGAACCACGTTCAGCTTTACGATAAAAAAGGGCATCAAGTTCTGGTCGGGTGCGGAGCTGACGGCAAGTGATGTTGCCGAAAGTCTCAAGACTGTGCTGGAAAACGAAAGTTCGCCGTACCACAACCGACTGACCGAGGTTTCCTCGATCGAAGCGGTGACAAAGCGCATGGTCCGTATTACGCTTGCGTCGCCGAACGTCAACTTCCCGAAACTGCTGGATATTCCGATCTATCGGGCGGGTACGACTGACGAAGGAGAGTTCGCCGAGGGCACCGGACCGTACAAGCCGGTTCAGAACGGCGCCGCATGGACGCTGGAGGCCAACGAGAACTGGCACGGCGGCTTTCTCGGCACCATTCGGCACATTACGCTGGTCAAAATGACGCGCGCGGATGCGGCGGACACCAGCTTCCGCACCGGCGATGTATCCATCATGCGCAGCGCCCGTATTGCGCCGGACGACCAGAATATCGCATTCACCGGCGAGGTCGATACCGTTCCGGTGAGCAGTGCTATGCTGCATTATATCGGTTTGAATTACAATAACAGCCAGTTCACGAATGCAAAAGTGCGGCAGGCGCTTTCTATGGCGATCAGCCGTCAGGGTCTGTGTGCAACCCAGCTGCAGGATTATGCCGATCCGGCGGTGCTGCCGATCAATCCGCAGCCGGCGGACACCGGTGTGTCGTACAGCCTGTCGGCGGATTTGATGACTGCGGCACAGCTGCTGCGCGAGGCGGCACAGGAGGGTGCGGCTTCGGCAGGCAGCAGCGGCGGCAATACCGATTCTTCGGACGGAGATTCGGATTCTACGGACAATTCCGATGATGATTCGGACACTTCTTCGGACTCTTCCGAGGAGGACGGCTACTACGACGAGGACGGCGACTTTATCTATTATACGAGCGGCCGGGCAAGCGATACCGATTACAAGGTGGATTTTCTGACCGTGCGCACACCGAAAAACCGGACCGATTCGACGGTTTCGGACGGGAAAGTTGTGCTTTTGGACAATGAGAATACGGACTCCGGCGATTCAACCGATTCTACGGACGGTTCCGGCTCGACCGATACCGCAGTAACCGATACGATAGTGACGGATGCGGCGACCGTGCAGCTTTCGTTCCGCCTGCTCGTCAACTCGGACAACGCGTTTAAGGTAGCGGCGGCAAAACAGGTCGCGGCTTCGTGGAATTCGCTGAACGGCGTCAATGTCACGGTGGATGAGGAGCCGTATGATACTTATGTTTCCATGCTGCAGAGCGGATCGTTCGACGCGTACTACGGCGAAACCCAGCTGACGCCGGACTTCGATCTGCGTCCGCTGCTGTCTCCGCAGGGCAGACTGAACTATGGATCGTACTCGAGTGAGGACATGAGCAATGCCATCACGGCGTACCGCAGCGGCGAGAATACGGAGGGTCTGTACACGACATTTCTGAACGAAATGCCGCTCATTCCGCTGGCATTTGAGCGGCAGCAGGTTGTGCTCAGAAGCGGTCTGATCAATCATTTCAATCCGACACCGTATAACGCATTCGCAGGACAGGAGAACTGGGTCAAGCCGTAACCGCCTGTTTTCGCTGACAAGGAGAATATCATGCAGGAAAATCACAGAATACAGGGGCATTTGTTCGGCGCGTTCAGCGTGCTTGTCTGGGGCACAACATTTGTCTCCACCAAGGTGTTGCTGCGTGCGTTCACGCCGCTGGAGATTATGGTGGCGCGGTTCACGCTCGGCTTTCTGGCGCTGCTCCTCGTGGGCAAGGGCCTCATGCGCCCGCAGAAACGGTGGCATGAGGGATTGCTTGCGCTGGCCGGTCTTTCGGGCGTTACGCTGTACTTTTTGATGGAAAATATTGCGCTGACGTACATTTCCGCGTCGCTGGTCGGTGTTATCGTAGCGGCAGCGCCGCTGTTTACCGCGCTGATCGCAGCGGTCGTGCTGCACGAAAAACTCAGCAAATGGTTCTTTTTCGGCTTTGTTTGTGCGATGGCGGGTGTCGCGCTCGTGTCGCTCGCGGGCGTCAGTGAGCTGCATTTCAGCCCGATTGGCGCACTGCTCGGCATAGGCGCGGCTCTGGTCTGGGGTGTGTACTCGGTGCTCGTGCGCCAGCTTGGTCACATGGGCTACCGTACCATTCCGCTTACCTGCCGCATTTTTGGATACGGTTTGCTGTTTTTGCTCGTTCCTGCGGTGATTGAAGGGTTTCCGTCCGGTTTGAGCGTGTGGACGCAGCCGGTGCATCTGGCAAATCTGCTGTTTCTGGGCCTTTGTGCGTCTGCAACGTGCTTTGTGACGTGGAATCGCGCGGTTTTTCTGCTCGGTCCGGTGAAAACCAGCGTGTACATTTATGCAACGCCGGTTATTACAATAGTAAGCTCAGCGTTGATTCTGCACGAAACCATGACGCCGATCATGTGGCTGGGCACGGTTTTGGCGCTCGGCGGTCTGATTTTGTCCGAACATCGGGAGAAGGAGAAAACGACGGTGTGAGCCGTCGTTTTTTTGTTTGCAGCAAAATTTTTTGCAAAAAACGAAAAAAGTATTTGACAAATGCTGGAAAATGTGTATACTGTTTCTTGTAAGAACAAAGGCGTTCCGTTTATACGGAGCGCCTTTTTGTTCGCCGTTTTCCAATTTCTTACATACATTTTTTAGCAGAAAGCCCCATTTCCCGGGGCTTTTTGTTATGAATGAAAAGAATAGTACAGACTTTTGAAATTTTCGACGAAAAAAGCGAAGAATTTCACAAATATTCCTGCTTAAATTGCATAAGAAACTGATTCGAGATTGACAGTAAAACAGATAAAATGTATAATAAAGGTACTTATTTCGTGAGAAAATTTGCACTTTAACAACAAAAGATTTTCTTCGAAAAATAAGAAAACGATCGACGGGCGGGAGACGGAAGCTGCATACGGATTCCCGGTGTCGAACTTATGAAAAGGAGGATTTAGATGGGAAAGAATGTGAAAAAAGTCATCAGTCTTGTACTGGTTTTTGCCATGATTTTAACAGGCATGACTTTTACCGGATTTGATGCAAAAGCAGCAGATGCTGCAAATGACACTTCTGCGACAGCAGAATATGAAATTTATCCAACCCCGAGAAGTGTTGTTTACCAGGATAGCAGTTTTACCC
>SKEJ01001051.1_pt1 | contig 15862 bp, 10 predicted proteins | sample 4826721 | NCBI WGS metagenome assembly SKEJ01 (sample SAMN11008812, study PRJNA524170) | human gut metagenome | biome: Human fecal sample; material: Feces; isolation source: fecal sample from pouch patient p31 | host: Homo sapiens | place: Israel: Tel-Aviv | collected 2015-06-02 | reverse complement strand
CTGTACAAGCAGGTTCATACGGTTGGCATGGTTGGTGGAATTGTCGAAGTTGGTGCGCCAGCCACGCAGATATTCAGCGCCTACCTGCATGTTCGGGGTTACGTTCCAGAATACGTTGGCTACGAAATACTGTCCGTAGCGGTAGGTACTTGGCAGGTCGTTGGGATAACCGTCTTCAGAGTAAAGGCGGGACATGCTGTAAGTGCTTGAAAGGAATACCTTTGGAGAAATGTTATATTGTAGACCTGCATACCAGCCCAGCATGGGCAATGCCTGCATTTTGCCTTCCTTTTCGGGATTGGGGACAATATCGACGTTCAGATTACTGATGTCATTCAGGTATTGCCCGATACCTTTACCATAGTTGATTTGTCCGAATGCCTGCCATTTTTTACCGAGGTTAAAGGTCGTTGAGGCTTGTACACCGTATCCGGTGACGCTGGAAGCCTTGTCCCTTTCCGTGCTGGTATATGTCATGCTGCGGATGATACCTCCTACACGCAGATGACTGCTGCTGTTCCAACTGTATTGTGCCGAAGCTGTGAAGTCCGGCATGCGTTGCTGGGCAATTTCGAATTGGCTGCTTGTTGTGCCGTCAACGGCAGGCGCCTCGATGGAAGCTTGGAAACGAAAGTCTTTCAGCCCTTTATAAGTATATGACAATTGTGTAGCGCGGTAGAACGTGGCACCGTTGGGCCCCTGGAAGTCAATGGTGGAGGGGAGGGCGCCTAAGTCCATGAAACCGCCGTAAGTATATCCCACCGTTATATTTCGGAATGACATATAAGCATTCCGTAGCTGGAATGTTTTGTCTCCTCCTCGGAAATTTCCGGCTGTATAGACTGTGAAGTCACCCAATAGCCGGGTGTGTCCGACTAATTTCAGAAAGATAGTGGCCGTACTGGCATCCATTTGAAATTGATTTTTGATTTTACTACTGCTTGGAATGTTGGCAGGAACAAAGTCAATATCATCCACAATACCTCCAAAATCATACTCGCCGGTGGCACGGACATACCCTCCGATACCCAGGGCGAATTTGCCTTGTTTGTCCATCAATAAGAAGCGGGGAGCTTTCGGGTCATGGATGTAAGGCAATTGTGACTCATTCATGATGCGGATAATCTCGTCGCCCGCTTTGTCGATAGTAACTATGACAATGCCGTTGGGGGCTTCGTCATCGATAATCTCTTTTTTTTGTGCATGGATAGTGGACAAGGGAAGTCCGGCTACGCACAACAGAAACATTGCTTTTAAGATTGTTTTCATTTAAGTTAGGTTTTGATGAATGTGCTTTCAACAACTTAAATGAAAAAAGGTTTTGTAGTCTTGGAGGAGGAAAGGAGGTTATTCCGTCAGTATTCTTGCCTTGAATGAAGATCGTATGCAAAATTACCCTTACCCTAATTTCCGGAATAACCTCCTGAGAATGTGTGTTAAGTTACTTATTTTTTCATGACGGCATTCCACAGCGCTTTGCGTAGGGTTCCCATGGTGTCATCGCCTTCATAATCCCAGAACATCATGCCTTTCATGCCATTTTTTAATATCCATTCACCTTTTGCGGCAATACTGCGGGGATTGTCGTAACCACAGTAGAAACTGCCGTTTTTGGTGACATAGGGGACATTGCCTTCTGTATCCCAATTTTCGATGACATAGCCGTCATCCTTACTCAGGTTGAGAATATCCCGATAATTGATGCTGCCGCCGGCATTGAAATCGGCTCTTCCGTAGAACGGAATTCCCAACACTAATTTGTCGGCAGATACCCCTGCATTCAGGTATTCGTCTACGGAACGCTGGCAGTCCCAGTAATTACTTGGCTTGTTCAATGCTGATTGATGCTGGGGGGCATCAACCAGATCATAGGCCATGATATTGACGAAATCTACATACGGGTCTACGGCCTTTACATCAATATATTTATAGCCTTCGCCTTGGGGACGCTTGTCCATGCAATAACCTGCATAGGTCAATAGGGTGGACTGCCCCAACGCTGCACGCAGGTCTTTCATCAATAGGGTGAAGTTTTCCACATCTACCAACTCGTCATAGGCATTGCTGCCGAAGGTCATACCGGGAAATTCCCAGTCAATGTCAATACCGTCTATGCCCTCACTCGAAACAAAGGCTTTGCAGTCTTGTGCGAATTGCTTGCGCATTTCCGGACTCTTCGCCAGGGCGGAGAAACCTCCGTCCTGGGAATTGTCAGTATTGGAAACGCTATTGGTAAAAGAGAGTAATATCTTCACATGTGGATACTGGCTCTTTATTTTCTTTACCTTATCAAAACGGGATTTATCACCTTGCAGGCCAAACTTTTCATAAATTCCGTTTTTAACATATAATTCTGCAAAAGCGTAGTTTATGTGGGTCAGGTATTTGGCATCGGGTATGGATGTGCCATAATAAGTGACGTAGCCCAATGCAACCCGGCCTGCAACCTGCTCGGCCATTTCGGTCTCGTTGTCTTCATTTCCCGGAGCTGGCAGTCCGGGCATGTAGTCGTCATTGTGACATGCGGCTACTAGAAAGACAGTAGCTATTATAAATAGCAGTTTCCTTTTCATAGAGAGTGCATATTATTCAGAATCGGTTTCTGCTTCAGTCTTGAAATAAGCATACCAGCCGCTGTCGTCCCAATCCACACCACCGCTATACTTGCCGGGATGATAGATTGTGATATAGTTCTCATCCAGTGTCAGCAGCCAAAATTTGTTGCTGCCTACGCTTTGTCCGTTGTCGTCATAATTTCCTCCGATGGTGGGGATACTTGTTATCAGTTCACCCAGTACTCCGTCTTCCGGTTTTTCGTGTGTGAAGGAGAAAGTACCTTCTGCCTTCAGGTTTCCGCTGGCATCATAGGTTTTCATCTTGTTTCCGTCGAATTCGAATACCATGGACTGGTCTCCCGCTTCGGCGGCAGTGACATTGGCCCACCAGGCAAAATTTGATTCGGGAGTATAGCCTGCACTGGTATATTTCCAGCCTCCATGAGCCCCCATATTGCAGACGGAACCCCAGCTGACTTCACGGAATTTCCAGGTCTTCTTGGCAGATTTGTCACTCTTGTCGGTTGCACCGGTGAAGTAAGTGGACCAATCGTCGAATACATTGGTCACAGTCACTACAACCGGATCTGTCTTGATAATCTGATTGGCGGAAATGCCCATATAGTAGATGGAATAGTCCGCATTGGACTCCATGATGACCGTAGCGTTGTCCGTGACCAGAGTCTTACTTTGTTTACTTCCTTCGCCCCCCCATTCTATGTGCCATGAACCGCCAATGTCCGGGCGGGAGTTTTTCAGGGCTATATACTGGTCGCCTTCCACTACTCCGTCTTGGTTGGGGAAGGGTTGGGTAATGGATATGGCGGCTTGTAATGCCTCTTTGGTTATGGGTGTACCGGCATCAGTCACATATTTGTCTCGCAAGTCTTCGTCTTCGATAGGATCGCATGCAGTAACGATGAAGGCTGAAGCAAGCATTGCTATCAATATTTTTGTTACTTTCATATTGTCTTTATTTATTTCGTTTTGTGCCACTGCCCGTTGCGACGCGGGCTGCCGCACCATTTATTATATATGGCGTGCCTTCGTGCTTACGCCTGATGCACGGCAGTGGCTTTCAGACACACTACATTTTTGCATCACCCGCATGGCTACCACCGTCGTTCCAGTTTTCGATGGTGCTTCCGCTAAGGGTCAGCCCCGTCTTCTTCACCGTGATGGTGTAGGTATAAGAATAACCGGCCTCCAACGCGGGTTTGATCATGTCCTTGTTGGAGTAGCTCTGGTATTCCCCGTCATCGGGAGATATCTCAAGCACCAAAGCGTTGGCGAGTGTCTGCGGGAGCAGGATCATGGTGAAAGTCATCACGCCCGTGGCGGCGTCAAAGGTTGCCACGCACTTGTCCGTGGCCGTCTTCGGGGCACCGGTGCACTGGCGTAACATCCAGTCGCTCACAACGCTGCCCGCGGTCGCGGCGGTACCGGTCTTCACATCGAACGTTCCCTCGTGAACCAGGCCGCCCAGCTTGTAGTCGGCGAATTCCAGCACGGCAGTGTCGTCGAAACCGTCGGTGTTCGACACCTGCACCTTGAGGATAAGACGGGCCATCTTGTGCTTGAAGGAGCAGTCGCTGCCGCCCGCGGCGGTGTTGTCCGTGAAGCTGACGGTCGGACTGTCTTTATCGGCCTTGGCTCCCGTGGCATGGATGTAGTCCACCTTCTCCTGTTCCGTGGTCGTGGGCTGGTTGCTTGTATTTACCGTAATCTTCCCGTCTGTACCAGGCAGGGTGGAGGCGTTTGCGCCCGATGCGTAAGGCGCGTAGGCGGCAAAAGTAAACTCGAGGAAAGCGTCCTCGAAGAAGATGCCGCCACCCGCCGTCATCGGGGTAAAGTCCGCGTTGGTGCCGGTACTCGTGGTTGCGTATCCCACGTTCTTGTACTTGCCGCCCATGGTCGTGGTCGTGCCAGGGGCATCCACCACCATCACGCCGATTCGGTCGGCGTTCCACCCGTTGTCCACAGCACGGGTCTTCGGCCCGCTCACGCCTGCCGTGATTCGTGCTTCCACCGGATTGTTCTGTACCTCGTTCTCTTGTGTACACGCAGCCAATAGCGTTGCTGCTGCTGCAATAATGAAAAACCTCATGTTCATTGTCATAATCTTGTTTTTTTGATTAAAATATTTATCGTCAGTTAGCATCCCCATTGCCGCTTTCTACCTCGTTCCAGTCCGTGATGATTGCGCCCGTTACCCCGGCCTCTACGGGCAAAAGCAGATTACCCGTGAGTTTAACCGGTTTGGTGCCGTTATTGAAGTCCCTTATGTCTTCGGTAAGGTCGCTCACTACCCGCTGCGTGTCACCGTTGTTGAAAGTGATGTCCACCGTCAGCGTATGCGTTTCCGTCGGGACGATGCCGAGCAGTCGGAAAAAGATTGTGAACTTGTTGCCGTCCTGCCTGAAAGCGTTTGTTACTTGTGCCGCTGCACTCCGGTCGCCTGTTGCCATATCCGCTGCCGAAGCCACGCCGGAGAGCGTTGCCGTAGCCGACTGTACACGGCTGTAGTCGCCTTCCGTGGCGGTCAGTTCGATGTCGAGCCTGCGCACGTATTGTCTCATCGGGGCGGTGACGTGCAGGGTGTCGTCCGCCACGACGCTGATGTCCTGGTGCGAGGCGAAGAGGTAGCCGGGGTGCGGCTCTATTGCACCCGTCAGATCCACCGGATTCACCGTTGCCTTGTTTCCGTCGATACTAATCCCCTCCGGGGAGTTGTACACCGTCAGGCCGTAGCCACCGGGCGCGAGCAGCGCGTCGAACACGTTGGTCGCCGCGCTCACGTTCTGTTCCCTCCCGCCGATGCGCAGTGTGTATGCCTGCGGTATGTCCGCCTCGGTGCTCTTTCCGCTCCAGTCCGTGGTTACGACCACCGCCCCACGGTCGGGGTGCGGCGTGTCATAGAGGTCGTCCTTCACGCACGAGGTCAGTATGGCCACCGCACCTATTAGATATAATAAGGTATAAGCCTTTCCGTATGCTCCCGTATATTCCTTTATCTGTCGTATGATTGTCGTTGTATTCATTGTTCCTCCTTTCCGCTAAAAGATGTTCCACACCAAGGATACACCCGCCGAGACGGGCCCCCACCAGTTCTTTGTTCCGCTGCCGCGCCTTACCCTCACGTCGTCGATGACCACATACTTGTCATAGTCGGCATGGATATAGCCCAACCCTAAGGAGAAGTCCATCGAGAGGGCATTGTTCAGTTTCAGCACGTAGCCGCCGGTGATGCCACCGCCCATGATGCCGCCTTGCTTGCCAGTCCCCGACAGCTTGTAGTTGAACGAGCCGACTTTGTACATAGCGCCTACGTACCGCGTTTCTCGCTGCCTATATAATAGCGGAGTTCCGGCGCCACTTCCCAAAGGGCGTATCTTCTGTCTTTGTCATTCCACGACCACGAAGTCCACGATCCGTTCACGGATATTCCCCATGACGGGCTGATGCGCCACTCGATACCGAGGTCGGGCGTGAGGGTTGCCCAACGCAGCAGGTTGGCACGCAGTGATAATCCCAAAGTTGTGGTTGATGTCGGCGGTACGGATTCATGCTGATTTTCCTGTCCGGTAGACACCTTTGCCTCCTCTGTGTCTTGGATTGTTTCTGTAGCCTTGTCGTTTTCACGGTGAGACTGTTCCTTTTCTTCCTCGTAACCGGGATGTGTATCCTCCGCAATAGCCGGCACTTTCTCTTTCGGAAGTATGATACGCACCGTCACGAAGTCGCCATCCGAGGCATGGTTACGGGTGATGAAGTTGTTTTCACGCAGTCCTTTCCGGGTAATCAACTCTGATTTCACACGGTTAGAACGTGTCCCGGCGATAACGAGGCTTGCCCGTTCCGACTTGCCGGAATTGCAGTAGCCGTCCACGTAAAGAGGCAGCCGTCCCTCCACTATATCCGGTTTGTTACTTTCGATACACTCCAGAAGACGCGCAAGTTCTTTGCCATTGTCATTCCATGGCACATAGAACATGTCTTTTCGCGGCACGAAGCGGAAAGTGTAGACCGTGTCGATTTTCTGCTGCGCAAAAGCAGGAAAAGCTGCCGATGCCAGCCACGAAAACAAAATGAAGAATAGGATTCTTTTGCTCATTTTTATATGCTTTTTTATTTCCAATTAGGAATCTCAGCATACAAAATAAGCGAATAGACTTTATTCTGCCCAATTCTTGCCTATAAAAATTGTCTCAATTGTCAGAATCGCATATTTTTGTAGTTTAGAACATTTCAGTTTTGTCGTTCAGACTATTTTTTGTCGTTTAGGCTATTTCTATTGGGCATAAAGCAGTGCATTATTCCGCCTCTGTTTTCCTCCATTTGACAGGAGTACAGCCTGAATTTTCCTTGAACAGCCTGATGAAATGGCTTGGGGACAGAAAGCCGGATCTTTCAGAAATGTCAGCAACCGTCAGCCTCGGATATTGCGCAAGCAGGCGTTTCGCATAATTGATGCGGAGACCGGTAATCCAATCGCGGAACGATGCACCATACGTCGTTTTGATATACTCAGACAGATAGGTGCGGTTAGTCTGGAGCATATCAGCAAGTTTCTTTATGGTAAGGCCGGACTGGATATAACCCTCCGCATCAATCCAGCCGTTTATTTTCTCCGCCATTTCGGAACGGTATGACGGGTTCTCCTGTTTCTGTATCTGTTCCAGTTTGGTGTCACACGGGTCTTCCTCTTCAGAAGTCATACCATCTTCCATCGCGTTTTCCACCTGTTCGTAAAACAGCAGATAATTCTGGTAGCAATGATAGAGATAGACGTAAAACGGAATTGATGACAGAATCCATATATAAACGTATTCATCAGGCAAAAATGTAAACAATCCGCATCCCACTCCGAAGATAAGAGCCCAATAGGTAAAGAAGGACAGCCATTTTATATATGCGCCTATATCATCGGCATGTGTGTCATCGAAAATCCGGACAGCTCTGCGGTATGCGACAATGACTCTGCGAGACAACACCAGTCCGTAAACCACCAGCCATGCTGCCAAAGCCAGCAAAGTGCTTTTCTGCACTATTCCATCCGGAAACAACAATAGGACAACTCCAGAAAGGCCCGAGAAGATGATCCATAGAATGAAATGCGTCCGAATCCTTTTCCGTGTGATATAGAAACGGTCAAGCAGCGTTATCAATGCTGAACTGAAAAGGTAATAGCACAGAAAATAGGTGGACAGATTCATCAATATGGCTGCATGGACATTTTTGAACCTTATCCCGAAGAAGAAATGTACCGAATAGTTTGCCGCAAGCAATAACAACGCCATACCCATTATCCGCCGGGAGCGTAGGTAATTCTCAAAAATGGCCTTTTCCGGGGTTTGGGCCAGCAAAAAATAAAAGCCGAAGAACAACATCAACGGCAGCGCAATACAAAGTGAATAACTGTATATAGATGGTTCCATTTTATTATGCCTGACTATTTTGGTTGCAAAATTAGCGAAAATACTGAAAATATGGCGGATTTGCCGTGACGATTTACTTTCAACACCCTATTCCTTGATATAAATTGGAGGATTTTACGTATGGAATCCCTGTTATACCATATTGATGGAAAAAGGCAGGAAAAGGAACGGTATATTCCCAATCCTGCCATACATATCCACACTCGTTCACATTTTTATTCCTTTCGGTTTGCATTCGTCACGAACGTTGAATCCCGGCCGTCCGATAACGACATGGTCGGCAATGAAATTCCCAGACGGACTTCGCTCATTCGCCGGGCTGCGTATCAGCGGAGCTTCTTCGGTGGGTTGTGACGGTACGTTCCGTACACCTTCCGTATCCGGCTTGACCTCCTGCCCGTCATTCTCCTTTTCGGCGACTTCGGGCGTGGGCGGCGCAAGCTCCAACTGTATCTTGCGGTCGAGCGCGGCAAGTTCGGACTTGAGTTGCTTCAGCTCGTCCTCCTTCTTCCACACCTTGCCCGCTATCTCCTGCAACTGCGGAACCTCCTTTTCCAGCACCTCGTTCTTCGCCCTGTACTGGTCGATGGTGGAGGGTATCTTCTCCAATGCGTTCAGGAAGTTGCGTGCTGCGGCCACCGGGTCAGCCATCGCCAGATGCCCGTTGTTGTAGGTGTACTTGTAGTTCCCCTCCACCACGAAACGGTTGTCGGTAAACTCCAGCCCCTCTTTGAGCATCCTCTCGCTGACCACCTTTATCGGGAAACCGTAAAGTTCTCCGACAGGATTGTACAGTCCGCCCGTCGTGGCGTTCCTGGCAATCTCCTGCAAACGCTTTCCGATAACCTTCTCATCCGAAGAAGAAACGCCGTCCACCCTGACCGCATTCAGGCGGTTGCCCTCCTTGTCGGTCTTGACAACGGAAAGAAAGCGGTTCCAGTCCTCCGTCATGGCTTCGATGACCGCCGTGTTGTTGCGCAGTTCCCCCGTCTTGGCTTCCAATTTGAACTCCGAATCACGCTTGCCCTTGTTGAACGACTTGCGTTCCCCTTCGAGCGATGCGATTTTCTTTTCCAATTTCGCCTTGTCGAGCAGATCGGTATTGCCGGAGAGCAACGCCATGTATTCCGAGAAGTTCATGCCCGACTTCTCGTCCATAGCCCCCTCGTCGATGGTACGCGCACCCAACGCGCCGGACTTCAACTGCGAGATGAACGTCTGCTTGCAGTGCAGCAGGTTGAACTTGTACGAGTCCAGCGACTTTTCCACGGCATAAATGATGACATCCACGTTGTTCCCTGCGAAATGCTTGGCAATCTCGTTACCGGCCCTTACACCCCGTCCGTCCCTCTGTTCGAGGTCGGACGGGCGCCACGGCGTATCGAGGTGATGAATGGCGACACACCGTTTCTGCGCGTTCACTCCCGTTCCGAGCATACTCGTGGAGCCGAACAGCACACGCACCGTTCCGGCGTTCATGGCGTCTATCACCGCCTTGCGTGTCTTGTCCGTCTTGCACTCCTGAATGAAGCGCACCTCGCCAGCCGGTATGCCGTAGTCCTCCGTCAGCTTGCGCTTTATCTCCGAATAGACATTCCACCCCTCGCCCGGCCGGTACGTCCCCAGATCCGAGAACACGAACTGCGTGCCCTTGTGCGCGTCGTACTTGCGGTAATACTCCGCTATCATCTTGGCGCAGTGTGAAGCCTTGTTATCGGGGTGGTCTTCATAGTGCGGGTCTATCATGCGCATGTCGAGTGCCATCTTCCGTGCGTAGTCGGTGGCAATGAGCATCTTCGCCTTCTCCTCCGTTTCCGATAGCGGCTCTCTGCCTAAAAGCGTGGCGTCGCCCGTCTTGGCGAACTGCATCAGTTTTTGGATGAAGTCCTCCTGCTCCGGCGTGGGCGGTATGTGGTGCAGTATCTCGTTCCCCAGCGGACGGTCCACGCCCACGTCCTCCGCCGTGCGGTAATCGGTTATCTCGTTGTAGAAGGCGGCAAGCTCCGGCACTTTGATGAAGTAGCGGAAACGCTCTTTCTGCACGATGTTGTTCGTCACGTTGAACTCGAAGTCGGTCGTCTTCTTGGCGAAGATTGCAGCCCATGCGTCGAAACAGCGGATGTCCTGCCGTTCCAGCTCCTTCGGGCGCAGGTACTTGAAGAGCAGGTACAGCTCCGTCAGCGAGTTGCTGATGGTCGTGCCGGAAAGGAAGGTGGCTCCCAAATCCTTGCCCGTGCGCTCCTGTATGGTGCGTATGGCAAAGAGCATGTTCAGGGCTTTCTGGCTTCCCTCGCTGTTGCCCAAGCCCGCCACACGGTCGTGCCGGGTGTTGAAAGTCAGATTCTTATAGTTGTGTGACTCGTCCACGAGCAGGTGGTCGATGCCCATCTGCTTGAAGTCCACCACGTCGTCCGTGCGCGATTGGATGGCGTGTTCCACCTTTTCCAACTTCGCGATAAGGTTGTGCTTGCGTTTTTCCAGTCCTTTCAGCATCGCCCTTGACACGTTCCTGCCCTGCTGCCGCAGGACTTCGAGGTTTTCCTCCACCGTGTCAAGCTCCGCCTGCAATATCCGCTACTGCAACTCCGGCGACTGCGGTATCTTGCCGAACTGGTCGTGCGACATGATGACACACTCATAGTCGTTGTTCCTGATGTTGTTGAAGAAGCGCACGCGGTTGGCGGTCGAAAAGTCCTTCTCCGAGGCATAGAGGATGCGGGCGTTGGGGTAGGCCGCCTGATAGGTGGCGGCAATCTCCGCGACATTGGCTTTCAGCCCGATAATCATCGGCTTGTGGACGAGGTTCAGACGCTTCATCTCATGCGCCGCGATGCACATGATGAGCGTCTTGCCGGTCCCCACTTGATGGTCACAGATGCCACCACCGTTCTGTTTCAGCATCCATACGCAGTCCTTCTGCGAGGGATAGATGCTCTTCACGCCCCGGCTTGCCAGCCCCTTGAGGTTGAGGTCGGGAAAGGTCTGGTGCGAGCTGTCATATTTCGGGCGCACGTAGCAGTTGAACTTGCGGTTGTACATCGTTGTAAGCCGTTCCTTGAACTGCGGCGACTGCTCTTCCAGCCATTCGGAGAACCCGTTTCGTATCTCGTCAATCTTGGCGTTGGCGAGCTGTATGCCCTCGCTGTCGCGTACCTTGATGTCGTTGCCATGCTCGTCCTTACCGATGAACTTCATCATATCCGGGCAGGTGTTGTGCAGGGCGTGTTTCAGCAGGTGCATCCCGTCATAGTTCCGGTAATAGCCCTTCACTAAAAACTCGTCCGTGATTTTCATGGTGCGGCAGCCGCACGCCACCGAGAATTCGTCCAGACTTGCGGAGTAGGCTATCTTGACCTCCGTGTCGAAAAGGCGGCTCATGTAGGCGGCGTACACGCCCGTGGGAATCCAGCGTTCCCCGAAGTTGAAGTCGAGGTCCTCGAACGGGATTTTCTCCGGCTCGGCTTCTTTCAGAGCCTCCAACGACTGCCTTACTTCCGGCAACCGCTCACTTTCGGGGTTGCCGTCGATCCATGCCTCGATGCGTTCCGCCTTCTCTATCACGTTCCCCGCGATGAACCTGTCCTTTATCTCGTAGCCGGTCACGAGCGGATTGTAGAAGATGCGCCCCTTGAGGGCACCAAGCAGTTCCTCCTCCGTACTGTCGGTTATCTCGCGCATATAGTCGAGATTGACCGTGCCGTACTTGTTGAGCGATGCGGATAACGCCTCTTCGGGCGTTCCGGCATTGACGGCGGACTCCACCGAGAAGGAAACGGGACGCTCGAAAATGTCCGCCTTGACGAACTTTCCGTTCTCCGCACGTTCCAGCGAGAGGATGTCCCGCCCTCCGGCATCCATCATCACCAGTTTCACGTTCTGCCTGGCGTTGAGGTTGCCGTAGCGCATGACGAACTCGTCGTAGCAGGTGTTCAGGTGCTCGCGCCACGGGACATTTTCCTCGCGCCTGTTCGATTCATAGCGGTACAGACGCTCGTATGCGTCACGGAGCGACACATACAGCAGCGCCTTCTCTTTCTGATACCCGGTCAGTCCGAGCGGCTGGAATGTCGCGCCGTAGGGAGTGATGTCCTTCAGATAACCGATGTCACGCGCCCTGCTTGCCACCAGCGAGCCTTCACGCAGGTGCATCTCCGGTGTGCGGTGGTAGGGACGCGGCGTAAGGTCGGGGGCTTCCTCCTTCGGCTTTTCCGCTTCCATTCCGGGGAAAAGGGAGGTCGCGGCCGTTTCCGTTGCGAGAGCGGCAGGAGTGGCGGCGGCTTCCGGCTGCGTTTCGGGTTGCCGTGTTTCCTGCTCCGGTGCGGCTTTCACGTCCGGGACATTCTGCCGTTTCTCCTGATGCTGCGCCGCCAGTTCCCGAAGCTCCTTGCGCCGTTCCGGTGTCAAGTCCATCATCATTTCGTAAAAGCCGTTGATGGGAGGGTTGGTTTCCCAATCCAGAGTGGCATAAATATCATCCGGATCGCCTTTGGCTTCAACATTTTCCGGCTTTGATTCATGTTTTTCCCCGTTCTCCGTCAAAGGGGTGGCAGACGGCTGTGGCGGTGCGGTCGTAATCTTCGGCGCAACCTGCGGTTTGGAAGGTACACGCCTTGCCGTGCTTCCTTTCTTCGCCGCCTTTTTCTTCTTGGGGGTTTGCTCCTTGCGGACTTCCTCCGTCATTCCCCAAAGGTCGAGCAGGGAGAGCTGCACGCCCTCCGAATAATCGGGGCGGCGCGGTTCTATCTCCGGCTTCTCGTCTATGGGCTGCGGTGCTGCCGCTTCGGGCTTCGCTGCCATTTCATGGCGTGGCTGTATTTCGGGAGTAACCACCGAACTGGAAATAATTTCAGTTTCCGTGCTTTTCCCTTGTTCCGAATGAAGACTATGCCTTTCATACAGCTCCCTGTCCAGTTGGTGCAGCTCTATCTTTAGATGTTCACGCAAGTCCTCCGCCAGCTGCGCAATGCCGCCCCGGTGCATGACCTTATAGGCTGGTTTCCCGTAAGGGTCTGTGTCGCGTATCAGATCCGAGTGGGGAATCATGCCGATGCTGCCGACATACCCGTTCTCGAAACTGCCGATCGGTGTCTTTTCCGTCTGTACGAACAGCTTTTCGTAATCGTACAGCTCCCGTTTCTTGCCGCTGTTCTTTTGCAGGATAACCAGGTCGCTGCCCACCTCCGTGCCCGCGTTGTCCGTGAAGAGGTTGTTCGGCAGGCGTGCGACACCCACTAAATTGGCATGGCCCATCATATACTCGCGTATGGGCGCGTTGGACGGTGCGTCCAGTACCCCCTGTGAGGTGATGAACGCCACTATGCCGCCCTCACGCACCGCGTCAAGGCTTTTCAGAAAGAAATAGTTGTGTATCGTCTTCGATGCCGAACGCCTTGCCGGGTCTTGGCTTCCCGTAAACTCCGGGTCGAACACCGCCACGTCACCGAACGGGATGTTCGAGATGGCAAGGTCGAAATAGTCCGTGAAGGGCTTCTCTATCTTCTCGAATCCTTGCACCCTTACCTTTTGGTCGGGATGCAGGTGTTTCAATATCTTGCCCGTCATCAGGTCTTTCTCGAAAGCCATGATGTCCGCGTCCGGCTTGTTGTCCAGCACGGCATCCACGAATGCGCCCACGCCCGCCGACGGCTCCAGCACCCGGTCGGGGCGTATGCCGTGTTCATGCAGCACGTCTGCGATAGTGCCGGTTATCTCCGGCGGGGTGTAGAAGGCGGTCAGCACGGACTGCTTCATGGCATCCACGTACCGCTTGTACTCCGTTTCGTCCTTGCTGTTCTCGCGCACCAGTTTGTGCAGCTCCACCGTAGGGGCAAACAGTTCGAGGTCGGATTTCGCCCAATGGACGGCATCCGTCAGTTCCTTGGCGGGGTTCAGTATGCACTTCAGCCCTCCGAAACCGCAGTAACGCTCCAGCAAAAGCCTTTCGCGTGCGGTGGGGGTGCGCTGTTCCCTGTCAAGGATGAACGCCGTCCGTATCGCTTCGATGTTGTCCCGAAGTTTCTGTTTGCGGTTAAACGCCATACTCTTCGATGTAAAGCACGACGGTTCCCGTCAGCTCCGTGTAGAGCAGGCCGTAGTCGGGCGACAGGGCGAAGTTGTCGTCCGAGAGGTCGTAAATGGAGAATACCGCATCGACAAGCGGCAGCAGTTTTTGGATGAAGGCTTCCCGTTTCTCATCCGGCACTTCGTCGGCAAACTCTGTTTCCACGACCTCGCGGAGGATGGCGTACTTGGAATAGTGAAGCCCGCCCAATAGGGTGTTCATCGCCAGCTCCTGCGCACCCTCGGCAGGATAGCCGTCAAGCCGCGCCTGTTCATACGTTTCGGCGGCACGATCGGCACGCTCACGGATGAAGGCGGTATCGGCCGCTTGTTCAAACTTGTTGTTGCGTAGGTAGTCCAGCAGGTACAGACCGTAATAGGAAAAGTCGGTCTGACCCTCGTTTTTCTTCTTGTTGTTCATTGCTTTGGAATTTAGTGGATTGATAATGACGTGGATAATCGTCTGAAAAGGAGAAAGAAAAGGCACCCGGTATCCCTCCGAGTGCCACCACTAAATCCAAAGTATGAGTGTAATCCGGTATCGAAGAACAATTCATTACTCTGAACCAGTGGCAAAGGTAGTGCAAATCGAAGACAATACGAAATAAACCCGTTTATTTCTCTTGCTCGGATGCAGCCTACTTTCTCAAAAGTTAATACTATTTCTTCCGTCCTGAAAATTTCTTGGTCGTTTTCCTTTCGGGGAACACGAAAGTCGTGTTAAACTCCCCGTCAAAGGCGACTATGGCATCGAAGCTCTTGCCCTGCTTGCTCTTGAAGCCTTTGAGCAGCTTCGTATGCCCGTCGGTGAGCAGGTCTTTGATCTCGTCATCAGAAAGGGTACGGTTCGCTTTCAGACGGAACACGGGCAGCCCGCACTCCGCATTGTCGCAGCGTACCACCTTGCCGTAGAACTGCATGCTGCCTGTCCCGCACTTGGGACACTTGCAGCCGGAATCCCGGCGGGAAAACAGTTTGTCGCATGAGAGCAGTTCGGAGGTGATTTCCCGTGTGTACACCTCTATTTCCTTACGAAAAGTGTCGGCAGGCAGTTCTCCACGTTCGATACGTGCCAGTTCCTTCTCCCATTCGCCCGTCATGGCTACGTCGGCGATGCGCATCGTCTTCACGACCGAGTAGAGGGCAAGCCCTTTTTCTGTCGGCACAAGCGATTTCTTGCAGCGTTCCATGTAGCCGCGCTTGAAGAGCGTTTCGATAATCGCCGCACGGGTGGCGGGCGTGCCGATGCCGCAGTCCTTCAACGCCTGACGTGGCGCGTCGTCCTCAATCTCCTTGCCTGCCGTCTCCATAGCCGAGAGCAAGGTTGCTTCGGTGTGCAGAGGTTTTGGTTTGCTCTTTCCCTCCGTGATGGAATAACCTTTCAGCGTCAGCGTGTCACCTTCCTGCCAATCGGGGATGATGAATTCCTCCTTGTTTTCCTTGTCGTCCTTGTTCTCCTCGCCATAGACGGCACGCCATCCGGCTTGCTTGATGACACTCCCTTTCACCGTGAACTCCACCCCGGCACACTCCGCCATGACGGTGGCGGTGTCCTTGACGCATTTATCTGAAAAGGCTTCTATCATGCGTCCGGCAACCATCTGATAGACGGTGCTGTCCTCTTTGGAGAGGAACAGCGGCTTCTCTCCGGTGACGAGCAGGGCGTGGTGATCGGTCACCTTGCTTCCGTCCACGCTGCGGCGTGTCGGCTGCGCTTTCGCCTGCACCTTGCCTTTCCATTCGGGCAGACTGCCGAGGAAGGCAAGCAGTTTGGGGATTTCGGCGATCACGTCTTCGGGGATGTGGCGG
>SKEJ01001044.1_pt1 | contig 15915 bp, 23 predicted proteins | sample 4826721 | NCBI WGS metagenome assembly SKEJ01 (sample SAMN11008812, study PRJNA524170) | human gut metagenome | biome: Human fecal sample; material: Feces; isolation source: fecal sample from pouch patient p31 | host: Homo sapiens | place: Israel: Tel-Aviv | collected 2015-06-02 | reverse complement strand
CGGTAAAATAGACCTATGGTTCTATATAAATTCTTTGCTATAGCATTTTTGATTTTAACACCTATCTTTGCTTTTATTATCCACCGCTTCTTCAGTTTAAAATATCTCGGTCTTAATTTCGCTGATTTAACCTTTCCACTTTATTTTATTGAAGTCATTGCTATATCAGCTCGTTTTTTTACCCATAGTTTTCTGCCATACATCACCATCTTATTATCACTGGCAGCTATTATTATCACGATTCAGATGCTGAGAAAAACACAATCCTTTAAATTTAAACGCTTCCTTAAGTTTTTCTGGCGCATCAGTTTCTTTATTACTAGTATTTTCTATTTAGGGACTGTAATTCTCATTTTTATCGTCTCTTAAAAACAAGAAAACTCAGCATATTTTAGTAAGCTGAGTTTTTTACATTGAATTATAAAAAAGCAGGCAATCATGCCTGCTAAATTTTTAGATATTAAGGGAAGACCTGAGTCATTCGTCCAGTATCTACATCGTAAACCGCACCAGAGATGATAACATCCGTAGGAATAAGTGGCGACTGACGAAGAATAGCCATATCTTCACGGACACTCTCTTCTACATCTGTAAATGGAAGAAAATCTTGATCAGATACGTCAACGCCAAGTTCTTTATTAAGATAGGCCGTAAACTCATCGTTCTTAAAGGTCTGAGCACCACAATCTGTATGGTGAAGAACTACGATTTCACGTGTCCCCATCTGTTGTTGGGAAATGACCAAAGAACGAATCATATCTTCCGTAACACGACCACCCGCATTACGCAAAATATGAGCGTCACCTAGTGCCAACCCTAAGGCCTGGGCAACGTGAAGGCGCGAATCCATACAAGTCACAATAGCCACCTTAGTCTTAGGTTTCAAGGGAAGATGGGCTGTCCCGTGAAGATTAACATAGGCTTTGTTGGCATTGAGAAAATTTTCAAAATAGGACATAATAACTCACTTTCTAACGGAGAACTAATTGACATTCAAATTATTTATAGTCTATCTTATCATCTTTTTCTTAACTTGTCAGCTATCAACTTCTTTAAGTAAAAAAGAGAGTCCTACCTATCGAGGTTACTCTCCTTTATTTTATGAACGTTTTGGTAAGCATCTATTAAGTAAGCCTGCGAAGGTTTGAAGGTTGAGACTTTGAACGTAGATTTCTCCTGTTTCCCTGAAGGTATTAACCACACCTTCACCTGTTCCGATAGACTGCCAGAAACCATTTTCCAAATGAATACTATAATCAATAGTCTGGCTCCAAGCAACAACATGGGCATTATCAATAGTCACTTCTTGATTGTTTAGCACAATTTTTTAATAGAACCGTAAGCATTGGCCAAAAGAGTCCCTTGACCTTGGGTCGTCATAACGAAGAATCCTCCCTGGCCACCAAAGAGAGCTTTACCGATCGATTGGGTTTCCATTATATAGTAAGCCGTACCATCAAGTGCTAAAAAGGCACCATCATTAAGTCGGTACTGCTTTTCACCAAGATACAGCGGAATCACCTGACCTGGTGAGTCGTGTGCCAATGCTAGGTAAGCATTATTAGACTGGGCAAATACCTAGGTAATAAAGGTACTTTCACCCGAAACCATTGACCGTCCAACTGCTTTTACAAAGCGTCCTACACCAGAGCCACTTGCATTTAATTTGGTGTTGAGAGTCACACATTAGGTGTATGGTAGACCATACTGCCAAGTTGGATAAAAACCGTTTCACCTTGATTAAGAGTTAACTCTACCAGCTGGAATTGCATATTGCTGTCTGTGAAAAATTGCATAATAGATACCTCCCTATTCTTAAGAAAAGTATAGTATCGAATAGGTATTCTTGCAGCCGCTTTCAGATTCCAACTCTGAGCATATCTTTTAAGAAAAGACTTTTTTGAGTACTTCTCCTACCGTTGTGACCCCAATGACCTGGATACCTTCTGGAATCTTCATGCCATGAAGCGAGTTTTTAGGAACATAAATCTTAGTAAAACCTAGTTTAGCGGCTTCATTGATACGCTGCTCAATACGAGTCACACGACGAATCTCTCCGGTCAAGCCAATTTCTCCTACGAAGGCTTCTTGTGGATTGGTTGGAAGCTCCTTGTAACTAGAAGCGATAGCAACGGCAACTGCAAGGTCAATAGCTGGCTCGTCCAACTTGACACCACCAGCTGATTTGAGATAGGCATCTTGATTTTGGAGAAGAAGGCCGCAACGTTTCTCTAAGACAGCCATGATAAGACTGACACGGTTAAAGTCCAGTCCCGTCGTTGTCCGCTTTGCGTTACCAAAGACGGTCGGTGTCACCAAAGCTTGAACCTCAGCTAGGATAGGTCGACTCCCCTCCATTGTGACAACAATGGCAGAACCTGTGGCACCGTCTAGGCGTTCTTCTAAGAAAACTTGGCTAGGGTTTAGTACCTCGACCAGACCACCTGACTGCATTTCAAAAATACCAATCTCATTGGTTGAACCAAAACGGTTTTTAACTGCCCTCAGAATACGGAAGGTATGATGACGTTCCCCCTCAAAATAAAGCACAGTATCCACCATGTGCTCCAACATACGTGGTCCAGCCAGCTGTCCCTCCTTGGTCACATGCCCAACAATAAAAGTGGCAATGTTATTGGTTTTGGCAATCTGTATGAGTTCGGCAGTTACTTCACGAACCTGGGAAACAGAACCTTGAACGCCAGAGATCTCTGGGCTCATGATGGTCTGAATAGAATCAATAATGAGGAAATCGGGTTTGATACCCTCCACTTGACTACGGACTGCTTGCATATTGGTCTCAGCATACAGATAAAATTCGTTATCAATATCACCTAAACGTTCACTCCGCAATTTGATTTGCTCGGCCGATTCTTCCCCAGAAACATAGAGGACAGTTCCCTTGTTAGCCAGCTGTGTTGACACCTGTAAGAGGAGGGTCGATTTCCCTATTCCTGGATCTCCTCCAATAAGAACCAAACTCCCCGGAACCACACCGCCACCTAAAACACGGTTAAACTCGTCCATATCGGTTTTTATGCGGGCATAACTAATTGAAGAGACTTCTTTTAACTTAGTAGGTTTGGACTTTTCACCCGTCAAACTGACACGGGCATTTTTAACCTCCTGCACCTCAACCTCTTCCACAAAAGAGGACCAAGAAGAACAATTGGGACAGCGCCCTAGATATTTGGGTGAATTGTAGCCACATTCTCTACAAACAAAAGTTGATTTTTTCTTAGCTATGATTCTAATCCTTTCCTTTCATGATAAATTCAGACATTGCCATCTACTCCTATAAGCTCTAGTTTTAGCACGATTTCTCTAGAAAAACTCTTTTAAATCCAGATTGGTTAAGCAAGAAGCCCTACGCTGCTCAAAGATATGAGAAGATATAACCAGCAATCCGGCCGCAAATTTCTTCTATTTTCCAGTTGACCCGAACCCACCAGTTCGAACCCCATCTGCTTCGTCTCCATCAACAATCAAGAAGGGCATAAAGACACCTTGAACGATGCGCTCACCAACTTCAAGAGTCACAGGCTGGTCAGTAATATTTTTCATCTGGGCGAAGATATGTCCTTCATTTCCGGGATTTCCATAGTAATCGCCATCAATAACTCCAACTGAGTTGATTAAGACCAGACCTTTTTTACGAGGGTTAGAGGAACGGTCATAGAGATAGAGAACCTCACCAGGTTGCATGTAAGCCTTAACACCTGTTGGTACGAGAACAATTTCCCCAGGAGAAATCATAGTATTCTCCGCAACCTTTAAATCATAGCCAGCTGCATGGGCAGTCTCTCGCTTTGGAAGTAAGTCCTGATTGTTATAGGTTGATACAAGTTCAAATCCACGAATTTTAGTCATTATTTTTCCTTTCAATACATCAGTTAACTAATTCTTGTAAAATCATCTACACTGAATTAAGAAGAATATTTTCTAAATCTATCCTATTATAATCTATTCGGAATAAGATGACAAAAGTAATAGTCTAATCGTATTCTCATCAAACGAAAATTGACTTTTATCTAGGAAAACGCTAACATGACACTAGATATAATACTTTTAAGGAGAATTGTCATGAAATTCATCGGACTTGTTGGTACGAATTCAAAATGTTCAACTAATAGACAATTATTGCAATATATTCAGAAGCATTTTGCAGATAAGGCAGAAATTGAACTTGTAGAAATCAAAGATCTTCCTGTCTTTAACAAACCTGCTAATAAGCAATTGCCAGAAAGTGCACTAGAAATCGCTAAAAAAATCGATGAAGCTGATGGTGTCATCATTGGAACACCTGAGTATGATCACTCAATTCCGGCTGTTCTCATGAATGCTTTAGCTTGGCTCTCATACGGAGTTTTCCCTCTATTGAATAAGCCTGTTATGATTACAGGGGCATCTTATGGAACTCTAGGAGAGCTTCTCGTGCACAGCTACAACTTCGTCAAATTTTGAATGCTCCAGAAATCAAAGCTAATGTGCTTCCAGACGAATTCTTACTCTCACATTCCCTTCAAGCTTTTGATAGCAACGGCGATTTAGCTGACCTTGATGTCATCAAAAAATTAGATGCTATTTTCGATGACTTCCGTCTCTACGTCAAAATTACTGGTAAACTCTCACATGCTACAGAGTTACTACATAAAGAAGCTGAAGACTTCGACTGGTAAAGCCTATAAGATAGGAGAATATAAACTATGAAATTTGTTGGACTCGTTGGAGCAAATTATGATCAATCATATAACCGTAAACTTCTCGAATTTATCAGAAGACATTTTAAAATTAAATTTGAACTTGAAGTTTTAGAAATTGATGAAGTCCCTATGTTTAATCAATATGAAAAATTGGAAAAGCCAAAGAAGCCTTTGACCTTGAGGGTAACATTACCAATGAAGGTACTATTAACTTCCTTGAACAATGCTTAGATAATTTCATCCAATACGTAGGAGTGGTTTCTAAATTGAAAAAACCAAAACCAATTGAACCTGAAGACTTGGATTGTGACAAACCAATCGCTACAACTGTTACCGAGGTTGATCCTGACGATCCAGAATGGGTCGAAAAAGTAGCTGAGATCACTGGTGCAGTATCTGGTGATACTTATGTTAAACTAGATCACGGTATTTTGACGGTTAACCAAATTGACATGTTCCTCAAGGCTATGCCGTTTGAATTAACCTATGCCGATGATAACAACCAGTTCCTCTACTACAATAATGCCCATCAAGATCCTGATACCATGTTAGCTAAACGTGTACCACCTCAATCAGGTAGCCGTATGTCAACAGTTCACGGTTCACTTCCACCAGCTCGTATGAAGAATGTGGAATGGGTTATCGGTACCCTTCGTAACGGCAACCAAGAATATGTGCGTACAATTGTACCTAGTTTGCCTGAAGGAGTTATCAATACGCATAACTATCAAGCTATGTACTATGATGATGGTTCTTATGCAGGAATCAATGAAATCGTCTTTAACTTTAAACCATGGCTTGACTGGTATCTCGAAACAACTGGTCAACGCCTTGTCGGAGGAAGCGGTCCTTTTGCACCGGCTGCAACTAGTCATGGCGGTAGCGACGCAACATCTAGGGTATCAGACGCTAGTGGTCACGCTGGCGATGCATCGCCAGCCGCAGATGCCACATCTGGAGCGTCCTCATACTAAGACTTGGAAAAGTTGGGACAAAATATCCTAACTTTTTTCATGGTCATCTTAGATTAACATTCACCCGAGCATATGTATCTATTCATGCTCCATGTCACACTACTTATAGGTAAACTTATGTCTCAATTCCAAGAAAAAGTTTTTGCTGCTTGCGCTAAAAAGAAGATCTCTTTAACGAAAGCCTTGGTCGCTATGCCTTACGTTCTATGCTTGCAGGCGTTTATCTTAACATGTCAACTGCTGTAGGAATTATTGGCGCTGATATTATTGGTGCAGCTAGCCCAGCTCTTTCTCGCTTCGTCTTTGCCTTTATCTTTGCTATCCGGATTGGTCTTCGTTCTCATTTTCAACGGAGAGTTAGCCACTTCAAACATGATGTTCCTTACTAGTGGTGCCTATTATGGTAAAATCAAATGGAGTAAGGTTTTACCATCCTCCTCTACTGTACCTTCTTTAATTTTGTTGGTGTCCTTATCTTGGCCTGGTTCTTCAACCAATCCTTCTCTTTCAATCATCTGACAGATAAGAGTTTCTTGGTAACTGCTGTCTCAACTAAGCTTGGAAAAACAGATTGGATGAACTTTACAGAAGGTATTACTTCTAATATGTTTGTCAACCTTGCTATCTTGGGCTATATGCTCCTCAAAGAAGAGTCTGCCAAGATTTTCATTGCCCTATCAGCTATCTTCATGTTTGTCTTTTTGGTGAATGAACACTTGATTGCAAACTTTGCATCTTTCATGTTACTCGGTTTCAACGGTATCCGTGATGCTGTGGACAATTTCACATTAGCAAATATTCTACATCAGTGGGTAATCGTTTTCTTCGGCAACTGGATTGGTGGCGGTATTTTCATTGGTTTGGCATACTCTTGGCTCAATAAAACCAAAACAACTCACATCGATTAGGAGGCTAGATGCGTCAAAAGATATTTATCAAACAAACTTGCCGAGCTCTTCTACTGTATTTTATATGCCTAACCATTGCAGTTGCGATTGATTTAATCTTTTTTAAAGTCAAAAACATGTACCACACACCTTCCTTGGTGGCTATCTTTTCGGGCTGGGTTTATTTAGGGCTAATCCAAAAGACCAAACAATTTGGAGCTGTTACCTGCCTTGGTCTCTTCATGTCCATCTTCTTCTTTACCTCTGGTCACTTTGTCCTAACCTTCCTTCCAAGTTTGCTGGCTGGCCTTGGCGCTGACTTACTCGCCAAGAAGGGCAACTATGAGAACTATGAGAATGATAAAGTAAATCTACTTTCCTATATGGTCTTTTCTCTGGGAAACTTGGCACCTATAGTGACCATGTGGCTAGCTCCTAAAGCCTACAGTGCACAACTCTTAGCTAAAGGCAAAACACAAGATTATGTAGACCAAGTTATGGTCCCATTCACAGCCAATCATGCTCTAATCCTGATTGGCGGAACTCTTATGGCTGCTCTCATTGGAGGCCACATTGCTAAAAATTGGCTAAAAAATAAATAGCCAGCAATCTTCCTAACAGATCGGACAAGACAAACTCGCTTTTCTTATGCTATAATGGGGAAGAATATAGTCTTTTTCTGCTTTGTTAGAAAGGACATAAAGGGAGACCGAATGATGAAAAAACAAAAAATCGCTGTCTTGGGCCCTGGTTCTTGGGGAACAGCTCTCGCTCAGGTACTCAACGATAACGGACACGAGGTCCGTATTTGGGGAAACATCCCTGAACAAATTGATGAAATCAACGAAAAACACACCAATACCCGCTATTTTAAAGATGTGATTTTGGATGAAAACATTAAAGCCTACAAAGAGCTATCTGAAGCCCTAGATAGTGTTAATGCTATTCTCTTTGTTGTTCCAACTAAGGTCACTCGCTTAGTTGCTAAGCAAGTTGCCGAACTTTTAGACCACAAAGTTGTTGTCATGCATGCTTCAAAAGGTTTGGAACCAGGAACACACGAACGCCTCTCCACAATCCTTGAAGAGGAGATTCCTTCGGAAATGCGAAGTGAGATTGTCGTTGTATCTGGCCCAAGTCATGCTGAAGAAACTATTGTTCGTGACATCACCCTGATTACAGCAGCATCTAAGGACCTTGAAACAGCAAGGTATGTCCAAGGTATTTTTAGTAATAGCTATTTCCGTCTCTACACTAACTCTGATGTGATTGGTGTTGAAACAGCCGGTGCCCTTAAAAACATTATCGCAGTCGGTGCTGGTGCTCTCCATGGTATGGGCTATGGAGACAACGCTAAGGCAGCCGTAATTACTCGAGGACTGGCAGAAATCACTCGTCTTGGTGTAAAACTCGGGGCTGACCCTTTGACTTACAGCGGTCTATCTGGCGTTGGCGACCTCATCGTTACTGGAACTTCTATCCATTCACGTAACTGGCGTGCCGGAGATGCGCTTGGTCGTGGCGAAAAACTAGAAGACATTGAACGTAACATGGGTATGGTTATCGAAGGAATTTCAACCACTAAGGTTGCCTACGAAATCGCTCAAGAACTTGGCGTCTACATGCCAATTACAACAGCAATCTACAAATCTATCTATGAGGGTGCTGATATCAAGGAATCTATTCTCAATATGATGTCCAATGAATTGCGCTCTGAAAATGAATGGGATAAAAAATAAAAAATCTAAGGAGTTCTCATGAAAAATCAAAAAGTTAGAAAAGCTGTCATCCCCGCTGGAGGACTTGGAACACGCTTTTTACCAGCTACTAAAGCATTGGCCAAAGAAATGTTGCCAATCGTTGACAAACCAACCATCCAATTTATCGTTGAAGAAGCTCTTAAGTCTGGTATTGAAGATATCTTGGTTGTTACCGGTAAATCAAAACGCTCTATCGAAGACCATTTTGACTCAAACTTCGAATTAGAATATAACTTGGAACAAAAAGGTAAGACTGACTTGTTGAAATTGGTTAATGACACCACTGCTATTAATCTCCACTTTATCCGTCAAAGTCACCCACGTGGTCTCGGAGATGCTGTTCTCCAAGCCAAAGCATTTGTCGGAAATGAACCTTTTGTTGTCATGCTTGGTGACGACCTCATGGATATTACTAACGACAAAGCGGTACCTTTGACTAAACAACTTATCAACGATTATGAGGAGACACATGCATCTACTATTGCGGTTATGCCTGTGTCTTCTGAAGAAGTCTCTGCTTATGGTGTAATCGCTCCTCAGGGTAAAGGCGAAAATGGACGTTACAGCGTTGAAACTTTCGTTGAAAAACCAAATCCAGAAGATGCACCGAGTGATCTTGCTATCATCGGACGTTACCTTTTAACACCTGAGATTTTCGGTATCTTAGAAAATCAAGAACCAGGTGCTGGGAATGAAGTCCAATTGACTGATGCTATCGATACTCTTAACAAAACACAACGCGTCTTTGCTCGTGTATTTACAGGAGATCGTTATGATGTCGGTGACAAATTTGGCTTTATGAAGACGTCTATTGATTACGCACTTAAACACCCTCAAATTAAAGATGACCTTAAGCAATACCTTATTGAATTGGGCCACAAACTTGAAGGCAAACCCACTAAAAAAGGCTAATATAAAATCCATCGAATATTAGATTCGATGGATTTTTCATTTAATTTAAAGATAAGTAAAGCCTAGAACAATTAGCAAGAGTGTAACGTAGGTTAAAAAGGAAGTGAAGCGCCACCCCTTACTAAATAGGCGACTTTCAACCTTATTGGCCAAAAAGATAGCTGCCAGAGCACCTCCAACTAAACCACCGAGATGACCTGTAATCCCAACACTAGGTGTAAATAGGTTGAAGATTAAGTTAATAACAATCAAAGCCAAATAATTACGGCCCAACTGATTGAGTAAGGGACTGTGACTATAATAACCAAGAATCACAATAGCCGCAAATAGGCCAAACAAGGAGGTCGAAGCACCAGCTGCAATAACATTAGGTGTAAAAAACAAGGTAAAGGCGTTTCCCATAACACCAGCTAGTAAATAAAGCCCTAGAAAACGTAGAGTACCAAAAATCTGTTCAGCCATCCTCCCCATAAAATAAAGGGTAAGCATATTGAAAAGAAAATGCTCGACACCTATATGGACAAAAATAGGTGTTATAAGACGCCAAAGTTCTAAGGGATTGTATTGAACGAAGGTCCCAAACATAGCTCCCATCTTAAAGAGACTAAGAGGTGACGTCGCTTGAAAGCTATTTAAAAGATATTGACAGATAAAAGTCAGCGTCGTGAGCCCCAACAATAGATAGGTTGCAGGGTATTTCTTCCATTCATTTACTTGCATGTAATAACCTCCCTAACGGCGATGTCATGGCTATATGGAATAAAATCCATTTCCTGACAGGGATAAACCGTGCTAACTGTCTCTCCCTCAAAATCAGACAAATAGCGATCATAGTAACCTGCTCCGTAACCAATACGATAGCCTTCAGCATTGAAAACTACTCCCGGCACATGAATCAAATCAATCTCTGATTTTTCCACTGCCAAATCAGAGGCAGGTTCCATCAAGCCGAAAGAGGTTGCAACAAGATTATCTGGATCGTAATCCACAAAAATCATTTGACCTTGTTTATAGGTTTTGGGAATCAAAAGACGCTTACCATCCTTTAAGGCCTGCTTGATTAAGAGACTGGTATCATATTCATGCGGAAAAGCCAGATAGGTCGCAATCACCTGGGCATCTTTATAAGCAGGTAAGGCAATCAATTCCTCCAAAAGATTTTTATCTATCTCAGCCTTAGTCTCAGGTTCTTGTGAAGTCAACTGAGACAAGACCGTTTTTCTAAGTTTATTTTTCATAGGTTTATCATATCAAAAAAGCTACCAAAAATCAGATTTGGTAGTTTTTTTAGCTTTATCAACTATCATTAGTCCTCTGCCTTGTATTTAAGGAACTTACCAATTTCACTCACTGCAAAAGCAAGAGCTTCTTCGTTTGGACTCATCTTAGGATGGTGAAGTGCATATGGCGTATCAATCCCCAACCAGAACATGACACCAGGAACCTTACTAAGCAAATAACCAAAATCCTCGCCCGTCATAGCTGGCAAACAATCAATCAAGTTCACCGCTGGACTAGCATCAAAGAAGGCCATCAACTCTTTAGCCAAGGCTGGATTATTTTCCACAGGGAGATAACCACCTTGTTTCAACATGATATCCACTTCCATACCGAAGCTAGCTGCTACGCCTTCTGCAATCTGGCGCACGCGCTTCTGGATGAGGAGACTCATTTCCTGAGTAAGAGTACGAATAGTACCATAGACCTCTGCTGTTTCAGCGATAACATTGTTGGTCGTTCCTGCATGGAAAGAGCCAAAGGTAACTACGCCGCCTTGGATAGGATCAACATTACGACTAACAATAGTTTGTACCTGTGTAATAAAGTAAGAAGCTGCTACAAGAGCGTCATTGGCCTCGTGTGGAAAGGCGGCATGACCTCCCTTACCTTTGAAAGTAACGAGTACTTCACAAGTTCCTGCAAAAAGGGTATTCGTATTTGTAGCAATATCTCCTACCTTAAAATCTGGACGGACGTGGAGCCCATAGAACTCATCTGGCAACCAATCTCCAAAGGCACCATCCTCATACATAAGCATACCACCAGCTTCATTTTCTTCAGCTGGCTGGAAAAGGAAGAGCATGTTATTTTTAGGCTGTACTTGAAGCATCTGGTCCAAGAGACCAAGCGCTGTTGTCATATGAATATCGTGACCACAAGCATGCATACGACCTTCATGAATAGATTTAAAGTCAAGACCTGTTTCCTCTACAATTGGTAGACCATCAATATCTGTACGCCAACCAATAGTTTTCTCAGGCGCAGAACCATGAAGAAAAACAAGGATTCCTGTACGCCAAGTACGTTGCTCCACAAAGTCCTTACCTTCAGTCATTTCAGCAATACGCTCTAAGAGATAAGCTTGCGTTTTAAATTCTTCCAAACCAATTTCGGGAATTTGGTGAAGGTCTCGTCTGATTTTGATTAAATCAAGTGTCATGTTTTTGTCCTTTTTATTTATATTTATTTTATAGAGAATCTAGAAATAGAGGCCTTACGGGCCTCTACTATCAATATATTACAAGTTACGCAAAGCGTCTTCGAGTGCTGTTTTTTGTTGTGTTTTTTCATCGATTTCCTTGATGATGCGAGCTGGAACACCTGCTACAACCACATTTTCAGGGACATCTTGAGTAACGATAGCGCCAGCGGCAACGACTGAACCGTTACCTACTTGAACACCTTCAATCACAACAGCATTAGCACCAACAAGCACGTTATCACCGATACGTACTGGCTCTGCTGAAGCTGGTTCAATCACGCCAGCAAGGACTGCACCCGCACCAATGTGGCTGTTTTTACCAACAGTAGCACGACCACCAAGGATAGCACCCATATCAATCATAGTACCTGCACCGATTTCCGCTCCGATATTGATTACAGCCCCCATCATAACGACGGCATTGTCTTCAATCGTTACTTGGTCACGTATAATGGCACCTGGCTCGATACGGGCATTAAGGTGACGCTTATCAAGCAATGGAACAGCTGAGTTGCGGCCATCTTGTTCCACAACATAATCCTTATTTTCCGTCAAATTTGCAAGAAGTGGCTCGATATCTTTCCAGTCACCGAAAAGAACATTACCAAGCTTAGTGACAGAACTTGGAACAGCAGTTGCCAATTCCCCTTCAAAAATTACTTTAACATTTGTTTTCTTTTCTGCATTACCGATAAAAGCAATAATTTCTTGTGCAGACATTTTTTGTGCAGTCATGAGATTCTCCATTCACATAAAGTTAGGAATTATTATACCAAAAATTCTGATAATTGTCTTTACTTTTGCCAAATCGAATGTATTTTTATGTAAAAACTATCTTTAGATCCTCTATATCTGTAATCACTCGGTCTGGCTTGATTGGGGATGTCTCCAGCTCTTGACGAGAATAAGGGAAAGTATTCAACAAGATTCCATCAATTCCAACCGCTTTAGCTACAGCAATATCCGTCGTCAAGTCATTTCCCACCATGACAGTCTCAGATGGGTTCAACCCATAGTCATCTAGAACTTACTTCAAAAATTCTGGTTGAGGCTTACAGATACCCGCATCAGAAGACAAATAAATGGTATCAAAACAAGATCTTAACTCCATTAGGTCAATCTCGGTGTTCGTAAAGGCTGCTTGAGCATTAGATAAGAGATAAAGATGGCATCCCTGATCTTTTAGAAAGGTCAAAACCTCCTTGGTATGCGGATAAACTAACAAGCGCTTACACGAGATAAGACGCGAAAGACTATAGCTATCAATTGACCCCAATCCTCTAGCTGATGAAGGCAACTAGACTGAGGTCGACCATCTACATAAAGCTGGTTGAAAATGTGAGCTAAGTCAACTTCTGGATACGCAACTCCTTTAAGCTCTATTAACTCCTCACGAGCCAGTGCCACACGCTTAGCATAAGATTTTCTAAGACCTTCACCCTTATAATCCGCCCCATAAGCTTGGTAAAGTTGGGCTAATTTATCCCATAACGCAGGATCTTTCTCATCGGTTAGGATATCAACCAAGGTTCCATAAAAATCAAAAATGTAGTTCTTATAAACGTTATTCATCAAAGCCTTTTTACTCATTACTCAAGATTTCTTATTCTTTATCATACACCTTTTAAGAAAATCAAACAAACTAACCAAGAAATTTTCCCATCAAAAAAATCCCAACAACCGTTAGGATTACTTATCATTTTTAATACGACCAATCAGTAACTCTCCTGCAACTGTCAATTGCGTCACCGAGGACAAATTTAAACCGTTCTTATCAACATGGAAGAAAAGAGGTGTCATCTCTGCAAATGTTTGAACATGTTCTGGTGGCATAGACCAAGTCCTGACAATAGTCACACACTCCAAAAGTTCACAGGATTCCTGGAAATGTTCCACAACATCCTGATTAGAGTAAGCATGCACCTCCGGTAATAGTTGGCGAAACTCTTTAAGATGATCTTCATGAGGAATAACCTTGAAAATCAACCCCTGATCAGTCAAAAGTCGTCCAAATTCTTGATAATTAGCTGGTGAAAAGATATCTAAAATCAGGTCTATACTGTGCTCACGCAAGGGCAGTTTAGCCAAATCACCAACGAACCATGCCACATTTTTCTGAGGATTTTGACGAGCCGCAAGAAGGATGGAGTCCTTAGACAAATCAAAGGCCATGAAATCTTTGTCAAATGCTAAAGCCAACTGACGGCTGTAATAGCCCTCACCACAGGCAACATCTAGAACATGCGAATGTCTAGGAAGGTCACGCAAACGCTCGGAAATCACCTCCAGGATGGAATCATAGTAGCCTGCCGCAAGAATCTGACTCCTATTTTCAAAAGAAGCCATATCATAGTGTTTATCTCCCTTGTTCTGTCTCAAAAAATTGACAAAGCCCTGCTTGGCGATATTAAAGGTATGCCTATTCTGACAAACCAAGCTAGACTGGTCCAAATGCATTGAAGCCTGACAAATAGGACAAGCAAAAAGGCTTTCTTGATTTTTAAAAACACTAAAATTGGCCATAAATCCTCCTCGACACAAAAAAAGAGCACACACCTGAAATCGCTTAGGGCTGCTGGATTCCTCCCCTGACCCGCTTCACGCACAGATGTTGCTCCGATAAATATTATACCATAAATCGAAGTGATTGCAAGTAGGAAACTTAAGACAAGACTAGATAGGATTATCCCTCATCGAAGCTCATTATTTTCTTTCATCAGTATAAACTTTGATAAACCCTAGCAATGCCATAGTAACAGAAATGTCACTACTTTTTTATTTCTCTTCACCTTATAATAAATCCACAGCTTGAGGAAAGCACCAAAAGCTAGTGACATAACTGACTTTATTGAATGGATACTGCTCGATAAGAAGAAAGGACAATAAGAACAATGACTAAAACAATCAACAACCGTAAGAAAATGACTACTCAAGAACTCGAAATCGTATCAGGTGATACAGTTCCTTGGGCTACTATTTCAGTAGAAATTGCTGGCGCAAAACTGACTTATGATCTAAGCTATGCTGCGGGTAAATCTTTCTGCAATCTCAAACACTAATAAAAGAACTTAACTTCAACTGACATCTCCAAGATTTTGAGAATGATAACTTATGAAGCTTACAAGAAATCAAACAAATGGTACTACTGCTAATCAATTCCCTAAAATGAACAACTATTTACTCGTAAAAATCGCTTTAGCTGGAATTATCAGTAGCCTATTTCTCATACTCCTAATCAACCTAATCTTTCATGAACGATTAGGAACACCAATTATTGACACTAATTTGAAGTCATCTTTTTGGACACTTATACTCTTCATGCCTATTTTTCTTTTGACAAGAGAACAAGAAAAACATAAGACTAAGGAAGAGTGACTTAAAGATCCTTCAAAAAACAAGACTCCCTCTAATCTCCCATTGAAAAATGCAAGCTCTTTTGGCTTGCATTTTGTCTTTACATATCTTGCACGACTTCTAATTTAGCCAATCGTTTGGCTTCTTTTTTGCGTTCGCGGCTCTGACGGAAAAAGTCTTGCATAATCTTAGCACAGTCCACCTCCATGATACCAGTCTCAACTTCTACGCGATGATTGAGACGCTCATCTCTTAAGATATCATAAAGGCTACCGGCACCACCAAATTTTTGATTACATGCTCCATAGATAACTTTGGGAATACGCGCCAGACCAATGGCTCCACTACACATGACACAGGGTTCAATAGTCACAAAAAGGGTGCATTCTAACAAACGCCAGTTCCCCACTGTCCTATTGGCCTCTTGAATGGCCATGACCTCCGCATGCATAATAGCTTGGTTGAGCTCCTCACGCGCATTATGCCCACGACCAACGATTTCTCTATCCTTAACAATAACACAACCAATTGGAATTTCTGCTTTATCTAGAGATTTTTGAGCCTCCTTAAGAGCCTCAGACATAAAGATCTCTTTCTCTTCTTGGCTATAGTCAAGCATTAGTCTTACTCCTGTTCCAAGATTTACGAGATGGCGTCTCGCTCAGTCCTTCTATTATAGCATAAGAAAAACATTCCCTTTCTAAAGGGTACAAAAAAAGGGCTCTATAATTTCTGTAGTGGGTAAAACTACTGTAGAGATTATAGAGCTTTTTGAGTGTACACAAAAAGTCCCATAAGAACTATAATGAAAAGCGACAAAACTACCATTAGGAAGAACTTATG
>SKEJ01001014.1_pt1 | contig 16196 bp, 7 predicted proteins | sample 4826721 | NCBI WGS metagenome assembly SKEJ01 (sample SAMN11008812, study PRJNA524170) | human gut metagenome | biome: Human fecal sample; material: Feces; isolation source: fecal sample from pouch patient p31 | host: Homo sapiens | place: Israel: Tel-Aviv | collected 2015-06-02 | reverse complement strand
GGCACCGGCTCGTAGTGAGACGGCTCCATGACATACTGGCCACGGCCCTGAGTCTTGGAACGCAGGTCGGTAGCGTAGCCGAACATCTGAGCCAGAGGCACAAATGCATTGACGCGCTGAGTACCAGCCATAGCTTCCATGCCCTGGATCTGACCACGGCGTGCATTCAGGTCGCCGATAACATCGCCCAGATACTCATCGGGAACGATAACTGCAACCTTCATGATAGGCTCAGTGATGATAGGATCAGCCTTGCGCATAGCATCCTTGAATGCCATAGAACCAGCAATGGAGAAGGCCATTTCAGAGGAGTCGACCTCATGATAAGAACCATCCCACAGGGTAACCTTGACATCAACGACAGGATAGCCAGCCAGAACACCGGACTTCATAGCACCCTGGATACCGTTGTCGATAGCCGGGATGTATTCCTTCGGGATGGCACCGCCAACGATGGCGTTGACGAACTCGTAACCCTTGCCGGGCTCGTTGGGCTCGATCTTGATCTTAACATGACCGTACTGGCCCTTACCACCGGACTGACGTGCGTACTTGGTCTCCTGGTTGGCCTCTTTGCGGATGGTCTCACGGTAAGCAACCTGGGGTGCACCCACGTTTGCTTCAACCTTGAACTCACGCAGCAGACGGTCAACAATGATTTCCAGATGCAGCTCGCCCATACCAGCAATGATGGTCTGGCCGGTCTCTTCATCGGTGTAGGTCTTGAAGGTCGGGTCCTCTTCGGCCAGCTTTGCCAGCGCGATACCCATCTTCTCGTTGCCGGCCTTGGTCTTAGGCTCGATTGCAACGCGGATAACGGGCTCGGGGAACTTCATGGACTCCAGAATGATGGGATGATCCTCATCACACAGAGTATCACCAGTAGTGGTGTTCTTCAGACCAACAACAGCAGCGATATCACCTGCGTAGCAGCAGTCGATATCCTTGCGGTGATTGGAGTGCATCTGCAGGATGCGGCCCATACGCTCCTTGCTGTCCTTCACGGAGTTGTAGACGGTAGTACCAGCCTCGACCTTACCGGAATAAACGCGGAAGTATGCCAGCTTACCAACGAACGGGTCGGTAGCGATCTTGAAAGCCAGAGCTGCGAAGGGAGCGTCGTCAGAAGACGGACGGGTCTCCTCTTCCTCAGTCTCGGGATTCACGCCCTTGATGTCAGGGACATCGGTAGGAGCGGGCATATAGTCCACGATGGCATCCAGCAGCTTCTGGACACCACGGTTCTTGTAGGAAGAACCGCAGGTCACAGGCACCAGAGTGTTGGCGATGGTTTCCTTGCGGATCGCAGCCTTCAGCTCGGCACGGGTGATCTCCTCACCCTCGAGGTACTTCTCCATGAGCTCTTCGTCGTTCTCAGCAACAGCCTCGACCAGGATGTTGTGATACTCCTCAGCCTGCTCACGCATATCCTCGGGGATCTCCTCGGTGCGCATGTCGTTGCCCATGTCGTCATAGTAGACCTCAGCGTTCATATCGACCAGGTCAACGATACCACGGAAGGTATCCTCCTGACCGATAGGCAGCTGGATGGCCACGCCGTTGGCGTGCAGACGATCGTGCAGCATCTTGATGCAGCGGAAGAAGTCAGCACCCATGGTGTCCATCTTGTTGACGTACACCATACGGGGGACCTTGTACTCGTCAGCCTGACGCCAGACGGTCTCAGACTGCGGCTCGACACCGCCCTTGGCAGCCAGAACGGTCACAGAACCGTCCAGCACGCGCAGGGAACGCTGGACCTCAACAGTGAAGTCCACGTGGCCCGGGGTGTCGATGATGTTGATGCGGTGACGATTCTTCTTGAATGCAACAGGGTCCTTCTGAGTCTCAGAGTGGCTCCAGTAGCAAGTGGTAGCTGCGGAGGTGATGGTGATACCACGCTCCTGCTCCTGGACCATCCAGTCCATGGTAGCGCCGCCGTCGTGAACCTCGCCGATCTTGTGGTTGATGCCGGTGTAGTACAGAATACGCTCGGTAGTGGTGGTCTTACCAGCATCGATGTGGGCCATAATGCCGATATTTCTCGTCATCTGAAGAGAAACTTCTCTGGGAGTAGCCATGAAATTAACCTCCTACAGAACAGATCAATAACGGAAATGAGCGAAAGCCTTGTTGGCCTCGGCCATCTTGTGGGTATCCTCGCGCTTCTTCACGGCGTTGCCGGTGTTGTTGGCAGCATCCATGATCTCAGCAGCCAGGCGCTGGGCCATGGTCTTCTCACCACGGCTGCGGCTGTAAGCAGTCAGCCAGCGCAGGCCCAGAGTCTCGCGGCGAGCGGGGCTGACCTCCAGGGGGACCTGGTAGTTAGCGCCGCCAACACGGCGGGTCTTGCACTCGAGGCTGGGCATGATGTTCTCCATCGCCTTCTCGAAAGTCTCGAGAGGATCGTTGCCAGTCTTCTCCTGAATCATGGAGAAAGCCTCGTAAACGATCTTCTGAGCGACGCCCTTCTTGCCGTCCAGCATGACGCTGTTGACCAGACGGGTGACCATCTTGGAATTGTAAATAGGATCAGCTAAGACATCGCGCTTAGCAATGTTACCTCTTCTAGGCATCTTTCTTCCCTCCTTCACAGAATGATATCATCGGTACTCGAAAGTAATAAAACTCCCGTTGTGTCACAAAGAGCTGACCTTACATAAACTGTTGCCCTCCGCACGTTTCTGCGGACTTGTTATTTATATAATGGAAAGCCGTTTATGGCGGTTCGTTCCTCAATTACTTCTTTGCAGCACCGGCCTTAGGACGCTTTGCGCCGTACTTGGAGCGGGCCTGATTACGGCCTGCAACACCCTGGGTATCCAGAGTACCACGGATGATGTGGTAACGCACACCGGGGAGGTCCTTAACACGACCGCCACGGATCAGCACGACGGAGTGCTCCTGCAGGTTATGGCCGATACCGGGAATGTAAGAGGTGACCTCGATACCATTCGTGAGGCGGACACGGGCGACCTTACGCAGAGCAGAGTTAGGCTTCTTGGGGGTCATGGTACGGACTGCAGTGCAGACACCGCGCTTCTGGGGGCTGTTCAGATCAGAATACTGTTTCTTCTGAGAGTTGTAAGTCTTCAGCAGTGCGGGAGCAGTGCTCTTCGTAGCCAGGACCTGACGGCCTTTGCGTACAAGCTGGTTAAAAGTAGGCATTGGTTTTCTCCTTTCTTAATGATGAACATCGGATATTTTCCGACTTTTTTGCCGCACTTCCCCTATGGGGACGCGCAACAGTTATATAATACTCGTTTTGATTAGGAATGTCAACAGTTTTTCCAATATTTTTTTGTTTTATTCGCCGAAGGACTCAACCGCTGATTTTTCCTTTACTCCCTCAGTCTGCTGCGCAGACAGCCCCCTCTCAGAGGGGGCCTTTCCCCTGCTTCGGGCCAAGCAGGCCTCCCTCCCAGAGGGAGGTGGCATTGCGAAGCAATGACGGAGGGAGTTTCAAATCAAAAAAGCCGCCCTCCCCTGCGTTCAGGGAAAGGCGGCTCATGGATCGATTCAGTTCCGGGCAGACAGAGTTTTACTGCTGGTTTGCTGCAGCCAGCTCAGCGGCAATAGCCTCATCGCGCTCCTGCTCACGGCGCTTCAGATCCTCACGCACCTCCGGCAGACCGGTACCGGCGGGGATCAGCTTACCGATGATGACATTCTCCTTCAGGCCGGCCAGCGGGTCAACCTTGCCCTTGATGGCGGCTTCGGTCAGGACACGGGTGGTCTCCTGGAAGGATGCGGCAGACAGGAAGGACTCGTTTGCCAGAGCGGCCTTAGTGATGCCCAGCAGCACCTGCTGATACTCGACCAGCTTGATGCCCTCTTCACCGTCATCAATGCGCTTCTGCAGCTCGGCGTTGATGTTTTCAACTTCCAGACGGTTTGCCAGTGCACCACCGATCAGGTCGGAGGAACCGGAGTCGGTCACGCGGACCTTGCGGCACATCTGACGGACGATGACCTCGATATGCTTATCGTTGATCTCAACGCCCTGCAGACGGTAGACCTTCTGGACTTCGCTGATCAGGTAGTTCTGCACATCGCTCAGACCCTTAATGGCCAGGATATCCTGGGGATACAGAACACCTTCGCGGGTGATGATGTCGCCCTTCTCCACACGGTCGCCCGGCATCACGCGTGCGTGCTGGGTGAACGGGATGGAGTAGCTCTTCACGACCTCCGCGCCGTTCTCATCCTTGCCAGTGACCTTGATGACCACGTTCTTCTTGGTGTCGTCCTGAGAGACCACACCGGAGATCTCGCTCATGATGGCCATGCTCTTGGGACGGCGGCTCTCGAACAGCTCCTCGACACGGGGAAGACCCTGAGTAATATCTTCAGCAGATGCGATACCGCCGGTATGGAAGGTACGCATGGTCAGCTGAGTACCGGGCTCGCCGATGGACTCTGCGGCGATGACGCCGATGGACTCGCCCAGCTGGACGGGCTCACCGTTTGCCATATCGCTGCCGTAGCAGTGTGCGCAGACGCCGATCTTGGCGCGGCAGGTCAGCAGGCTGCGGATCTTCAGCTTGGTGATGCCTGCGGCCTCGATGTCGTTTGCATCGTAGAGGTCGATCATCTTGCCTTCGGGAACGATGACCTTGCCGGTGACGGGGTCGAGGACATCGCCCACGGCATAACGGCCGATGATACGCTCACGGAAGCTCTCGATCTTCTCCTTGCCCTCGTGGATCTCGGAGACCCACAGGCCGTCGGTGGTGCCGCAGTCGATCTCGCGGACGATGACTTCCTGAGAGACATCGACCATTCGACGGGTCAGGTAGCCGGAGTCAGCGGTACGCAGAGCGGTATCGGCCAGACCCTTACGAGCGCCGCGAGCGGAAACGAAGTATTCCAGGATATTCAGACCTTCGCGGTAGTTCGCACGAATGGGCATCTCGATGGTCTTACCGGCAGTGTTTGCCAGCAGGCCGCGCATGCCGGCCAGCTGCTTGATCTGGTTCATAGAACCACGAGCACCGGAGTCTGCCATCATGAAGATCTCGTTGTCCTCGGGCAGGTTTGCCGCCAGAGCCTTGGAGACCTTATCGGTGGTAGCCTGCCAGATGTTGATGGTCTGGGAGTAGCGCTCGTTCTCGGAGATCAGGCCGCGGTTGAACAGCTTGCTGACCTGAGAGACCTGCTTGTCGGCGTCGGCGATCAGCTCGTCCTTCTGGGGCGGGATAACAGCGTCACAGACAGCGACGGAGATAGCGGACAGCGTAGAGTACTTGTAGCCCTGTGCCTTGATGGCGTCCAGCATCTTTGCACACTTGCGGCTGCCGTTGCGGGTCATGCAGCGGGAGATGATGTCGGGCAGGGTCTTCTTGGTCACGCGGAAGCTGACCTCGTACTCCAGCCAGTGCTCAGGGTCGGTGCGGTCGATATAGCCCAGATTCTGAGGCACGGGGTTGTTGAAGATGATGCGGCCGACGGTGGCGTCTACCAGACCGGTGCGCTCCACGCCGTCGATGACCATGGTGCGGCGCACCTTGATGGGTGCGTGCAGGGTGACGATGTGCTCAGCGTAAGCCATCAGAGCCTCGTTCTCATCGCGGAACACCTTGCCTGCGCCCTCTTCGTTCTCACGAACGGTGGTCAGGTAGTAGCTGCCCAGGATCATATCCTGCGTAGGAACGGTGACAGGTGCGCCGTCAGAGGGCTTCAGCAGGTTGCCGGAAGCCAGCATCAGCATCTTGGCCTCGCGGCAGGCATCCTCGCCCAGGGGCAGATGGACTGCCATCTGGTCGCCGTCGAAGTCGGCGTTGAATGCGGTACAGGCCAGGGGGTGCAGCTTGATGGCACGGCCCTCGACCAGCACGGGGTTGAAGGCCTGGATGCCCAGACGGTGCAGGGTAGGTGCGCGGTTCAGCAGGACGGGGTGGCCCTTGATGACAGTCTCAAGGCTGTCCCAGACCTCGGGCTTTGCGCGCTCGACCATCTTGCGGGCAGACTTGATGTTGTTGGCAACACCCTTCTCGACCAGATCCTTCATGACGAAGGGCTTGAACAGCTCCAGAGCCATCTCCTTGGGCAGACCGCACTGGTCCATCTTCAGCTCAGGGCCGACGACGATAACGGAACGGCCGGAGTAGTCAACACGCTTGCCCAGCAGGTTCTGACGGAAGCGGCCCTGCTTGCCCTTCAGCAGATCGGAAAGGCTCTTCAGTGCGCGGTTGTTGGGACCGGTGACGGGACGGCCGCGGCGGCCGTTGTCGATGAGGCTGTCAACTGCTTCCTGCAGCATACGCTTCTCGTTGCGCACGATGATGTCGGGAGCACCCAGCTCCAGCAGGCGGCGCAGACGGTTGTTGCGGTTGATGACGCGGCGGTACAGGTCATTCAGGTCGGAGGTGGCGAAGCGGCCGCCGTCCAGCTGAACCATGGGGCGCAGGTCAGGCGGCAGCACGGGCAGCACGTCCATGACCATCCACTCGGGGCGGTTGCCGGAAACGCGGAAAGCCTCGACGACTTCCAGACGCTTCAGGATACGCACCTTCTTCTGGCCGGAGGACTTCTCCACCTCGGCAGTCAGCTCAGCGCTGAGCTGGTCGAGGTCGATCTCCTTCAGCAGGGCCTGAACGGCCTCAGCGCCCATCGCAGCCTCGAACTCGTCGCCGTAGCGCTCGCGCATCTCGCGGTACTCTTTCTCGGTCAGCAGCTGCTTCTTTTCCAGCGGGGTCAGACCGGGGTCGGTGACGATATAGCTTGCAAAGTAGAGGACCTTCTCCAGCAAGCGGGGGCTGATGTCCAGCATCAGGCCGATGCGGCTGGGGATGCCCTTGAAGTACCAGATGTGGCTCACAGGAGCGGCCAGCTCGATGTGGCCCATACGCTCACGGCGGACCTTGGCCTTGGTCACCTCGACGCCGCAGCGGTCGCAGATCTTGCCCTTATAACGGATGCGCTTATACTTGCCGCAGTGGCACTCCCAGTCCTTGGTAGGTCCAAAAATGCGCTCGCAGTACAGGCCGTCGCGCTCCGGCTTCAGGGTGCGGTAGTTGATGGTCTCAGGCTTCTTGACCTCACCGTAGCTCCAGTTGCGGATCTGCTCCGGAGAAGCCAGGCCGATTTTAATGGAATCGAAAACGTTGTTTTCCATGAAACGAACCCTTTCTTAATCTCTAGTTAAAAATCCACTTCGTCGGAAGCGGGAGCCGCACTGCCGGAGTTGTCATCTTCCAGCACAGAAGGATCATCGAAGCCTGCGTCAGCATCCTTGATGGTGTAATCGTTCAGCAGCTCATTCTCGTTGGTAACAGTCTCGGAACCTGCAACATCACGCATATCAAAGCCGGTCTCTTCGTCGTCGAAGTTCTGGCGCATATCGATCTCGTTGCCATCCTTGTCCTGGACCACAACGTCCATACCCAGAGACTGCAGCTCCTTCAGCATAACGCGGAAGGACTCGGGGATGCCGGGCTGCGGGATGGGTTCGCCCTTGACAATGGCCTCATAGGTCTTGACACGGCCCTCAACGTCATCGGACTTGACGGTCAGGATCTCCTGCAGGGTGTAAGCGGCACCGTAAGCTTCCAGAGCCCAGACTTCCATCTCGCCGAAGCGCTGACCGCCGAACTGAGCCTTGCCGCCCAGAGGCTGCTGGGTGACCAGAGAGTAGGGGCCGGTGGAACGGGCATGGATCTTATCATCAACGAGGTGATGCAGCTTGAGGTAGTACATATAACCAACGGTAACGCGGTTATCGAACTTCTCGCCGGTACGGCCATCGTAAACGGTGGTCTTGCCGTCGCGGTCCAGCTCGATCTTGGAGAAGTCGATGATGTGGCCCTTCTCGCCCATCAACTTGGGGAGCTTGGTGGGATATGCAGGAGCATTCTCGCCGTGCCACATCTCGCGGGCGGTATCGAAGGTATCGCCGATGTCAGCCTCGCGGGCAGAGTCGAAGACGGGGGTCATGACCTTGATGCCGCAGGCCTTGGCAGCGTAGCCCAGGTTGACTTCCAGCACCTGACCGATGTTCATACGGGAAGGAACGCCCAGGGGGTTCAGCACGATGGCCAGCGGGGTGCCGTCGGGCAGGTAGGGCATATCCTCCTGCGGCAGGATGCGGGAAACGACACCCTTGTTGCCGTGACGGCCTGCCATCTTATCGCCGACGCTGATCTTGCGCTTCTGAGCGATGTAGCAGCGGACGACCTCGCGCACACCGGGCTGCAGCTCGTCGCTGTTCTCCGGGGTGAAGACCTTGACGTCCACGATGATGCCGTACTCGCCGTGAGGCACACGCAGAGAGGTGTCACGCACCTCGCGGGCCTTCTCGCCGAAGATGGCACGGAGCAGGCGCTCCTCAGCGGTCAGCTCGGTCTCGCCCTTCGGGGTGACTTTACCGACCAGAATATCACCGCTCTTGACCTCGGCGCCGATGCGGATGATGCCGCGCTCGTCCAGGTCCTTCAGAGCATCCTCAGAGACGTTGGGGATGTCGCGGGTGATCTCTTCGGGTCCCAGCTTGGTGTCGCGGGACTCGGTCTCATATTCCTCAATGTGGATAGAGGTGTAAACGTCCTCACGGACGATCTTCTCGTTCAGCAGGACGGCGTCCTCGTAGTTGTAGCCCTCCCAGGTCATGAAGCCGATGAGGGCGTTCTTGCCCAGAGAGATCTCGCCGTTGCGCATTGCGGGGCCGTCGGCCAGCACCTGACCGGCCTTGACGTTCTCGCCCACCTCGACGATGGGGCGCTGGTTGATGCAGGTGCCTGCGTTGGAGCGGGCAAACTTGACCAGAGAATAGTTGTCCACGGCGCCCTGAGCGTTGCGTACCTCGACATGGTCAGCGTCCACCTTCTCAACGATACCGTCGTTCTTTGCCAGAACAGCGGTGCCGGAGTCGGTAGCAGCCTTGTACTCCATACCGGTAGCAACGATGGGCTGCTGGGTGACCATCAGAGGCACTGCCTGACGCTGCATGTTGGAGCCCATCAGAGCACGGTTACAGTCATCGTTCTCCAGGAAGGGGATGCAGGCGGTAGCGACAGAGACCATCATTCGGGGCGAGACGTCCATATAATCGACCTTCTCGGCGTCGATCTCCAGGATGTCGTCGCGGCGGCGGGCAGAAACGCGGGCGCGCTTGAAGTGCTTGGTCTCGTCCAGAGGCTCGTTGGCCTGAGCAACGACGTACTCGTCCTCGACGTCAGCGGTCATATACTCGACCTCGTCGGTGACGACCTGGTCGATGAGGCGGCCCTTCTCGTCGTAGGTCTTCTTGACCTTGCGGTAAGGAGCCTCAACGAAGCCGTACTCATTGATCTTGGCGTAGGATGCCAGATAGGAGATCAGACCGATGTTGGGGCCTTCAGGAGTCTCGATGGGGCACATACGGCCATAGTGGCTGTAGTGGACGTCGCGGACTTCGAAGCCTGCGCGGTCACGGCTCAGACCGCCGGGGCCCAGAGCAGACAGACGGCGCTTGTGGGTCAGCTCAGCCAGAGGATTGTTCTGGTCCATGAACTGGGACAGCGGAGAAGAACCGAAGAACTCCTTGATGGCGGCGACCACAGGACGGATATTGATGAGGGCCTGCGGAGTGATGACGCTCTGGTCCTGGCTCTGCAGGGTCATGCGCTCACGGATGACGCGCTCCATGCGGGAGAAGCCGATGCGGAACTGGTTCTGCAGCAGCTCACCGACGCTGCGGATGCGGCGGTTGCCCAGATGGTCGATGTCATCGGTGGTGCCGATGCCGTGGCCCAGGCCGTTCAGATAGTTGATGGAAGACAGGATGTCGGTCACGGTGACGGTGCGGCCGATGAGCTGGTCGTGGTTGCGGCGCAGCAGCTCCTTCTGCTCTTCCACATCCGAAGTGGTGTCGAGGATCTTCTTGATCTCCTCAAAGGAGCAGCGCTCGTTGATGCCGCACTCCTTGACATCGAAGGAGAAGAAGCCCTGAGCGTCAACACAGCCATTGGTGATGACCTTGACCTTCTTGCCCTCGACGTTCAGCACGACGACATTGACGCCGGCGTTGTCAGCGGCCTCAGCCAGCTGACGGGTGATCTTGGCATCCTTCTCGATGAGCAGTTCGCCGGTCAGAGGAGCAACGACGTTCTCAGCGGCGATGTAGCCGGTGATGCGGCGTGCCAGAGACAGCTTCTTGTTCATCTTATAACGACCGAACCGGGACAGATCGTAGCGGCGGGGGTCGAAGAAGAGCATATTGAGCTGGCTGGTAGCGGACTCCACCGTGGGAGGCTCACCGGGGCGCAGCTTGCGGTAGACTTCCAGCAGGCCCTCCTCGGTGTTCTTGGTGGTATCCTTTTCCAGAGTAGCAAGGATGCGCTCATCCTCGCCGAAGTAGTTCAGGATATCCTCGTTGGAAGACAGGCCCAGTGCGCGGCAGAGCACGGTGACGGGCAGCTTGCGGTTCTTATCGATACGGACATAGAACACGTTGGAAGCGTCGGTCTCGTACTCCAGCCAGGCGCCGCGGTTGGGGTTCATGGTGGCGCTGTACAGGTCGTTGCCCACCTTATCGTGATCATGGCCGTAGAATACGCCGGGAGAACGGACCAGCTGGCTGACGATGGCGCGCTCTGCACCGTTGATGACAAAGGTGCCGGCGTCGGTCATCAGGGGGAAGTCGCCCATGAAGATCTCCTGGTCCTTCACCTCGCCGGTCTCCTTGTTCAGCAGACGGGCGGTGACGCGCAGGGGTGCTGCATAGGTCACGTCGCGCTCTTTGCACTCTTTGATGCTGTACTTGGGCTCTTTATCGAGACGGAAGTCCACGAAGCTCAGTGCCAGATTGCCGGTGTAGTCCTCAATGGTGCCGATGTCGTGGAAGACCTCTTTCAGGCCCTCGTCCAGGAACCACTGATAAGAGTTCTTCTGGACCTCGATGAGGTTCGGCATACTGATGACTTCGTCGATGTGGGAGAAGCTCATGCGCTCGGTCTTGCCGAGCTTGACGGGCTTGACTTTCATCATAAAATCAACCACTCCTTACTTTTATACTCTACGGATGTTGCAAAATGCAGGTCGAATTTGAGCAGACACACATAATTCGGCCTGCACCGCGCGCAGAAGTCCGGCGTTTTGCACAAACTTTTCGGTAGGACCCGTTCTGCTCATGCTGCGCAAACTCCCTTTTTGGCGCACTAGGCCATTATGTGATACTAATGCAGTATACACCCTGAAACCCCTGTTGTCAAGCCATTTTTCCGTTTTGAGGCAAAAAAATTCCCGGATGCCCTCTTTTATCGGACACCCGGGAACGTGTATGCTTTGCGTGATTTTGGGGTTGATTTTTTTGTTTTTTACGTTCCAGACAAAAACACCCTTGTGCATTTTGTCACCATTTACTCTTGCAATCCAGTTTATTCATCCAGATAATCCCGCAGGCGCTTGGCCCGGCTGGGGTGGCGGAGCTTGCGCAGGGCTTTGGCCTCTATCTGGCGCACCCGCTCCCGGGTGACGTTGAACTCCCGGCCCAGCTCTTCCAGCGTCCGGGCGCGGCCATCCTCCAAACCGAAGCGGAGGGCGATGACCCGCTCTTCCCGGGGCGTCAGGCTCTTAAGCACATTCATCAGCTCCCGGCGGAGCAGCTGCCGCCCGGCCTCGTCGGCGGGGACGCCTGCCTCATCGTCCTGGATGAAGTCCTCGAGGTGGGCGTCCTCTTCCTCCCCCACCGGCGTCTCGAGGCTGATGGGGTCCTGAGCCAGCTGTATCAGCTCCCGCACACGGGCAGGCTCCATGTCCAGCTGGGCGGCGATCTCCTCGGCGGTGGGCTCCCGGCCTGTGCGGCGCAGCAGCTCTCCTGCCGTCTTCTTCACCCGGTTGATGCTCTCCACCAGATGCACCGGGATGCGGATGGTGCGGCCCTGGTCGGCGATGGCCCGGGTGATGGACTGGCGTATCCACCAGGTGGCGTAGGTCGAGAACTTGAAGCCCCGGTCCGGCTCGAACTTCTCCGCCGCCTTCATCAGGCCGAGGTTGCCCTCCTGGATCAGATCGAGGAAGGGCAGGCCCCGCCCGGCATACCGCTTTGCCACCGAGACGACGAGGCGGAGGTTCGCTTCGCTGAGACGGCGGCGGGCGTCCTCGTCCCCTGCCTGTGCGGCACGGGCAAGAGCGGCTTCCTCTTCCGCCGAGAGCAGCGGCACCCGGCCTATCTCTTTCAGATAGGTCTTCACCGGGTCGTCCAGCGCCACGCCTTCGGCAGACAGCTCATGCTCGAGCTTTCCGATCTGCTCTTCGTCCAGAAGCGGCAGCTCTGTCTCTTCCTCGGCCACCTGCACGCCCCGCATCTCCAGTGCGGCATACAGTTCGTCCAGCCCCGCCGGGTCGAAGTCCTGCTCTTCCATGGCACGGCTCACCTGCTCGGGCGTCAGGACATGGCGGCGGGCGCGTCCCGCCAGCATCTTCGCCATTTCTTCCGTCTGTGACATTTTCTGCATCTGTGCTTCTCCTTCCGGCCCCAGCCGGTGGAGAGATCAGACCGAATCTTCTGCGTCAGCAGTTCCCTGCTTTTGTTCCCGCATCGACTGGAGATACTGTTCAATATCGTTGGTTGACATACTGGCGGCGCGGCTGGCCACGGGAGTCCCCCGGGCGATGCGTTCCAGATAGAGCTTGATGTCCTCCGGCGTACAGTTCACATCGCTGTATTGTGCCGCAAGACGGCTCAATTCATTCAGAGCTTCCTCGCTGACAAAGGCCCGCAGGGTGGCCAGGCTCACCTCCACCCCCTGCTCCTTGCAGCGGAGCATGGCTTCGTACAGCTCCTTCTGCTGGGGCTGCAAGAACTGTTCCGGCCTGAGCTGGGCGCTCACCTTATCGATGTAGCCCGGCTCCCGCAGCATGGCGGCCAGAAGCCGCTGCTCTGCGCTGGCCATGCCCAGTGCGCCCCGGCCTGCGCTGTAGGGGACTTTGATCTGGTTCATCTCACCCTCCTGCAGGCGGGCGCGGTTCTGCTCCCGGCGGCGCTTGCTGCCCGCTTTCTTCACGGCGTCGGCCAGCTGGGCCATGATGGCGGTCTTGGAGATGTTCGGCTCCTCGGCCAGACGCCCGGCGTAGACCTCCTGCTCGGTGGGGTTGGAGCGCTGCGCCAGCATCTCCACCGCTTCTTTGACGTACTCGAGGCGCTGAGCATCCTGTTTGAGGTCGTACTGACTGCGCAGACGGCCCAGCCGGAAGTCCAGCGCATTGCCCACGCCATCCAGCAGGGCTTTGAAGCGGTCGGCACCGTATTTCTTGATGTACTCATCCGGGTCTTTCGCGCCCGGGATCTGCAGCACGCCCACCCGCACCGGGCTGTTGCGGAACAGTTCCAGCGAGCGGAGGGTGGCCTTCTGGCCCGCTTCGTCGGAGTCGTAGCTGAGGATGACCTCATCGGCATACTGGCTGATGAGCTTGACCTGATCGGGCGTCAGGGCCGTGCCGCAGGCGCAGACAGCGGTGTCGATGCCCGCCTGATGCATGGAGATGACATCCATGTAGCCCTCGCAGAGGACGTACCGATGGGAAGCGCTCCGCTTTGCGATCTGGAGCGCGAACACCGTGTCCGACTTGTGGTAGACCAGCGTTTCGGGGCTGTTGACGTACTTGGGCTTGGAGTCGTCCAGCACACGGCCGCCGAAGGCGATGATGTTGCCCCGCAGATCGAAGATGGGGGTCATGACCCGCCGCCAGAACAGGCAGTAGATGCGGCCCGACTGGCTCCGCTTGAACAGCCCGCTGGCGTCCAGCTCCTGCTGATTGTAGCCCTTGTCCCGGAGATGCTGGTAGAGCGCCTGCCCGTCGTCGGGGGCGTAGCCCAGCCCGAAGCGGTTGATGGTCTTGTCGTCGAGGCCGCGCCGACGCCAGTAGGCACGGGCCTGCCGGGCCTCCTCCACGGTGGAGTTGAGGCAGGCGTGGAAGAAGCGGGCCGCGTCCTTGTTCATGGTGAGGATGCGGCTGCGCAGACGGCCCGTCTTGTCGTCCTCGGTGGGCTCGGGCATACCGGCCCGCTGGGCCAGCAGCTTGACGGCCTCCACGTAGTCGATGCTGTTTATCTTTTTGGTAAAGGTCACCGCATCGCCGCCTGCACCGCAGCCAAAGCAATAGAAGCTCTGGGTATCCGGATAGACGTAGAACGAGGGGGTCTTCTCGCTGTGGAAGGGACACAGACCGCCGTAGAGCCGGCCCTTCCGCTTGAGCTGGACATAGCCGCCCACCAGCTCCACGATGTCGGTGCGGCGGGTCAGCTCTTCAATATATTCGTGTGGGATCATAAAGATGTTCGGCGCTCCTTTTTACAAAACGTGCCACTTGCGAGGCACAAAGACGTCCTCAAAGGTCCGGATGGCAAATTCGTCGCTCATGCCGCTGATATAGTCGGTGACGGCCCGCTCGGGGTCGTCCTGATAGGCCAGCTGGACGTAGAAGTTGGACATCTGGTCCACATGGGCCAGATAATACTCGTACAGCTCCCCGATGACCTTGTCCACCTTCTGCTCCTCGGCCTTGGCGGTCTTGTCCACATACACAGTGGCATACATGAAGTCCCGCAGGGCGAGGAAGGCTTCATTCTCCTCCGTGCCGACCCCCACATCCCCGTCGCTGTGGGCGAGGATGCTGTTTATCATGGTGGTGATGCGGGCGGACTTCGTCTGGCCCAGCACGGCGGTGCAGTCCTTCGGCAGGGTGGCCGGGTCCAGCACACCGGCCCGGACGGCGTCCTCGATGTCGTGGTTGACGTAGGCGATCTGGTCGGCCATCCGCACGATGCGGCCCTCAGGCGTCGCGGCCCAAGTGCCTTTTGTGTGGGTGACGATGCCGTTGCGCACCTCCCAGGTCAGGTTGAGGCCCTGTCCGTCCTTCTCGAGCTTGTCCACCACCCGCAGGCTCTGCATATAGTGCTTGAAGCCGCCGGGCGTGAGCTTATCCAGCGCCCGCTCTCCGGCGTGGCCGAAGGGGGTGTGGCCAAGGTCGTGGGCGAGGCTGATGGCCTCGGTCAGGTCCTCGTTGAGCCGCAGCGCCCGGGCAATGGTCCGGGCCCCTTGGGTCACTTCCAGCGTGTGGGTCAGGCGAGTGCGGTAAAGGTCGCCCTCCGGCGAGAGGAAGACCTGTGTCTTCTGTTTGAGGCGGCGGAACGCCTTGCAGTGGATGACGCGGTCCCTGTCCCGCTGGAACACGGGCCGGATGTCGTCCGGCTCTTCCTGCCGCTGCCTTCCCCGGCTCGCATCGCTGAACGTCGCCCAGGGGGCAAGGGTCAGCCGCTCGATCTCTTCGGTACGTTCCCGCACATTCATCCACAGTCCCTCGCTTTCTGTTCTGTTGTCCTGCTCTCCCCTTTCTCAGCACGCAGCGGATCCCAAACGCCGCGCCTTGACAGTATTGTACCGCGTTTGTGCTGTCGAAGGGGGAAGATGCCTGTCTATTCTAAAAATAAAAGTTTATTTTGGATGGCAGGCCCTCTGCCTGTCATCCAAATTTTCTCTTTCTGCCATCCAAACCGTTCAGAACGGGGCGTAAAACGGCTTGGAAGCGCTCACATTTGCCCCGCCCCGGGTCAGTTCCCGCAGCTGCTCCAGCAGCGGGCCCTCGGTGCCCTCCGGCATCTGCCAGCGCAGAGCCACCCGATCCGTGAATTCCGGTTCGGCCAGCTTGGCCCCTGCCCCCTGGATCAGGAGGCTTGCCCGCTCATAGAGGGAGTAATCCACGGTCACGCTCAATTCAATGACGCTGCGCACCGTGACGACCTCCGCATTTTCCAGTGCCCGGGCCGTAGCCGTGGTGTAAGCCCGTACCAGGCCGCCCGTGCCCAGCAGCACCCCGCCAAAGTACCGGGTCACCACCACGATGAGGTCGGTCAGGCCGCTGTGCTGCAGCACTTCCAGTGCCGGGGTGCCCGCCGTCTTTGCCGGTTCGCCGTCGTCGGAGTAGCGCTCCCGGTTGCCCTCCCTCAGGCGGTAGGCATAGACGTTGTGGCGGGCGGTGCGGTTTTCCGCCCGCACTTTTTCCAGAAATGCCACAGCGGCCTCCTCGCTGTCCGCAAAGGAGAGCTGCGCAATAAAGCGGCTCTTTTTTTCTTCGTACTCGCCAATGGCCGTGCCCCGTATGGTGCGATAATCCTCCACAGTCTTCCTCCCTATCCTCTCTCCGGCTCCCCTGGTAGGACAAACTCCCTCCGGCCGGAGGGAGATGTCGCGTCAGCGACAGAGGGAGGACGGCTGACC
>SKEJ01001011.1_pt1 | contig 16227 bp, 9 predicted proteins | sample 4826721 | NCBI WGS metagenome assembly SKEJ01 (sample SAMN11008812, study PRJNA524170) | human gut metagenome | biome: Human fecal sample; material: Feces; isolation source: fecal sample from pouch patient p31 | host: Homo sapiens | place: Israel: Tel-Aviv | collected 2015-06-02 | reverse complement strand
GAAGGGCAGGGAGGAATAAATTCTGCGCATCACGAAGCGTGTTACAGGAAACGGAGTGAACAATCATAAATATACAGAAAATAAAAGGTGTATTTGTGAATTACATAGACAAAATCCCCAGGATTATTTATACTTGATATAGATGTGTAAACAGGAGGGTACCAGTATGGGGGAAAAGACAGTTGATATGACGAAAGGGAGCATCCTGCCGAAGATGATTCGGTTTGCGCTGCCGGTGCTTCTTGGGATGCTGTTTCAGAGAATCTATAATTTTGTAGATGTTTATATAGTAGGAAGATATCTCGGAGATGAGGCACTTGCTGCGGTCAGTATCGCAGGTGGAGCCATGTATCTGCTGTTTTCGATTATGATGGGCCTGACGACAGGAGTAAGCGTGGTGGTTTCGCAGTATTATGGTGGCGGGGATGAGAAAAAAGTGACAGAAACCTTTGTTTCTTCTATCTATGTGGCGGTTGTATCTACGCTGATCATTACAATTGCGGGACTGATCGGGGCACGACCGCTTCTGAGGGTCTTGCAGACCTCGAATGATCTGCTTGACCAGGCAACGGTATATCTGATGGTTGTATTTGCCGGAGCAGTGGGAACGATGCTGTATAACTGGATCTCGGCGGTGCTGCGTTCTTTGGGGAATTCGGTGGTGCCGCTGGTATTCCTGATTATTTCGAGTGTGCTGAATGTGATTCTGGATATCGCCTTTGTGGTCTGGATTCCGATGGGAGTAGCAGGGGCGGCATTTGCAACGGTTCTGGCACAGTTGTTGTCCGGGATCGGATGTCTGGTTTATGCATGGAAGATCCTTCCGATTCTTCGGTTTACGAAAGAGGAACTGCGCTGCGACAGGGAGCTGGTAAAACAGATGTTGATTTACGGTGTACCGACCGGTCTGCAGATGAGTATTATCTCAGTGTCCGATATGACTTTACAGGCAATGGTCAATACCTACGGAACTGCTCTGATCGTGGCCTATGGTGTCTGCATCAAAGTGGAAGGTGTGGGATGGCAGATGGCGGAAGCCATCGGAACTTCACTGGGAACCTTTACCGGACAAAATGTAGGAGCAAACCACCTGGATCGTGTAAAACAGGGAGTCAGATGTGCCTATCTGATGAATGCAGTCTGTTATGGAATATTCTGTCCGGTAATCTGGTTCTTTGCCCGTCCGATCATGGAAGCATTTACCGGCAATCCGGAATCGATCCGTTACGGTGTGGAATATATGAAGATCTTCAGCTGCTTCTTTTTTGTGGGCGGTATCCTGGTGGTTTATCATAATATCCTGCGGTCGGCAGGAGATGTAACCATCACCGTACTGATGGGAGTCAGTGAAATCATCACCCGAATCGGCTGCACCTTCCTTTTTACTGCTGTTTTTGGATACTATGGGCTGTGGTGGGTATCTCCGCTGACCTGGTGTTGCGCGATGCTGGTTGGTTGTGTCCGGTATTATTCAGGAAAATGGAAAAAGAAGGTACAGCTTCAGAGAGGAGACAGTATACATGGGTAGAAAAAGAAAACCAAAGATGGAATACCGTTATTATGAAATTCCGGCAGGAAGTCCGGTGCTTGCTTTACTGGGGGATAAATGGGTGCAGAATTACGGAAGGGAGATTGATTATCTGCATTTTCATAATCATCTGGAAGTTGGGTTTTGCTATTATGGGGAAGGCACAGTTACTTTTAAAGAAGAAGACCTACCCTTTGACGGAAATATGTTTACGGTGGTACCGAAGAACTTTCCGCATACTACAACCTCTACGGGAGACAGTATCAGTTACTGGGAGTGGCTGTTTATTGATGCTGACAAATTCCTGAGGGAAGTTTATAAAGATAACCCCAGGATGGCACAGAAAGTGATCGATCGCGTGAATAAGAGAGCCCATTTTGTGAGGGTTCAGGATAAACCGCAGATTGGGGCACTGGTGCAGCAGATTATTGAATGTATGCGGGAAAGAAAGGAATTCTATCTGGAAGAAGTGAAAGGACTGATCCTGGCTTTTCTTTTACAGGTGGCAAGGTGGAATCGGGAAGAAGCGGAAAAGGCAGAATTCGAGGCGGGAAATACCAGTCTGATCACACCGGCAATTGACTATATCAGCGAATACTGTGACCGTCCGATCAAGGTGGAGGAACTGGCTGCGATGTGCCATATCAGTGAAACGCATCTGAGAAGGGTATTTCGTGACTGTATACAGATGTCGCCTGTTGAATATATCAATTGGGTTCGAATTCGCACAGCATGTGGGGAACTGAAGCGTACAAACGATACGGTGGGAGATATTGCCGTACGATGTGGTTTCTCCACATTATCCACGTTCAACAGGAATTTTCACAGGATTATGGGCATTTCGCCACAACAGTGGAGAAAGGATCCGGAACATTTTGAACGGAAATTGTTGAATTATGATATAAAAGCCGAAAAAGGGTGGTGAAAATCGTCAAAACACCTTAAATGGATGAAAATGCACAGAATTCTGTTAAATATGAGTACACATGCGGGAAAAGTATGGTATAATATGTACATAATGATTCACAAAAAGTTCAAAAACTGTACACATTCACTAATGGGAAAAGCGAGTGAGAGATGCCGGTTTTTGGCAGAGTGAACAAATACATATCAGGAGGATATACATTTATGAAAAGAAAAATTGTAGCAGTTGTATTAGCTTCCACAATGGTATTCGGAATGACAGCTTGTGGCTCTTCAGGAGCAAGCGATTCCTCAAGCACAGGAAGCGACGCAGCAACAGACGACACAGCAACAGATGACGGTTCAGAAGATGCAAACGTTACAGAAGGAAGTTCTGATGATGAAAACACACTGACTGTTTGGACATGGGATCCGAACTTCAACATCTATGCAATTGAAAAAGCAGCAGAGATTTATGCAAAAGATCATCCTGGATTCAAAGTAGACGTAAGCGAGATCAAATCCGACGATATCGAAACAAGACTGACAACAGCTGTTTCTGCCGGAGATCTGAGCACACTGCCTGACATTTTCCTGATGCAGGATAACTCCTTCCAGAAATATGCTACCAACTATCCGGACATCTTCACAGACCTGACAGATTCCGGAATCGACTTCAGCCAGTTCTCACAGGCGAAAGTTGCTTACTCCACACTGGATGGTAAGAACTATGGTATCCCATTTGATAACGGTGCTGTTATCGAGTGCCTGCGTACCGATATGCTGGAAGAAGCCGGATACACAATAGACGATTTCACAGACATTACATGGTCTGATTTCATGGAAAAAGCAAAAGTTGTTAAAGAAAAAACCGGTCAGCCTATCCTGACATCTCAGGCTGGTTCACCTGACCTGGTAATGGAGATGCTGCAGTCCTGTGGACAGTCTCTGTTCAACGAAGACGGATCCGTTAACATCAAAGACAACAAAGCTCTGAAACCAATCCTGGAGATCTATCAGCAGATGGTTGCAGACGGAACAATAGTAGAAGTTACTGACTGGGATCAGTACATTGCATCTATCAACAACGGCACAGTAGCTGGTGTTATCAACGGATGCTGGATCATGGCTTCTATCGTAGCTAACGATGAGCAGTCCGGACAGTGGGCAATCACAAATATGCCGAAACTGGATGGCGTTGACGGAGCTACTAACTACTCCAATAACGGTGGTTCTTCATGGGTAATCAGCTCTAACTGCCAGAAACAGGATCTTGCAATTGACTTTATGAAATCCACATTTGCTGGAAGCACAGATCTGTACGATGACATCATCTCCAAAGGAGCTCTGGCAACATGGGCACCAGCTGGCGATACAGATGTATATGCTCAGCCTGTAGAATTCTTCAGCAATGAAGCGGTTTATGCTAAGATCGTAGATTTTGCTACAAAGACTCCTTCCAATATCACTGGTCCATTCTACTATGATGCTCGTGATGCTGTAGGTGTTGCACTGTCCAATATCATCCAGAGTGGTGCAGATATGGACGATGAAATCGCAACCGCACAGGATACTGTAGAATTTAATATGGGTGGCTGATTCAGCTGAACAGTTAAAAACCAAGAAGTGAAAAATAAATAAGAAGAGGGTCTGCTTCGAAAAAAGCGGAGCAGACCCTCTCTTTCTAAGAAATCTCCAAAAGAAAGGAAGGATGGATTTCATGAGCAATCAGAAGAAAAAAGGATTGACACTGGCAAAGAAACACAACCTGACCGGTTGGGCATTCTTACTTCCTGCAACCCTGTTGATTGGCTGGATGAGTTTTTATCCGATGATTCGGGCGTTCATCCTGTCATTACAGACGGGCATGGGTGTAAACCTGAGCTTTAATGGCTTTGCAAACTATGCACGTATTTTAAAAGACCCAACGTTTAAACAGACATTATTTAACACATTCTTATACCTGATCGTTCAGGTGCCGATCATGCTGGTGCTGGCGCTGATGTTTGCATCTATGCTGAACAACAAGGATCTGAGGTTTAAGGGCCTGTTCCGTACATGTATTTTTTTACCATGTGCGACATCTCTGGTTTCTTACGCTATGATCTTCCGTTCTCTGTTTGCAAATGATGGTTTCATTAACATGGTTCTGCGTAATTTGGGTATGTCACCGATCATGTGGTTTGGTAATGCATGGACAGCCCGTGCCGTTATCATCATCGCGCTGGTATGGAGATGGACAGGCTACAACATGGTATTCTATCTGTCCGGTCTGCAGAATATCGAATATTCTGTATACGAAGCGGCAAAGATCGATGGGGCAAGCCCGATGCAGTCATTCTTCAAGATTACTGTACCACTTCTGAAACCGACCATCCTGCTGACAGCCATTACATCTACGAATGGTACCCTGCAGCTGTTTGATGAGTCCCTGAACCTGACAAACGGTGGTCCTGGTAAATCTACTATGACAATGTCTCATTATATTTACAACATCTCCTTTAAGCAGAGCCCGAACTTCGGTTATGCTGCGGCGATGTCTATCCTGATCCTGATCATGGTTGCTATTCTGGCAATACTTCAGATGAAAGTAGGTGACGAACGATAATGGGTAAAGGTAAAAAATTCTTCATGTATCTTATACTGTCAATCGCGTCAATTGTTTCTGTATTTCCACTGTACTATATGTTCTGTGCATCTACAAACAAGAGCGTTGACGTTATCGCAGGTAAACTGATTCCGGGAACGTATCTGATTGAAAACTACAAAGCACTGATTGCGAACCAGAATCTGGGACTGGCACTGTGGAATTCCTTCCGAAATGCAACAGTACTGACTGTCCTGTGTCTGCTGATTTGTTCCATCGCCGGTTATGGCTTTGAGATCTATCACGACAAAGGAAAAGACGTTGTATTTACCATCCTGCTGACTGCTATGATGATTCCTTTTGCAGCCATCATGATTCCGATGTTCCGTATGTTCTCTACTTTGAAAATGGTAAATACCATGACAGCGTTCATGCTTCCATCCATTGCAACTCCGTTTATGATCATGATGTTCCGTCAGGCATCTAGATCCTTCCCTCATGATATCATTGAGGCAGCAAGAATCGATGGTCTGAGTGAAGTTGGTATCTTCTTCCGTATGTTCATTCCTACCATGAAATCCACATACGCGGCAGCTATCATCATCACATTCATGGGTGCATGGAATAACTATCTGTGGCCAAAGGTAATTCTGCAGAATAAAGATGCGATCACCATGCCGATGCTGGTTTCTAACCTGTTAAGTGGCTACACCGTAGATTATGGTATGCTGATGTTAGGTGTATTTATCTGTACAATCCCGACAGCAATTATCTTCTTTGCTTTCCAGAAGAGCTTTACAGAAGGTATCACAGGTGCTGTTAAATAATAAAAAAGTAGCTGTGCATATGCTGAATGGTTATGTATAAGTAAATTAAGGCGGATATTTATAGTATATGAATATCCGCCTGTTTTTTAGCAAGGATTGAAAAATAGGAGGAAAAAACAGAATGGGTACTTTCAATTACGATTTGGTAAAAGATCCTACGTATTTTAACGACAACCGTGTGGCTGCTCATTCAGACCACAAATATTACGCTTCTGTGGAAGCGATGGAACAGGATGTGGATAACTTCCGTCACAGCCTGAATGGACTGTGGAAATTCCATTACGCAAAAAATTACAACTCTACGATCCCGGGATTTGAGAAAACAGAATATTGTTGCAAATCATGGGATGATATCCGTGTACCGGCTCATATTCAGATGGAGGGATATGATGTACCGCAGTATGCAAATGTACAGTACCCGTGGGAAGGAAGAGAAGAAGTAGAACCGGGTCAGATTCCGGAGAGATTCAATCCGGTTGCTTCTTATGTGAAATATTTTGAAGTTCCGGAAGAGATGGAAGGCAAAAAAGTATTTATCTCTTTCCAGGGTGCAGAAAGTGGTATCGCTGTATGGCTGAACGGTAACTTTGTAGGATACAGTGAAGATACCTTTACACCGTCCGAATTCGAACTGACTCCTTATCTGAAAGAGGGAGAAAACAAACTGGCGGCTCAGGTCTTCAAATGGACCAGCAGCAGCTGGTGTGAGGATCAGGATTTCTTCCGTTTCTCGGGTATCTACCGTGAGGTCTATCTGTATGCGATCCCGGAAGTCCATGTATCTGATGTGAAGATCCAGACACTTCTGGACGATACCTTCACCAAAGCGGATCTGGTGATCGATACCAAAGCAACAAAAGCCGGAAAAGTAAAAATTACATTATCCAAAGACGGAAAAGAACTGCAGAGTGTAGAAGAGACACTGGCAGAGGAGTCTCAGTATGTGATGAAAGTGGAGAATCCTGAACTGTGGTCTGCAGAATCTCCTGTATTATATGATCTGTTACTGGAAGTGATGGATGAGAACGGACAGGTGACAGAAGTGATCCCTCAGAGAGTGGGCTTCCGTCGTTTTGAGATGAAGGATTCCATCATGATGCTGAATGGTAAGAGAATCGTCTTTAAAGGTGTTAACCGTCACGAATTCAGTTCTGTATCCGGCCGTGTGGTATCCAGAGAAGAACTGATCAAAGACCTGGTGATCATGAAACAGAACAATATCAATGCCATCCGTACCTGTCATTATCCGGATGCGGTCGGCATCTATGAACTGTGTGATGAATACGGTATCTATATGATCGCAGAGTGTAACATGGAGAGCCACGGAAGCTGGGATATCAGTGCAGAACAGACCGGTGACTTCAGTAAAGTCGTACCATGTGACCGTCCGGAATGGATGGATATGATGCTGGATCGTGTTAACTCTATGTATCAGAGAGATAAGAACCATCCTGCGATCCTGATCTGGTCCTGTGGTAATGAATCTTTTGGCGGAAAAGTAATCTACGAGATGTCACAGCTGTACCGTAAGATGGATCCGAACCGTCTGGTACACTATGAAGGTGTCTGCCACGACAGAAGATATAACGATACCAGTGATATGGAAAGCCAGATGTATCCGTCTGTAGAAGCTATCCAGGAATTCCTGGAAAAAGACAGAAGCAAACCATTTATCTGCTGCGAATACACTCATGCAATGGGTAACTCCTGCGGAGGTATGCACAAATATACAGATCTGACCGATACCGAGCCGTCCTATCAGGGTGGATTTATCTGGGATTATATCGATCAGTCCATCTACAAAAAAGACCGTTACGGAAAAGAATTCCAGGCATACGGCGGTGACTTCAATGATCGTCCATGCGACTACAACTTCAGCGGAAACGGTATCGCATACGGCGGAGAAAGAGACGCATCTCCGAAGATGCAGGATGTGAAATTCAACTACCAGAACATCTCTGCCAAAGTGGAAAAAGACCAGGTAACCATCGTCAACAAGAACCTGTTTATCAACACTGATACCTTTGACTGCTTCGTAGTACTTGCAAAAGATGGAAAAGAAGTAAAAGAAGTTCCGATGGAAACTCATGTAGCTCCTTTGAGTGAAGAGACCGTGAGTCTGCCGATTCCGGTACAGAATCTGCCGGGTGAATATGCAGTTACTGTATCCTTCCGGCTGAAAGAAGATACCGTATGGGCAAAACGTGGTCATGAAGTGGCATTCGGACAGGGTGTCTACAAAGTAGAAGCACCGGCAAAAGCTGTAAAACCTGCAAGATTTGAAGTGATCAGATCCGGTCATGACTTTGGTGTTCGCGGTGAAAACTTCGATGTGCTCTTCTCTTACCTGAATGGCGGTCTTGCTTCTTACCGTTACGGTGGAGTGGAGATGATCCAGATGATCCCAAGACCAAATTTCTGGCGTGCACCGGTTGACAACGATAACGGAAGCCTGATGCAGATGCGCTGCGGACAGTGGAAACTGGCATCCATGTATCTGTCTCACAAATATCCAACCGGAGGACATTATCCGGGAATGCATATCCCTGAGATCGAAGTTCTGGATGACAGTGCAAAGATTACATTTACTTATGCAATGCCAACGACTCCGGCAACCGAGTGCAAACTGAGCTATCAGGTATATGGAGACGGAAGCATCCGCACCACACTGATTTATGATCCGGTAGAGGGTCTGGGCGATATGCCGGAATTCGGTGTTATGTTCAAGTTCGATGCAGATTACGACAATGTAACCTGGTACGGCATGGGACCGGAAGAAACCTATGTGGACAGATGCGAAGGCGCAAAACTGGGTATCTACAGGAACAAAGTGGAAGATAATATGGCAAAATACATGGTTCCGCAGGAATGCGGAAACAAGGTTGGCGTACGTTGGGCATCTGTAACAGACCGTAAGGGCAGAGGAATGCTGTTTACCGGTGATGCTATGGAATTCTCCGCACTGCCATATACACCACACGAGATGGAAAATGCAATGCATCCATTTGAGCTGCCACAGGTACACTACACGGTAGTACGTGTATCCAAACAGCAGATGGGTATTGCCGGAGACGACAGCTGGGGTGCAAAACCACTTCCAGAATATCTGATCAAAACCGATGAAAAGATGGAATTTACATTCACATTCAAAGGAATCTGATGAAAATTGCAATTAAATAATTAAATGAAAGGAAGTAACTTTTCAGCAGCCACTATCCCGCGAGATGTTTTGACATGAATATGTCAAGATCTCGAGACATACAAGCAAAAATGCCATCACCGAAGGTGATTTACGCGAGCAACGAGTCAAAGTCCGTGCTTGCACGGAACCTTGAGGAATGCCGCGATAACGATAAAAACTCGCAAAGCGTGTTTTTATCGTTCAAATGCATTTTGCCCGTAACTGTGAAGGCACTGAACAGTTGCGAAAGGAAAAGCCTTTCTCCTTGATGTGAAAGGAGAAAGGCTTTTTTGATAAGACAGGAGAAGAACTTATGGCAAGAGAAGTAAATTTTGGAAAAATGCTCCATGGTGGAGATTACAATCCGGAACAGTGGCTTCACAGCCCGGAGATTCTGGAAAAAGACATCGAATATTTTAAAAAAGCAAAAATTAATGAGGTATCCCTGGGTATATTTTCCTGGGCAGTACTGGAACCGGTAGAGGGAGAATTCCATTTTGAATGGATGGAAAAGATCATTGACCGTCTGTATGAAAATGGTATTTCTACAATTCTTGCCACCCCGACCGGAGCAAGACCAAGATGGATGGCACAGAAGTATCCGGAGGTGCTTCGTGTAGATGCCAGCCGTCACAGAAATCTGTATGGAGAAAGACATAACCACTGTTATACATCTCCGGTATACAGAGAAAAGACAAGAATTATGAATACAAAACTGGCGGAAAAATTCAAAGACCATCCGGGTGTGATCGCCTGGCATATTTCCAATGAATATGGAGGAGAGTGTCATTGCCCGTTATGTCAGGCAGCCTTTAAAAACTGGCTGAAAGACAAATATCAGACAGCAGATAAGATGAACCGGGCATGGGCAACCACATTCTGGAGTCACCGGTATAACGATTTTGATCAGGTTGACAGTCCGTCCCCAAGAGGAGACAGCTCTCTTCACGGTCTGAACCTGGACTGGAAACGGTTTGTGACCGATCAGACTGTAGATTTTGTAAAATGGGAGATCCAGGCTCTTAGGGATGCAGGATCCGACAAACCAACCACCATCAATATGATGTACGATTTCCAGGGATTAAATTATCACAAATTTGCTGATGTAGTAGATTTTGTATCCTGGGATAATTATCCACAGTGGCACAAGAAAGAAGAATACCTGACAGCCATGGATAATGGCATGCAGCATGATATCATGCGAAGCATTCAGAAAAAACCATTTTTACTGATGGAGAACTGTCCGTCGGCAACCAACTGGCAGTCCGTAAGCAAATTAAAGAAACCGGGAATGCTTCATGCAGCTTCCATGCAGGCTGTTGCCCACGGATCCGACAGTATTTTGTATTTCCAGCTTCGACAGAGCCAGGGTTCCTCTGAAAAGTTCCATGGTGCAGTGATCGATCATTATGGCAAGGATGATACCAGAGTATTTAAGGAGGTAACGGAAGTAGGAGAAAGTCTGGAAAAACTTCAGGAAGTTACCGGAACGAAGAACCCGGCACAGGTGGCTGTGGTATATGACTGGGAGAACCGCTGGGCAATGGAAGACGCCCAGGGACCAAGAAATAAAGGACTGTTCTATAAGGAAACTGTGGAAAAATCCTATTACGCATTCCGCAAACAGGGACTGAATGTGGATATGATCGATATGGAGCAGGATCTGGATGGTTATAAAGTAGTAGCAGCGCCTATGCTTTATATGTTCAGGGAAGGATTTGAAGAGAAGGTTCGTAAATACGTAGAAAATGGTGGAACCTTTATCCTGACTTACTGGTCCGGTATCGTAGACAGTACCGATCTGTGTTTCCTGGAGGGAACTCCCCATGGACTGATGGATGTGATGGGACTTCGCAGTACAGAGATTGACGGTTTGTACGATGGGGAATATAATAGAGGAGTACCGGTGAGGGGAAATGAGTTGTGCCTGACGAAAACCTATACCTGTAATCATCTTTGTGAACTGGTTAAGACTTCTACTGCACAGCCGCTGATGACCTACGAAACCGATTTTTATGCCGGTATGCCGGCACTTACCGTGAACCTTTTCGGAAAAGGAAAAGCATACCATGTCTGCGCAGACTTTGAACAGGGATTTTATGATGAAGTTTATCGTAAGATTGCAAAAGAAGCAGGCGTAAAACGTGTAGTTGCCCACATCCCGGAAGGCGTGGAAGTAAGTGTGCGCCGGAATCAGGATACAGATTATGTATTTGTACAAAACTTCAATCGTCAGCCGGTAGAAGTCAAGTTGCCTGTAGAACAGTATCCAGTATGGCTTGGAAAATATGATGGCACTATAGATCGGTTCGGCACCGTGGTATTAAAAGGAAAGGCAGGAGAAAAGGAATGATTCAAGAGAGCATTGTAAAACTGGTACAGTATGGACTGGCAACCGGTCTGGTAGAAAAGGAAGACAAGCGTTATACTACGAATAAAATTCTGGAATTACTGCAGATGGATGCAATTGATGAAGAATATGTAAAACAGATCATGGAGTCTGACGGAGCAGATCAGAGTGTGGTAGGTGAACTGGAAAGCATTCTGGGAGATATCTGTGACTATGCATATGAACATGGTCTGATGGAAGAAAACAGTGTAGGTTATCGCGACCTGTTTGACACAAAAGTTATGAGTCTTCTGGTAGACCGTCCAAGCAATGTGATCCGTCGCTTCTGGGAATTGTATAAAGAAGATCCGGTAAAGGCTACCGATGCACATTACAAATTCAGTCAGGATACCGATTATATCCGTCGTTACCGTATCGCAAAAGACATGAAATGGGTAGCACCGACAGAATACGGTGATCTGGATATTACCATCAACCTGTCCAAACCGGAAAAAGATCCGAAAGCCATCGCAGCAGCAAAGCTGGCAAAACAGACATCATATCCAAAATGTCTGCTTTGCATGGAAAACGAAGGCTACGCAGGACGACTGAACCATCCGGCAAGACAGAACCACAGAATCATACCGGTAACCATCAACAACAGTGAGTGGGGATTCCAGTATTCTCCTTATGTATATTATAACGAGCATTGTATCGTATTCAATTCTCAGCATGTACCGATGAAGATCGAACGTGCAACCTTCGCAAAATTGTTTGACTTTGTAAAACAGTTCCCGCACTACTTTGTAGGATCCAATGCGGATCTGCCGATCGTAGGAGGATCGATCCTGAGCCACGATCATTTCCAGGGTGGACATTATGAATTTGCCATGGCGAAAGCACCGGTGGAAAAAGAAGTAGTGATCCCGGGATTCGAAGATGTCAAAGCAGGCATCGTAAAATGGCCGATGTCCGTCATCCGTATAAGCGGTCCGGACACGGAGCGTCTGATCGAACTGGCAGACAAGATCCTGTTAAAGTGGAGAGGATACACTGACGAGGCAGCATTTATCTTCGCGGAAACCGACGGAGAACCACACAATACCATCACCCCGATCGCAAGAAAGCGTGGAGATCTGTATGAAATGGATCTGGTCCTGAGAAATAATATTACTACAGCCGAGCATCCTCTGGGTGTATACCATCCACATGCAGAACTGCATCATATTAAGAAAGAAAACATCGGTCTGATCGAAGTTATGGGCCTGGCAGTGCTTCCGGCACGTCTGAAAGGTGAAATTGAAGGTCTGTGCAAAGCCATTGTGGCGGGCGAAGATCTGAGAAAAGATGAAGTTCTGGAAAAACATGCCGACTGGGTAGATGAACTGAAAGAAAAATATACTTTCACAGCAGAAAATGTGGAAGAGATTCTGAAAAAAGAGATCGGCATTGTATTCAAGAAGGTGCTGGAGCATGCAGGAGTGTACAAATGCACAGAAGAAGGCAGAACTGCATTCATGAGATTTATTGACAGTCTGTAAAAGAAAATAACGATTTTTATATAATACTTTGGTAAAGTGTTATAAAAATAAAGAGCCGGGTTGACAACAGCAATCCGGCTCCTTATAATAAAAGCATTAACGAAACTACATATCGAGCCAATAGAAGGTTGCAGGAAAGCAGGCGAAAGCCCGCCGAAGGAATAATACTCTCAGGTGTCCGTGAAAAACGGACGGGACTGTAACCGGATGGCCCTCTGGAGAATCCCAAAGATGGGTGCCGAAGGTGAAAGCAGATCTGTGATCTGCGAATCTCTCAGGCAAAAGGACAGTGTGAAAGATACAAAAAAGAAAAGCGGCATGTCGCAGTTGTTTTTTGTGTTTCGAGTGGATAATGAATAACAATTCTGAACAGAACCTGCAAAGGCGCAGAACAGTTATGGAAGTATCAGGTCCCGGGGATTTCCCCGGGACCTTTTTTGTCGGAAACGCTGTACTGGTTTCAGGTGAATAAAAAACGCTTTGCAAGGATATGCCCCGGCGCATTCTTTGGTATTGGCTTGAAACGTAAGAAAAAGTGAGGGAGAAGAAAAAACATGGAATTTGTTACAAAAGTAGTTGAGTGTGTCAATACGTTTCTGTGGGATTATGCACTGCTGATCCTGCTTCTGGGAGCCGGTATCATTTACTCGTTCAGCCTGAAATTTATTCAGATACGAAAGTTTGGTGCCGGAATGAAAGCATTGTTTGGTAATTTTTCGCTGCATGGCGGGAAAGGAGAAAATGGTCTCAGTTCTTTTCAGGCTCTGACAACAGCGATTGCCGCCCAGGTAGGAACCGGTAATATCGCCGGAGCAGCAACAGCGATTGCATCCGGAGGGCCGGGTTCCATCTTCTGGATGTGGGTCAGTGCATTCTTCGGAATGGCTACCATCTATGCGGAAGCTGTTATGGCACAGCATACAAGAAAACTGGAAAACGGACACTATGTAGGAGGCCCGGTATATTATATAAAATACGTATTCAAGGGCAGATTTGGAAAATTCCTGGCAGGTTTCTTTTCTGTAGCTATCATTCTGGCCCTGGGATTTATGGGAAATATGGTACAGTCCAACTCTATCGGTGCAGCATTTAACAATGCATTCCATGTACCGAAACTGGCAGTGGGAATCTGTGTGGCAGTGATTGCCGGCATCATCTTTATTGGCGGTATCAAGAGAATCGCAAGCTTTACAGAAAAAATCGTTCCGATCATGGCACTGTTATACATCATCGGCTGCCTTGTGATCCTGGTGATGCATCTTCCGGGAGTTGGAACTGCATTCAAAGACATTTTTGTGGGTGCTTTTGCACCACAGGCAATTGCAGGCGGTGCACTTGGTGTAACGGTTCAGAAAGCGATGCGTTTTGGTGTTGCGAGAGGACTTTTCTCCAACGAAGCAGGTATGGGTTCCACACCACATGCACATGCAACAGCGGAGGTTAAGGATCCGTGTGATCAGGGAATCATCGCAATGATGGGTGTATTTATCGATACATTTATTATTCTGACACTGACAGCTCTGGTTATCCTGTCCACCGGAGTACTTGGTAACGGACAGACAGGTTCTGAACTGGCACAGAGTGCATTCAACGTAGGATTCGGTAACTTTGGAAATATCTTTATTGCATTGTGTATGCTGTTCTTTGCCTTTACTACAATTGTCGGATGGTATTATTTCGGTGAAGTGAATGTTCGGCATTTGTTCGGAAATGGTGCAGTAAAAGTTTATGCAGTGATCGTTGTGATCTGCGTAATCATCGGATCCACATTGAAAGTAGATCTGGTATGGGATATGGCAGATATGTTCAATGGTTTAATGGTACTTCCAAACCTGATTGCACTTCTTGCATTAAATGGAGTTGTCGTTGCTGAAACGAAAAAATATTTTAGTAAATTCTGATTTATTGGAATAACGAACGAAAAATAAAAAAGAGAATAGGGCAAATGTGCCAGTAGTCGCTTCGTATGGAATACTCCTTAAAGGCTTACATTCCATACTTGCTCCGAGGTCACATTTACCCTATTCTCTTTTTTTATTTTTCTGTTTGCCTGCTCCAGAAGATAACGCCACATCTGAAAGTGATAAGTAATTTCAGTGATTGGGATAATTAGAATTCGTTTAAATTTACCTTTTAACGCTTTAATTCATCTAAAAGATACGGGAAAATACCAATACTTCTCTCCAAAATCCCCTGCATATAAGCAATTGCTGTCCCGTAGTTTGTAAATGGAATATTCTGATCTTTCGCACACTTCATGCGGTACTTCATTTCACGTTCATTTAACATACAGCCCCCACAGTGGATTATCAGTGAAAACGGTGATAAATCTTCAGGAAATTCCCGTCCGGAAGACGTCTCGATTGTAAGCTTTTTGCCTGTATAGTTTTTCAGCCAGCGAGGAATCTTGACACTGCCAATATCATCACACTGACGATGATGTGTACAACCTTCTGAAATCAATATACGGTCACCGTCTTTTAGTCTGTCAATGGCAGCCGCTCCAAGTACTGCTTCCTCAAGAAATCCTTTGTATCTTGCCATTAAAATAGAAAAGGAAGTAAGAGGAATTTCCTCTGGCACATCTGCACTTACTTTTGCAAATACCTGACTGTCGGTAATTACCATCGCCGGACGCTTTCCAATCGTATCAAGCAGTTCTCTAAGTTCATATTCTTTTACACAAATGGCTGCTCCATCTGCCTCTAATACATCACGAATTACCTGCTGCTGTGGCAAAATTAATCTTCCCTTTGGTGCTGCCTTATCAATCGGAATAACAAGCACAACAAGATCCGCCGGATGAACCAGGTCTCCGACAAGCTGAAGTTTCTGACTATCTGTCTTTACCAGACGAGCAAGTTTTTCTTTTAATTCATTGATATGTGTTTTCTCTAAAGCACTGACACAGATATGATTTGCCTGTCCTTCCTGCTCTGTACTTAATATATTTTTTTGTTCTTCTGAAAGAATATCTTCCTTATTATATACAAGCAGATATGGAATCTCTTTTTCCTTAAAAATAGCAAGCAGTTCTTCCTCACACTGTTTTATTCCTTCTGTAGCATCAATAACAAGTACTGCAATATCTGTACGGTTAAGTATCTGCTTTGTCTTGCGGACACGAAGTTCTCCAAGATGCCCTTTGTCGTCAAAACCTGGCGTATCAATAATCATAACCGGTCCTAACGGAAGAAGTTCCATTGCTTTTGAGACCGGGTCGGTTGTTGTTCCTTTTGTGTCAGATACGACAGCTAACTCCTGCCCTGTTACCGCATTTACCACGCTGGACTTTCCGGCATTTCTTCTGCCAAAAAAACCAATATGTATT
>SKEJ01000997.1_pt1 | contig 16378 bp, 10 predicted proteins | sample 4826721 | NCBI WGS metagenome assembly SKEJ01 (sample SAMN11008812, study PRJNA524170) | human gut metagenome | biome: Human fecal sample; material: Feces; isolation source: fecal sample from pouch patient p31 | host: Homo sapiens | place: Israel: Tel-Aviv | collected 2015-06-02 | reverse complement strand
GCTCGGCTACCGCACGCCCGCCGAGGCGTTCGCCGACGAACTGTTAGAATTACAGGACCAACAAGGGTGTTGCACTTCTAAATAGACATCGGGCAGCTCGTCGATGTGTTCCAAGAGGTTTGGTGCAAGCTTATCAAGAAGGGTGAATGCTAATTCCCAGCTATTGTTCGGGTGCGATGGTGATGATCACAAGCTTATCAAGAAGGGTGAATGCTAATTTTGAATGCTGGAATGCTTGGGTTGATTTGGCTGATTTAGCTGTGATGGCCGCTGCGGGAATGGCCCTTGCGCGGTTGGCGGCAGAGGTTGCGGCGCGGATTGCGGCACTGATTGTTGTGCCAATTGCGTCTGCGGTGAAAAATATGGCGACGGCTGTGTCTGACTGTTTATCGGCGGATGTTCCGGCTCAGGTTGTGGCTGGAATGGAGAATATTGCGGTTGCGCCATTGTATGCCCCTGCCCCTTCATTGCCATTTCATTGGCGCATGGCGAGGGCTGAAAACCAAGATGATGAATCCTGCATGAGTTATCCGTGATTCCTGTGCGTTGGTACAGCGCGGAAGGTTGAGCAGCCGACATATGCAGGCTTGTCGGTTCACGCGAATATCTTTAAACCTATGACTTCCAATACCCTTCGTATGTCAACCATGTTCCTGCGCACCCTGCGCGAGGACCCCGCTGATGCCGATGTCGATTCAGCCAAGCTGCTGCAGCGCGCCGGCTATATCCGCAAGGCCGCACCCGGTATCTGGACCTGGCTGCCGCTCGGTCTGCGCGTGCTGAACAAGATCGAGGCCATCATCCGCGAGGAGATCAACGGCATCGCCGCCCAGGAAGTGCACTTCCCGGCCCTGCTGCCGCGCGAACCCTACGAGGCCACCCATCGCTGGGAGGAGTACGGCGATAACATCTTCCGTTTGAAGGATCGCCACGAGGCCGATTACCTGCTGGCCCCCACCCACGAGGAGATGTTCACCCTTCTGGTCAAGGACATGTACTCCTCTTACAAGGACCTGCCCGTCACCCTGTACCAGATCCAGACCAAGTACCGCGACGAGTTCCGTCCGCGCGCCGGCCTGATCCGTGGTCGTGAATTCGTCATGAAGGACGCCTACTCCTTCACCATCGATGAAGAAGGCATGCGCAAGGCCTACTATGACGAGCGCGGCGCTTACGAGCGTATCTTCCAGCGTCTTGACCTGAAGTACGTACCTGTGTTCGCCATGTCCGGCCCGATGGGCGGCTCCGCATCCGAGGAGTTCCTGGCTCCGATGCCGATCGGCGAAGATACCTTCGCGCTGGCACCTTCCGGCAAGGCATGGAATGTGGAGGCCCTGAGCACTCCGGAACTACCGGAAATCGATGCTTCCACCACTCCCGCCGCTTCCAAGGAAGCCACCCCGGATGCCAAGACCATCGATAACATGATCGAGCGTGCCAACGCCGACCACCCGCGTACTGATGGCCGTGAATGGCAGGCTTCCGACATCCTCAAGAACGTGGTGATCACCGTCAAGCACCCTGAGGATGAAGAGCATGACGAGCCGTGGCGTGAAGTGATTGTCGTCGGCGTGCCCGGCGACCGTACGGTGGATATGAAGCGACTGGAAGCCCAGTTCGCGCCCGCCGAACTTGAGGAAGCCACTGAGGAAGACCTGAAGCAGCACCCCGAACTGGTGCCCGGTTACATCGGACCGATGGTGCTTGGCCCGCAGGCCGAGGCTGCTGGCGTGAAGAACCCGGTTCGCTACCTGATCGACGCGCACGTGGTCAAGGGTTCCGCTTGGTTCACTGGTGCCGATGAGAACGAGGTCGACTACTACAACCTGGTGTACGGCCGTGACTTCAAGGTCGACGGCGTGGTGGAAGCCGTTGAGGTTCGCCACGGCGACATGAGCCCGGATGGTTCCGGTCCGTTGAGCTTCGAGCGTGGTGTGGAAATCGGTCAGGTGTTCCAGCTGGGTCTCAAGTACTCCAAGGCACTGGACCTGAAGGTGCTCGACCAGAACGGCAAGGCCGTGCCGGTGTGGATGGGCTGCTATGGCATCGGTGTTTCCCGCGTGCTGGCCTGCATCGCCGAAACACACCACGACGAAGCCGGCTTGGCTTGGCCGTCCGTGATTGCCCCGGCCGCCGTGCACGTGGTGGCCACCGGCAAGGACGCCGTGGCGTTTGAAGGTGCCGAGAAGCTGGTCGCCGAGCTTGAGGCCAAGGGCCTTGAGGTTATTTACGATGACCGCAAGAAGGTGTCTCCGGGCGTCAAGTTCAAGGATGCCGAGCTGATCGGCGTGCCGCTGGTCGCCGTGGTCGGCCGCGATTACGTCAACGACGGCACCATCGAACTGCGCGACCGCAACGGCGAAAACAAGGTCGCCGTGCCCGCCGCCGAAGCCGCCGACGCGCTCGCCGAGCGCTTCGCCGCCCTCAGTTGAGTCCCACTTACTCAGCCTCGGCGTTAATCGCATCAAGCGCCATTCTGCCCAGTCGCAGAATGGCGCTTTGCTGTGGATAACCGAAACTTATCCACATTCTTAAAAATTCAACTGCGTCACAGTATCCACATTTGCCAGTTGCCCTTGTGCGCTTCAAACGTCATGCCTCACAGTGGAGGTACCGCTGGGGCGTGCAAGCCGGCAATGAAGCCGGAGACAGGCTCCGGCGGTCCACATCCAAACAACAGGCCAGCAGGCTGAGGAAAGGACCGATCATGGCAAATCAACAAGCAGCAGTGACCGTCACCGGCTTTGTGGCCGGTGATCCGACACTAGGCGGAACCGAGAGCTTCCGCGTGCTGACATTCCGTATGGGCAGCACGCGCAGTCGACTCAACCCGACTACCAGACAATGGGAGGATTACGGAACCGCATGGGTGGGCGTCAAAGCGTTCCGTGCTTTGGCCGTGAACGCCGCTAGTTCGGTTCGCCGCGGTGACCGCATCATTGTGGTCGGCTCACTCATCACCGAGCAGTGGACCAATGAGCAAGGCGAACCGCGCAGTAGAACCGTTCTCGAAGCCACCAACATTGGGCATGACCTGACCTTCGGCACCACGTCGCTGATCAAGCCACAGCGTGCCGGTAATGGGAACGGAGGCAATGGTGGCAACGGTAACGGCAATGCCAACGGTGCCGTCGAAGGTATGGATGGCGGAAACGGGCAACGAGCATCGTCGCCGTACGTTAGGCCAACGCAATATGGCGCGGGCGGTGCCGCATCCGGTGTGGGTATTGACCCGTATGCGACCTCGTCGGAATCTGGCCCCGTCGAATTTGGGGTCACCTCCGATTCCGGCCAATCGCCGTCGCCATCAACCGAGTCCGCGGCCGTGGCCGATGCCGTCATGTCGCAACCGGACGCCGACACCAATCAACCACAGCCCGTGGCCCAACAAACCTACGTCGACGGTTTCGCCGAATCTTCCAATCCCAGTGATTCCGAATTCTGAGTGCCAACCATACATCATGAAAAACCGCTGTGTTCGCCTGTAATCGAGGCAAACACAGCGGTTTTCCTTTACATAACGGGGATTACCAAATACGCACACGGTCCTTGGGCGCGAGCCACATGGCGTCGCCTTCGGTCACGCCAAAGGCATCGTAGAAGAGGTCCACGTTGCTGGCGATGCCGTTGGTGCGGAATTCGGCCGGAGAATGCGGGTCGATCTGCAGGTACTGTTCGGCCAGCTCGTCGCGGTTCTTGGTGCGCCAGATGGAGGCGTAGCTCAGGAAGAAGCGCTGCAGGCCGGTGAATCCGTCCATTTCGGGGGCGGTATCGAGCAGTGCCTTGATGGCGGCGGGGGAGCCGTCTTCTTTGGCGTCGGACTTACCTGCCGCCTTGCCGAGCGCGAATGCATACGCCTTGAGCGCGATGTTCACGCCGCCCAAATCGCCGATATTCTCGCCGATGGTCAGCGCGCCGTTCACGTGCGGTGCCTTATCAGGCTCGTCAGCGTACTTCTCGGCCAGCTGCAGCGGCACAAAGCTGTTGTACTGGGCGATCAATGCGCCGGTACGGGCCTCGAAGTTCTTGCGATCCTCGTCGGTCCACCAGTTGTTGAGCTTGCCGTCGCCGTCGTACTGCGAACCCTGATCGTCGAAGCCATGGCCGATCTCGTGGCCGATCACTGCGCCGATGCCGCCATAATTCGCCGCATCCTCGGCCTTCGGGTCGAAGAACGGGGGCTGCAGAATCGCGGCCGGGAACACGATGACGTTCATGCTCGGCTCGTAGTAGGCGTTCACCGTCTGCGGATTCATCAGCCATTCGTCCTTGTCGACCGACTTGCCGACCTTGGCCAGCTGATAGCCGGTCTCGTACAGGTTCGCGGCCTTGGCGTTCTCGGCGGGCAGCGCATCCGCGGAAACACTCAGCGCCGAATAATCGCGCCAGTGGTTGGTGTAGCCGATCTTCGGCGTGAACTTGGAGATCTTCTCCAGAGCCTTGGCCTTGGTGTCCTCGCCCAGCCAATCGGAATTGGTGATGGACACGCGGTAGGCGTCAATCAGATTGGCGACCAGCTCTTCCATGCGGCGCTTCGAGCTTTCGGGGAAGTGCAGGCGCACGTATTCGCGGCCCACATCTTCACCACAAATGCCGTTGACCAGGCTCACCGCGCGCTTCCAACGATCGCGCTGCTTCTTGGCACCGGAGAGCACCTTGCCGTAGAAGTCAAAGTTGGTGGTGTCGAAGTCGCGAGACAGGGAGGAGGCGAAGCCCAGAATCATGTGAACACGGGCCCACAGCTTAAGGTCGGCCAGATCGGCCTCGGCCCAGAACGCATCAAGACCAGTGAGGAAGCTCGGCTCGTGCACAATGACGCGCGCGAACACAGACTTGAAATCAATCGGCTGAGCCTTGGCGGCTTCGGTGGCGTCATAAGCGGTCTGCCAAGCGTCGATCCAAGAACCGAGATCGAAGTTTTTCAGCGTGGCGGCCAGATCGGCGTAATCGGTGGGGTTGTAGGTCTTCACCGAGTCGCGCGTGGCCACATTGTCCCAATGGTTGGCGGCGATCTTGGTTTCCACGGCAAGGAAGTGGCGGGCCATGCCGAGCGCGGCTTCGCTGGGAACCGTGGCGGGAGCGTTGCTCTCGTCATCGCCGGTGTTGGACGGCAGCTCATCGCCACCGTTGGACTCGGCGGCGGGCGCGTATCCGGCGTTCACCAGCTGGGTGGCGACCATCGCCACGTATGCTTCGCGCACGGGAGCGTAGTGATCCTCGCGATAGTAGGCTTCATCCGGCAGGCAAAGGCCGGCCTGCTCAAGGTGGGCGATGTTGCGGTCCGGGTCGCCCGGGTCGCCGTAAACGGCCAAGCCGAACAGATCGGGGCCGCCGGCTGGGTTGATCGTGCCGAGCACGCGCGTGAGTGCGGCCTTGTCGATGGCGGAATCGATGAGGTCAAGCTCGTCGCGGATTGGGTCAAGCCCGGCGGCCTCTATGGCGTCGGTGTTGAGGAATGAGCGGTACAGGGCCTCAGACTTGACAGCCGGGCAGTCGTCGGCGTCGAGGATGTCGCGTACTTGGTTTTCGGCGTCTTCGGCAAGTTTGTCGAAGGAGCCGTAGCGCGAACGATCGTCGGGCAATCGGTAGGTGTCGATCCATGGGCCATTCACGTAGCGGAACAGGTCGTTGGTCGGCTTGATGACGGAGGAGAACGATGCCGGGTCGATGCCCGACGTCAGCGTTTCGGTTTCGTTGGTCATGGCCCTAAGCCTAATCGCGGCGGGGGAGAAGCGTTGATGGTGCAGATATTGCGTTATGGGCATTGCGCTGTCAGTGAACTAGACAGATTGCCTAATTGTGGTGATGGTTCAAATTAGACAACTTGTCTATCATAGTATGTGGAATCTGAACATGGACCTTGAGCTAAGGAGTTACGATGAGCAATCCGAACGAGGACCAGTGGAATGGCCAGACGGGCCAGCCCAACCAGAGCCAGCCGAACCAGCCGAATCCGGCGGGTCAACCGGGCCAACCGCAGTATGGTGCGTATGACAGCAATCATGGCGGCCAATATCCTCCGCAAGGTGCGCCGGGAGCGCAAGACACTCAGAATCAGCATGCGCAGAACGGCCAGCCACAAGGCGAACCGAACCAGAACCCGTACTACGGCCCGTACGCCTACAATCCGAACTATGGCCCGAACGGCCAGCCGGCATGGGGGCCGGACGGTCGGCGGTATCAGGCGGACGGCCAATCGAATAGCCAAGCGGACGGGCAGCCGAATGGTCCATGGGGCGATCAAAGTCAACCCGGCTGGCAGCAGACCAACTGGTATGTCGGCAATTTCAGTCCATTCCGCCTGATCGAGGAATGGCTGCCGGAAAAAGCCAAGACCAAGATTCGCATCATTTACGGCGTGGTGGGCGTGGCCGCCATCGCCTTGGGCGCTGCGCTGTTGCTGGTGCCGAACAAGACGCTGGCTTTGGCCGCATTGTTGCTCGGCGTGTATTTCGTGATTTCCGGCGTGGTGCGCATCGTCAGCGCTCTCGTGGAGCCGGGTCTGCCGGGCGGCTGGCGTGTGCTGGACGTGTTCGTCGGCATTCTGCTGACCTTTGGCGGCGTGGTGGTTGTGCGCAACTACGGCATGACCGGTCAGACGCTGGCATTACTCATTACTTTGATGGTCGGTTTCGGATGGATTATGGAAGGCGTGCTGTCGCTGGTTGAATCGTGGCGTATCCCGCATTCCGGCTGGGCCATCGCCTATGCCATCATCTCGATTATCGCCGGCTTCGTGGTGCTGATGAGCCCGCTGAGCTCCGCCGTATTCATGATTATCTTCGGCGGATGCGCCATGGTGGTGATGGGGATTACTTCAGTGATTCGCGCGTTCACTTTCGGCAAGCGTCGCAAGTAATCTCACGCTTCATGCAACCAGTCCCCAGACAATCAATCCAAAGCGCCCGTGCAGGCTATGTGCTGCCGGGCGCTTTTTCTCGGCCTTGGCTATTAATGGGCTGCGAGTGGATTTCAGGTAGGCTTCTGGCGGTTGACCTCGGGCTGGTCTAGAGTTGAGAACAAGTCTCAACAAGGTAGAAAGAATCTCATGATCGAACTGAAAACCCCTCGTGAAATCGAGGAAATGAAGCCGGCTGGTCGTTTTGTCGGCGGCATTCTGAAGGAACTGCAGGAGACCACCAAAGTTGGTACCAACCTGCTCGAAATCGACGAGTTCGTCCACAAGAAGATCGTGGACCGCAAGGGCGCCGAATCCTGCTATGTTGACTACGCTCCTGACTTCGGCACCGGCCCGTTCGCCCACTACATCTGCACCTCCGTCAACGACGCCGTGCTGCACGGCGTGCCGTACGACTACAGCCTGAAGGACGGCGACCTCGTCTCCTTCGATCTCGCCATCTCTGTGGACGGCTGGGTGGCCGATTCCGCCGTCAGCTTCGTGGTCGGCAAAGACCCGGACCCCGAAGACCTGCGCATCATCAAGTGCACTGAGGAAGCGCTCGCCGCCGCCATCGACGTGGCCAAGCCCGGCAACCGTCTCGGCGACATCTCCAACACCATCGGCGACGTCGCGCGCGAATACGGCTACCCGATCAACCTCGAGTTCGGCGGTCACGGCGTGGGCCACATCATGCACGGCGACCCGCACGTGCCGAACGACGGCCGCGCCCACCACGGCTACAAGCTGCGCGAAGGCCTGGTCATCGCCATCGAACCGTGGTTCCTCAAGACCACCGACGAGATCTTCCAGGATCCGAAGGACGGCTGGACCCTGCGTGCCTCCGACGGCTCGCGCGGCGCCCACTCCGAGCACACCATCGCCATCACCGAGAACGGCCCGATCGTTTTCACCGATCGCACCAACCTCTGATCGGCGTTTGGCGTATGGTAGGTGCCTGATTGGCCTGTGATGGGCGATCAGCGTCTCATTAGCCGTCCGTCTGTTCGCGGTTTTCCCGCGAATTCGAGACGTAACAAGCCGAAGTGCGTTTGCTTTGATAGCATGAGCGCACTTCGGCTTTCGTGTATCGACCGGCATTCGCCAGCGGTAACACAGAAGACATAGAGTACCGAACACTAGTGTTCGCGAACGCGTGAACGTTAATGTTTGGGGTAAGTGGTTCATGAAGAGGAAGGTGCGCGAATGGCAACGGCACAACTTGATGTCGATTCGAACAAGTTCAACCTGCCCGTGGTTAAGGCTAGTGCAGGGCCGGATGGCATCGTCGTTTCCAAACTGCGCAACGATGGCTGGGTAACGCTTGATCCCGGATTCCTCACCACCGCGCAGTGCGAATCGAAAATCACCTACATCGACGGCAAGCATTCGATTTTGCGCTACTGCGGTTACCCCATCGAGCAACTGTGCGAGAACTCCGATTTTCTGGAGGTGGCGTGGCTGCTGCGCCACGGCGAGCTGCCGAGCAGGGCTGAGTATGAGCAGTTCTGTGCGGACATCAATCACAAGACGATGGTTGGCGAAGACTTCCGTACCTTCATGGGTTCGTTCCCGCGCTCCGCTCATCCGATGAGCGTGCTTGCCTCCGCCATCAATGCGCTGGCCACGTTCTACCCGGACACCACCGATATTTCTGACAACGACCAGCTTGATGAGGCCGCCAAGATCATCATGGCCAAGGCCCGTACGATTGTGTCGTACATCTTCCGCCGTCGTCGCGATGAGCCGATGCTGTACCCCGATTACGCGCGCGGCTATGTGGACGACTTCCTGCGCATGTGCTTCGCTGTGCCGTACGAGCCGTTTGAATCCGACCCGCTGTATGTGCATGCTTTGGGTCGTTTGTTGATTATTCATGCCGACCATGAGCAGAACTGCTCGACCTCGGTGGTGCGTATCGCCGGTTCCGCCCACGCCAACCTGTATTCGGCGGTGGCCGCTGGCGTCAATGCGCTGTCTGGTCCGTTGCATGGTGGTGCGAATGAGGCCGTACTGCGCCAATTGAAGGCGATTCGTGATTCCGGCAAGTCTGTGGCCGAGTTCGTGCGTGATGCCAAGGAGAATGGCCAGAAGATTTCCGGCCTTGGCCACCGTGTATACAAGTCGTATGATCCGCGCGCGGCGATTGCCAGGAAGTATCTGGAAAAGATCATGGAGCGCGAAGATACGCAGAAGCTGCCGTCTGACGAGCGCGCGCTGTTCGCCGTGGCCACCGAGCTTGAAGATATTGCGCTGAATGACGAATATTTCGTATCGCGCAACCTGTGTCCGAACGTCGACTTCTACACGGGCTTGATTTATCGGGCGATCGGCTTCGATCCGGCCATGTTCACCACGCTGTTCGCGCTGGGCCGCATTCCCGGTTGGATTGCGCAGTACCGTGAGATGTTGGCCGACCCGAATACCAAGATCGGCCGCCCACGCCAGGTCTACACCGGTCCGGTCGAGCGCGATTTCGTGCCGATGGACGAGCGGTGATTGTTGGTTTGAGAAAGCGCTTCGCTGGAGATTCCAGTGAGGCGCTTTCTATATGTACAGCGCAAACCAGCTATGCTGCGACGGCTGCATAAGAACTAGCAGGGCTAGTTCTGAAATTGAAATAATGTGTGCGGTATCGAGGCGCACCGAGGGAAGGCGTACGAAGGTACGTCGACCGAGGGGCAACGAAGATAACGCTCCATTATTTCAATTTCAGTTCTTGTGCAGCTTGGCGTTGAGCTCAATTCCCACCTTGCGGTAGCGGGCTTCGATGCGGCCGTTCACCGAGTTGCGGATAAACAGAATGTTGTCTTTGCCGGAGAGCTCAGCACCCTTGACCACTTCCAGCGGTTCGCCAGCGGCGGCCTTGGCCTTGTCCCAGATGGTGATCTTAGTGCCGGCGGTGATGTACAGACCGGCTTCGACGGTGCAGTTATCGCCCAGAGAGATGCCGATACCGGCGTTGGCGCCGAGCAGCGAGTGCTCGCCGATGGAATTGCGCAGCTTGCCGCCACCGGACAAGGTGCCCATGATGGAGGCACCGCCGCCGATGTCGGAACCGTCACCCACGACCACGCCTTGCGAAACACGGCCTTCGACCATGGAGACGCCGAGCGTGCCGGCATTGAAGTTCACGAATCCGGCGTGCATCACGGTGGTGCCGGAAGACAAGTAAGCGCCGAGGCGCACGCGGTCGGCGTCGCCGATGCGCACGCCGGTGGGCACTACGTAATCGATCATGCGCGGGAACTTATCCACACCGAACACGTTGACAGTGGCGGCAGGAGCTGCGGCAGGCAGTCCGGCCTGGGAGGCGAAAGCGAGAGCGGCTTCGGTGGAGGCGCGTTCGACGTCGGCCTTGCGCAGCGTGAAGTCTTCAACGGCGAAGGGGCCGTAGTTGGTCCACACCACATTGGCGAGCTGGGCGAAGATGCCGTCGAGGTTCAGCGTGTTCGGCTTGGCCATGCGCATGCTCATCAAATGGAGCTTCAGGTAAGCGTCCGCGGCATTACTGATCGGCTCGTCCAACTGGCTGACGACGAATACCGGCACGCGGCGAATGCCACGGGCGTCGGCCTCATCGTGAGCCAAAGTACCGAAATTGTGGTTCGGGCGATCGGACTCGGCCGGTGCCTCACCGAGATTCAGTTCGGGGTACCAGACGTCCAGGGTGGTGCCGGCGGCGTCTACGCTGGCCAGACCCCAGCCCCATGCGGTACGCTCTTCGCTCATAGTTGCTCCTTATTGTTGTACGCGTTAGTGCACGCTTGTGGACGCGCGATGCGATTAATGATTCCCACCTTAGCCTTATGTGCGCCTAGGTGAGGGACGATGCCCGCGAAATGGCTTGAAATCGTATTTCCCGGTAAAAAATTACCGAGTGTGATTGGCGATGGGATGATAGGTTCTCCGGTGAAATTCGCTGGTGAACAACTCGACAAGGAGGTGTGCGATGTGATGTTGCATCATTCGGGAGCATAGGCTGTGGCCATGCGACGTCCGGCATCATAGAGTTTGCGCTTGAGCGAATCGGGCTCAAGAATCACTACGCGGCCATCCCAGGAATACTGCAATGCCCACCAGAACACAGCGCGTTCGGGAGCATCGACGATGACTTCGAACTGTGTGCCGTCCGGTGAATGTTTGATTTGAGGGTCGTCGAACCATTCGAACACGTTGTTGAGCATGGATTCGTCTCGTACGGCCATGCGGATGCGAATCGGGGCATCGGCTACGGGGTATGGACGGTGGCGCATGAAGTTCACTGCGTCAAAATCAGCTGGTGCTGGTTTTTCCAGTGGCACTGTGCCGTTCCTGCCTTTGGCGCTGACGTTGGCGATTCGGTTGACCACGAAAATGCGGAGGTTGTCTTCGCCATGCAGGTGGCAGATGAGGTAATAGCGTCCGTTCTTGTACACCATCTGGTAAGGGTCGGCGGTGTAGGTAATTCGGCCTGCACCCGTACGGCTTTTATGCGGTATCAAGGTGCCATCCGGTCCGTAATCACGGTATTGGAAGGTTACGCCGTGGCCTTCTTCGATGGCTTGATTCAGCTGGTCGATAGTGGATAGGAACTCACCGTTGATATGCGTGTAGGTGGCCACATGGTCCAGGTAGCCTACTGCCTGCCCGGCGGCGCCTGCGAGCTCGCGGATTTTACCGATGAGGTCGTCCATGGTGTCGAGGCTGATGCGAGATAGGGTAAGACTGTCTAGCAGCAGTCGCATTTCGGCGGTGGACAGGAATGCATCAAGATACCAGCCGGGTTGTGGATTCTTGCATTCGATGCCGGCAAGATCACTTTCGGCGAGATGCCCGATATGTCTGCCGAGAAATTCCGTGGCGGTAAGCTTTTTGAGCTGATTTCGTATGGTCTTCTCGGTCGGCAGCTCGCTTGGATCTTCCAGCTGGTGTTTACGGGCAAGTTCATCGAGTATTTGCCGCACGGTCAGGCCATGCCCAAAGTAGCTGTGACGCCACAGCACCTCGAAGATTTCGAGGGTGGTGTTCCCTGCATAGGATTTGCGTTGCGCCGGCTTGTCTGCATCCATACATTAAGGCTACCGCGCGCTTCGTCTAGGATGGAAACGTTGGGTTGAAATACATTCGCTGGAAAGGAGGCTCGCCCATGAGCAAAGGGTATGGTGTGTTTGGCCATGTTCCCGAGAATGCGGATGACGATGGCCTCCTGCCTTATGGGGATGATGATTCCGGCGTTTCCTGGGGCCATGCGTTGCGTCGTCGCAATCCTTGGAAAAGGGGAGACGACGAAGATGCCGATTACGACGACGGTCGGTATGACATAGATGACACTGATGACACTAATGGGGGCAGGGGCATCTATGCCGGTAAAAGCGGCGGAGTAGGCGGCATTTCTGGTGAGACGGGTGGAATACTTGGTAGCTCAGGCGCGGCCGGCAGCAGAGACGTAACGTTTGGTGGAACGGACAGTTTGTCCGCCGCCGATGCGGTGATGCCCTATCGTTTCAGGCAAGGACGTTCCGTATGGTTCGACGATGAGGACGAAGGCCATTTCGCCGGGTCTGCGAAGCGTGCCGAAGCCCATGCCGTCCCTATCCTTGCGTTACGCAACGATGTGGAATCGTCATCGTCGAATGCCGTGCTCGCTCGTGCCCGTAGCATTGCGCGCAAAGCGGCCACCATGGTTATCAATCCGGTATACAGCGAAAATCATCGAACCGGGTATGCCGAGCTTGACGGTATTCTACGTGGCACCACCAGCCCATCGAGTAGGTATCGTACCAGCGTGCAATTCGACCTCGATACGGGAGAAGCCGTCGGTGGCAAGTGCTCATGCCCGGCTTACGGCCGTGGCTATGGCATGTGCAAGCACATGATTGCGCTCGCCTTCATATTCTGCGATGATCCGCAGCGTTTTGAAGGCTACCGTGCCGGGGCCGCACGACCGTCTCGGACGCTGATTGACTATATGGAGCACGCCGATAGGCAAGACGCTCAAGCCAAAATTCGTCGTCGCAATGCGGTTATGCGTCGGTTTGATGCCACGCAAGGGAAAAACGGTGCAAATGCTCGGCGTACAAAAAGCGGATACGGCTCTCGTGCCGGCACCCGAGGCGGCGGGTATCAGGGTGACAGCGAGACTGTGGGCTTGGGGCAGGTGCAGCTTGTCCCGATATTGAGTTTCATCGACGGCGTGTGGAGCGTGGAGTTCAAGATCGGCTCGGCTTCCAATGGGTCCAGCTATGTGCTGAAATCGATTCCGCAATTTGTGCTTGCCATGGCGAACGGCGACTATGCGGATTATGGGCAGAAGCTTGCCTTTATTCATACGCCGGATATGCTCGATGATGATTCGCGCCCCCTGCTGGACGTCCTTGATGATGCGATGGCCGTGCGTCGTGCGGCCGAGCAGCAGGACAGGTATTACGGGCATATCGCCATCGACCGTCATCTGACGCTTTCAGCACCGGAAGTGGCCCGGTTGCTGTCCGTACGTGAGGGCAGAGGCGTACAGCTCGTGCTGAACACATGGTTCTCCGGGCAGCCTGCATCGGTGCCAGTTGATGGTGGCGAGCCAGATTTTCTCATGCGCATTGCGCGGCGTGATTTCAATACGTATGGTCCGGATGCCGGATACCTGCTTACCGGAGTGCCAGCGGTGGAAACCGTGATTGACGGCGGCAAGAATGTATGGCTGTTGCTCGCCTCCACTAATCCGGCCGGTGCGGTATCCGCCATGGTGGCGGGCTCTCAGCGTAAAAGCGCAGCAGGATGCCGATTCGTCCGTTGCCCGAAACGATTGATTCCGTTGCGAGGACTATTGGGAGACCTGTTTGAACCCGATGGCGAGGGACAGGTCATTGCCGGCGATGACATCGCCCTATTCGCACGCACGCTATTGCCTCAGCTGGTTGGTGCCGGACTGTTGGAGGCCAGTGAGATTCCTCGCGAGCTGGCTGAATTAAGTCCTACGGAATGCAGCCTCCAGTTTTATCTGGATCGTGATGAGCATGGTGTGCAATGCGAGGTCAAGGCACGCTACGGCGATGCCATTGTCCCGTTGCTACCCGATGGCCCGACGGTGCATGCTGAGGGCGAGCGTTCCATCCCCTTGTCTCGGGGCGTGATTGGGCGTGATTTCGACGCTGAGCATCTTGCGATTGATGTAGTGCGTGAATTCTTTACCATGCCTGACCAGCGCAAGCGCGTTGCGGCCGCCACTCATCAGACGGTGAATGGGTTCCGAACGCCGGCCGCGCGAAAGGCCACCAAAAAATTCGTGTCTGATGCGGCCACTATCGATCGCGATGACACCACGCAGATCGTTCGTCTCTTTGACGAGGGATTGCCGGCACTAAAGGAAGTGGGGGAGGTCTTCACCACACCGGCTTTTGACCGGCTGATCGCGCCCAAGCCACCAAGCGTCAAAGTCGGATTGTCCATCAAAGGCAACTTGGTGGAGATATCACCCCTCGCTGATGAAGTGCCGCCGGACGAAGTGGGTGCCTTGCTATCTTCGTACCGTCGGCGTCAACGATTCCATCAGTTGAAGGACGGCACGCTTGTCAAACTCAGCGGCGCGAATCTCAGCACGTTGGACCGATTGGCCAGTGACCTCGATCTGAGCGAGCAGCAGCTCAACTCCGGACTGATCGAGTTGCCGGGCGGTCGAGCATTCCTACTGGATGGTGAGCTGCCGGATGACGGCTCCGATGTAGTCAAGGACGCTTCGTTCACCGAATACATCGACGATCTCAAGATCATCGACCCTAAGTCGTATGAAGTGCCGGATAGTCTCAAGCATATTCTGCGCCCTTATCAGGTCGAAGGCTTTCAATGGCTGAACACGTTGTGCGACAAGGGTTTTGGCGGCATTCTGGCCGATGAGATGGGCTTGGGTAAATCCGTGCAGCTTATCGCGTTGCTCCTGTCTCGATATCAGCGGAATACCGGCGAGATGGGCAATGGCAGCCTTGGCCCATCGCTGATCGTGTGCCCGGCGTCCTTGGTGTACAACTGGGGTGCCGAATTCACCAAGTTCGCCCCGAGCTTCAATGCCGTGGTGGTGGCCGGTACCAAAGCCGAGCGCCGTACCGCCATCGGCCGTGCGTTCCGGGCGGATGAACCCACCGTGCTCATCACCTCATACGACCTGCTGCGCCGAGATGTCGATGATTACACCGCCAATGAGCAACGTTTCAATGTCATGGCATTGGATGAAGCCCAGTACATCAAGAATCACACCACGAAAATAGCCAAAGCGGTCAAGGCCGTGGCCGCCGACCATCGTTTCGCCTTGACTGGCACGCCGATCGAAAACCGACTCTCCGAACTATGGAGCATTTTCGACTTCCTGATGCCGGGGCTGCTCGGCTCATATAAGCGATTCCATGAGCGTTATGAGTTGCCCATCTCCAATGCCCGGGCCGCGGATGGCAGCACGGCTGAAGGTCGGGCCGCCGCACAAGTCAATCCTGAGGCCGCTCGGGTATCTCGCCAATTGCAGTCGTTGGTGGGCGTGTTCATCAAGCGCAGGCTGAAGTCCCAGGTGTTGACCGATTTGCCGGACAAGCTAGAGACCACGCTGACCGTGCGGCTTGCCGGCGAACAGCGCAAACTGTATGCGGCTCACGAGCAGCGGCTCAGAATGCAGCTCGAACACAGCGAAGAAGCCGATTTCAACACGTCGAAGATTCGCATCCTCGCCGAGTTGACCAAGTTGCGCCAGATCTGCTGCGATCCGAGGCTGCTGTACGCCGATGCCAAGGATCAATCGGCCAAGCTTGCCGCCATCACCGAACTGGTGGAAACCTGTGTGAACGAAGGCAAGAAGGCGCTGATCTTCTCCCAGTTCACCAGCTTCCTTGATCTGATCGCCGAACGTTTCGACGCGCAAGGCCTGCGCTACTACACCATCACCGGCTCCACGCCCAAGAAGAAGCGTCTCGAACTCGTCGACCAGTTCAATGCGGACGATACGCCTGCCTTCCTGATTTCCCTGAAGGCCGGCAACACCGGACTGAACCTGACCGGTGCCAGCGTGGTCATCCACGCCGACCCATGGTGGAACGCCGCCGCACAGGATCAGGCCACCGACCGAGCACATCGTATCGGCCAGACCGAAGACGTCAACGTGTATCAGGTGGTGGCCAAGGACACCATCGAAGAACGTATCTTGGAGCTTCAGCATACTAAGAGCGAGCTCGCCCGCCAGTTCACCGACGCTTCCTTGCTTGCCGACGAAGCCGGCACCGGTGCCAGCGCCCTCACCGAAGCCCCCGCCTCCATCGCCACCCTCACCAAGGACGATCTCCTCAATCTGCTGGGGTGACAGAGCTTCTTTGTGCACTCCCCATCCCGATTAAGAACATATGTATTCATGGGTTTGCGGATGTGTAGGTGAATGGTGAAAGTGTTTTTCGATATTTTTATATCGATATTCGATATATTATGATGGTGGCATACGGTGCAGTGCAGGTTCATCCATTGATATTGATA
>SKEJ01000982.1_pt1 | contig 16475 bp, 10 predicted proteins | sample 4826721 | NCBI WGS metagenome assembly SKEJ01 (sample SAMN11008812, study PRJNA524170) | human gut metagenome | biome: Human fecal sample; material: Feces; isolation source: fecal sample from pouch patient p31 | host: Homo sapiens | place: Israel: Tel-Aviv | collected 2015-06-02 | reverse complement strand
GACCGTGAAAGTCCTGAAGCGGGCGACCTTTGAACATGAACTGGTGAGCAACGGAAAAGTAACCGCCGGTGCCATGGCGGATTTGCGTTTTGAGACCACCGGTGTAGTGGCACACATCTACGTGAAGAACGGTGACCCGGTGCGCAAAGGGCAGAAACTTGCCGAACTGGATAAGTTCCGCCTGAAGAACAAGACCGCGCAGGCCAAGGATGCCTTGGAAAAAGCGGAACTTGAGTTGCAGGATGTATTGATAGGGCAAGGCTATCCGGTGGGGGATGCCTCCAAAGTACCTGCTGACATCATGAAGCTGGCCCGCGTGAGGAGCGGTTACGACCAGAGCCTCGCCCAGTATGAGCTTGCCGCGTATGAAGAGGAACACGCCACGCTGGTTGCGCCTTTTGACGGGGTAGTGGCGAACCTGTTCTCCAAACCGTTCAACGAGGCAAGTACCTCGGAAGCCTTCTGCTCCATTATCGGCACTCAAGGTATGGAGGTGGACTTCACGGTGCTGGAAAGCGAACTGCCGTTGATAAAGAGTGGCGACAAGGTGATTGTTACCCCTTATTCGGATGCCGGCTTTAGGCAGGAGGGGCGCATCACCCAAATCAATCCTCTGGTGGATGACAAGGGGATGGTTAAGGTGAAGGCTGCCGTCAATGGCAAGGGACGGCTGTTCAGTGGGATGAACGTGAGGGTGAACGTGCACCGCTCTCTGGGCGGACAGCTTGTAATCCCGAAGAGTGCCGTGGTGTTGCGTTCGGGCAAGCAGGTGGTGTTTACCCTGAAAGACGGAAAGGCGCAGTGGAACTATGTGCAGACCGGTCTGGAGAATGCGGAAAGCTATAGTATGGCCGACGATGCCCTGAAAGAAGGCGATACGGTCATTGTGACGGGAAATGTGAATCTGGCACATGAAGCATCGGTGAAGGTGGTTGATAGATAATGAGTGATAAGTGGTAATTCAAAATTCATAGTTCAATTGATAAAGTTTTTGATACAGCGGCCTATTGCCGTACTGATGGCATTTACAGCATGCTTCATTGTCGGGCTGGTGACTTACTTCACCCTGCCGGTATCCCTGCTGCCCGATATTGCCATCCCGGAAATTACCGTGCAGGTGTCGGCGCAGAATACCTCGGCGCGTGAATTGGAGAATACGGTGGTGAAACCGCTTCGCCAGCAGCTTATCCAGGTGGCGAAACTGAAGGACATGGACAGCGAGACGCGCGATGGTGCAGGCATCATCCGCCTGGGCTTCGACTTCGGTACGAATACCGACCTTGCCTTCATAGAAGTGAACGAGAAGATTGACGCCGCCATGAACTATCTGCCCAAGGATGCCGAACGCCCGAAGGTGATAAAGGCAAGTGCGACGGACATTCCTGTCTTCTACCTCAATCTGACCCTAAAAAGCGACAGTGCATACGGCAAGGTGGACGAACGCGCGTTTCTTGATTTGTGCGAGTTTGCCGAAAATGTCATAAAGCGTCGCATCGAGCAGTTGGCGGAAGTGGCAATGGTGGATGTCACGGGTTTGGTCGAACGCCAGTTACAGATTGTGCCCGACCCGGATAAGCTTGCTGTGTTGGGGCTCTCCATTGAAGACATAGAAAACGTGCTGGCGCAAAACAACGTGGAGCCGGGCAGCATGACTGTGCGCGACGGCTACTACGAATACAACATTAAGTTCTCCACCCTGCTGCGGACAGAGGAGGACGTGAAGGGCATCCTGCTGCGAAAGGAAGGACGTATCATCCGCTTGGGAGACTTCTGCCGGGTAGAGATTGTTCCTGCCAAGGAGAAAGGTGTCTCCATGAGCAATGGCAAGCGTGCCGTTACCCTTGCCGTCATCAAGCAGGCGGACGAGAATATGGAAGACATGAAGCTTGCCATCAACAGCACGATGGACTACTTCAAGAAAGTATATCCCGACATTGATTTTAGCATCAGCCGTAACCAGACGGAGTTGCTGGACTATACCATCTCCAATCTTCAGCAAAATTTGTCGTTGGGTTTCCTGTTCATCTGCATTGTGGCGGTACTCTTCTTGGGGGATGTCAAGTCGCCGTTCATCATCGGCCTGAGCATGGTGGTGTCCATTGTAATCTGTTTCTTGTTCTTCTATCTGTTCAGGATGTCGCTCAATATAATTTCTCTGTCCGGATTGATTCTGGCGTTGGGTATGATGATTGACAGCAGCATCATTGTCACGGAAAATATTTCGCAGTACCGCGAACGGGGTTATTCGTTGAGGCGGGCTTGCGTGGCGGGTACGGGTGAGGTGGTGACGCCGATGCTGAGCTCATCCCTGACCACGGTTGCCGTGTTTGTGCCGCTGATATTTATGAGCGGCATTGCGGGAGCGCTTTTCTATGACCAGGCATTCTCTGTTACGGTGGGGCTGCTGGTTTCCTACTTCACGGGTATCATGCTGCTGCCGGTCCTCTATATGCTGGTCTACCGGACGGGGTTGCGCGGCAGGTCGTGGTTCTCCCGCATCCGCATCAACAATCCGTTGAAGGAACATACGCTGGACCGTTTTTATGATGTGGGCATCGACTGGGTATTTTCCCATAAGACGGTAAGTATCATATTCTGTGTGGTTTCTATTCCTCTTTGTGTCTTTCTGTTTTATTCCATAGCCAAGGAGCGTATGCCGCAGATAGACCAGAATGAACTGATAGTCCACGTGGAATGGAACGAAAATATACATGTGGACGAGAACCGGCATCGTGTGAATGTGCTGTTCGGACAGTTGTTGGACAAGACTGTGGAACAGACGGCTGCCATAGGCCAGCAGGACTATCTGCTGAACCGTGAGCAGGCTCTCTCTTCTTCGGAGGCAGAATTGTATTTCAAGACTTCCTCGCCTGACGGGATTGCTCCCTTGCAGAAGCAGGCGGGCGAGTGGTTGATGCGGGAATATCCGTTGGCGACAGTCTCCTTTTCTCCACCCGAAACCGTGTTCGAGAAGCTTTTCGTGACCGGGGAGGCCGATGTGGTGGCGGAACTTTATGCCCGTAACAAGGAGAAGGCGCCGGCGGCGGAAGAATTGCGCGGACTGGAACAACAGTTTGCGGAGCTTACGGGGACAGCGCCCGTAGGTATCGCTTTCGAGAACCAGCTTGACATAAGCATCCTGCAGGAAAAGCTGTTGCTCTATGACGTTTCGTATGACGAGCTTTACCGTACGCTGCGGACGGCATTCAAGGAGAACAGCGTAGCTATGCTCCATTCCTACCAGCAATACCTGCCTATCAGCATTGTGGGCGAGGAGCGGACAGTGAATGAGGTGCAGCAGCAGACATTGATACAGACCCGTCCGGACAGTAAGGGCGAAGTGGAGTATATTCCGCTTCGGGAGCTGGTAAAGGTGCGTCCGGCCGAGGATTTGAAAACGATTACGGCAGGACGCAACGGTGAATATATACCGTTCCGTTTCTATGAAGTGGACGATGCTCCGGAGTTGATGGAAAAGGTGAAGCGGGAGGCAGATGCCACGGGTGACTGGGATACGGCCTTCTCCGGCAGTTTCTTCTCCAACCGCCAGATGCTGGACGAGTTGGTGGTGATTCTTTTCATCTCTATCCTGCTGATGTATTTCATTCTTGCCGCCCAGTTCGAAAGCTTCGTGCAGCCGCTCATCGTGCTGCTGGAAATTCCGATAGATGTGGCGTTTGCCCTGCTTCTGTTGTGGATATGCGGGCATACCTTGAACCTGATGTCTGCCATCGGACTGATAGTGACGTGCGGTATCATCATCAACGACTCCATCCTAAAGCTGGATGCCATTAATGAATTACGGAGGGCTGGTATGCCGTTGCTCGAGGCCATCCACGAGGCGGGGCGCAGAAGGCTCCGGCCCATCATCATGACATCGCTCACCACCATTTTCGCTATGGTTCCGCTGCTGTTCTCGTTCGACATGGGCTCGGAGCTGCAGAAGCCGCTTTCCATAGCGATGATTGGGGCGATGTTCGTGGGGACACTGGTCAGTCTGTTCATCATCCCGTTGATATATTGGTTTATTTATAGAAAAGAAAGAGCATGAAGAAATTAAGTCTTATACTTTTGTTCAGTCTGGGAGCCCTTTCCGCTTTTGCCCAACAGCGGATAACGCTCGATTTGCAGCAGACCATTGCCCTGGCGAATGACAGTTCGCTGGAAGCCTTCCGCACCAAGAACATGTATCTGGCCGGTTATTGGGAATACCGCACCTATAAGGCAAACCGCCTTCCCAGCCTGACGCTGAACATGACTCCGGCACAGTACAACCGTGATATCACCAAGCGTTACGACTCCGAACAGGACCTTGACATCTATCGCAGCCAGCAATCCTTCTATGCATACGGCAATCTTGCCGTCAGACAGAATTTCGACTTGACGGGCGGTACGTTCTATCTGGATACGGAGCTGGGCTATATGCGGAGCTTCGGTGGAAACAAGTATACCCAGTTCACCAGTGTTCCGGTTCGTTTGGGCTACTCGCAGAGTCTGGTCGGTTACAATCCTTTCCGTTGGGAACGCAGGATTGAGCCGCTGAAGTACGAAAAGGTGAAGAAGGAGTATATTTACAATGCAGAGCGAGTATCCGAGCAGGCCACTACCTATTTCTTTGCGCTTGCCATGGCACAGGCGGAATATGACTTGGCCAAGGACAATGCCGTCTCCACCGATACCCTCTACCGCATCGGCATGCAGCGCCTGAAGATAGCCGCCATCAGCCGTGCCGACCTGCTGACGCTGAAACTCGACGTGGTGAACGCCCGCAATACTTTGCAGAATGCCGCCAGTGCCTTGAAGCGCGCCATGTTTTCGTTGGCATCTTTTCTGAATATGGAGAAGAACACGGATATCAGGGTGTCGCTTCCGGGACGTCCGAGGGCGCTGACCATACCGGTTGATGAGGCTTTGCTGGCCGCTCAAGCCAACAATCCGGAATTTCTGGGGCTTCGTCAGGAAGTGCTGGAAGCCGAGCAGACAGTAGACAAGACGAAGAAGGAATCGCGCTTCAACGCCAGCATCAACGCCAGCGTCGGCTTCAACCAGGTGGCGGAGAAATTCGGTGAAGCATACAGGCATCCCATGCAGCAGGAGATGGTGTCGGTCAGTGTCTCCATTCCACTGGTGGACTGGGGCGTGAGGAAAGGCAAATACAACATGGCGAGGAACAATCTGAACGTGGTGAAGACTTCTGCCAGGCAAAGTGAAATCAGCATTGAGGAGGAGGTTATCATGACCGTCAGCGACTTCAACGTCCAGCAAGCCCTCGTCGCCAGTGCCGAAGAGGCCCTCGACCTTGCCATCCTGGCGTATAACGAAACCCGCCAGCGCTTCATTATCGGCAAGGCAGACATCAACAGCCTGACCCTCTCGCTGAACCGCCAGCAGGAAGCGCAACGCAATTACATCTCCGCCTTGCAGGACTACTGGCTGAATTATTACAAGATACGGAAACTGACGTTGCACGACTTTGCCAGCGGATTTTCGCTGTCGGAAAAATTTGATTATAATAACTGATGAAACGAGTTTCTTCCTTCACCGTCATAGTGGCGTTTGTCTGCCTTGCTTTGGTAGGGGTGGCGTTGATACCGCTGCTCCCTGTCAAGCTAAATCCGTCACGCAGCCTGCCCGGCTTCACGGTGGGTTTCAGCATGCCTGGCACTTCGTCGCGGGTGGTGGAGATGGAAGTGACCAGCAAGCTGGAATCCATGCTGGCGCGTATCCGCGGAGTGAAACGGCTGAACTCCACCTCGGGCAACGGCTACGGCAACATTACTGTGGAGCTGGACAAGCATGCCGATGTCGAGGCAGTCCGCTTCGAAGCTTCCACCATCATCCGGCAGACGTGGCCCCAATTGCCCGAAGGTGTCAGCTATCCCACCATTCACATGAAAGTGCCCGACGAGAACGCCTCACGCCCCTTCATGTCCTTCACCCTGAACGCCCCCTCCACCCCGATATTGATTCAGCAGTATGCCGAGGAGCATATCAAGCCGCGGCTGGCAAATATTCCGGGTATCTATAAGGTGGAACTCAGCGGTGCCACGCCCATGGAGTGGAGACTGGAATATGACAGTGAACAGTTGCGCTTGCTGGGTGTGACCCTATCGGACATCAGCGAGGCAGTACAGCGGCATTACCGGAAGGAATTTCTGGGTACGCACAATGTGGATACAGGTAACGGTAGCCGGGAATGGATACGCCTGGCACTGGTGCCGGAGAGCAACTCCCTTGGTTTTAATCCTGCTGCCATCACCGTGACGGCTACCGACGGGAAACTGCTCCGCTTGGACGAACTGGTGTCGGCTGTCCGTATGGAGGAGGAGCCGCAAAGCTATTACCGCATCAATGGGCTGAATTCCGTCTATCTATCCATTACTGCGGAAGAAACTGCCAACCAGTTGCAACTGAACCGTGCCGTGATGGACGAGATGGAAGCTGTTCGGCAGGTACTTCCTGTCGGATATGAAGTGCATACCAGCTATGATGCGACCGAGTACATACGGGAAGAACTGGACAAGATTTACTTCCGTACCGGTTTGACGGTACTCATCCTGCTTGTATTTGTATGGCTCATTACTCGTAAGTTGAAATATCTTTTTCTGATAGTTACCAGCCTGGCTGTAAATATAGCGGTGGCACTTATCTTCTACTACCTCTTCGGACTTGAGATGCAGCTTTATTCGCTGGCGGGTATCACTGTCTCGCTGAATCTGGTGATAGACAGCACCATTGTCATGACCGACCACATTCTGCATCGGCGTAATCTCAAGGCCTTCCTGTCGGTGTTGGCGGCAACCCTCACTACGATGGGTGCGCTTGTTATCATTTTCTTCCTTGACGAGAAGATACGGCTCAACCTGCAGGACTTTGCAGCGGTAGTGATCATCAATCTGGCTGTTTCCTTGATGGTGGCGTTGTTCTTTGTTCCGTCGATGATTGAGAAGATAGGACTGGTGAGGCGGATTACGGGGAAGAAGAGGCGTCTTGTCTTGCCGGGGCTGACGCAAACATTCAAAACAAGGTTGGGACGGATTTTCAGACGTTTCCCCGTTTATTTCTCCTGCTGCTACTCTGCTCTCATCCGTTTTCTGTGCCGTTGGCGCTGGGCTGTATGCCTGCTGTTGCTGTTGGGTTTCGGTCTGCCCGTTTTTCTGTTGCCCGACAAACTGGAAGGAGGGGGAAAATGGGAAGCTGCTTACAATAAGGTATTCGGTTCGAATACCTATAAGGAGTCGGTGAAACCCATTGTGGACAAGGCGCTGGGCGGCAGCTTGCGGCTTTTCATACAGAAGGTGTACGAAGGCAGTTACTTTACCCGTAATGAGGAGGTGGTGCTCTATGCCAACGCCAACCTTCCCAATGGCAGCACCCTTGAGCAGATGAACACTTTGATGAAACGTATGGAGACCTACCTCAGCCGGTTCAAGGAAATCAGGCAGTTTCATACTTCCATCTACAGCCCCCGGCGTGCCAGTATGCAGATTTATTTCAAGAAGGAAGCCCGGAACAGCGGTTTTCCCTATACACTGAAAGCCAATATGATAAGCAAGGCACTGGAACTGGGAGGCGGCAGCTGGGGCATCTACGGATTGCAGGACCAGGGGTTCAGTAATGACGTCCGCGAGAGTGCCGGCTCCTACCGCATCAGGATGTACGGCTACAACTACGACGAACTCTATGAGTGGGCGGAGAAGCTGAAGGCCAAGCTGCTGACGCACCGGCGTATCAAGGAAGTGCTCATCAATTCGGAGTTCTCCTGGTGGAAGGATGACTATCAGGAATTCTACTTCAACCTGAACAAGGAGCGCATGGCGCAAGAGGGCATTGACGCGCAAGTGCTTTTCTCTGCGGTGCGCCCCATCTTCGGCAAGAATCTGGAGATTGGATCGGTAGCGGCCGAGCAGGGAACGGAGAAAATCAAGCTCTCTTCCCGCCAGTCTGCCGAATATGACATCTGGGCGATGCAGTTCTTTCCCTATGGAGTAGGAAACGGCAAGCATTACAAGCTTTCCGAACTGACTACTGTGGAAAAGGGACAGATGCCGCAGGAGATTGCCAAAGAAAACCAGCAGTACCGCCTCTGCCTGCAATACGAATATATCGGCTCCAATGAGATGGGCAACAAGATACAGAAACGTGACCTGGAGGAGTTCAACAAACTGTTGCCGATGGGTTATACAGCCGAGTCGGACAGCAACAGTTGGTCATGGGGCGAGAAGGACAACCGCCAATACCTGCTTCTGCTGGTGGTGATAGCCATCATCTTCTTTACGACCAGCGTTCTGTTCAACTCCCTGAAGCAGCCGCTTGCCATCATCTTTGTGATTCCGGTTTCTTATATCGGGGTATTTCTTACTTTCTATTGGTTCCGGCTGAACTTCGACCAGGGCGGTTTTGCCTCGTTCGTCCTGCTGTGCGGCATCACGGTGAATGCCAGCATCTATGTCCTGAACGAGTACAACAGCATCCGACGTCGTTTCCCCCGTCTTTCCGCTCTTCGTGCCTACGTCAAGGCGTGGAATGCGAAGGTCGTTCCTATTTTCCTCACGGTAGTTTCTACCATTCTGGGATTTATCCCTTTCATGATAGGTGAGGACAAGGAGGCTTTCTGGTTTCCATTGGCGGCGGGTACCATTGGCGGACTGGTGATGTCCGTCATCGGTATCTTCTTTTTCCTGCCGGTTTTTGTGCTGAAACAGCGTGATTTTCTTAGGAAATGATTACTTTTGCTCGATTTTGTTACCTGAATGGATACTTGAATTTTAAATATGGAAAGTGCGGAGTACTCTTTGGATGAGTTATTATGTCAGTCTCTTCTGTTGTTTCGTCAGTATCGGTTTTATGATGCTCCGGAATGTGGAGAAAAGGCATTCCGGATATTGGAGGAAGCCCATGTATGGATGGGGCGTACGCAAGAGTGTGTGGATATGGCGAAATGGGGGTGCGTGATAGAGTGTCTTGCGCAGAAATACTACATAGAAGATGATACGGATGCGATTCTGGAAGAAATTGATGCTGCCTTGGTTGCGCATTGGAAGAGGATAGAGAAAATCCATGCAGAAGTCACCACCGTTTATTTATGGCTGGGGTACTATTTCCTGCTACGTTTCAGAAACCGGGAATCCCGTTCCCATTCCCGTTGTAAACAGATAATGTCCAGCTTGTTGTGTGCTTTGGTCGAAATCTTCCGTAAGGTGGAGAAGGGGGGAGCCCCGACAGAAGTCTTGTCACATCTTTCGGTAGATGTTTGGGGAGAGACCGTCTGCTGGATGGAGCAGGTACATGATTCCCGTCTTTGCGAGAAGCAGTCGTCAGCTTTGCTGGCACAACTCTATAACCTGAAAAGTGTGGAGTTGGAAAAAGGTCTGGGAAAGCAGGATGCTTTGCTCCAGCAGATTCTGGAGTTTTATTGCTTTTAAGGGAAAATTATCTCTGCTTAGTTTTATCATTTCTGCTTCCACACTTCCACCTCCTCCCTGCATCCCTTTATTCATCGGCATTACAGATGCGGTGGAAGCAACTCAAAAGTGTGGAAGCAAAATTTGCTTCCACACCGTTTCACAAACAGAAATACTGATACACAAGAAGCTAACATGAAGTAACACAAGTTATTAATTTCTTGTATCACATCTTATTTATATCGTACCTGCACGAAATCAATATCCTGCAAACACGGTATTAATTCCATCTCCTCCCCCTTCAAATGCAATCAGAACAAATGCGTACAGCCACACAAAGCCAAGACTTCAATACTGTTTTCCTCTGTGCTTTATTCAGAGAATGAAGGTATTTATTACGTCGGACATAAGGAATCAACAGTATGCAACGGCCATGATGCAATCGCCTAACGGCCATCAACAACCCGCTTAACAGCCGTCAGCAGATCGCCGCACGACCATTAGGCGCTGATAAGGCAATGAGTAAAAGGGAACACTCCCCTATACACAAACAAACAAAGCCCTATATACAACGGATTGAAAGCAGCGGTCTTCCTTAGAATATCCTGATGAAAAGCAATCCCAGCCCGATGGCAACGCCAGTCGAAACAAGTCCGGGAAGCATGAACGAGTGGTTCAGCACATACTTGCCGATACGGGTAGTTCCGGTACGGTCGAAATTAATGGCTGCTACTACGGTGGGATAGTTGGGAATAAAGAAGTAACCGTTTACGGCCGGGAACAGAGCAACCAGTATCATAGGCGAAATGCTCAAAGCGATGCCCAAAGGCATCAGTGCGCGCACAGTGGCGGCCTGGCTATAAAGCAGAATCGACATGGCAAACAAGGCTATCCCGAACAGCCACGGCATTTGCCTCACCACTCCCTCGATGGACTGGGTCAACTGAAGCATGTTTCCCTGAAGAAAAGTATCTCCCATCCAGGCAATGCCGAATATGGCAATCACCGCCTGCATGCCTGCCGGGAAGACGGAGCCTTGCGTTGCCTTCATGCCGTCGGTGCGAGTCAGCAGCAAGATGAGGGCGGCGGCAGAGAGCATCACGATTTCGATAATGGCGGACATGCCGAGTCTCACCGTCTCGCCGTCTATCACGAAGGCAGGACGCAAACTGTCGAACGAACCAAAGAACACAATAAAAGCAGTGGCAAGGATAAAGATAAGCACGGACAAGACGGCATGCCGTTTATTGTGTATATCCTTTATCTCCACCTTCTTGACATCAAGATAGCCTTCGGTCAACCTCTTTCTGTACTCCGGGTCGTCTGCCAGCTCCTTGCCCACCTTCATGGAGAACAAGGCGCCCACAAGTACCCCGATAATGGTAGCAGGAATCGTTATTTTCAGAATATCAAACAAGGTGACATCAAATCCCGCCAGCAACCCAAGCAGTGCGACGGTGGCAGCCGAAATGGGACTTGCCGTAATAGCCTGCTGCGAAGCAATCACCGCAATGCCCAGTGGCCTCTCGGGACGAATCTTGGTCTCCGTGGCAACCTCGGCAATCACGGGAAGCACCGAATATGCCACATGTCCCGTGCCGGCAACAAAAGTAAACAAGTAGGTCACAATAGGACTCAAGATGGTGACCTGCGAAGGATTCTTCCGCAACAACCGTTCCGCCAGCTTTACCATATAATCCAGTCCGCCAGCCGCCTGCATGCAGGATGCGGCAGAAATGACGGCGGCTATCATCAACATAACGTCAATGGGAGGTGATGTAGGCTGCAATCCGAAACCAAACGTCAGAATTGCCAGACCTATCCCTCCCATTACACCTAGTCCAATGCCGCCCAAGCGGGCGCCTATAATGATAGCTACCAATACGAATGCCAATTGCAAGGCCATATACTCTACACTTTTTGATTCATGTGCAAAGATAAGTCATTTCGTATTATGGCTACTCACCTACTTCTATTTTAACTGCTTGTTTTAACTCCACACTCAAAGAGGCATCATCCTTTAACGGTGTCCAGAACACCCGGCGGCATTCATTCTTCTGCAAAAGACAACGATGATAGCGACTGCCGGACAGATGCTCCGTATCGATATGGAAGGAACCGGTATTGACATCCCAGTCGGCTATCTCGTCCAGATTCAGATAAAGGTTGCGCACTGTGCCGCTGTTGAGATGCAAGCTCTGCGCCTGCGCCGCAAGCGCAGTGACATGGCAATCTTCCAGCCGGGCAAGGTATCGCGTGCGGAAAGAGAGCGTATCGCAACGGAGTCCGTAGAAATTGGCTTCCATATCTTCCACATCTACCACAACCGCTTGTACCTCCGCAGGCAACCGCAATTCCATCCCTTCTGAACGAACCCTTATCCAAATGTCATTCTGAAGATGCTGTTCCAGCTTATCCTCCGGAAAGTCAAAGGTGACGAACAGGGTATCGCCAACGGAAGTCATCGACATAAAAGCCTCCATATCCCCTGCATAGGAGAAACTGCCCTGCTGCAAAGAGTCTCCGGCAGTTACCTCCAACGGCACTTCCCCGAACGAGAACATACGCTCTGCCTCCACAATACCTTCTTTTTTCTGTTTCCACACCACCGGAGGCTGTGTCAGCTTCAACACCCTGCACGAGGGCAGCTGCACCGTTTTCCGTTCTCCGCCGATTTCCATAAAATTATCTTTCTGAGTGACATTGCGGTCCACCACATAGAACATGAGTCCGCATACCATTGCCACACCGGTAACCAGCATTCCTATCATTATATAAGTCGTTCGTTTCATAACTGTCTTCTTTTATTTTTGTTTCTTGATAAACTCCTGATACATCCCGGACAACTCCTCGGCAGAGATGCCCAGCGTGAAAATCTGCTTGAAGAAATAATCCACTTCCTCCTTCAGAAAATACTCTTTCCTCAACGAAAGAATCAGCTTACGTGCACCTACCGACACAAAATAGCCGATACCCCGCTTGTTGTAAATCACTCCTTGCGTCTGCAAGTAGTCGTACGAACGCATCACCGTATTGGCGTTGACCTCTACCACAGCCGCATATTCCCGTACCGAAGGAATACGTTCTTCCTCCTGATATTGCCCGAGAAGTACCTCGTCGCAAATGCGGTCTGCTATTTGCAGGTAGATGGCTTTACTTTCCTTAAAGTTCATAGTTACCAACGATTAATGATTTCGGACTCCTTGAAACGGAAATAGGCAAGCACCCAGTTGAAAAGGGCGAAAAACGAAGTTATAAAAATCAGCCAGCCGCCCGATGCCTCTCTGTCAATATAGGGCTCAGTCATGAAGAAGTTATTAGGCAGAATGGCCTTCAGGCACAATACAGCTATCAGGATATATGAAACGAAGATGCAGACACCGGCCGCAAAAGTCTTGATAAGTGCATTTTTGGGCCAGACCGTACTACCCAGCAGGAAGAAAGACTGTAGGAAAAAGTAGCAGCTCAGGAATATCCCCACCACAGCCGGTCCGCTTCCTATCGTCTCATAGAAACAGTTCGTGTTACAGCAGAATTCCCACAACGGAAAGGAGTGAACGACATGCAGCTCCGGGTAGGCCAGAAGATAGAAGACGACTCTTGTCAAGTCCGCCAGCTTGAAAGCTATCAGAAAGACCAAGATAAAGCCGCAGGTAGCCACCAGCCAGCGGGCAAAGAATTTCTCGAACATGGTGGCAGGTGTCATGAGCACAACGGTACGACTCGTCTTGCTTTTCATCCTTTCCATGGCAAACGAGGCGCTAATGCATCCCCAAATGACAAGTCCCCAAAGAAAGAATCTGGACTCAAACTCCCAGATAGGGTCCATGCCCACAGCTCCCGCTTCCAGATTGTGATACTGATAGTATCCATTCCAGACAAAGACTATGGCCAACATTCCGTAGACCATCACCGAGCGGAGTATATAGGTCTTCCAATTCTCCACCATCTCTTTGCGGCATACGTTCACAAAGCGATGCAAACTAAAAAAGGTATCGCGTATCATTATTCATTTGTTTTAGTGTGAAACATTTCCGCTATCTTCCCAGGCTCTGCAAGTACGGCGCCAAACAGCAGTTCAAGATTAATCTCCGATTCCTCACCTTCCGTATTGGGCAGCATCAAGAAATTGCCTTGTACGGAGGGAAGCGTGTACAAGGCAGTCGCAGCCAACTCCCGGTCGTCACTCTCCAAGAAGAACAGCTTACTGCAAACGCTGGCAGTGGATTCGTCCAGCAATACGCGGCTGTTGTCCATAATCAGAACATGGTCCAGCACTTTGTCAATGTCACGCACCTGATGGGTGGAAATGACAATCGTCTTGTCGTCCGACATACCCGAAGCCAGGAATTTACGGAACTGGCTCTTCCCCGGAATATCCAGTCCATTGGTAGGCTCATCCATCAGCAGCAGGGAAGTATTGGTGGCCAGCGCAAAGCTCATGAAGATTTTCTTTTTCTGCCCCATGGACAAGGCTCCCAAATCAGCATCCATATCCATCTCGAAGAAATGCAGGTACTTCACCATGTCTTCCTTACTGAAACGGGGATAGAACTTACTGTTCAGTTCAATATAGCTGACCAGGGAAATAGGAGGCAGCTCGAACTCCTCGGGTACCAGAAACATGTCCTGCAACGTGACGGGCAACCGGCGGCGCATGTCGGTATCATGATACATCACTCTCCCACGTTTGGGAGCCAACAAACCGCTCATCAGATAGAGCAACGTAGACTTGCCGGCTCCGTTCTTACCCAACAGACCGTAAACCCGGCCGGCTTCCAGCGAAAGTGAAAAATCGCTCAGGACTTCTTTCCGCCCCTTGCGATAACTAAATGAAATGTTTTCTACTTGTAACATACGCTTGAATGAATTAAATATCTTATTGTTTATGTGTATTAGTATAATAGTACACCGCAAAAGTAGACATTCTTTTCAATACGACAAGCGTTTCAAGAAAAAAAATGCTCAGAAAAAGGAACAATTCTATTCTTTGGTTCGAAATTAGCCTCACACGCAAGAAGATTAGGACACTTCTGTATCCATTTAGGACTCTATATTTCCTGCCACTTGCTTTACATTTGCAAAGGAGCTAAAGACATGAATATGAAAAACGAAGAAAAGATTTACCAACTTAACACATACAATATAGCAGAATATACAAGTACGGACTATACCGACAACGATATTGCTATACTTGGAGATTTCAAGAACTTGCTTTTCAACAAGTATTTCAAGTTGAATGCAAACATCTATGTGGTCTGTGTAAAAGGAAGACTGCAGATAAACATCAATACCCAAAAATATGCTATCTACCCCGGTGAGATGCTGATTTGTATGCCCAATATGATTCTGAGCAATTGCACAACCAGTTCCGACTTCAAGGGCGCCATGTTCTGTCTGTCGACCCAGATTACACAGAAGTACCTTCATAAAAGTAGTGACATATGGAACAAGGCTTTCTATATCAGCCAGAATCCGGTAGTACGCATTGACAAGGACAGAGTGCAACTGTTCGATTTATACTATAAGGTGATACGTGCCCGAATGAAACAAGCGGAGCAGCCCTACTACAAAGAAGTCATCAGGTCGCTGATACGCACCATGCTGTATGAGCTGCTGGCAGATTTAAACCAGTTGAGCACCCCTCCCGAAAGCCAAATGGTGAAGCGGAGCAACATTCTATTCAAGAGATTCCTCGACCTGCTGGCCTGCACCGAGGTGAAAAAACGTTCTATTTCCTATTATGCGGGTAAGCTGTGTGTTACTCCCAAATATCTTTCCACCGTCTGCAAAAAGGTCAGCGGAAAGACAGCCTTCGAGTGGATAAACGATTATGTGGTCGAAGACATCAAATATTTTCTGAAGTATTCCAATAAGTCTATCAAGGAGATTTCCGAGCATCAGGATTTCCCCAACATCTCCTTTTTCGGGAAGTATGTGAAGACACACTTAGGCACTTCACCCACGGACTACCGCAAGCAATCACTGCCTCCAAGGGGGACCCTGCAACAAAAAAGGAGGAGCTAAGAATCACTCTCCACTCCTCCCGACACGACAAACAACTAAAATTATTGCTATTTGATGCCGTCCAATGCCTTGTTTGCTGTGGCATTGGTGGGGTCGATAGCCAGAATTTTATTCCAGTACTCTTTCGAAGTAGCATAGTCACTCTTCAACAGATAGTAGTAGCCCAGATAACTGTAACACTCTATCAATGCAGAGTTGTACCTCGGTTCGTTTTTGGCAAGCAGTACGTCCACCACCTTCTCGTAATAAGGTTTCGCCAATCCCTCTGTAGTTTCGGGGTCCATGGCAGAGTGTGTGCGGGCGCGCCACATATCTCCCAAATAACTGTCGGGAGCTTGTTCGGCAACAAGTGCGAACACAGAGTCGGCAGCCTGCAATGCCGCCATGCGGTCGGCAGACTGAACGGAGAGAGTGTCCGAGGACGTACCCTCTCCGTAGTACAGACGCCCTAACTGGAATAAGTTTTCGGACGTCTTTTTATCTTGTGCCAGCGAGTCATAGTACTTTTTATAAGCAGCAATGGCTTGGGTATAGTCGTTTTTCAATTCATAAGCATCGGCAATCTCACGCCACAAATCCACCTGACTCTCATCCTTCTCCAATGCCTTACCATATTCCTCAATGGCCTGGTCATATTTCTTCAGAGCACTCAACAGAGCACCGTGATAGCGGTAATCCAAGCATGAATAATCGGCATTATCCGAAGCATTGAAGAAAGCATCGGCAGCCTTCTCTGCCTCGTCATAACGCTTGAGGTCGACATTGTTGTACATCACAAGCCGGTTGAATGCGGCATGGCGGGCATTCTTCTGCAAACCTTTCTGCGCCACCGCCAAGGATTTCTCGAAGTCGTGGTTCAGGAATAGTGCAAAAGCATATTTAAGGATGTCATCTTCCGTAGCCACGGGAGTATCGATGAACTTGGCATAGGTGTCGGCAGCCTTGCCAAAACGGTTGGTGGCGTAATACACTTCCGCCAGCTCCTTGTCTGCTTCCAGGCAATCCGGAGCTATGGCCTTCAGCTGGTTCAGCTTCTCTATGGCC
>SKEJ01000981.1_pt1 | contig 16476 bp, 15 predicted proteins | sample 4826721 | NCBI WGS metagenome assembly SKEJ01 (sample SAMN11008812, study PRJNA524170) | human gut metagenome | biome: Human fecal sample; material: Feces; isolation source: fecal sample from pouch patient p31 | host: Homo sapiens | place: Israel: Tel-Aviv | collected 2015-06-02 | reverse complement strand
GAGATGGCCTTCTTCGCGGTTCTGGAAAGTATCCACTCCGAGCTTTACGGGGTGGCTGACCAGGCGTTGCACAGAAATGGCGGCCTGCCAACATCGGAGCGCGCGGCAGAGGCGGTTCTGGCCGTCTGCCGGCGGCTGTCCGATACCGGCGACATGATTTTCATTGAACATGACGCCAAGTTGCTTTTACAGAGATTGCCGGAGGGCGTCAAAAAGGAACATTACCACGATGACGAGACGCACATTCGTCTGCTTCTGGAAAAATATGGCCTTGTTCCTAAACGGGGGATTTCACTTGCCGCCGCGACAGTACGCGGACTGATTCTGACCGTCTCACACAAGGAGCAAATAGGAGGACTGTACCCGCAGGTGCTGGAAACGCTAGTGTACGGCGCTTGCAGGGAGTTATTTAAATAAGCGGAAGGCCGCAGAGATGCGGCTTTTCCAAGGCACAACGGTTAGCACCATCTAACCTCCTGGGTGCACGCGCCGGTTAGGTTAATCTAACATTGAAAGGAATGATAGCGATGCAGGGACACGAGAATTTCTGGGACAAAAATGCCGGACGTTACGACCGCTTTATGCGAAAGGATCGGGCGGCGTATGACGAGATGTATGAGCTGATTCGGCCGGTTGTAAAAGCCAAGACGGTGTTGGAGCTGGCGACCGGCACGGGATTGATCGCAAAACACATCGTAAACGCGGCGGCGCACATCGAGGCGACGGACGCCTCTGCGGAGATGATCGCCGAGGCAAAGCGAGATACCCGCTCTGCCAAGCTACACTTCTCCGTGCAGGATATGTTCCGCCTGCCCTATGCGAACCAGTCCTTTAATGTGGTGATCGTGTCCAACGCACTGCATATCGTGCCGCAGCCGGAGAAGGCCCTTGCTGAGATCCGCCGGGTGCTGAAGGACGACGGTGTGCTCATCGCACCCACCTTTACCCATGCGGGAAACTCTTTTTCCGGCAAGGTCAGGGCATTTTTCATGAAGCTGGCAGGCTTCCCTCTCCGCAGCAAGTGGACGAGCGAGGAATACCTGCGCTTCCTACGGCAAAACGGCTGGGCGGTGCGGAAAAGCGTTGTGCTGAAAGCATCCTTCCCGCTGACCTATGCGGAATGTGTGAAATTGGAGGTGTGATAAGATGTCATTTTTTGAGAACACCAGAAAGCCTGTGGGGCTTGGCGGGAAAATCATGGTCGCCATGATGAACCTGGGGCACAGTCCTGTGGCACGGTGGGGACTTTGCTTTTTGGAGCTTACTCTGGACGCCAAGGTGCTGGACTGCGGCTGCGGCGGAGGGGCGAACATCAAGAGACTTCTGAAAAAATGCCCGGAGGGTATTGTCAAGGGCATTGACTATTCCCCCGTCAGTGTGGAGAAATCCAAAAAGGTCAACGAGGCCGCCATAGCGGAGGGCCGCTGCACCGTTCTGCAAGGCAGCGTGGCGGATATGATCTTTGCAGGCGACTGGTTCGATGCGGTAACGGCCTTTGAAACCGTCTATTTCTGGCCCGATCTGCCGCAGTGCTTCCGGGAGGTTTACCGGGTGCTGAAGCCCGGCGGGACATTACTCATCTGCAACGAAAGCAACGGCGATACGGACAAGGACAAGAAGTGGACGGAGATCATCGGCGGCATGACCATCTACAAGGACGCCGAGCTGAAGACGTATCTGGAGCAGGCGGGCTTTCACAATGTGCAGATACACAAAAAGAAAAGCTGGCTCTGCATTACGGCGTGGAAATGAGGGGGCTAAATCATGAGTATCTTTGCATCTATCTTACGCAGCGTATACAAGCTCTCCGGCGCGAAAAAGGCGTTCGCCTTGCCGGAGGATGCACTGCGAAAGGAAATTGAAAAGCAGAACCGGCATCGTGGCGTTTTTACGCCCACCGAGCGCGCGATTCTCTATTTCTTTGGCGGCGGCATGGTGATCGGCCCCGATAAGGGTGACCTGCCTGTGATGCGCAAGCTCTGCCGCGAGACCGGCTGTGATGTGTGGTTTCCGTTTTACCCGCTCTGCATGGAACACTGCATTACTGAAACATACGCGATGGTGTACGAATGTTATCGAAAAATGATTACACTGTACGGCTGGCGATGGTGGTCGCTTCTTCCATCGGTGCAGACCTTGCCATGGCGTTTCTGACGCAGACGAAGCTGCCCGTGGAGCACGCTTTCTTTGACGGCGGGCAGTTCGCCCAAATCGGAAAGGGCACGCGCCGTATCATGACGCTGTTTCTGTATTTTGCCATCAAGAGCCTATATTGGTCGAAGGGCGGTACGCTGAAAAAGATACTGTGGTGTGACGACGATTCCATAAAGTCGTATTTTATAGACGCAGGGAAAAATCTGACCTATACAAATTTGCGGCGGCAGATTTCGGACAGTCTGGAGGATAAACCCTTTCCGCCGCTTTCAAAAGAATTGCAAAAACATACCTATTTCGAGTTTGGCAGTATAGAAGATCATTTCAAATACCGTCAAGCAGTGATGGAAGCCTACCCCTGCGGCCATTATCCCGTGTTTGAAGGATACGATCACATGCAATATCAGATTCGCGATCCAAAGGGGTTCGCCGAAATGCTGGCACAGATCGCCGAGCGTGACTGTATGCCGGAACTGCCATTTATCATCAGCAGGTCAAGGCGCTGGTACAGCAAATGGCAGACGCTTTTCCGGGCAGTGTGCTGGTGTTTGACGCTGCAAATCGTACGGCGGTGAAGATGATTGCAAAAACATGGCTCAAAAGTGCGAAAATAAAAGATGTCGGCGCATATTTTGCGGTTTCGGACGCTCCCCAAGAGATCAGTGCGTGGGATAGCCGCTTGCAGGTCACCAGCCGAGGCTATATGCTGGGCTACACCGATTTGAAAGACCCATCCGTCAGCGGATTTTTCCGGCTTCTTGCAAAAGTCGGTGACGGAATGATGAAGATGCAGATTGTAAAGATTAACTTTTGAAAGAGGCGTTTTGAATGAAACACATCCACTTTGATGTTGAAAGCGATGGCTTTTATGGCGCGTATTGGGCGTGCAAGGACGGATCGGACTGCACGGTCATCGCCATGCTCGGCGACGATCCCGAGGATTATATGGCGCACTCGGCGGTGAAGTGGCTGATTCGCCTCGGTGTGAACGTATTGACTATGTCGCCAGAACTCAGACACCCTGTATAACGCAGCTCTTCCCTTTTCCTTTGCTTCTTCGACTATGCCCTTAGCAGTAGATTTGACCTGTGCTTTCACTTCTAATACCTGTGACTTTATCTGCTCACATCTGGCATTAAGTCGCTCCTGTGCTTCTGACAATGCCTTTTTAGCATTATTGACAAGAGTATCTTCCTGCATTTCTTTGATCTGGTTCTGCATATTGGTGAGTTCTTCCGTCATGGAATCAATCTTTTTCTCCAGTCCGTCCACATAGCTGCATATCTCAAATACATCGTTTGCCTGCTCTTTCATGGCATTTTTCTTTAATAATTCGAGAAGTTCCCTTATGACCTCCTCATTGGTAAGTGTTTTTCCTGCTTCCATATCCATTCTGTTTCCTCCATTCTGTAAATGGGGCAGCCTTGGCCGCCCCTGTACTCTGATTACTAATTATCGAAAGGGTGTTGCCTCTTTGTCCTTCTCTTTATCGGGATTGCCATGATGTTTCTCTGCACTCTCCCTTGCTTTTTCGTTGCTCTTATCCTTTGCTTTCTCATATTCCGAGATAATCTCATTATAGAGTTTTTCCCTGAAATCCTTTGTGACCGGATAGCAGACATCCTGATAGATTGGCTTGCCCTGCTCGTCCACCTGCTTTGTCTTATAAGAAGGCATTGATACAAAGATTTTCTCTTTGCCCTGCACGATATTGATGTTATTTACAATGAAACTGTTTTCAAAGTAAATACGGGCAAGTCCCTTGATGTTACTGCCTTCCCTCTCATAAGGTGTCACAGTTACGGAAAACTCAGGCATTTCCTGTGTTCTGTCCTGCTTCTGTGTCTCCTCTTTCTCCGGTTCCTTGATTCTTGCATAGGCATCAAGGATATTGGTATAGAGTTCCTCACGAAACTCTGCTGTGATAGGATTGCACACATCCTTATAGATCACACCATTGCTTTCATCACGCTCATTGGAGCGGTATCTAGGCATTGATACGAAAAGCTCTCCCTTGTCCTTATTCTCAAGGATTGCAATATTGGTAATCTTAAATGAATCACCAAATACTACTGTTGCAAATCCCTTGATATTGCTGCCCTCTTTTGCCCTTACTTCGTTTACTTTAATTGAATACTTCATATGCTATTCCTCGCTCTCTTTTTGTTCTTTGTTTTGCTCTGGTATGATAAGCTCACACCAAAGCTGTTCTATCTGTTCACAAGACAATCTGCCATTTAACCAGTTGCCAAGTGTAACGACCATTCCGTCCTGCTCATAGTATAATGAGTCAGCAGGAAAGGATGCTTGCATACTTTCACCTGACTCATTAACGACAGAAGCATCGCTTCTGGAGTAGCCCGTTTCAATGTTCCCCTCATACACGATAGTCACATCAAAATCAGGCATAAATAATCCTTCCTCTGCATCCCATACACAGGCTATTCCCTGTCTGAGTGTCAGATTCAGGCTTTCGACATACACAGACCAGCCGCTTACGACTATCTGAAAGTCATCATCAATCTCTGCAATATCATCCTCGATGTCGATTAGCTCTTCCATTTCTGATACTGCCTCTTCTATATCACCAAGTCGGTATCTCTTATTCATCCATCACCGCCTCCTTATAAATGCACCTGACCACAAAACGCATGGTCCCTTTCTGGGAACAGGTAAAAAGAGTTAATTCTTTTTCTGTACCCTGTGTCTTGATGCTGTTATCATACGGATTTACTACCTCTGTCTCTGTTACCTCATAGATGTGCCTCAGTCCATTTTTGTCGGTTATCATCACTTCATCGCCTATGGATATCTGACTTAGTGGTGTAAAAAATGTGCCATATCTGCTGCCATTGTGACCGCATAACACACAGTTGCCACTTTCTCCGATTCCTGCAGTCTCTTCTATATGACCAATCCCGGCATTAAGCACTTTACTTGTGGTTCCTTCCATTACCGGATACCTGATATCTAAGCCCGGTATCTCAATGATGCCGATAACACCGCCTTCTTTAAGAATGGCTTCATCCTCTTTACTAATGGAGGTTTGCTCTTCCTCCACATCTGTTTCTTCATCGTAATCATCCTCCAATGTCTGCTCAAATTCACTTATGAGCTGTTCTGTCTGTTTTTCTCCGGTTGCCCGCCAGAAAAAAGGGACTGCCATAATGGCAATCCCTGCTGTAATCAGTAGTCCTGCGACCACTTTTCTTATGCTCATATTACTCACTCTCCTATCGTGTTCTGCCCTCTCTGTCGGATGGATAAGCACCTTTATCCTCTGCTACAATTGCTGCAGATTCCATCCTTTCATCTGCTTCTCTTTCTTCCTCCGGTCCGCTCAGGTCTGCATCCACAGCCTTTGCATTTTCAAGGTCAAGCTGGGCATTCAGTTCACACTGCCTTGCCAGTTTTTCATTCAGTTCCTCACTGTACGCAAATGGCTTATCATACTCTGCCTTTGATGCTTCAAGGTCATTCTGATACTGCTCAATCTTCTTTTCTAAGAAATCAATGTTCTCATGGAGTCCATTGAACAGATTTTCCAGCTTCACCATACTGCCGACCGGACTGGTGGAAAGCTCTGCTTTATACTCTGTCTTTCCACGAAGCACCATATAATTGATGCCAAGGAAGTTCTTTTCCACAAGCAGCTCAAATCCGTGGAATTTGCCGATTGCAGTTGTCTCTCCGGTCTTACATTTACTGATTGCTTCAAGCATCATGGTTCCACCATCCACACGCTCTGTGTAGGTTGCTTTGCCTATGGTAATGGCAAATTCCGGATTATCAATCAGCTCTTTATCCCTTGCCTTTACATCCTCTCTTACATTGGCAAGCTTTTCGGTTGCTGTCTTAATGAGCTTCGGGTACTTAATCATAAAGTTGTCCTGAAGTCCATATCTCTGATTGTCATAGGATGCCTTTAAGAGCTTTAATCTCTGGACATCATTGTCAATCTCCATCTTTTCCTTGATCAACGGATTACCGGTAGCAACCGCCTTAATCTCTGCATAGGAAAGTGTAGCCTCGTCGATATCCTCACAGCTTCGGCTTACAGCCTTGCTTGTCATGACCTGACTGATGAAACGCTGCTTATTTTCAACGAGCGACCAGTTGTATGCATCAAAGGTTCCTTTGGTGACATATCTGTAGATTGCCACCTCTTCATTTTCGTTGCCCTGCCTGATGCCTCGTCCTTCCCTCTGTTCAATAGAAGAAGGCTTCCAAGGACAGTCCACATGATGCATTGCAACAAGGTGTGTCTGCACATTGACACCTGTTCCACACTTGTCCGTTGAACCGATAAGAACTTTCTTTTTACCTGTCCTCATCTCCTTAAAAAGTGCGTCCCTCTGTGCATCTGTCTTGGCATCATGGATAAATGCTATCTCCTCTGCCGGAATACCATACTGTATCAGTGTTTCCTTCAGATAATCGTAGATGGTAAAATCCTTATCCGGTCCCGGTGTGCCGATATCCGAAAAAATAAGCTGGCAGCCTATATGACCGTTGGCATTTCCTTTCTCATATTCTTTCCAGACATTCTCCGCTACCTTATTGAGCTTTCCATCTGGATTATTTGGTGCGTCCTTATCAATCAGCCTTGCATCTGTTCCGAGTAATCTTGCCTCATGAGTAATCTTTAGGAAGTTGTCCACACTTGGATCAACTCCACCACCTCTGATACGCTCTGCCCTCACAACAAAGTCTTCCATAACCTGCTTTACATACCAGTCAGGCTCTGACTCCACTATGATAGGCTTGCCGCCACGAAGAGCCGGCACATCAAGGTCAAGCATGTCTGCGGTCTGCACATCTGCTACTTCACGAAAGATATTCATAAGCTCCGGCAGATTCGTAAACTTATTGAATCTGCTTTTAAAACGGAAACCGCTTCCCTCTACAGTAAGCTCCAGTGCTGTTGTCACTTCACCAAAGTTCGCTGCCCAGGAATCAAAGTGATAAATCCCCATCTCTTCAAGTGCCGCCTTCTGTAAGTAAAGCTGCATGACATACATCTCACACATGGTATTGGATATCGGTGTACCTGTAGCAAACACAATGCCCCTGCCATCATTTATCTCTGATAGATACTGACATTTAAGCTGCATATCCGTTGACTTCTTTGCTCCGCTGCTGCTGATACCTGACACATTATTCATCTTGGAAAAAATCGCAAGGTTCTTAAAATTGTGCGCTTCGTCAACCATGATAGAGTCCACACCAAGTTCCTCAAAGGTTATAAGGTCATCCTTCCTGCTCTCATCTGATAAGGATTTCAGCTGCTCCTCCAGCTTTTTCTTCTGGCTTTCCATCTGTTTTACAGTCCAACGCTCCCCGTTACGCTCCTTCATCTCATCAATCGCATAGCTGATTTCATCAATCTGCTCATTGAGCATTCTTTCCTTTCTCTCTGCTGAGATCGGGATTTTTTCAAACTGCGAGTGCGACATGATGATACAGTCATAGTCACCTGTTGCAATCCTTGATACGAACTGCTTCCTGCGGCTCTTTTCAAAATCACGCTCTGTGGCAACCAGGATATTTGCTGACGGATAAAGCCTTAAAAACTCTGATGCCGTCTGACCGATAAGTGGCTTTGGAACAACCATGATCGTCTTATTGGCAAGTCCGAGTCTCTTCTGCTCCATACAGGCAGCCATCATCTCAAAGGACTTTCCGGCACCAACGCAGTGTGCCAGCAGGGTGTTTCCTCCAAGAAGGATTCTTGCCACTGCATTTTTCTGGTGTGGCTTTAGCTCAATCGCCGGATTCATTCCCGGAAACTGTAAGTGACTTCCATCATACTCACGCAGGCGGATGTTATTGAATGTCTCGTTGTAATACTCCACATACTTCTGTCTTCGCTCCGGCTCTGCAAACAGCCACTCCTTGAACTTCTCCTTGATCATGTTCTGCTTTTCCCTTGCAAGCATTGTCTCATTCTTATTGACTTCGTAATGATATTTGCCATCACCGTCATCAATCCTGTCCCTGACTGTTACAGTTTTAAGATTCAGCGTATCCTCAAAAATAGAATAAGCATCCATGCGGCTTGTACCATAGGTCTTAGTAGCTGCCACTGAATGCTTATCCATGCTTTTATTCTCAATGAACCATTCCATGCTCATCTTATTTAAGTGTACCTGAATGCCGGTATTGTAAAACTGGCTTCTGACCGCCCTTGCCCGTCTTGGTGTATTGAGAAGCTCATAGATAAACTGCTCATAATCAAGCGGTTCAATCCATGTCGTGCCGATCTTTACATCAATATCCGAGGCTTCAATCCATTCCGGCTGCACCTTTTCAAGTGCTGCCACATTGCCTGCAAATCTTTCTGCCTGTGGATTGTCTGTATCAGCAGCCATAGCCTTTGCCACACGAAGCTTGTCTCTCACATTTCCGGAAAGATACTCGTCTGCCGTCTCCCAGCCGATATCAGGATTATTCTCGTTGTAGCGGTCGGGATTTAGGAAAATCAATCCATCCAGTTCTTCCACAAGGACTGCCCTTCTAAGCTCTGCCAAAGCATCATCACTAAATGTTACCTCATCAGATGTCTGCCCGGACTTTTCTGCAAGCTCTTCCTTTGCATTAGTAATATCCGGCTCATAGATAGAAAGCATATAGGCAGGGTTTACATATCCAAATTCATTGACGGATACATTTAATGCTTCCACAGCAGTCTCAACCCTGTCTATGACAGTCTTTGCCTTAATCGTCTGCTTATAAAACATATCCGCTTTTTTCACCTCCCCGTCTTCATTTACTTCCTCAAGACTGCAAAGAAGCGGGTAATCGCTGTCATCCCTGAAAGCTGTTCTGTTTGCTTTTGAAGTAATGGCTCCATACTGCTTTACAAAAGCATCATATTTTACATTAAGAAGTCTCTGTTTATCAGAAAGCTCCTCCTCGCTGCAGCCATCCATCTGGATATCAATCAGCTCTCTTGTTATCTGTCTGATTTCATCAAGGCTTCGGATTCGCTCCTCGGCAGTCTGTGATACTTCTTTTCTTACCATCTCGGAATTTTCCCTGTAATAGAGCTTTCCTTCAAAAAATGTGTAAGTGTAGTTTCTCACATCCGGATCAGCCGGGATAACTTCCTTAGTCTGCTCCGCCTCATCTGCCACTCTCTCAAAATCTGTCATCTGTGCTTTGATATTACCGATAGCTTTGTTTAATGCTTCATACATATTGAAGTTCTCATCATCATTCACACAGACTGTATATCTGCTGTCCTGTCCGTAAATCCTTGTGTCATACTCCATAGCCCCAAGCATCATCTCCGGATGCTCTGCAAAGTAAGAGTTGACTGCTATGCCATTCCCAGTTACACCAAGGTGCACCCAGTCCGGCTCAATGTCAATCTTTCTCTCCCTCTTCTGCAAAAACAGGATATCTGCCGTCACTTCGGTTCCTGCATTGTCTTTAAATGCAGTATTCGGAAGTCTTACTGCTCCCACAAGCTCTGCCCTTTCAGCCAGATACTTTCGGATAGTAGGATTTGCCTTATCAAGTGTTCCCTTTGTGGTGATCACTGCAACCATGCCTCCCGGTCTTACCTGGTCAAGTGCTTTTGCAAGGAAATAATCGTGGATACGGAAGTTATACTTGTTGTACTTCGGATCAAATACCTTATAATCTCCAAATGGCACATTTCCGACAACCACATCAAAGAAGTTATCGGGATATGTGGTATTCTCAAATCCTGTGATACTGATATTGGCATTCTGATAAAGCTGCTTTGCGATTCTTCCCGAAATGCTGTCAAGCTCCACTCCATACAGCTTTGCTTCATGCACTGTTTCCGGCATACTTCCAAAAAAGTTACCGATACCCATGGATGGCTCTAATACATTGCCGCCTCTGAAACCAAACTGGACAAGTGCCGAATTTATGCACATGGCAATCTCCGGTGAAGTGTAAAAGGCGTTATTTACTGTTGCCCTGGCAGCACTGTATTCCTCATCAGATAAAAGTTCTTTCAGCTCTGCATACTCTTTGCTCCAGCCTGCGTTTTCCTCGTCAAATGCCTGTGACAGTCCGCCCCATCCGACAAACTTCGACAGAACTTTCTGCTCCTCCGGTGTGGCAAGCCTGTTTCCTGATTCAATCTGCTTTAGAGTGCGGATTGCATCCATATTCCACTGGTATCTGGTCTTGGCTCCGCCTTTTTCCATTTCCCAGAGGTTATAGTGGAAGTTGTGCTTTTTCTGCGCCGCATCATCTGAAACTACATGTCCATTCTCATCAATCTTTGTATCCCAGCCATTCGCTATTGCTCTTTTCCTGGTTTCAAGACGATTGGCTTTTACACTATCCTCGATATCAAAGAATCTCTTATAGACCGGATTCATCTTATCCCTGTCAGCCTTCTGCTTTGTCTCCTGATAATACTTCTTCTGGTCTTCTCCACAGTAAAATGGCTGTTTTACCATATAGGATAAAATCTCGTATAACTCACGCCAGTCGAGTGCACCTTCCTTACGCACACCATTCCTGTTCTTATAGCTGATCTTCACATACCCGCTTCTGATTGAGTACTCCACAAGACCATACTTATTGTTGGAATATGCTTTTCTTTCTGCATTATCTGTCCCTAATGCAATATCCCTGATAAGGTCAAGTTTATTGGGCATAAATGCAAAATCAGACTGCACCACATCCATAAGGAATGCCCTAAACGGAGTGTAGCAGCTGCAATCTGTTACAAGAATCTCCGCCGCATCACGCAGGTCTTCATCAAGCTCTGCAATACGCTTGGCATAATCAATCGGTGTAATATACTGAAGCTCTGATGGATCTTTTTCAGTTCTTTCAGCTTCTATCTCTGCACCATATTCTGCCTGTGTTACCATGCGATCTTCATCGGCAGTTTCCTGTGGTGTCATGCCTTTTGCACTTACATAATCTCTGTTAGAAGCATAGCTCTCCGGCTCATCCGGTATTGCATAATCATCAATCTCTGATTCTGCCTCTTCCGGTTCCACTTCCCGGTATTCGGCATCAATGACCTCATCATCCTCACGGAGTCCGTCCATCGCAAGCTCATCAATACGAGGTGTCTCAGGCTGGTATTCCCCTGTAAGAATAAGGACACCAAGCTCTTTTTCGATATCTTTCCACGAAACATATCCTTCAACCTCTCCATCCTCATCTCGCCACTGAAAACGCAGTCCATTCCCATGAAATGTGTCATATCCGTGCAGCCCTAGTCCGTCAACCGGCCAGCCTGCACCTCCCTGACCATATTCTGCTTTGATACGCTTTGCTCTGGTTCCTGCATCAATCTCTGTTTCAAAAATCTTGCATACCCTGCCCTTACCACCGATAAAACCTGTACCTCCCATAAGCACCTGTTTGATATACTCACTTGGTACTGTTGCAGACTTTTTGGGATTCAGGTAATTGTATTTACCTGCTAATGCAGCTTTTCTGTCCTGCTCGAACTGACGCATAAACTGATTATTGTTTTCGTCCTCAGTATGAATGGTGCCAATGCTTGCCTGCCCGTTCTGGTCGAAAAAAAAGGAAGCCTGTGTATATTCGGCTTCCTTACTGACGCCCAATGAATTGATTTCATCAAGTTCCCTATTCAGTTCTGTATCATCTGATTCTAGTGGAATCGCATCACTATCTGATTCAGTACCACTTCCTCTGCCTGCATCTTCGCCTGCTCTCTTATCTTCCACATCTCCATTGTCGATGACGGATTCTGTGGCTTGTGCTTCGCCAGATACTGCATCTCCAGCTGGTCGTACAGCTGATTCGCTTCCTCCTCTACCGCTGACATCTTCTCGTACATCTTCCCGAATCTCATCAGCGTCTTGTATCTTGCCGGCTCGTTCTCCTTGAGATAGTTCATCGCCATCCTTCCGTATTTGCCCAGCTTCGTGAGATCCTCCGTCTCGTCCGGCATCTCTATCTGCGGATAAAGCAGTCCGTCCACTTCCTTGTAAGTCATTTCTTCTAACATATCCAATTCTCCTTTCGCTCTCGATTGCCTTTAAGTTACGACTAAATTCTCTAAGAACACTACAGGAGACATCGCATACAATGGAACCAAGACGGTAAATGATCTCTTCGTCTTTGATATTTACGATCTGACTGAAATCCTGTTCTTGCACAGATAAGTCAAATCCGCATCTCGTCCCTACAGCATACATGACACTTGCATATACAAGCTGCTCCATGTCCATTTCCTGCTGTAAGCCATTGCGTTTCTTCCTTTATCACACTACCTGATAGCTGCATGAGCTCGGTCATTCGGTCTCCGAACTCTTCTTTTATTATAAGCCAAACATCTGTTCTTGTAAACTGTTTTAATATATTTTTTAGAGACTCCCTGTCGCTGTTATCGTACTGCTCAATCTGACCTTCTGATACAAGAAAATCCACATAATCCTTAAGATTTTCTCCCTCAAGGTCCCATGTCAGCTTAACATTCTTCCCTCCGGTGTCACTGATATCAAAGATATACCTCATGCGTGGATTCAGTGCCCTTGACGGGAAGATGGCGCAGCCTTTCGCACCACGCTTTACATATCTTCCCACCTTTTTCCAGGTATCATAATCTGCCATGAGTGTGCTTTTTTCCGGAGGTCTCTGAGCTGTTACCATAACGATATTGTCAAATTCATAGCGGTATAACTGACCTGCGACCTTTAACACATCCTTCCAGTTCTTTTCTGATCTGGTGATGTTACCAATCTCAGAATCGTATATCGCTTTGACCTTCATATCAACGCCCATACCTTTGTCCTCCTCTACTTAAACATCTCTGCAAACAATCCCTTAAAGAGCTTTAACTCATCCTTATCCAGCTCGATTGCAAATTCATTGTCGATTGCCTGTTTTTCGCATTTATCCTTTTTCTTTGCAATCTTACGCACCACACGAAGAAGCACATAGCACTCCTTGGACTTTGCAATGCTCTGTTTAAAGGTCAGCTCATCCTCATCGACTGACTTCTGTGTCTGATAGATAATCTCTTTTAACTTATCATTGATACCATCTACTTCCTCAAGGGAAATAATAACGGATGCCTTAGAAGTACCCGATCTGTCCCACTCCTTATGAAGTTCCTTTACTAAAAACTCCATGTTCTTAATTACTGTTGTTGAATCACTTTTCATCTTGCTTTTCCTCCGTTTTCTTTTAATGAAGAAGGGAGCTGACCTTCGCCTATAGGCGCAAAATCAACTCCCTTCATGTCCTCTGCTCCAAGGACTATCTGCTCTGCATAATACATATCCATTGCCTTATTGATGGCATCGTCAAGCGACTCTGCCTTTACTTTCTGTACTCGTGAAAGCACTTCTTTTATCTCAACATCAAATTCCTGTTCCATATGATATCGCCTCCTGTAAAAATCTCATCACCGGCTCTTTTCTTCCTTTACCTGTTTTTCCTTAAAGCCCTCATCGTACTTTCCATCTTCCAGCCTGTCGTAAAAACAGTCCTCTTCAATCGTTCCGAAATCCTCATACATCTGGTGAAGGAAGTCATTCTGCAGCTTCTTTGGCACATCATCATCCTTTGACATATCCTGATAAAAATAGAACTTCTGCTTTAGCTTTGCCCTGTAATCATAGATATCCTCTATCTTTTCCGGTGTGCCATACTCCCTCTTGTATGCCTTGAAATTCGTGGTTGAGAGTGTGGAACCGAGATAAATGCCATGCTCCCACGATACCCCGATTGTGGTATTGTCCTTTGTAGGCTTCTCATCCTTCGGATAACGCTTATACTCTGTCGCACCAAGGGCGATTGTAAGAGAACCTGACTTCATATCCATCACCACAAGATTCCTTGGTGATAATGCTTCAAGCACCATGTAATCATGGTCATTGAAGTTATGAAATGTCTGTCCCCTTTCAAATAATCTGTCCACACTTTCATAATGCAGGTTAAAATCATCCACCCAGCCCTTATCGGTCATTCCAATCTCCTTAAGCTTTGCAACACATTCAGAAGAACTGGCTTCTTTATCAAACCGAATTTCTTTGGAATCGTTATAAAGTCCCTGAAGAAAGTGTCCCAGCTGAATATCATCCAGACAGAATCTCGCAGATACAGTTACATTTGCTGCCCTGTAATACTCTGTGAAGTTATCTGCTTCACCAAGTGTCCTTCCAAGCTGCAACAGATGGTCTGCAAGCTCTGACATGTCATCAATTGCTATAAAACTCTTATAATCATCCAGAGTCATCAGCATATTTATCTCTGTTCCCCTGTCGTTTTCTGTTACCAGTAGCATATCTTTTAAATCCATTCTTACCTCCAGTCTCAGAGAGGGACTATGCCCTCTCTGTAAATTTCCTGTTATGGTCTTCCTATCACAACAATCTTTCCTGTGCTTGCCACATCCCGGTAAACCACACCAAGATTTTCATTAAGTGCTTCTACCACTTTGCCATTACCGACATATACTGCCACATGGCTGATGTTTTTGTATCTACCGTTACTTGTAAAGCTGTAGAAAATAAGGTCTCCCGGCTGTAACTCATCAAAGGCGACTGTCTTTCCGGCTTCATCCAGTCCCTGTGCCTCCGCTGCCGCTGTGGTTGCACCGCCGTAACTAATATCCACGCCTGCATCTTTCCATGAATAATAGGCTAAGGAACTACAGTCATAATAGTTACCGCTGTCTCTTAAATCCTGACTATAAGGGAAGCCAACTCTGTGAAGTGCATAGGAGCAGACTGTTTTCTGCCTGCTGTCTGTAATTTCGTTTAGGATGGCATTGATTTCATCCTCAGTCATGGAGCTTACTCCCGGACTTCCGCCTCCGCCGCCACTTCCGCTTCCAGCATATCCAAGCTGTCCCATAAACTCCGGACTCATGATCTGCTCAAGCATTTCCACCTGATCAGAATTAAATCCATAGACCGAAATCATATCTCTGTACGATTTCAGTGTGACATTCACATACAGAACAGACTTCGTGACAGTCGTTACATTACCGTCTGCATCTGTTTCTTCCACATCCTTTGTTCCTGTGCTTGTGGTGTATGAACACATATCATTTACAACTGCCTGCAGCCATCCTTTTGAAGTGTCATTCATGACTGTTGCAGTATCTCCGACACCATGCTTGACCATATAGACTGCCATGATGTCATAGTAATTGCTTGGGTTTTCTTCCATACCTTCATAGTCCACATATACAAGCTCTCCAAGATCATATCCGGTATGCTCATTCACTTTCGTGTTCACATCCCGGTTAAACTCCTGCACATAAGCACTCGTTACTGTCTGCACGGTATCTCCTGATTCAAGTGGTGGCAGAAATAAAGCAAATGGTGAATTGTAAAGGATTGCTATCACCGCTATAACCGGAACCGCAATCATGGCAACTACAAGAACAAGTAATAAAAGCACCAATCCGACAATCGGTGCCGCTGCCTTTACCCAGGTAATCGCTTTTCGCACAATCAGATCCTTTACCAGCTTTGCCACGCTGTCCGTCTGATTCTCCTGTGCTTTCATCTTATCCAGAAAGAACTTTATCTTCCTGCTCCGGTTGGTCATCTTTTCATCCTTGACCTCTATGGACACACCTGCCGCATATCCGGCTGCCATGCCGATTGCCGTGCCTACTCCCGGTGCAACCGCTGTTCCTGCCGCTGTAGCAGCTGCCTTTGTAGCAGTTTTCGTTGCAACCTTGGCAGTAGTCTTTGCTGTTTCTTTTGCCGTCTCTTTAGCTACCGTCTTGGCTGTATCTTTGGCAGCTTTCTTTGCTGTCTTTTTTGCCAGCTTCTTTCCTGCCTCTACCTTCTTGATACGCTTCTTTGCCTCGGCTGCCGCCTTTTTCCTGAAAAGTGCTGCGCCCTTAGAAGCAGTTCCGGTAACAGGGCGGCTTGCTTCATATGCAAGATATGCTGCCTGCGATACCTCCTGACCGCCTTCCACCTGATCTGTTACTGCCCCGGCTACAAGTGCTCCAGTTCTTCCTGCAATGTGAAGATTCGTGTTCTTGGTCTTGATGGAAGTGTTTGATTCCTTAAGGTTTTGCTTGAATCTTGATAATCCCTTATTCTTCGGCTCCGACTGATGAATGGTACTCTTGCGATAGGACTTCTTTCTATCCGTATCAGTTACCTTTGCACCAGCTGTCTTAGGACCTCTCTCTACTGTATAGATGTTACTCCCCTTAATCTTGGCTCCCTTCGGTTCGTGGGCATGAATCTTGGCTTTCTCCTTGGTGTGAATGACCATCGGTTTGTCATCAACCTTTCTAATTTTCAATTTTCTCACCTCCTACTTTGAAAAATAAAATAAGCCGCTAGGGAGCAAAAATTACTCCTTAACGGC
>SKEJ01000977.1_pt1 | contig 16538 bp, 16 predicted proteins | sample 4826721 | NCBI WGS metagenome assembly SKEJ01 (sample SAMN11008812, study PRJNA524170) | human gut metagenome | biome: Human fecal sample; material: Feces; isolation source: fecal sample from pouch patient p31 | host: Homo sapiens | place: Israel: Tel-Aviv | collected 2015-06-02 | reverse complement strand
GCTGGTACTGCGTCAGTCCACCATGAACCACTCCGGCGAGATCGGAGTGATCAGCTACGGCGATGACGAAATGACCATCAAACGCATCAACTATGTGGACGGCGAAGACTGGCTCAAGCTTGTGCCGCTCAATCCCGCGTACCCGCCCCGCCGCATTGAAGGCGTAGACCTCGAAAGCTGCCATATCATCGGCATCCCGCAGGTGCTGATACGGGAATATTAAGAAAAGGAGCTATCCCGCATGAATGACCTGAAACCTGCTCTTGCACAGCTTGCGAAGGACTGCGGTGCACGCAAACTCGTCCTGTTCGGCTCCCGCGCACGCGGCGATAACCGTCCGCGCAGTGATATTGACCTTGCGGTGTTCGGTATGCCGGAGGAGCAGCAGACGCGGTTCTGGTGCGGCATGGACGATCTGCCGACCCTGCTGAAATACGACGTTGTGTTTGTCGATGACTACACCTCGCCCGAGCTGCTTGCTGAAATTGACCGAGATGGAGTGATACTGTATGAAAACCAAACGCGATAACTTTGTAAATGCTGCACATCGACTGGCGGAGGCGGTAACGGACTATCAGAACATCCGAAACGACACCGTCCGTGACGGCATGATCCAGCGGTTTGAATTTACCTTTGAGCTGAGCTGGAAGGCACTCAAGGAATATATGCTCGACGCTGGCATGCAGAATACCCTGCAATTCCCCAAGCAAGTGCTGCGTGAGGCGTACGCCGCCGAGCTGATCGACGATGAAGGCGTCTGGCTGGATATGCTGAATGCCCGCAACCAGACTTCGCATATCTACGATGACCATACTGCCGCTGTTATCGCAGCAAAAATCCAGAACGCCTATCTGCCCGAGTTGCAAAAGCTCGCCGCGCGGTGGGAGAAATAAAAAATCCCGCCCCGGTGCTACCAACACCAGAGCGGGACATTCACGGCAAGCCGCTGCGCAAGTCCTTTTACAGCACGGTGAGTCTGTCCGATGCGAAGAAGAAAGCCGAGGAGTACCGCGTAGCCTCCGAGGTGTCGGCTCGTACCGGTGAAGCCTTTGTGCCCTCCACCTACAAGCAGCCGTTCGTTGACGTCAACACCTATGAGCTGACCTATGTCAGTCTGGTCGAGGGTCATCTGATCCCCTATTTCGGGGCGGCGCGGTTGAGCGATATTCGTCCGGCGGACATACAGGCGTACTTCGCCACAAGGACGGAATGTTTGGAGAGCCGGCTGAAGAAATGAACTGCACCCCATTTGTTAGACAGTATGATATACTATCTAACAGATGGGGTGATTTATTATGTTATCTTTAGTAGCTAATGTATAGAATGTAAAATAATAGTTACACCCTAATAAACCTTAGTAAATATAAGGGTTTGTTGAGGTGTGTTACTGTAAAGTAAGTGTACCTTAAAAATTGAATATTAAAATATTATTAAACAGTAGTATAACTATTGAACATATGTTCTTACGGTGGTAAAATGTCTAGTAAATAAAGGATATTTTACATATTAGACATATACGAAGTGTATTGGAGGTATCAGATACATGGAATTACACGTTACAAAACGTAAAGGAAGGGAGATAGTTGTTCTACTGGATAATGACATGAGAATTGTAAAGCCGGTTTATGACTATCTGAAATACCAAGACCAAAGAGATAGAGCAATCAATACTCTCATAGCATACGGAAATGATTTGAAAGCCTTTTGGGAGTTCTTATCAGATTACGGTTATGCTTATGATGAAGTAAGTCCAAAGATGATAGGCGAGTACAAAGAATACCTTATGTCAGAGGATGATAACATCATTGCTATTAACAAAGAAGGTGCAAGAACAGCAAAGACAATCAATCGTATGCTTAGTACCTTACATGGATTCTATCAGTATAAAGCAGATATGCAGGAAATTGACAATCCTTTGTTGATGCATGAGGTAAACAGACCATTCAATGCTTTTAAGGGTATCTTGGAACACGCAAGAAGTGATAACAAAACCAAACAGTCTATTTTCAAGGTCAAGGAAAGTGATTATAAAATCAACCTTGTATCAGATGATGAAATGGAATTGTTTCTGAGCCGTTTAGACAAGCATAGAGACATTCTTTTGTACAAGATGCTTTATCTTACGGGCGCAAGAATACAGGAGGTTTTAGACCTTGAAATAGAGTCTGTACCAGTACCGGATATGTCACAGGCAGTCGGCTGTTTTCAGCAGATTAAGTCAAAAGGTAAAACAAGGGATTTGTATGTGCCTATGTCACTTATACAGGAGCTTGATGATTTCATTTTTGAAGAAAGAAATCTTATTGATACAGACCATAGTTACATCTTTGTATCAGAGCAGGCAAGACAGCTTGGAAAACAGCTTACCTATAGTGCTGCTTATGATAAGTTAAAAAAGGTACAGAAAGAGGTTGGTATTGACTTTAATTTCCATGATTTAAGACATACCTTCTGTTCCAACCTTGTACAGTCTGGAATGGATGTAAGTGTTGTAAGAATGATTATGGGACATGAGCATCTTTCTACTACACAGAAATATACACATCTTTCTGACCCATACATTGAAGACAGCCTTTCAAGGTATTGGAATCAGAGTACACTGATTGGAGGTGACTCTGATGGCAAGTAAAAGACCAGATGGTGATGTATGGAACATTGTTGATAATGATGAAATGTCACAGCACTATGGAAAAAACTTCAAGTTTGATTTTTCGTATATTTCAAGTGACGAGATAAAGGAACTGTTTAAGGACTATGTATGGCAGAATTACAGAGTGGGCAATAAAACATTGAGTAGTCTTTACATAGAGGTAAATTCACAGTTCTACCGATTCATTCAGTTTGCAGAATCAAGGAATATCACATCATTAAAGAGATTAACAAATGTAGATGTTGAGAATTACATCTCCGATCTGCATACAACAATCTCTGAAAAGACTGGAAAGCCTTATGGAATATCAATGCAAAGGCATTCTTTGTTGGCTTTGAAATCCGTTATCCGTTGGTGTCAGTTACATAGACCTGATGATGTGCCTGTAACCGAGATTTTTACAGGAAGCGAGTACACAGGAGTCAATCGTAAGTTAAAGATAGACTTCATTCCAGATGATGTTGTAGCACAGATAAATGAGGCTCTTAAAACAGAAGAAAATCCATATCTAAAGTATGGCATTATTATCTTGCAGTCCGCAGGGATGCGTATTGGAGACCTTTTAAAACTTCGTATTGACTGCATTAAGCCACATCCTATTAGTGGATATACAATCGAGTGGGTGCAGCATAAAGGACGCAAGAATAAGGCTCCTATGCCTGTCAGAAGTGAGTGTGTTGCAGCAATCGAAAAGCTGATAGAGATTACCGAAGATTTGCGTGATGAAGCTGATGAAAAAGACAAAGATGTTTTAATGATACGGAGAGTTCCTGCTGGAAAAGAAGCTGGAAAAGTAATGAACCTCAATTCAGATTGTTTTAATTATTGGTTTAAGAAGTTCATCAAGGACAATGACATCAAAGATGACAATGGCGATTACTACCACCTTACAAGCCACCAGTTCAGACGTACTCTTGGAACAGATATGCTTTCTAAAGGTACTAACATCAATGTGATTCAGCAGGTGTTAGGACATTCAGATGCATCCGTTACAAAGCGTTTCTATGCAGATGTAAAGGATAAGGAACGAGCAGAGGTATTCAAGAGTGTTGGTGTGATTGGAAACATCAATCAGATACAAAGTAGTGCATTTGACAATGTATCAGAGTTTGAATGGTTCAAGGCAAACAAGGATAAAGGTGCTTGTATGTGTGATGGTTATTGCACAAAGCCAGTAGTTGACGGAAAGATATGTGACAGACTTCTTAAAAGGCAGAAATGTTATACCTGTAGCAGATATATCACTACACCAGAATACTTAGATGCTCATAAACGGCACTTGGCAAACCTCGAAAAACAACTTGAAGAAGGTGTTATCTACGGAGAGCATTACGCAGAACACTTTATACCGACAATAGAGGTTTTAAAGGTAATCATTGAAAGATTGGAGGGATTGCAGAATGGCAACTAACTTGGCATTACAGTTACAGGTCATTGAGCCTGATACAGATTTAAACAGCATAATGATAGGCAATTCCAACTACTACGATGATGTGTGGGATTTAAGACCTTTTATTACTGCTAAATCAACAAAGGAATCGCAGAAATACATTAGATTTGAATATATAGCAGATGTAGATATGAAGGAAACTGTTAAGCAGTACGCCTACTACAAACTCGGTAAAATGAAGCCACAAACGGTACAAAACTATATCAATAGCAATCTTCCAATGTTTATCGAATACTGTGCCATAAATGGCATTCACAGCTTCGCAGATGTGACTTTAGAGGATTACCTAAACTTCAACCTGTGGATGAAAAATGACAAGAAGGTGGCAGTTGGTACAGGAAATAGTTCATGCCATGTAGTAGAAGAAATCATCCGTATCGGTCAGATAAAAGAATGGGATGTACCTACATTTCATCTTCCAAAGGCAGAAACAGCTAATCAGCTTTGGAATATTAAAAAGTCTATGAAAACCAATAAGACAAAACCTATTCCAGAGGATGTGTTCGATAAGATTTTGTACCATGCAGTACACGATGAAAAGGATGTAGTTACAAAGGCAGGCATCATCATTCAGAGTCAGACAGGACTTCGTATCAGTGAGGTTTTATCTATACAGGAAGGCTGTGTTAAGAGAACATTAGATGGTTATAACTACATGGAAGTGACTCTTGGTAAGACGGAAAAAGGTGAGCCAATCATACATAAGGTATTCATCAATGAACTTGTAAAAAACACCATTAAAGAGCTTTCGGACTTTACAGAACCACTTCGTAAAGAAAGTGGATTAAAGGAACTGTTTCTTGTTAAATATCATGGTATTCGAGTGCTGAAGGTTACGAAATGGAATGAGAACAGGCTTACTCATTTCATAGAACGATGGGACATCCGAAACAATAAAGGTGAGTTATATCCACTTACTTCACATCAGTTCAGAGCAACTTTTGTAAGGGAACTTATCAAAAGAAAAGTACCTATCGCAATGATAATGAAACAGTATTCACATGTTTCTATTGAAATGACAGCACACTATCTTACCTTGCAGGAAGAAGAAGTTAAGGGAATCTATTCTGATATGATTTTAAGCCCAGAGTCAAAGATTGCAGGGCTTAGAGCAAAGGAAATCAAAGGTAAGTTAGACGATTTGTTTCATGGTAAAACCGAGGATGAGATTGATGATGTAATCACAGATTTGGCTAAAACAATGAGTTTTAATCCCCTTCCTACAGGAGTATGCCTGTATGATTTCAGACGAGGTAACTGTACAGATGGTGATGGCTGTTTCTTCTATAACTGCCCTAACTACATCACAGAGGTTCAGTTCTATCCAATCCTAAAGGATGAACTGGATTTACTTGAAAAGGAAATGGCAAGATTAAAGGAACTTGGTCATGAACGAGAATGGCAGAAACAGTACATCAAGTACAAGTATTTAAAACCATTGGTAGAAAGTCTGGAGGTACAGTTAAATGGCAAAGAAAGTGTCGGATAGCCAGATTGCAGGTATCAAGGCTCATGCAGAGGCTAAGAATAAAGCAACCATTGATAAAGTCAATAAGGCAATAGATAAACTCAAAAGAAAAAGGAAGCCTATAAACTTTGAAACAGTCTGTAAAGAGGCAGGAGTATCAAGAGCAACACTTTATAACAACCCACAACTTAAAGAGCGTATTTTAAGCCTTAGAGCAATCTCAAAGGCAAGTCCATTAGATGATGTGGTTGCTGTTAAAAAGGATAAGTTGCAGCTTAAAGATGATAAGATTTCGGCTCTCCGGGAACAAGTCAAAAGGTTAGAGGATGATAAAAAGAAACTTATTGAACAGTTAGTCGATTATGAAGAACTCAAAGCAGAAAATGAACGACTAAAGAAACAGTTAGTAAAACAGGCATAGAGGTACATTTATGAATGATGAACATAAAGAAAAGATTTATTACATTCAGCAACAGGCAGATGAGTTGAGTGCAGAAATATCAAAACTTATGAAAAAGGATGCTGACTTTTCAGAAACGCATCTAAATGATTTGATTAAGTTAGGTGTTTTCATTTCGATGACCTGTCAAGAGTTGTTGGATGAAGAATAACTAAAAGAAAGGAGAACGTAGTGGACAGTATTTCGTGTAAAGAATGTAAGAAATGCTTATTTATCAATACTTTACAACTTATAATACAGTCCTCTACTAAAGATAAATTATGGCAAACAGCTTTGAGCGAATATATGCAGTGGTGAAGAAAATTCCACGCGGAACGGTGGCCAGCTACGGGCAGGTCGCGCTGCTCGCGGGCAATCCGAGATGGGCGCGCGTCGTCGGCTATGCGCTGCATGCCAATCCCGATCCGGAGGGGATTCCGTGCTACCGCGTGGTAACGAAAGACGGACGAACGTCACCGGCGTTTGCGTTCGGCGGCGCGGATATCCAGCGCGCACTGCTCGAAGCGGATGGCATCGAGTTCACCGAGGACGGCCGCGTGGATATGGCGAAATACGGCTGGACAGGATTAGGGTAACACCGCACAATTAAACTGCAGCGCTTTACGGAAATTTTGTGCTCTGACGTCGTTGTGCTTTCACGGTAATACACAAAGTATTACCGCAAAATCACGCCTAGTCAGACCGCAAAATTTACTCGTAAATCGCTCTTGTTCAATTACGTGGTATTACCCTGACTTGACAAATCCGGTCGTGCGGTGCTATGCTTGCGCCAAAGGAGTGACACGCATGATCGACATCGAAAAGCTGACCGCGCTCGCCATCGCGTATGACGCAGGCGACGCAAAACGGATTCAGCACTTTATAAAGGTATACGCGTACAGCGGCCTGCTCGGGCGCAGGGAAGGTCTGGATGAGCACAAGCAGAATGTACTCGAAGCTGCAGCCGTCCTGCACGATATCGGCATCCACGAAGCTGAACGGAAGCACGGCTCGAGCGGCGGGCACTGGCAGGAGATGGAAGGTCCGGCGGTCGCGGCTCCCATGCTGCAGCAGTGCGGCGCAGATGAGCGGGAGAGCGAGCGCGTGCAGTGGCTCATCGCGCATCACCATACCTATACCGCCGGAGAGGAAAAAGATTTCCGTATTCTGCTTGAAGCGGATTTCCTTGTCAACGCCTACGAGGACGGTATGACGGCAGAGCAGTGTAAAACCGCGAAAGACCGCGTGTTCCGAACCGAAACCGGCAAGCAGTATCTTGAAGAAATGTTTCTCAAACCGGCATATCAGGCGAAATAATGGAAAATTGAAAATGGAGACACCCACCGCAGTGGGCGTCCAGCGAGCAACCGCCCATAGGGCGGCTCTTAGCGAGTCGAAATGGAGAATGAACCGGACGGGTTTCATTTCTCCATTTTTTCATTTTTATTGAGTGCCAGCCGGATAGCACGGTGCGCCGAGGTCGGCGCACCCTACGGTAAACATTCATTATCAAATTAAACTCGCAGGTGCCGTCTGTAGCCACCAGACCAACGAATTGCGCGACACAGGTATCCCCCAGGGGACCCTCTCTTGCCCTTTGGGCAATTCATCTTGTGTTGCGCCTGCGGAGAGTAGGCCGCATGTGTAGCAGTACGTTATCTGTGAACTGCGAATATGTCGAGAAATGGGCGCACACTGTGCGCCCCTACGGCAGAGTAACCCGACTGCCGTTCTCATATTTTCGAAGCAGTCGCCGGTCTCTGGTATGCGTCAGGTTCAGAAACAAAAGGAAGTGGGAGTTAAGAGGGTAGAAACCATTGGTGTCTACCCTCTTGCCCCTCGCCGTGGGTACGGCGCGCCCGCCGGGCAGGCAAGTTCCGTTCGCTTTGCAAGCGACCACTCCCCGAAATGTGAACATTTCGTGAAACCCGTTGACATTGCCGAGTGACGGTGTATAATATGTTAGCAAGCTAACAGTAAGGAGGCTAACAATGAATTGCTGTGACCATAATGAATGCTGCGGTCACTCGAACGACCGCATCGGTGCAGAAATCGGCATGCTGCATAATCTGCTTCGGCGGCAGATGGCGTGTATGACCGAAAAGACTGCGAATGCAGCAAATGTGACCGGCATGCAGGCGATGATCGTCCATCACCTGATCATACACGAAAAACAGGGCGATATATTCCAGAAGGATCTGGAAAACGCGTTCCAGATGCGCCGCTCGACCGCAACGGGCATACTGCAGCTGATGGAGCAGCACGGCATTATCCGCCGTGAGCCGGTGGAGCATGACGGCCGCCTGAAACGTCTGGTGCTGACCGAGCAGGCGCGTGCAATGGATGAATACATTACTGAGCGCATGAAGCAAATGGAACAGCTTCTGCGGCAGGGCATCACCGAGGACGAGCTGAAGGGCTGGTTTACGGTCTGTGAAAAAATCCGCTCCAATCTGGAGCAGTACCAATGCAATATGTGCAGGGAGGGACAGAAATAATGATAAAACGACTGCTGGAAAGTGTGCGTGAGTTCAAAAAGGACGCACTGCTCACGCCGTTTTTCGTTGTGCTCGAGGTCGTGATGGAGGTCATCATTCCGCTGGTTATGGCGCTGCTGATCGACAAGGGCATTGACGGGCAGGATATGGCCGCCATTTGGAAATACGGCATCATCCTTGTGCTGTGCGCCATGCTCGCGCTGGTGTTCGGCGCGGCGGCCGGCACCTTTGCGGCGAGAGCCTCAACCGGCTTTGCCCGCAATCTGCGTCACGATATGTACTACAATGTGCAGAATTTCTCGTTTTCCAACATTGATAAGTTCTCCACCGGTTCGATCGTCACCCGTCTGACCACCGATGTTACCAACGTACAGAACGCCTTTCAGATGTGCACGCGCATCGCGGTGCGCTGCCCGGTTATGCTGGTCTTTGCGCTGTTCATGGCGATGAAGATCAACAGCAGGATGGCACTCGTATTCCTCGCGGTGCTGCCGATTCTGGCAATCGGCATGGGCATCCTGATGAAGGTTGTCGGTCCGGTCTTTGAGCGCGCATTCAAGATCTACGACCGCATGAACACGGTCGTACAGGAAAATGTGCGCGGCATCCGCGTTGTTAAGACCTACGTTCGTGAGGACCACGAGACTGAAAAGTTCGAGGGCGTTTCCGGCATGCTGTATCGCACGTTCTCCAAGGCGCAGAAGACCATGGCAGGCGTTATGCCGCTGATGCAGTTCTGCATGTACGCGTGCATGCTGCTCATTTCGTGGTTCGGCGCGCGTCTGATCGTCGGCGGCTCGATGACCACCGGCGAGCTGACCAGCATGTTCTCCTACGCGATGCAGATCCTGATGAGCCTGATGATGGTAGCGATGGTTTTCGTTATGATCACCATGGCCAAGGCGAGCGCAGAGCGTGTTGCCGAAATCCTCGATGAGCAGCCCGACCTGCACAATCCCGCAAACCCGATTCACGAGGTCAAGGACGGCGCGATTGAGTTCGATGACGTTTCCTTCAGCTACAAGGGCGATGAGCGCAAGCTGGCGCTCAAAAACGTCAACCTGCATATCAAGGCCGGTCAGACCGTCGGCATTCTCGGCGGCACCGGTTCCGCGAAGTCTACGCTTGTGCAGCTGATTCCGCGCCTGTACGATACCACGCACGGCACGGTCAAGGTCGGCGGCGTGGATGTCCGCGATTACGATATCGAGGCGCTGCGCGATCAGGTTTCCATGGTGCTCCAGAAGAACGTGCTGTTCTCCGGCACGATCAAGGAAAACCTTCGCTGGGGTGACGAAAAGGCCTCGGATGAGGAGCTCGAGCGCGTATGCCGTCTGGCACAGGCGGATGAATTCATCCAGCAGATGCCGGATAAGTACGACACCCACATTGAGCAGGGCGGCTCGAATGTTTCCGGCGGTCAGAAGCAGCGACTCTGCATTGCGCGTGCGCTGCTGAAAAAGCCGAAGATCCTCATTCTTGATGACTCGACCAGTGCGGTAGATACCAAGACGGATGCGCTCATCCGCAAGGCATTCGCGGAGGAAATCCCGGACACGACCAAGATTATCATTGCACAGCGTGTTTCCTCTGTGCAGGATGCGGATCAGATCGTCATTCTCGACGGCGGCACCGTGCAGGCTGTCGGCACGCATGATGAGCTGCTCGCCGCCAACACGATCTATCAGGAAATCTACAACCAGCAGAACAGAAAGGGCGGTGAGGAATAATGGCAAGACCTCAGATGCGCGGACCCGGCGGCCGCAGAGGCATGATGGGCAGCAAGCGCAGCAAAAATCCGAAAAAGACGCTCGGACGTCTTATGAAATATATTCAGAAGGGCTACGGCGTACAGTTTGTGGTCGTACTGATCTGCATTCTGCTGTCGGCTGTGGCAAACGTGGCAGGCTCCATGTTCCTCAAAAGCCTGATCGACGACTATATTTCTCCGCTGCTGCTGCAGGCATCTCCGGTGTTTACCGGTCTGCTGCATGCGCTGATGAGCATGGCGGTGATCTATCTCATCGGCATTGCGACTACGTTCATCTACAACTGGCTGATGGTCGGCATTTCGCAGGGCGTGCTCAAAAAGGTGCGTGACGAGATGTTCGCGCACATGCAGAAGCTGCCGATTCGCTACTTCGATACGCATACCCACGGCGATCTGATGAGCCATTTCACCAACGATACCGATACGCTGCAGCAGATGCTCAGCCAGTCCGTGCCGCAGATGTTTTCCTCGGCGATGACCATTATCTCGGTGTTCATCGGCATGCTGGTGACGAATGTATGGCTGACGCTGTTCGTACTGCTCGGCGTGTGCGTCATGCTCAAGGTGGTAAAGAAACTGGGCGGTCAGTCCGCGAAGTACTTCCTCGAGCAGCAGAAGTCGCTCGGCAGGGTCAACGGCTATATCGAGGAGATGATCAACGGTCAGAAGGTCATCAAGGTGTTCTGCCACGAGGAAAAGTGCAAGGAGCAGTTCGATGAGCTCAACGATGAGCTGCGCGAGAATGCTGCGAGCGCGAATACCTTCGCAAACATCCTCATGCCGATCATGATGAACATCGGCAACCTGCTGTACGTTCTGGTGGCGGTTGTCGGCGGTGCGCTGGCGCTGTCCGGCGTGGTCGGAAACAGCATCACCATCGGCGTTATCGCGTCCTTCCTGCAGCTGACCAAGTCGTTCACCCAGCCGGTAACGCAGATTTCGCAGCAGTTCAACTCCATCGTTATGGCGCTTGCCGGTGCCGAGCGTATCTTTGAGCTGATGGACGAGGAGCCTGAGGTAGACAACGGCTACGTTACTCTCGTTAACGCCAAGTACGACAAGAACGGCGAACTCGTTGAAACCCCGGAAAAGACCAACATCTGGGCGTGGAAGCATCCGCACGAGGACGGCACCACCACCTACACGCAGGTCCGCGGCGATGTCCGCTTCTTCGATGTGGATTTCGGTTATAACCCGGATAAGATCGTTCTGCACGACATCACGCTGTACGCCGAGCCCGGTCAGAAGGTCGCGTTCGTCGGTGCAACCGGCGCGGGCAAAACGACCATCACCAACCTGATCAACCGTTTCTACGACCTCGCGGACGGCAAGATCCGCTACGACGGCATCAATATCAATAAGATCAAAAAAGCCGATCTTCGCCGCTCGCTCGGCATCGTTCTGCAGGATACCAACCTGTTTACCGGCACCATCCGCGATAATATCCGCTACGGTCGCCTGGATGCGACCGACGAGGAAGTCGTGGCTGCGGCGCAGCTTGCCAATGCGGACGACTTCATCCGCCGACTGCCGGACGGCTACGATACCGTCATCGACGGCGACGGCGCCAGTCTGTCGCAGGGTCAGTGCCAGCTGCTTTCCATCGCGCGTGCGGCTGTTGCCGATCCGCCGGTTATGATCCTCGATGAGGCGACCAGCTCGATTGATACCCGCACGGAGTCCATCGTGCAGGCCGGCATGGACGGCCTCATGTACGGACGTACGGTGTTCGTTATCGCGCACCGCCTGTCCACGATTCAAAACGCAGACGTTATTATGGTGCTGCAGCTCGGTCATATCATCGAGCGCGGCAACCATGAGCAGCTGATCGCGGAACACGGCAAATATTATCAGCTCTATACCGGAGCGTTTGAGCTGGAGTAAGATAAAAGAACCCGAAACGAGAGTTTCGGGTTCTTTTTTGTGCAAAATTGAGAATTGAAAATGGAGAATGGAGAATTGACATGGTGGTTTTCCGTTGTGTGGGCGGTCAATGACCGCCCCTACGATTAAATGTGTGCAAATCGTTTGCTACGGTGCGCCGAGGTCGTCGCACCCTACGGTAAAGTTGGTTGATAGATGAAATTCGGAGGAACTGTCTGTAATAACGCGTAAAAGAGTTGCGCGGCACGGTCATCCTCCAGAGGACCCTCTCTTGCCCTTTGGGCAATTCACCTTGTGCCGCGCCTGCGTAGAGCAGCCGATATGTGTAGCAGTAAATTATCCGACACTGCGGATAGGTTAAGACATGGGCGCACACTGTGCGCCCCTACGGAAGAAAAAATCCTCTGCCGTTCTCCTTTTCGGAGCGGTCGCTGGTCTCTGGTCTGCGCCAGACTATCTAATAAAGGAAGATGGAGTCCCAAGAGGATAGTACTCATTTAATCCGCGCACGGCGCGGGAACAAGGTTTAGTGGCCTACGGGCAAACCTTGGTGTCTATCCTTTTGGACCACGCGCTGACGGCAGCGCACATTCTCGAGCTTTATAAGCGCCGCTGTCTATCCTTTTGTTTCTGTGGCGAAACCGCCACTTTTACGCGCTCGAAAGTTGGAATATGCGCTTAACTTTTTTCAAAACGCAATTCCCGCTGTTATTTCCCGCCAAGCGGCACGTCTGCATTGGGATATACTGGGAAAACAGCAAGGGAGGCGTAACGAAATGGATAAACAAAGGGCAAGACGGTCTGCGTCGATACCGGTGCGGATCGGGCATGCAGCAGCATGGGCTGCCGGATTATGGAAACAGGAGCATTTGCGGACGCTCATTACAGGCGTACAGCGATTCGTGCTGTGTGCGGTGCTGGCACAGGGAACTATCCTTGGCGGGTACATGCCGTTCGGACTGGCGATGACGGCGGCCTTGATGGCTCGAGGAGCGGGTCTGTCCGCGCTCGGCGGTCTGGTGTGCGGCGTCATGCTGCGCGGCGACGGATTCCACGGCGGCATTTACGCCGCGGCAGCGCTGCTGGTGCTGTGCGTGATGAGCGTGTGCGCCGGTTTGCGCGTGATGTCCGAGCGGTGGTTTGCGCCCAGTGTGGCAACGTTTGCAAGCGCGGCGTGTACATTCGTGTTTCTGCCGCTCGGCGCAGAGCTGACCGCACCGGCGGTGCTGACATTCCTGCTCGTGCAGGGCATCACGTTTGGCGTGTGCTGGATGTACGGCGCGGCCTTTGCACCGCCGCGCGACGAAAACGACTGGCGCAGACCGGTAACGCTTTTGGTGCTGACCGCAACCGTGCTTTTATCGCTTTCGGGTATCAATCTGTTCGGCGTGTTCGCTCCCGCGAGAGCGGGTGCGCTGCTGCTCGTGCTGGCGGCAGCGTATCTCGGCGGACCGGCGGCGGGCGCAGCAGCCGGTGTCGCGTTCGGCGCGGCAATGGATCTCAACATCGGCTACGGAGCCTTGTTCACCTGCTGCTATGGCCTGTGTGCGCTCGTTGCCGGACTGTTTCATGACAGCGGCCGCGGCTGGTTTTCGGTCTGTGCGCTCGGCGGCGGACTGTGCGCGGCTATGCTCGGCGTGGAGCATCCGCTGTTCATTCCGCTGATCGCAGAGCTGTTCTGCGCGGTCCTCATGTTCGCGGCGCTGCCGCCCTTCGTGTGGGAGGCCATCCGGCGCAGCCTGCTGCCGGATACCCTGATGGGCGAAGCCGCCAGTCAGCGTGTGCGCAGACTCGCGGGCACCTGTGCGACCGAGGCGGCGCAGGCGTTCTACGAGCTGTACCTTGCTATGCTGCATGGCGTCAGCGAGGGCAAAGCCGCCGGAGACCGGAATATTCGGGCGGTATTCGACTACGCGAGCGATCATGTCTGCAAAAACTGCATGCTGTGTACGCAGTGCTGGCAGCGGGACTATGTGAGCACGCTGGCGGCGCTCAATGATGTGACCCAGCCGATGCTGCAGCGCGGGCGGGCGGAAATGAGCGATTTTCCCTATCATTTTGCGGCACGGTGTGCGCGTCTGCCCGAGCTGATGCGTGCCATCAACAGTGCGCTGTTTGCGCTGCGCGAGCGCGAAAGCCTTCGGCGGCAGCAGGAGGAAAACCAGAGCCTGCTTGCCAGGCAATACGCAGGCATTACGGATATTCTTCGGCAGCTTGGCGCGGAGGTCACGCAGGATGAAACGGCGCAGCCGCTGATGGAACGGCAGGTGCGCCGGTACGCAGCAGCGTTCGGATGGATCGACCGCGTGTGCGCGGTGCGGGATTCGCAGGGCAGGCTGACCGTTGAACTGTACGGCGAGGGCATTGACGACATCATGAAGCAGGGGGACGGCTTTTCAGCCGGTCTGTCGGCGCTGCTGGGCGTGACGCTGACCGCACCGGAGAAGAAAAAGGGCAGCCAGGGCATCCATGTTGAGATGCACGAGCGGGCGCCGTACCGTGCGGTGGTCGGCATTGGCCGTCAGCAGAAGGAGGGCGCGTCGGTCTCGGGCGACAACGCGTGCTACTTTCTCACCGACACCGGAACGGCGTGCCTGCTCCTGTCGGACGGCATGGGCTCGGGTGCCGCCGCGTCACGGGACAGCCGCATGCTTATCACCTCGCTCGAGCGGTTCCTGCGTGCAGGCATTTCGGTCGGAGACGCGCTGCACGCGGTCTCTCCGGCGCTGCGCCTGCGGTCAGACGGCATGCGCTTCACCACACTGGACGCATTCACGCTCGACCTGTTCAGCGGACGCGCGGAAAACCTCAAGTGCGGCGCCGCACCGACCTACATGCGGCTGAACGGCCGGTGGACCATTCTGCCGGGCACGGCGCTGCCTATCGGTCTGGCGGAGGAGGACGAACTTGGCGATGCCGTGCCGCTGCAGATGAACGACGGCGATATCGTGGTTCTGCTTTCGGACGGCGTGACCGACGGCACGGACGATAAATGGGTGCGGCAGCTGCTCATCGCGCATGCAGGCGACAGCCCGAAGGAGATCGCGGCACAGCTTGTGAACGAGGCGAAAGGCCGCGGACACGATGACGATAGGACCGTAATGGTCATGAAAATTGAAAAGCTGGAATGAGACTGGTATAAAATCACGAAAGAGGGGAATGATGGAACAAAGGGAAAAGGAGGAATCTATATGGTACGAGGTGTCAGCCGCCGCGTCATTGTCGTCAAGCCGGAGCAGCCGGCGCTGTTCGAGCAGGCCATTTTCCTTGTGCGGGACTACAATGCGCCGCGCGGCGACATGGTGCGGGAGGCCTGCCGCATCGCAAACAGCTATCTGCCGCGCAGACGGCGGTCGAGAAGAAAGGCGGACGGTCTTTCTCTGCTTGCCGGATTTTGGGCTGGCGCACTGCTCATCGGCACCATTTGGGCGCTGACGGCGCTCGTTTTGTAAACAGATTATAAAATAAGAGGCCGTTCCCTTGTACCCTTCGGTTTTGGTTGGTATACTATAGTACACAGACGAAAATTTCGGTTTTCGCTTACTATAGATCAAACGGAGGCGGCTAATATGACGGCCGAAACCTTTTTTCAACTGTTCAACCAGTACGGACTGATCCTGGTCTGTGCCGTGGTTTTCTGCGAATATATGAACCTGCCCGGATTTCCAGCAGGCGTTATCATGCCGTGCGTCGGTGTGCTGATTGCCCGGAGCGAGCTGTCGCTGCCGCTGACGGTTTTTCTGAGCGTGGTCGCCGGTGTGCTCGGCAGTCTGGTCATCTACGCCGTGTGCTACTGGGGCGGCGAACCGGTGATGGAGAAGCTGTTCGGCAGGAGCAAGAAATTCAAGTCTCTCGTGCGTAAATGCCATGAATTTATCGACGCACAGCATGGGCGCGGACTGGCGATCATCCGCGTGATCCCGTGTATCCGCACCATTGTTTCCATCCCGGCCGGACTGCTCCGGATGCCGGTCAAGTGGTTCGTCGGCTGGTCTGCGGCAGGCATTGCCGTGTGGAATACCGCACTGATCTCGTTCGGGTATTTCTTCAGCGAGAAGATTCTCAGCATGGTAATGTAACCAAATATATCGACAGGGTAAATCCTCGGATTTGCCCTGCTTTTGCGTTTTTCGGTCGAAAAATGGGTGCATCCATTCTGTAAGTTGCATTTGCAGTCGCGTTATGGTAAAATATACACCGTTATTATAATATGTATAAGACGGAGGAACGATATGCAGATCGGCAACGTAACAATCAACGGAAAACTGGCGCTTGCACCGATGGCAGGCGTGACCGATCTTGCATTCCGCCATATCTGCCGGGAGCACGGCGCGGCGCTGACCGTGACCGAAATGGTCTCCGCAAAGGCGCTGTGCTA
>SKEJ01000973.1_pt1 | contig 16584 bp, 16 predicted proteins | sample 4826721 | NCBI WGS metagenome assembly SKEJ01 (sample SAMN11008812, study PRJNA524170) | human gut metagenome | biome: Human fecal sample; material: Feces; isolation source: fecal sample from pouch patient p31 | host: Homo sapiens | place: Israel: Tel-Aviv | collected 2015-06-02 | reverse complement strand
GAATGTATTATCAGCCATAAGAGATTCCTTCCTTTCCAAATACCATTTACCTTTTTTCTTAGCTCAGGCCCTGCCCTTTGAGCATGTTCTGCAGCACCGTGATATCTGCAGAAAGGTCCATGCTCTCGGCGGCGTACAGGGCATCCAGCTGGTTTTCAAACGCCGTGGCAATGGAAGCAGCATTGTGCTCCACCTCGGTACGGATGGCTGCGGCATTCTCGCCGCGCACGCCCTGCTTTGCCAGCTTTGCATACTGCTGCAGAACGTTCACCGCATCCGGCAGGTAATAGTTTGCGAACCTGCGCACCTGCTTTGCCTTTTCCGGGTTTGCTTCCACCGCTTCCACAATGGAGCGGCCCGCCTTTTCCATGCGGGTCATGGCGGCAGAGAGCTGCGGGTCCGGCAGCTGCTCGTTGAGGGTGTGCAGGGTATCCAGTTTCTGCTGAATGTCGGTCAGCATCGCGTCCACATCCTCCACACCGGTGTGGAAAGGCACTTCGTGCTCCACCACCCGGGGCGGGCAGACCTTCTGTGCCGCACCAAAGGCCACAAATGCACCGCCCAGCGCCGCCAGAAGCGCCCACAGCTTATACACCGGCAGTACCGCGCACAATACCAAAAAGACCAGTGCCATTGCATAAAATGGCAGAACGCTTGGCTTTCTGGTGCGGATGATCTTGCTCGTGTTTCTTCTCCTTGTCCGGGGCATTGCCCCTTATGTTACCCATAATACCGCACCCCGCGAAAAACGCAAGGCTTTCACGGATAATTTACAACCTGGCCATCATTTGTTGATCCACGGCAAGAGGGCCGCGCCCCAGATTTCGCGCAGCTTTTCCGGGCGGCAGGCAGCGTTTGCCGGGCTGGTGCTGGGCAGCTTTACCGCTGCAATGCCGGACACCGGCTGCAGATACTTTGTATAGATCCGGTATGCGGTGGCTCCGTTGCAGAATACTGCTTCGATGGGTGCCTTTGCCAGCAGAGCGGCAATATCATTCGGCACTGCATCCTTGATGGAAGCATCCGCTGCGCCGGTGATGGTGCAGCGTTCCAACGTGTCCCAGAGGGCCAGCCCATGGCGCAGGATGATTTGCTTTTTGGCTTCAATGTCCTCACGGGCAGGCACCGGCTCCCCGGTCAGCGCGGCCAGCACGGGCCAGAAACGGTTCTGCGGGTGGCCGTAGTAAAAGGCCATCTCCCGGCTTTTGGGGCTGGGCCATGTGCCAAGGATCAGCGCCCGGCTGTGTTCGTTATACACCGGTTCAAAGCTCATTGTCCGCCTGCACTTTCAATTTTATCCCAAGGCGAGCCAAGGTCGCGGCCGGACGGCTCTGCTCTGGGGCCGTCGAACCACAGCTCATCGATCAGGTCGGCAAGGCCGTCCTCCCGCACATCGCCAATGATGCGGTCGGCGGCAGCCTTTGCGTCCGGCGTGCCGTTTGCCATGCAGCAGCCAAGGCCCGCTGCCTTCAGCATGGCCACATCGTTGGCAGAATCGCCTGCTGCCACGGCATCGGCCAGTGTCAGACCCATCTTTTCGCACAGGTCGGCAAGGCCAACGCCTTTGTCCATTCCACCGCGCACGATATCGTAGTAGCACAGGCCGTCGGCATTCTGCGCGCCCACCTGCATCCAGTGCAGGCCCAGATGGCCGTACTTTGCCGCAAAATCTGCCACGTGCTCCGGCGGCACTGCCGCAAAGGCCGCGTGGGGCATGTCGATCAGGTGGCGATCCTGATCTTCGCCGTCCACACAGTCCAGCCCGATGCTGTTCATCTGCTGATAGCCCCTGTGCAGATATTCATACTCGCAGTAGGCGTAGCAGGCATCCCTGAAATTGAACTGCAGCGGATAGTTATAATCCTCGCAGAAATCCACCAGCGCGTACATTTCCTCAGCGGTGAGCGGGTGCTCGGCCACAATGCGGCCCTCGCGGTCCACCACACAGGCACCGTTGCAGGTGATGGCATAATCGAACCGGATGCCGCCCAGCTGGCCTTTGAGGTTGACGCACGGATACGCGCGGCCGGTGCTGAGCACGAATCTGCCGCCTGCGGCCTGCAGCTTTTTGATGGCTTTTACCACCTTCTGACGCGGCTTGCCCTCGCCAAAGGGCACCAGTGTGTTGTCGTAATCGCTTGCCAGAATCTTATATTGCATTCTATTCTCCCCTATGGAACTGAGTTTTGTACCAGTATACCATACTTTTTTAAAATTGGGGTGCATTTGGGCATAAAAATAAGGCTACTGCACAGAATTCCATGCAATAGCCTTATTTTGTTTCACGATGCCGTTTTCTTTGCAGCTTCTTCTCGTGATCACGCAAACACGGCCACGACCACCTGCATTGCCACGCCGAGGAATGCGCCTGCACCCCATGTCAGGCCGGTGATGAACAGGTTCTGCTTCCACGAAGGATTGGTGCGCCACAGCACCGCAAGGCCCACGCCTGCACCGGTGCAAAGGCCCGCTACCAGACTGGAAAAGCGCAGAGCACCTTCCACATACAGCTGGGTCAGCAGCACGCTGGCGGCGCAGTTGGGGATCAGGCCCACCAGCGCAGCCACTACCGGCTGGAAGAAGCCCATGCTGCCCAGAAGGTCTGCAAACACATCTTCGCCCACGCCTTCCACGATCAGGCCGAACACCAGACTGAACGCAAAGATGAACACAAAAATCTCCAGCGTGTGGCGCAGGGCCGCTTTCCAGATGGGGGCGGGCTTACCCTCTTCGTCGCTGTGCTCCTCGTGACAGTCCACCTCGTCGGCATGGCCGGTGTAGCCGCCGCGCAGCGATTTGGGCAGCACGCCGCGCAGCACAAAATCCAGCACAAAGCCCACCACAATGGCGTATACCACCTTGATGACCATGAGCACAGCCAGCTTATTCCAGTAGGCCGGCATGGATACCAGCAGCGGGATGGCTTCGTCGCTGGTGGCAAGGTAGACGGCCATCAGGGTGCCCAGTGTGATGACGCGGGAGGAGTAGAAGTTGGACGCAATGGCCGAAAAGCCACACTGCGGCACACAGCCCAGCACCGCGCCCGGAATCGCGCCCCAGCGCCCGCCGCCTGCCAGCAGTGCTTCAATGCGCTCACCGTGGCGGGTCTCGATATACTCGATCAGAAGATAAGCCAGAAACAGGAAGGGCAGCATCTTGGCGGTATCCACCAGAGATTCGCCCAGAACATCCAGAAACAGTTCCATATACGCTCCTAAAAACGACCGTTCGTCGCTTCATTTTAGTAAATTGCAAATTGGTTGCATTTTCGAACAGGGATGATTATACACGATATTCTCTCCAATTGCAATACCAAAATGCAAATTAGTTGCGAATTTATGTTATGGAACGCTGCATCGCAAAAAATACAATTTCCTTAGCTTATGCGCAAAGCAACGCGGAGCGCATTCAAAATCGTCCCACACAGCAGGAGTCTGCCTTTTGTTTTACCCCTTCATTGGCACAAAGCCCACAAGGTCTTTTACCACCTCGCCGCCGATGATCAGGCCGGCCACCGAGGGTACAAAGGCATTGGAGCCCGGCACCGAGCGGCGCTGGGTGCACTTGCGTTGGGTGCCCGGAGGGCAGATGCAGTGATTCTTGCAGCTGATAGCGTCATCCTCGATGGGGGTCATGGCAGGCTCTTTGGAGTAGACCACCTTCAGGTGCTTGATTTTGCGCTTGCGGCACTCGGTGCGCATCACCTTGGCCAGCGGGCAGACCGAGGTCTTGTAGATATCGGTCACTTCAAAGCGGGTCGGGTCCATCTTGTTGCCTGCGCCCATGGAGCAGATGATGGGGGTGCCTGCCTCCTTGCACTTCATCACCAGCGCCAGCTTTCCGGTAACGGTGTCAATGGCATCCACCACATAGTCGTACTGGGTAAAGTCGAACTGGTCCTGTGTTTCCGGGCCAAAGAAGCACCGGTGGGTGGTCACCCTGATGTCCGGGTCAATGTCGTGGATGCGCTGCGCAGCCACATCTACCTTATATTGCCCTACCGTGCTGCGGGTGGCGATGATCTGGCGGTTGAGGTTGGTCAGGCAGACCTTATCATCATCGATCAGATCCAGTGCCCCCACGCCGCTGCGCGCCAGCGCTTCCACCGTGTAGCCGCCCACGCCGCCGATGCCGAACACCGCCACGCGGGAATTGTGCAGTTTTTCCATAGCTTCCGCGCCCAGCAGCAACTGCGTGCGGGAATACTGATTTTGCATTTTGTTCTCCTTGTTACTTTTCCACTCTCGTAATGGTGCCGCCGCCCAGCACGGTGTCGCCCTGATACAGCACCACGGCCTGACCGGGCGTAGGGGCGCGCTGGGGCTGGTCAAATTCCAGCCGGAAGCCGCACTCCGCCGGGTAGACGGTGGCGGCCTGCTCCACCTGATGGTACCGGGTGCGGGCTGTGACCCGCAGCGGCCCGGTCAGCTCCGGAATGGCGATCCAGTTCACCTCGTCCGCATACACGATGCGGTCGAACAGCATCTCCTCCGGCCCTACCGTGACGGTGTTTGCCTGCATGTCCTTGCCGCAGACGTACACAGGTGCCCCCATGGCAAGGCCCAGCCCCTTGCGCTGGCCGATGGTGTACCGCACCGCGCCGTTGTGGGGGCCCACCACCCTGCCGCTCTCATCCAGAAAATCACCTGCCGGGTAGTGTTTGCCGGTGAAGTCCTCCATAAAGCGGGCATAGTCGCCATCCGGCACGAAGCAGATGTCCTGACTGTCGTGCTTGCGGGCATTGACAAATTTGTGCTGCTCCGCGATCTCGCGCACCTCAGTCTTGTGCAGGCCGCCCAGCGGCAGACGGATATGCGCCAGCTGCTCCTGAGTGAGGTTGTAGAGCACGTAGCTCTGGTCCTTGCCCTCGTCCAGCCCCTTTTTGAGCAGGAAACGGCCGGTGGCCTCGTCCTGCTCCACCCGGGCATAGTGGCCCGTGACCACATACTCCATGCCGTGTGCCCGGGCCCAGTCCAGCAGATGGCGGAACTTCATATATTTATTGCAGTCGATGCAGGGGTTCGGCGTGCCGCCCGCCTCATACACGCGGACGAATTTTTCAATGATCTGTTCCCGGAAGTCGGCCGTGAAATCCAGCACCTCGTACGGGATATCCATGGCATACGCCACCTCTGCCGCGTCCTCGATGTCCTTTTCCGAGCAGCAGGTGTGAAAGCCGGACTGTCCCAGCGTTTCGTTGCGGGTGAGCCGCATGGTGATGCCGGTGCAGTCATAGCCTGCCTGCTGCATGAGCCATGCCGCCACCGAGCTGTCCACGCCGCCGCTCATGGCAATGAGGGCACGCGGCTTTGAATCAGGGGTCTGTGTGGTCATAAGTTCTCCTTTGGTGCATTCAACACACTAAAACAGTAGTATAATAGTAACTCTGAAAAAAGAGCTTGTCAAGACGCAGCGAGCTGCTGCACTGCGGCCAGCAGGGCTTGCCGCTCGTTGGGATATTCTTCCCGGATCACACCGTCCAGCAGCGCTTCCAGCACTTTGCGGATGCCCGGCCCCGCCGGGACGCCTGCCGCCATCAGGTCGCGGCCATTCACAGCCAGCTGGCTGACGCGGCAGCATACGCCGTCCGTGTCCAATTGTTCGGCCAATTCGGAAAGTGCAGCAAAATCAGCCGCGTGTTCCGGCTGCAGGGCTGTGCCCAGTGCTGCCAAACGCTGCACGGTACACAAGTTATATTTGCCCAGTAGTCGGCGGGCGTAGATGGTAAAGCCGGGTGTGACGGTAGTTTCTCTGAGGACCGTCCGCTGGGGTGGGACCCTGTTGCCGAAGGCAATAGGGCGGGCGATGGAATGGCCTGCAACGGCAACGACTGCCGCCTGCGGCGGAAACAAGGAGTTGCTGTTGGAGCAGCGGCCAGCAGGATGCGAGTGCTGCTCAAAGCACGAAGCATCCGCTGGGTGCCGCAACCCGTACTCGTGTCCGAAGAGAAAGCTACCGTCACGCCTTCTGGCTTCCCGCACCAACACCGCCGCCTCTTCAATCAAGGCATTGGAGCAGCGCAGGCGCTTGAGTGTGCGGCGGATGCCGTCCTCGCCAAGGCTGTACAGCAGCGCCGCCAGCCGGATGGGCAGGTTTTCTGCACCCGCCGGGCAGGCATCCACCACCGGCTTTGCCGCCGCCAGTGCCTCCGATGAAAGCTCCGGCAGAATAACAAGCAGTATTTTTTTGTCAAGATATGCCGCAGGGGCGGGTGCGCTCAGCAGTTTTGCAAGCTCTTCCTCGATGCGCTCCACCGATACGCAGTCCAGATGGGCACACAGCTCCTGTGCCGCCTGCGCCGTGGGCGGGTCGATGGCAAAGCCAAACCGGGCTGCGAAGCGGTACAGCCGCAGGATGCGCAGCGCGTCCTCGGTGAACCGCTGGCGGGGCACACCCACCGCCCGTACGATGCCGCTTTGCAGATCGGCCTGCCCGCCAAAGGGGTCCACAAGGCCCTCTTTTTCATTGTAGGCCATGGCGTTGATGGTAAGATCCCGCCGGGCCAGATCCTCCCGCACATCCGGCACAAAGTGCACCTCGTCCGGGTGGCGGCCATCCGTGTAGGTGCCTTCTGTACGGAAGGTGGTGATCTCGTAAAGGGCACCGCTCTGCTTCACCGTTACCGTGCCGTGCTGCAGGCCGGTGGGGATGCACCGCTGCACGCCGAACAGCTCCATCACCTGCTGCGGCAGAGCACTGGTGCACAGGTCCCAGTCGTGCGGTGTAAGGCCCAGCAGACTGTCCCGCACGCAGCCGCCCACCACGTAGGCTGCATAGCCCGCCCTGTGCAGGGTGTCCAGCAGCTCTGCCGCACCCTCGTCCATCCGGATGGTCATGGCTGTGCCTCCTCGTACTGCAGGGTGATGCTTTTGCCGTCAAAGCCGCACTCCGCCGCCGGGAAGATGCTCTGTGCCTGCGCGGCATACTCCTCCGGGTCGGTGATCATGGGGGAATAATGGGTCAGCCAAAGCCGCTTTGCCCTCGCCTGCGCGGCAAGGGTCGCGCTCTGCCCAAAGGTGCTGTGCCCCCACTGACGGGCCTGGTCTTCCTGCTCCGGAAGGGCATAGGTGGCATCGCATATCAGCAGGTCTGCGTCATGCGCCGCCTGCAAATAATACGGGCAGGGGGCCGTATCGCCGGAAAATACCACGCTCAACCCCTTGCGCGGTGCGCCCAGCACCTGCGCAGGCTGCACCGTTCTGCCCTCCACGGCAACGCTCTGCCCTTTCTGCAGCAGCTTCCATTGCTGCACCGGCACCCCCAGCGCCCGGGCCTGCTCTGGCGAAAATTTGCCTGCACGGGGCAGCTCCAGCCGGTAGCCAAGGCTTTTTACCCGGTGCTTTGTGGCAAACGGCACCAGCCGCGCACCGGCAGGCCAGCCCTCGCTCAGCGCATCCAGCGCCAGCGGCTGGCCCGGCATAAGCACCTGCGGCTTCACCGGATAGGGCAGCGGGCCGGTCAGTGCCCGCACCGCCGCCCAGATATCCGGCAGGCCCTCCGGACCCAGCAACGCAAGCGGCCTTGTGCGGCCCTGCGCCCCCAGAGTCTGCAAAAGGCCCGGCAGACCAAAGATGTGGTCGCCATGGTAGTGGGTCAGGCAGATGGCATCTGCCCGCATCAGGTTCACGCCCGCACGGCGCGCTGCCGCCTGCGTGCCCTCGCCGCAGTCCCACAGCAGGCCGTGGCCGCCGCAGGCAGCAAACGCCGCCGAGAGTGCCCGGTCCGGCAGTGGCATGGTAGCCGCAGTGCCCAGCAGTGTAATGGTCAGCATAAAGATCGTTCTCCCTACACAGTAGATTTCGATATTTTATTGTACCACAGCCCAGCACGTTGCACAATCACTGCTGGCCGCGCATAGCATGGGCCAGCACAGCAAAAAGGGGGCAGCGGGATGAGACGCAAAAAAGGGGATCCTTTTTCCGGCAGGCCGCACAGCGGCCTTGGATGGGTGCTTCTGCTCGCCGCACTGGCCCTGTTTCTGCTGGCCGGTGCGCCCGGCTGCATGGCCCAGCGGATGGCGTGGTCTGCCCGGGGAACGATGATCTTTCTGCCCAGCGGGTTTTGAAAAAATGGGAGCATCCTGCTGCACAGAACGCTCCCATTTTTCTTTTTACTTTCCATCCGAATAGGGCAGCTGGCCGGTCAGGGTCAGCGTTTCGGCAAGCTCGTCCTCCGAGCGGAACCGCCACGCCGCCGCTCCCACGGCCACATAGCAGGCATCGGCACGACCCTCCGGTGTAACGGCAAGGATCATCGTTTCACCGTCGCCCACCGCCGTTACCATGCCATCCGCACTCACAGTTGCCACGCCCGGATTGCTGCTGATCCATGTCATCGTTCCGTTTTTGGTGCCTGCAGCCTGCGCTGTCAGCTTCTGACTGGCTCCCACTGCCTGCAGCAACATGGCATTTTTGCTCATCTGCACCCGTCCGATCTCCGATGTGACCGTTACCGTGCAGCGCAGCACCTGCCCGGCTGTGGTCAGTGCGCTGATGACGGCCTTGCCGGACCCCTGCGCCTTTACGGTACCGTTTGTGCTTACCGATGCCACCGCCGGGTTGCTGCTGACCCACTGCCGCACATAGGTAAACCCGCCTTTGTTCTGTTCCAGCTTCAGCTGTTTCGTCGGGGCAGGCTCCTGCTCTGTAATGGTAAGCGTCAGATCGCTGGTGTTCAGCACCAGGCGGCTGGCTGTGCTTTTGCGCACCGTGATGGTACAGGTGGTCTTTTCGCCGCGCTCATTGCGGGCCGTGACGGCCGCAGTGCCCTCGGCATGGCCGGTCACCTTGCCGGTGCCGTCCACCGATGCCACTGCCGGATCACTGGAAGTCCAGATCAGAAAGAAGTAGTCGTTGGGTGCCTGCACATTCAGGTAGGCCACCGGGGCCGGGTCTCCTTCGGTGATATCCAGCGTCAGTTCGGCAGTGTCCAATGTCATGCCGCTGTCCGGCAGCGGCTGCTCCTGCGCAGCATAGGCCGACAAGGCCCCGGCTGCAAACAGTTCTGCGCACAGCACCACTGCACAAACACACGCTTTGAACCCCTGCTTCATGGGCTTTGCCCTCCCCGCCTGCTTTGCTGCAAGATTCTTTAAATATTCCTGTCTCCGTATTATTTTACACGCAGTGCAAAACCGGGTCAAGTTTTTTGCCCATTCTGCCGGGCAGCTGAGCCTTATTTTGTGGAGAATAATAAAATCCGCTTTTCAATTTTGTACAAAACGCCGCCGCACCCGGCAAACCGGATGCGGCGGCGCTGTTCTGCTTTTGAATTTTCAGCTTAGTAGTTGATCTTTTTCAGCTCAAAGTAGCTCTGCGGATGTGCGCACACCGGGCACTTGAGCGGTGCGGACTTGCCGATATAGGTGTAGCCGCAGTTCCGGCACTGCCATACCTGCTGCTCCTCGCGGGCAAAGACCTTGTTGTTTTTCAGGTTTTCGGCCAGCGCACGGTAGCGCTCCTCGTGCTCCTTCTCGATCTGTGCCACCATGGTGAACAGTGCTGCGATCTGAGGGAAGCCCTCTTCTTTGGCCTCCTTGGCCATGCGGGGGTACATCTCGGTCCACTCGTCGTGCTCACCGCCTGCTGCCATGTCCAGACAAGTCAGGGTATCGGGGATCGCGCCGCCGCACAGCAGCTTGAACCAGATCTTTGCGTGCTCCTTCTCATTGCCGGCGGTCTCCTCAAAGATCGCGGCCAGCTGCTCGTAGCCTTCTTTTTTTGCCATGCTGGCAAAGAAGGTGTACTTGTTGCGTGCCTGGCTCTCGCCTGCAAACGCTTCCATCAGATTTTTCTCGGTTTTGGTACCCTTCAGTTCCATGATGCTCTCCTTTCAAAAACGGATCTTCTGTCAGGATCGACCGATCCCGGCTCTATCATTCAGCCCGGCGGTAATTTTTTCGCCTGCGGCTCAGGTTCTGAACAGAGTATACCATATTTTTTGATGGAAATCAAGAACGATTCCTATTTATTCTGAGAATATTTCTCAGTTATGCTGCTTCAGTGCACACACAGCAATGCTCAGGGCGCTCCACGCTGCCTGATACATCAGCACCGTTGCCACCGAAAGCTCCCAGATGCTGCCTGCACTGGTGAGCAGCGCTGCAATGATAATGGAGAACAGCACCGAGACCATCTGTACCGTGGTGGCGCTGCTCTCGGCGTTCTGGGCCTGATCCGCAGCCTGCAGACCGCCGGTCAGGCTGGCAAACGCCTTGAGATGGATCATGCAGCAGGTGTCCTCCGGGTCTTCCGGTGCGGCCTTGATGGCGTTGCACTGCTCCTGATCCAGCACGGTGATCATGCCTTCCGGCAGGCGGTATGCTTCGGTAATGTGGTGTGCAGTCAGACTGGGGTCCTGGCATGTGACCAGCAGGCGGATGTTCTCCTTTTGCAGCACGGCAAGGCCGCGGGCCACATTGCGCCCGCCCACATATTTCAGCACGAACATAGCGTGCAGATTGCCGGACACAGCCAGATACAAAATTTGCAGCTCGCCGTTCTTCGAGTGCTGCATCTCGTATTCCTCGTCCGGCAGCGGCACGCCCTCCTGCTCCAGATAGCGGCGGGTACCAATGAGGATGCGGTTGTTATCGCACCAGGCGGAAAAGCCCAGCCCATGGTGCTGCTCCAGATCCTTGACCGGGAACAGGATGTCTGTGCGTTCCTCAACGATCTGGCGGAACAGCCCCTTCAGGGTGCCGTGGCTCTCGTTCAACACGCTGGCCGCGTACAGGATGGCGCGGTCGATGCGGCCGCCCTTGAAGATGCGGATATCCTCCAGCTGTGCGCTGTCGGCGGTGAACAGGTCGTCTGCATCGATCTGCAGCGTATCAATGCCGCCCAGCTGCTCAATGGCCTGCCAACCGGGCACGACTGCGCCCACAGCCGCAGCCGCACGCTGCAGCCGTAGCGAGGCAACGCCCGCGATCAGGGTAGAAGAAAGCGGTGCGCCCATGCACAGCACCGCTGCCATGGCAGCCGCCGCTTTGTTCCAGCCGGCACCTGCCAGCAGGAACAGCACGCCGCTGAGCAGGGCAACGCCCAGCAGGATGTACGAAACTTTGCGTGCACGGCGCTCGCTTGCGCGCTCGCTCAAGCTCTGCTCCACAAAGCCGTCAGCTTCCTTCATCGGGCGGCTCAGCAGCACCCAGGGGTCCTTCTGTTCCAGATCCCGTGCAAGGGCGCGCAGCAGGTCTTTGTCCTTGGCGCGGTAGGCGCCCTCGAACTCCACACCATTGGTCACCAGCTCATAGCCGCCCTTGACAGCAGCCAGCATCACCCGGCTGCCCAGCAGCGCAAGGAACAGCCCCAGCGCGGCCATGCCGCTGAGCAGCGAGATGCCGGTGGTGCCGCGGTAAACATTTGCGTTCAGCATGGCTGTGACCGCCTGCACCAGCGCTGCTACTGCGGCCAGCGCCGGCATCGTCTCGGAAGAAGACCGTCCGCGCAGGCCGTTCAGGCCGTCGCGCAGCACCGGGAAGCCCACGCACAGGCTTGCTGCCAGCAGCAGCAGGTTTGCACCATAGAATGCCGCCGGGGCAGCATCCGGGTCCAGCGCCGCCATGGCGGGCAGCAGCCCATCCGACACCAAACCAAAATGCAGCAGCACCACAGCCAGAATGCCGCCCAGCACGCAGCGCAGCGTCAGCTCTGCACTCATACGGTGCAGCTTATCCGCCGTGGCCTCCGGCTCGGTCAGCTCCGTTTCAGCATGTTCCTCCGGAGACACCGCGTCCTCCGCCTCAGCTTTCAGTTCCGGCTGTGGCGCAGCGGGTGCCTTCTCCGGTGCCTGCTGCGGCTCTTCACCGTTCAGCGGCAGCAGCGGCAGGCTCATGGTGTCCTCTTTTGCGGCAGGCTCCTCTGCCGGGGCCAAAGGCGCCTGCGGTGCGTCCTCGCTCTGCGCCTTGCCAAAGAAATCGGCCACCGGCTGCTTTTCCGGCTGCTCCGTTTTTTCCGGCTGCGGCACAGGTTCCGGCTGCAGCTCCGGTGCCGTCTCCTTTACCGCTGCAAACACAGCCGCGGGCAGCGGTGCACCGGACGGTTTCTTTTTGCTTTCAGCCGGTTCAGTTTCTGCTGCCGGGGCTGCTTCGGCTCTCGGTGCAGGCTTTTCCGGCTTCTGGTCGCTCAGGCCGTTGATCATCGCCTTGAGCTGTGCCATCTCCTGCTGCTCCTGCTCTTCCTGCGGCAGCAGCACCTCCGGCGCATTCTTGGGGTGCCGAGGAGGCTTTGCCGTGCTGTGCTGCTCTGCGGGTCTTGCCGCCGGGACAGCGCTCTGCCGGGGTGTTTCCGACTTCACTGCCGCCGGGGGGGCCGCCGTTTGCGGTGCAGATTTTTCCTCCGGCTTTTTGGCGGGTGCTTCCGGCTGTGCATCCTCTGCTTCCTTTTCCAGAAAAGGCCACGGGGCCAGTTCCTGTTCCGGGTCTGCCTCCGGCTTCAGCATCAGTTCCAGATCCGCTTCCGGTTCCGGCTGCGCATCCTCACCCAGCCGCACCTCACCGGTGGGCATTTCCTGCGGCTGCTCTGCTGCAGCTTCGTCAGTCTCCTGCTTTTCCTTACCACGGCCAAACAGGCCAAACCGTTTCTGCGGCTTTTCCTCCGGCTGGTTTTCGTCCCTCCGGGTCATCTCCTCCGGGATATCCACCGCCGTGGTGCTGAAAAAGGAGCGGAACTTTTCATCCGGGGTCATTTCCCGGCCATTATTTTTATCTTTCGGCATTCTAGTCCCTCCTGTAATTCAAATTGAGGTTCCGGCCCGAATGCCGGATCATGCCTGCTGTGCTGCGCGCTGGGACTGGATCTCGTACAGAATAATGCCCGCAGCCACCGACACGTTGTAGCTGTCCACACCGGTGCCCGGTGCTGCCATATCCAGCCGCACCACGCCGTCGCACAGCTTTTTCACCAGCTGCGAAACACCGCTGCCCTCGCTGCCCAGCACCAGTGCAATGGGGCCGGTCAGGTTGTTCCTGCGCAGAGACACGCCGTCCATATCGGCGCAGTAGACGAACACACCCTGCTCCTTCAGGCGGCGGATGGTCTCGCCGATGTTGGCCACACGAGCCACCGGCAGGCGTTCTGCGGCACCTGCGCTGGACTTGATGACGGTAGGCGTGACCGATGCGCCGCCGCGCTTTGGGATCACGATGCCATGCGCACCGCACAGCAGAGCACTGCGCATCACGGCACCCAGATTGTGCGGGTCTTCAATGCCATCGCTCAGCACCAGAAAAGGTGCCTCGCCCTTGTCCTTGGCTGCTGCCATCAGGTCGTCTACCGTCACGTATTCGATCTCGCTGGCAAATGCCGCCACACCCTGATGGCTCTCGGTGCCGGTCATCAGGCGCAGCTTGTTGGGGTGCACCCGCTTCACCGTGGCACCCGCTTCCTTTGCCAATGCGGTATAGTAAGCCGCCACGGCCGGAGCCATGCCCTCAGCAATGAGCACGGTGTCCACGCCGGAACCGCTTTTCAGCAGTTCGGTCACCGGATTTTTGCCATAAACAAGGCTCTCGTTCTTCTGCAGCGGCTCTTCCGGGCTGCGGCGCGGACGGCGCGGCTGGTTCTTTTCTTCCATGATGATTTTCTCCTTCCGTTGTATCACCGGAAGGTGCTGTGCACACCCTCCAAAAGGCGCGCCGCACTCTGGGCCGCGCACCGGTATGATCTGAAGCTGATAACTCATCTTGAAGTATAGCATAAGCCGACCTTGTTTGCCAGCAAATTACCGTTTTTTATCCGCGTCCTGCAAAAGTTTTTCTGTTCGTGGTGCCGGAGACCGTTTCCGCTTTTTTGCAGAAATGTTCTGCCGCCCTGCATCAGCTTTACCCGGCTGCTGGGTAGATATCCCTCTGTTTTGCCGGAGAAAAAAGTTTTCCACAAAAACGCGGTATACAATCCGTAGAAGAGCGATTATTTTTCCACATGTTGAAAACCCTGTGGAGAAAGTTCAAAAGTCCAGCTTTAAAGCCTGTTTTGCCTGTGGAATTCCACACTTTCCACAAGGTTTTCCACTTTTTGGTTCGACCTTTTTTGATTTCCTGCGTACAATTTGTAGAATACAAGTCGGAAATATGACAATTTTTTGAACTGCATCCTGTCCGCTTTTGCCAAATTGCCCAATATCATTTTGACGAATGTGGATCTGTGTTGAAAATCCGTCCTTCATCAAGCTTTCTGTCTTTCGGCCGCTTATTGCACATTATATGGAAATTTGTTGCATTCTATCGAATATACGCGCTTCTGGCAGTAACCCCCTGCACCCTGCCAGAAACAGAATCCCCGCATTGTTACAGGAAAAACACCGGTTTGGATTGATTTTGGCCGCTGTTTGGGGTATACTAATTCTGTAGGTTCGTTAAACCGTGCACAAAGCGGATATGAAACGAGCAAGACCCCAATGATTTTGTGGAGGTAATGAATAATGTTGGTAAATGCAACCGAAATGCTGATCAAAGCACGTGATGGCCACTACGGTGTGCCTCAGTTCAACATCAACAATCTGGAGTGGACCAAGTCCGTTCTGACCGCCTGCGAGGAAATGAAGAGCCCTGTGATTCTGGGTGTTTCCGAGGGTGCCGGCAAGTACATGACCGGTTTCAAGACCGTCGCTGCCATGGTCAGCGCAATGGTCGATTCCATGGGCATCACCGTTCCCGTTGCCCTGCATCTGGATCACGGCACCTATGAGGGCTGCAAGGCCTGCATCGAGGCCGGCTTCTCTTCCATCATGTTCGATGGCAGCCACTACTCCATCGAGGAGAATGTGGAAAAGACCAAGGAGCTGGTTGCTCTGGCACACGCTAAGGGCCTGAGCATCGAGGCAGAGGTCGGTTCCATCGGCGGTGTCGAGGACGGCGTTGTGGGTGCCGGCGAGATCGCAGACCCCGAGGAGTGCGCAAAGATCACTGCTCTGGGCATCGACTTCCTGGCTGCCGGCATCGGCAACATCCATGGTGTCTACCCGGCAAACTGGAAGGGTCTGGACTTCGAGGCTCTGGACCGCATCCACAAGGCCACCAATAACATTCCTCTGGTTCTGCACGGCGGCACCGGCATCCCCGACGAGATGATCGCAAAGGCAATCAGCCTGGGCGTTTCCAAGATCAACATCAACACCGAGTGCCAGCTGGTGTTTGCTGAGGCCACCCGCAAGTACATCGAAGAGGGCAAGGATCAGCAGGGTAAGGGCTTCGACCCCCGCAAGCTGCTGGCTCCCGGCGCAAAGGCCATCGAGGCCAAGTGCAAGGAGAAGATCGAGCTGTTCGGCTGCGCAGGCAAGGGCTAAGCAGAAGCTCGTATCGTAACCGGTACACCACCCAATAAAGTATGCGCCCCCGCTGCACCGTTATGCACAGTGCAGCGGGGGCGCTTTTTACTTTATATGCGAGCACTCAGACGCGGGTCTTTTCCATATCTCCAAAAATGTATTGCATACAGTCCTGCACCCAGAAGCAGGCAAAAAATCGAATAGCTAAGGATCGGAAGCCGCAGCAGTACGATCTTACCCGCGATCTGGGTAAAGAACCAACCCGTTCCATACAGGGTCACGATATAAAACACCAGCCATGTAGCATATTTCAGCCAATGCTCTTTCGGCGGAAAGCCTACCTGTTCCATCATCCGGCGGAACAGTGCACAAAAAGCCGTCACTGCAACAACAAGCTGCATCAGGTAGCCTACAGAAAGTTCAAAAACCCAATCGCCAATTACCGGGTAAAGCAGCAGCCCTTCCACGCCCCACCCAAAGAAGAAATACAGCGGTGCAACAAACCAGAAGTAATCCGCAGCTCTCAGTGTTTTCAAACATGGCTTGACCTCCTCTACAAAGGTTTTTGCATCCGAAATCGAATCGAACAGTTCCTGATTTTCTGCATTGGCTTGGATGGAAATATCAAGCAGATCGCTGCGCACAAGTTCAATGCCGCAGAAATCCCAGCTGACCCGGCGAAGATACCGGATCACTTCTTTCAGCTGCTCCTGGCTTTTTTCGTTCAGCAGCTTTGTACGCATCCGATTTGCCTTTCGCAGTGCAAAATACTTATTCATCTGGCTCCTCCTTAAAAATTTTCTCCACCAGCTGGCAGAGCCGGCTCCAATCTTGTCGGAATTCAAGAAGCGCCTGCCGCCCTTCTTCCGTTACAACGTAGTATTTCCGGCTCGGTCCCTTGGGGGAGGGTCTGCGTTCCACCGTGACCTTTCCCTGCTGTTCCAGCCGCAGTAGCAGCGGATAGAGTGTACTTTCACTCAAGTCAGAAAACCCGACCTGTTTTAGATGCATCACGATCTCATAGCCATAGGTCGGCTCTCTGCTAATGAATTTCAGAACACAGAATTCCAAAACGCCCTTGAGCAATTGTGTGTTGTTTTCCACTGGATACCTCCTTTTGCCTATTATGTAATACATAGTAGCTTATCTATATTGTATTGCATAGTAGTATTTTTGTCAAGTCCTGTCCTGTTATCATTTCGACCAAAATCCGCTCCATATTTTTGTGCAACAAAAAAGCCCTGAGATTTCTCTCAGAGCTTCCTGTTCAAGTCGGCGACTACCTATTTTCACAAGCCGTTTCCAGCGAACTATCTT
>SKEJ01000967.1_pt1 | contig 16645 bp, 11 predicted proteins | sample 4826721 | NCBI WGS metagenome assembly SKEJ01 (sample SAMN11008812, study PRJNA524170) | human gut metagenome | biome: Human fecal sample; material: Feces; isolation source: fecal sample from pouch patient p31 | host: Homo sapiens | place: Israel: Tel-Aviv | collected 2015-06-02 | reverse complement strand
CAGGAGCTCTTTGACCGGGCCGACCTGCTGGGGGCCCGGGCTCCCACCGCCGGGTACCCCGAGGCCCTGCAGAAGCACGCGGAGTGGGCTCAGGACATCCTGGACCGCCACCCCGAGCTGAACGCCGACAACGTCCATCTGATCCTGCAGGACGAGGTGGGCCATGTGTTTGAGCAGGTGCTGGTGGATGCCGGTGTCTACAAGCTGGACGAGGCTGGCCGTGCCGGTTTTGTCCGTTTCCTGGAAAGCGTAAAATAATTTGCCCTTCCGACCCGCCGGCTCCTGCCGGCGGGTCTTGCTGATGATCCATGGAGGATACCACCATGCCCTACACTCTGGAAGTTTGCGTGGACAGCACCGCCAGCGCCCTTGCGGCCATGCAGGGCGGTGCCCACCGGCTGGAGCTCTGCGCCGATCTGGTCATCGGCGGCACCACCCCCAGCCTGGCCCTGCTGCAGCAGGTAAAAGCCGAGACCGGCCTGCCGGTGCGGGCCCTGCTGCGGCCCCGCTTTGGGGATTTCTGCTACGACCGCTGGGAGCTGGCCCAGATGGCCCAGTCTGCCGCCCGGCTGGTGGAGGCCGGGGCCGACGGCATCGTCACCGGGGTGCTGACCCCGGAGGGGGATGTGGATGTGGAGGCCCTGCAGCCCATCTACGCCGCCGCCCGGGCGGCGGCCCAAAGAGCAGGCCGCCCGGTGGCCTGCACCCTCCACCGGGCCTTTGACGTCTGCCGGGACCCCTTTGCCGCACTGGAGGCCGCCCGGGCTCTGGGCCTTTCCACCATCCTTACCAGCGGCCAGGCTCCCAGCGCCCCGGAGGGAGCAGCTCTGCTGAAGCGGCTGGTAGAGGCCGCCGGGCCGGAGCTGGAGATCCTTGTGGGGGCCGGTGTGACCCCCGAAAACCTGCCCGCCCTTGCCGCCGCCACCGGGGCCCGGGCCTTCCATCTCTCAGGCAAGCGGGTGCTGGACAGCCGGATGACCTTCCGCCGGGAGGGGGTGCCCATGGGCCTGCCGGGCTTTTCGGAGTTTGCGCTCTGGCAGACCGATGCCGGGGTCATCCGCCGGGCCCGCAGCGCTCTGGACAGCCTGTAACGGGATATAACGCATAAGACCGGGCCGCTGCACAGCTTTTTGTGCAGCGGCCCGGTCTTTCTGTTCTGTTTTTACTGCCGGCCAAGCTGCCAGAACGCAACGGCGCTGGCAGCAGCGACATTCAGCGAATCCACGCCGTGGGACATGGGGATCTTGACCGTGTAGTCGCAGGAAGCGATGGTGTCGGCGGCGAGGCCGTCGCCCTCGGTGCCAAGCACGATGGCAAGCTTCGGCTCTTTTGCAAGCTGCTCGTCGTCGATGCTCACCGAACGGTCGCTAAGGGCCATCGCGGCGGTCTTGAAGCCGAGGGAGTGGAGGATGTCCATCCCCTTCTCCGGCCAGTCTGCCGGGGCCTCGCCCAGCTGCCCCCAAGGCACCTGGAACACCGTACCCATGCTGACGCGGACGGCGCGGCGGCAGAGCGGGTCGCAGCAGGAAGGGTTGATGAGGACAGCATCCATGTTCAGTGCCGCCGCCGAGCGGAAGATGGCCCCCACATTGGTGGAGTCCACGATGCCCTCCAGCACGGCCACCCGGCGGGCGTTTTTGCAGAGCTCTTCCACCGGGCGGGGTGCCGGGCGGCGGAAGGCGCAGAGGACGCCCCGGGTCAGCTCAAAGCCGGTGAGCTCTGCCAGCATCTCCCGATCTGCCGTGTACACCGGCGCGTCGCCGCAGCGGCTCAGGATGCCCGCTGCCGGGCCGGTGATCTGCTTGCGCTCCATCAGCAGGGACACGGGCTTGTAGCCTGCGTCCAGCGCCCGGTCGATGACCTTGGGGCTCTCGGCGATGAAGATGCCTTTCTCCGGTTCGAGGCGATTGCGCAGCTGGTTCTGGGTCAGCCGGGCATAAGGGTCCAGCTCCGGCGCGTGGAAATCCGTGATCTCGATGATATTGGGCATACAGAAAGCCCCTCCTTCTCCTGAAAAGCTGTTTTTTGTGTGTATTATACCATGAACGCAGTGAAATGGTATAATTGCGCATTCAACGCCGGTTGCCGTGCAGCTCCGCAGGAGCAAGCGGCGAGGCGTTGCGCATAAAACTAGAATATCGCGTTAGCGATATTCTACCACAGTCTGCGCCGCATTGCAAAACAAAGCGCATCCTGCGATACCTGCCCGGAATCGTCATTATCTATAAAAAATATGGCGAAGTTTTTGACAAAACGCCGGTTTTGCGTTATAGTATGGCATGGAATTATTTTCTGGATATAAGGAGGAGCTTTTATGCCGTCTCTCAAACCTCACGGACAGATGTCCGAAGCTTTTATCACCGCCCTGTTTCTCTCCGTCTCGGGCGGCTTACAGGATGTTTATACCTATTTATACCGCGGCAAGGTCTTCGCCAACGCCCAGACCGGCAACATCGTGCTGATGGCCGTCAAGCTGTTTGCGGGCGAGTGGGGCGAGGCACTGCACTACCTGATGCCCCTTTGCGCCTTTGCACTGGGCATTTTTGTGGCCGAGTTCATCCGCCTCAAGCTCAAGCGGATGCAGTGGCTCCACTGGCGTCAGCTGGTGGTGCTGTTCGAGATCCTGCTGCTCTTCGTCGTGGGCTTTTTGCCGCAGGAGCTGAATCTTCTGGCCAACTCCCTCGTTTCCTTCTCCTGCGCCATGCAGGTACAATCCTTCCGCAAGGTGAACGGCTATGCCTTCGCCAGCACCATGTGCATCGGCAATCTGCGCGGCGGCATGGATTCCCTCTGCGCGTGGCTGGTGGGCGGCAACACCAAAGCCTTCGGCAAGGCGCTTCACTACTTCGCTATCATCTTCCTGTTCGCGCTGGGTGCCGGCCTTGGCAGCCTTGCACTGGCCCCCATGGGCAGCCGGGCCATCTGGCTTTCCTGCCTGCTGCTCTTCATCAGCTTCTGCCTGATGTTCCTGAAAGAGGACATTGAGGAGCTGGAAGAATTTGAGCACCTGGAGCACGAGGAAGCCCTCAAAAAATAATTGCGCCGAAGCCTGTCGTATGCTATACTATAGAGTGTTTGTGTGACCTTCCGGCTCGCCGCACCACCGACGTGCCGGAGAGGAAGTTGTAAGATCAGGAAGAGGAGCATTCCATGAAAAAAGGCTTTGACAACGCGAAATATCTTCAGATGCAGTCCCAGCACATCCGGGAGCGCATCGCACAGTTCGACAACAAGCTCTACCTCGAGTTTGGCGGCAAGCTGTTCGACGACTACCACGCCTCCCGCGTGCTGCCGGGCTTTGAGCCGGACTCCAAGCTGCAGATGCTGCTGCAGCTCAAGGAGCAGGCCGAGATCGTCATCGTCATCAGCGCGCAGGACATCATCAGCAGCAAGGTGCGCGGCGACTACGGCATCACCTACGACCTCGACGTTCTCCGCCTCATCGACGCCTTCCAGGGCATGGGCCTGTTCGTGGGCAGCGTCTGCGTGACCATGTACACCGCCGCCCCCGAGGTCGAAGCCTTTGAGCACAAGCTGAACAGCGTGGGCGTGCGCACCTTCCGCCACTATAAGATCCCCGGCTACCCCAACGACGTAGCCCGCATCGTCAGCGACGAGGGCTACGGCAAGAACGACTACATCGAGACCCAGCGTCCCCTCGTCGGCATCACGGCCCCCGGCCCCGGCAGCGGCAAGATGGCCACCTGCCTGTCCCAGCTCTACCACGAGCACAAGCGGGGCGTCAAGGCCGGTTATGCCAAGTTCGAGACCTTCCCCATCTGGAACCTGCCCCTCAAGCACCCGGTCAACCTCGCCTACGAGGCCGCTACCGCCGACCTGAACGACGTGAACATGATCGACCCCTTCCATCTGGAGGCCTACGGCGTCACCACCGTCAACTACAACCGCGACATCGAGATCTTCCCGGTGGTCAACGCGATGTTCGAGCTCATCGCGGGCAAGAGCCCCTACAAGTCCCCCACGGATATGGGTGTGAACATGGCCGGCAACTGCATCGTGGACGACGAAGTCTGCCGCGAGGCCTCCCGCAACGAGATCATCCGCCGCTACTTCAAGGCCCTCTGCGACCACAAGACCGGCAAGAACGTGGACAGTGAGATCTTCAAGCTGGAGCTGCTGCTGAATCAGGCCGGTCTGGCTGTCGGCGACCGTGCCGTGGAAAAGCAGGCTCACGCCGTGGCCGAGCGCACCGGCGGCGCACCCGCTGCCGCCATCGAGCTGCCGGACGGCACCGTCGTCACCGGCAAGAACGGTCCCCTGCTGGGCGCAGCCTCTTCTGCCCTGCTCAACGCCCTCAAGAAGCTGGCCGGCATCGACCATGAGATCGACCTGGTCTCCGCCCGCGCCATCGAGCCCATCCAGACCCTCAAGACCAACTACCTCGGCAGCCGGAATCCCCGCCTGCACACCGATGAGATCCTGATCGCGCTGTCCAGCTCTGCCGCCGAGAATGAGACGGCTGCTGTCGCTCTGCAGCAGCTCTCCAAGCTCAAGGGCTGCGACATGCACTCCACGGTCATCCTGTCCAGCGTGGATACGGACACCATCAAGCGTCTGGGGATGTACCTCACCTGCGAGCCCGCCTATGAGCAGGAAGACCGCAAGTATCACAAGAAATAAGCGCTCCGGCGCATAAGAAAAGCCGCACAGTACAGCGAAAAACTGTACCGTGCGGCTTCTTTGTTTCTTCTGTAGTTTCTCAGACGTGGGACAGGCTGGGCGCACCGCCCGCGATCTCCTCGGCGGTCAGGGGCTTCGCCTCGGCAGGGGCGTTCAGACGCTCCTTTGCTACGGCCAGCATCAGTTTGATGCGGTTCTCCTGATTGACCCTGGTGGCGCTGGGGTCGTAGTCGATGGGGGTGATGTTGGCGCTGGGGTACATCGCGCGGATCTTGTTTACCATGCCCTTGCCCACGATGTGGTTCGGCAGGCAGCCAAAAGGCTGTGCGCAGACGATGTTGCCGTAACCGCCCTGTACCAGCTCGATCATCTCGGCCGTCAGCAGCCAGCCCTCGCCCATCTTGGCACCCAGCGAGATGATGCCCTCGGGCTTTTCCACCAGCTCCTTGAAGGGGCCGGGGGCGTAGAAACCGGCGTCGGCCTCGGCCTTGAGCATGGAGCGCTCCACGCTGTCCAGCCAGTTGAGCAGCTGGTCGGTCCCCATCTTCATGGCCAGCTTGCCGCCGTAGAGGACATGGTCCTCGCCCATGTTGAAGATGCAGTACTGCACGAAGCCCATCAGACCAGGGAAGTTGACCTCGCAGTCCTGGCTCTCGAGGAACTTCTGCAGGTCGTTGTTGCCCAGCGGGCTGTACTTGACGTAGATCTCGCCCACGACGCCGACTTTGACCTTCGGCACACGGGTGACGGGAATGGACTTGAAGTCCTTTGCGATGAGGGGGAAGGTGTGCTTCATCTCGCGGGAGGTGAAGCCCTTGCCCGCCAGCAGCACACGGCCCAGACGCTGGACCCAGAGGTCTACCATCTTATCGGCAGCGCCCTTCTCGTTCTCATACGGAGCGACCTGATTGCGCAGGGCGCAGAGCATATCGCCGTAGAACACGCTGGCGATGGCCCGGCGGGCCAGAGGCAGAGTCATCTGGAAGCCGCTGTCCTTCTCGAGGCCCGAGAAGTTCAGGCTGGCCACCGGGATGTTCGGATAGCCTGCCTTGACCAGCGCCTTGCGGAGCAGATGGATGTAGTTGGAGGCACGGCAGCCGCCGCCCGTCTGGGTGATGAGCAGGGCCGTGTGCTCGAGGTCGTACTTGCCGCTGTTCAGCGCATCGAGGAACTGGCCGATGACCAGCAGTGCCGGATAGCAGGTGTCGTTGTGGACATATTTCAGGCCCAGCTGCGCCACAGCGCTGCCGCAGTTGCCAAGGATCTCGCACTTGTAGCCGTCGTAGCGCAGGGCGTATTCCAGCAGGCGGAACTGGGTGATGGCCATGTTGGGGATGAGGATGGTGTGAGTCTTCTTCATCTCCGGGGTGAATTTGGGGTAATTGTATTCCATAGGTTCCTCCTATGTTACTTCTTATCTTCGTCTCGCTCATCCAGTGCGGCGAACAGGCTGCGCAGGCGGATATTGACAGCACCCAGATTTGTAATTTCGTCAATTTTCAGCTGGGTGTAGAGCTTGCCGCCCTCCTGCAGGATCTCGCGGGTCTCATCGGTGGTGATGGCGTCCACGCCGCAGCCGAAGGACACCAGCTGCACCAGGTCCATATCGTTCTGGGTGGTGCAGTACTTGGCGGCGGCATACAGGCGGCTGTGGTAAGTCCACTGGTTCAGCACGCTGGTGGGGAACTTTTCCACGCGGTTGGAGATGCTGTCCTCGGTGACCACCGCCGCGCCGTGGCGGGTGATGAGGTGGTCGATGCCGTGGTTGATCTCCGGGTCCACATGGTAGGGGCGTCCGGCCAGCACGATGATCCGCCTGCCCTGACGGCGGGCCTCATCTATGATCTCGCTGCCCTTGACCCGGATCTGTGCCATGTGGGCTTCATACTCGGCATAGGCGGCGTTGGCAGCCTCCTGCACTTCCTTCTCGGAGATGCCGCCGAAATACTTGGGCAGCACGTCCTTCGCCATCTTGTGGACGAAATCCTTCGGGCGATGGATGCCGACGTAGTCGTAGATGAACTTCTGGCCTTCCAGCTCGGGGCAGTTGCCGGCGAGGACTTCGGGATAGTAGGCCACGACGGGGCAGTTATAGTGGTTGTCGCCCAGACCCTCGTCGATGTTGTAGGTCAGGCAGGGGTAGAAGATGGCATCCAGATGCATCTGTGTCAGGGCCTTGATGTGGCCATGGCTGAGCTTGGCCGGGAAGCAGGCGGTGTCGCTGGGGATGGTAGCCTGACCGGCCAGATAGAGGCCGCGGCTGGACACCGGGCTGGTGTGGACGGCAAAGCCCAGCTTTGTCCAGAAGGCGTGCCAGAACGGCAGCAGCTCGTACATATTCAGGCAGAGCGGGATGCCGATGGAGCCGCGCTTACCGGCCACGGGCTTATAGCTGGCCAGAAGCTGCTGCTTGTAAGCGTAGAGGTTGAGGCTGTTGTCCTCGCTCTTGCCGGTGACGGGCTTGTCGCAGCGGTTGCCGGAAATGAACTTGCGGCCATCGGCAAAGGTGTTGACGGTGAGCTGGCAGTGGTTGCCGCAGCCGCCGCACTTGACGCTGATGACTTTCTGGTCGAAGTTCTCCAGCTCTTCCTCGCTCATCATGGCGGAGGTGGTCTGGCCGTTCTTGCGGCACTGGCGCAGGCCGAAGAGAGCCGCACCGTAAGCGCCCATCAGACCGGCGATGTCGGGGCGGATGACCTCGACGCCCATCTCCTTCTCGAAGGCGCGGAGGACGGCCTCATTGTAGAAGGTACCGCCCTGCACGACGATCTTCCGGCCCAGCTCTTCGGGGCTGGACGCACGGATGACCTTGTACAGCGCGTTCTTGACGACGCTGATGGACAGGCCTGCCGAGATATTCTCAATGGACGCGCCGTCCTTCTGGGCCTGCTTGACCGAGCTGTTCATGAAGACGGTGCAGCGGCTGCCCAGATCCACGGGGCGGTCGGCGAAGAGGCCGAGAGCTGCGAACTCCTTGACGTCGTAGCCCAGTGCCTGCGCGAAGGTCTGCAAAAAGCTGCCGCAGCCGGAAGAGCAAGCTTCGTTCAGGAAGATGTTGCTGATGGCACCATCCTCGATCTTGAAGCACTTCATGTCCTGACCGCCGATGTCGATGATGAAGTCCACGTCCGGCATGAAGTATTTTGCTGCCGTGAAGTGGGCCACGGTCTCTACGAGGCCGAAGTCGCAGCGGAAGGCGTTCTTGACCAGCTCTTCGCCGTAGCCGGTGGTGGTCACGCTGGCCACCTTGAGGCCGGGGTGCTCTTTATAGATTTTCAGCAGCTGCTGCCGGATAAGGGGCAGCGGGTTGCCGAGGTTCGGCTGATAGTTGGTGTAGAGGATCTGGCTCTGCTCGTCCACGACCACCAGCTTGACGGTGGTGGAGCCGGAGTCGATGCCGATATGCACCGGGCCGCACTGGGCGCTGAACGCCACCCGCGGCACGCTGTGGGACATATGGCGGGCATGGAATGCCTCGTACTCTTCCTTGCTGGCGAAAAGGGGCGGCTCGCTGGCGTAGGTCGCCGTGGCGGCATACTCATCCAGCGCAGCGGCCACGTCCGAGAGGACGAACTCCTTGTCGGCGTAGAGGGCAGCGCCCAGCGCGACGTAGAGCAGGCTGTTCTCGGGGCAGGTGCCGGTGACGCCCAGTGCCTCGTCGAAGCTCTTGCGCAGCACGGTGCTGAAGGTCAGCGGACCGCCCAGATAGAGGATATTGCCCTGGATGGGGCGTCCCTGTGCCAGACCGGCGATGGTCTGGTTGACCACGGCCTTGTAGATGCTGGCCGCGATGTCCTCGGTCTTTGCGCCCTGATTGATGAGGGGCTGCACGTCGCTCTTGGCGAAAACGCCGCAGCGGGATGCGATGGTGTATGTACGGGTGGCCTGTTCGGCCGCCTTGTTCATCTCATCGGCACTCATCTTGAGCAACGTCGCCATCTGGTCGATGAAAGCGCCCGTGCCGCCGGCGCAGCTGCCGTTCATGCGGACTTCGGTGCCGTTGGTCAGGAACAGGATCTTTGCATCCTCACCGCCCAGCTCGATGACGCAGTCCGTCGCAGGGACAAACTTTTTGACCGCCACGCGGGTGGAGAACACCTCCTGCACGAAAGGCACGCCGCAGCTGTCGGCCAGGCCCATGCCGGCGGAGCCGGAGATGCTGAGCAGCGCTTTCCGGCCATGCAGCTGCTCTGCGTCGATGCGGCGCAGCAGCTCCTGCGCCTTTTCCAGAATGTGGCTGTAGTGGCGCTCATACGTCGAATATAAAAGGGTATCGTTTTCATCCAGCACCACGCATTTGATGGTAGTGCTGCCGATGTCAAGACCTACTCTCACAGTTGTTTTTCCTCCTGAAGGACAATGCACTCTCCCTCTGCACACAGGGCTCTCCGGCCCGGGCAGAAGTTGTTTGCTAACGAATCAAATCTCAGACTCGCATATATGCGTATTATAAACCAAATCCGGCTGACAATCAATCATTCGGGATTATTTTACACCTTAAAAACAGTAAAATCACCTTTCAAAGTTAAACATTTTGTTAATTTCGCAAACTTTTCTGTGAGTTTCGGGCTGTTTCTACTAAGATTCTTTACCGTCTGTCAATTTTTCTGCTTTCTTCCCTGTCCCGCACACAAAGCAAAGGCATCTGCGCTGCGCCGTCCCGGCCGCATTGCAGATGCCTTTTTGTCTCGTTCAATATCTCCGCAGCAGAAGGATCTCCTGTGCCGCCCGGCTTGCGAACCGCGCTGCGCGGATGTCGTTCTCCTCGCCGGAGTGGAGTTCCATTTCCGGCGGGATGTCCTCGCAGGAGGCCAGCGGGAACACCACCTGCGCCCGGGTGCCGCCGCCCGGCCGGGCCGTCAGCGTCAGCTTCCAGCCTGCACGGCGGCAGATGAGCTTGCAGATGCGGAGGCCCAGCTTTGCGCCGCTGAGGAAGCGGCGGTTGTTCTCGATGGGGTCTTCCTCCATCAGGCCGCAGCCGTTGTCTTCTACCCGGAGCGCGACGCCCGTCTTTTTCTGTTTCAGGCTCACCCACACCCTGCCGCCTGCATCGCAGGCCCGCAGCGCGTTGGAGATGAGGTGGAGCAGCAGCTGTTCGGCCTCATCGGGGACGCCCATGACGGCGCAGTGCTCGATGCCCCCGCTCTCCGCCGTGAGCGCTATTTCCAGCGACCGCTGGATGTCCGGGGCAAGACGGCCCGCCTTTTCCAGCAGACCGCACAGGTCCAGAGGCTGCAGCTCGCTCAGCTCTTCATTTTCCAGCTGATAAAGTGTTATGGCATTGCGTACCGTGCGGTCCAGCCGGGCAGACTCTATCTGGATGTCCGAAAGTGCCTGCCGGGTGGGCAGGTCGGCCGACGCCAGCAGATGCATCTGCAGATACTCCCGGTTCTGGTCGATGATGCCAAGGGCATGGAAGCACACATCCCCAAACTCCTCCTGAGGGGAGACTCCTGCTCCATCGTTTCGCCTGCGCATTCTGCTCTACCTCCGCGTCGTGTGGTCAGCACCTCACTGCTGACTCAGTCTACTTTCCAGCGCATAAAGCAGGCGGCCGATGGTCACCTTCCTGCGCTCTAAGCCATACTCTTTTCGAAAATCCCGCCATGTCTGGGTACCGGGCTCGTCCAGCGTCTCCAGCAGCCGCCGGAGGGCGCTGTCCACAGCCGCAACGGTGAGACCGTATTCCTCCGCCACCGGCCCTAATATCTCCTTGCGGATGGCCAGACGGTGGTCGGAGCCCATCATCACCCGAAGCGCACCGGTCAGGTAGCGCTTGTTGGCGTCGCAGGTGCTCACGCCCCAGCTGCGATAGATGCGCTCGCAGCGTTTTTCCAGGCTCTCCGCCGGGCGGTGGGCCGGGGCGCGCAGCTCCTGCAGCATATCTTCCAGTGTGGCCTGACGGATGAGGTAGCATGCATCCTCCTGACTCAGGCTCTCCACTGCCGACTTCTCGTTGCGTCCGTCGTCCCGCAGAAGCACCAGAGGCTTGCGGGCAAGGCCGCGTATCCTGGGCAGAAACTGGATGCTGTCCATGTCCTCCAGCCTGCCGCCCAGCACCAGAACGTCCACATCGCCCTGCTCGAGCCGTTCCAGCAGCGGCCGGCTGCTGCGGTAGCCCGTGCAGCGGATGGCCGGGTTGCGCTCCTCGAGATAGCGTGTCCATACCCGCATCTCTCTGGGGTCATAGCTGGCCAGCGCTACGCGCCATATGACGTCCTGTTCCTCATAGCTCACACGACGCGCCTCCCTTCCTGCAGGTGTTCTGCCTGCTCCGCCTGCGGATACCAGCAGGAAATAACATCCTGCCACAGCTCCGGCTGGACCGAATTCTCATACAAAAACTGCAGCAGCCGTCCGCACTCCTCTTCCGGGGCCGGGACCCATGTACGGGCCGTGTCTGCCGGGTCGTCCGGAGCCTTTGTCCGGCTCACGGTCAGCCAGCAGCCCTGTCCCTCCGTCTCCAGAGAACAGGCAAGGGTATACGCCTCCTGATACGGTTCCAGCGTCGAAAATCTCCTCACCAACGGGATATCCTGTTTCATTCTGCATCCTCCTCGCCCCATCTGTCCGGCCCTTCCACTTATGCCGGACAAGCCATTTTATACGATACTGTATAAAATTGTAGGGAGCGTCGAAAGGAGTTACAACGACAACTTTGCGTCAGTTTTCGTCGAATTTTGAAACACTGAAAATATTAACATGGATACTGTCTCAAGAATACCATCAACCGCTCCAAAAATCAAGACACATCTGCCGCATTCTCCTGATTTGGGACGCTTTTCCGCGCAGGATGCAGCGCTTTTCCATCCTTCGGCAGAAAACACAGAACTTGGCACCCGTTACGACATAAATTGTTCATATTCTTCTGATAAAATCAAGCAGATACTATGTTTCCCTCTCCGTCCACAAATGCCGGGCGGAATAGGCCAGCAGACACTTCCCCGTTCTGCTGCCGGAAAGGCAGGCCAATGCTTCAGCTTATCAATATCGAAAAGAAATACACCACCGGCGATCTGACACAGGCAGCGCTCAACGGGGTCAGCCTCAACCTGCGCGACAGCGAATTTGTCGCCATCCTCGGCCCCAGCGGCTCGGGCAAGACCACGCTGCTCAACATCATCGGCGGCCTCGACCGCTACGACAGCGGCGAGCTCATCATCAACGGCATCTCCACCCGCCGCTACACCGACCGGGACTGGGACTCCTACCGCAACCACACCGTCGGCTTCGTGTTCCAGAGCTATAACCTCATCCCCCACCAGACCGTCCTCGCCAACGTCGAGCTGGCCCTGACCATCTCGGGCGTGTCGGGCGCTGAGCGCCGCCGCCGTGCCGCCGAGGCGCTGCGGCAGGTGGGCCTCGGAGACCAGCTCCACAAGCGCCCCACCGAGATGTCGGGCGGCCAGATGCAGCGCGTGGCCATCGCCCGCGCCCTCGTCAACAACCCCGACATCCTGCTGGCCGACGAGCCCACCGGCGCACTGGACAGTGAGACGAGCATCCAGGTCATGGAGCTGCTGAAGGATGTGGCAAAAGACCGCCTCGTGGTCATGGTCACGCACAACCCCGAACTGGCGGAGCAGTATGCCAACCGCATCGTCCGTCTGCGGGACGGCGCTATCACCGACGATACCCGCCCCTTCGAGCCGGACGACACAAAGCTTGCCCCTCCCATCCATAAGAACATGGGCCGTTCGTCCATGTCGTGGCTCACCTCGCTGGCCCTGAGCTTCAACAACCTGCGCACCAAAAAGGCCCGCACCCTGCTCACAGCCTTCGCGGGCAGCATCGGCATCATCGGCATCGCCCTCATCATCTCGCTGTCCACCGGCGTCAACGCCTACATCGCCGACATGGAGCGCTCCACCCTGAGCGAATACCCGCTGCAGATCCTGAGCAGCGGCGTGGACATCACGAGCTTTCTGTCCTCGGGCAGCAGCGGCGGCACCACAGCCACCGGCCTGCCCACCGACGAGGACGGCAAAAAGGACACCTCCGGCGGCGTGGAGGGAATGGTCTCGGTCCGCCAGCTCATCACCAAGATGGTGTCGGGCCTGACGTCCAACGACCTCACTTCCTTAAAGAAATATCTCGACAGCGACGAGTCCACCATTGCGGATGACGCCACCTCCATCGAGTATTCCTACAGCGTCTCGCCCCAGATCTACCGGCAGGACGCCGACGGCAGTGTGCATCAGGTCAACCCGGACTCCACCCTCTCGATGCTGGGTCTGGGAAGCTCGGGTTCCGGCTCCACCTCCGTCACCAGCAGCCTGATGAACAGCATGGGCAGCAACACCAGCGTTTTCTATCAGCTGCCCGCCAACAGCGACCTTTATAAGTCCCAGTACGAAGTCAAGGCCGGCCGCTGGCCCGAAAAGCCCACCGAATGTGTCGCCGTGCTGAGCAAATACGGCACTGTGACCGACTACGCCCTCTACTCCATGGGTCTGCGGGACTCCGCCGAGCTGGACAAGATGATACAGCAGTTCGCCCAGAACCAGAACGTCGATGTCCCCAGCGACTTCCGCACCTACAGCTACGACGAGCTGATGGGCCTGAAGTTCAAGCTGGTGAACAGCGCCGACACCTACGTCTACGACGACACCTACGGCATCTGGAAGAGCAAGGCCGACGACAAGGACTATATGCAGCAGCTGGTGGAGAACGGCGAGGACATCACCATCGTGGGCATCGTCCAGCCGGACTACACCGCCTCCGCTTCCATGCTCACCTCCGGCATCGCCTACCCTGCCTCCCTGACCGAGAAGGTCATGAAGGACGCTGCCGACAGCGACATCGTGAAGCAGCAGATGGCCGACCCCGCCACCAACGTCCTCACCGGCGAGAGCTTCGGCAAGGCCGAGAGCCTCCGTGACTTCGATTTGACCAGCCTCTTCTCCATCGACACCAACGCCCTCAAGAATGCCTTTTCTTTTGATGCCGATGCCCTCGACTTCGATTTGAACGGTGCCTTCGACCTCAGCAGCGGCAGTTTCGATTTGAGCAGCCTCATCGACTTCTCGGATTTTTCCCTCAACATCGACGAGCTGCCCGACATCGACCTCAGCGATGCTTTCGCAGAGCTGGACCTCTCCGTCTCGCCGGAGGCTCTGCAGGACCTCGTGCAGAAGGTGTTCAAGGACTATAAGAAATATATCATCGGCAACGGCATCCTCAACTTCAAGAAGTGGAGCTTTTCTGCCTACCTCAAGACCGAGCAGTTCCAGAAGCTGATGGCCGAGTCCATGAAAGACCTCGTTGACCCGGACAAGCTGCAGGGCCAGCTCTCGAGCGCTCTGCAGACCACCATCCAGACCGTGATGGAGACCTACTCCGACCAGATCACAGAGGTGCTGAAAAGCCAGCTGGACGCTGCCATCCAGAAGGGCATCGTCACCTTCCAGGACCAGATACAGTCCCAGCTCAAGACGGCCATCCAGCAGAACATCGGCAAGCTGAGCAGCCAGATGGAGAGCGCCATCAAGATCGACGCGTCGGCTTTCCAGAAGGCCATCCAGCTCAACATGACCGCCTCCGAGCTGACCGAGCTGATGCGCTCCACCCTCCGCTCCTCTTCCGCCACCTATGAGGCCAACCTGACGGCCTTCGGCTACGCGGACGAGGCCGCCCCCAGCCAGATCAAGATCTATCCGAAGGACTTCGCCAGCAAGGCCATCATCCTGGAAAAGCTGGATGCCTACAACGCCGGGATGTCTGCAAAGGGTGAAGACGAAAAAATGGTGCAGTACACCGACCTCGTGGGTACCCTGATGACCAGCGTGACCGAGATCGTGGACATGATCAGCAGCATGATGGTGGCCTTCGTCTCCATCTCGCTGGTCGTCTCCTCCATCATGATCGGCGTCATCACCTATATCAGCGTCCTCGAGCGCCGGAAGGAGATCGGCATCCTGCGCGCCATCGGCGCTTCCAAGCGGAACGTCTCTGAGGTGTTCAACGCAGAGACCTTTATCATCGGCCTCTGCTCGGGCGTCATGGGCATCGTCCTCAGCGAGATACTGCTCATCCCCGGAAACATCATCATCCAGAAAGTCTCCGGCACTTCGACCCTCGTTGCCTCCCTGCCCGTGGATGCAGCCCTCTTCCTCGTGGCACTGGCTACCCTGCTCACCATTCTGGCCGGCATCATCCCGGCCCGCGGCGCAGCCAAGTGCAACCCCGTCAAAGCCCTGCGCGCCGAGTAAACCCCAGAGATCTCATTCCCGGTATCCTTTCCGCTCCGGCGGCAGGGATACCGGGATTTTTTCGGCTTATTTTTGCTCCGGCCCGTCGGTTCAGCTTGTATCCATCCTGCATGAGAACGCGCTTTTTTGCTCTAAAAGTTACAAAAGAGTACGGTCGTCCCGGGAGATTCTGACGCGTACCGGTAATTACCGGAAATCAATTTGCTTTTCGCTCTGCGGGCAAATCAACCTGCACAAAGGAGGGTCAATTTGTTATGCAATTCTGCCAAAAGTGTTTCAGGGTTATTGATTTATTCCACAAATTATGCCATACTATAGTCACTGAAACCGTTCCCGACATCGTTCCCGCACGATTTCAGTAAAAACCAGAACTTCGACCGAAAGAGAGGTGCTTCCCGGAATGCCGAACATGACCATCAAAGACATTGCCCGTCTGAGCGGCTGTTCCGTCAGCACCATCTCCCGCGTCATCAATGACCGGCCGGATGTGCGTCCCGAAACGAAAGAAAAGGTGCTTCAGATGATGCGGGAGTCGGGCTTTGTGCCAAACACCAACGCCCGGCAGCTGAAGATCCAGCAGTCCCGCAGCCTCGTCTTTGTGGTCAAGGGTACCCGGAACCTCTTCTTCTCGGACTTCCTCGTTCAGCTGCAGCGGGCCGCGACCCTCTACGGGTACAGCGGCATCGTCTCCTACCTGGACGAGAATGCCAACGAGATAGACGCCGCCCAAAAGATCCTGCGGGAGATAAAGCCCAAAGGCATGATATTCCTCGGCGGCAGCGTGGCGAACTTCCAGCAGGGCTTTGCGAACATCACCGTCCCCGCGGTGCTGACGACGCTGGTCTCCGACGAACTGGATTTCCCGAACCTCTCGATGGTGGGCGTGGATGACCGGGCTGCGGCCCGCACCGCCGTCTCCCACCTCATCGCGCAGGGCCACCGGAAGATCGCAGTTCTCGGCGGTCCGGCCACCAGTTACCCCAGTCGGATGCGCCGCCTCGGCGCACAGGATGCCATGGAGGATGCCGGGCTCATCTTCGACGACCGGCTCTACGGCCTGTCCAACTACGATTTCGAGTCTGCCTACCACGCCATGAACAGCCTGCTGGCCCGCCGGGCCGAGTTCACCGCCCTGTTCGCCATGAGCGATGTCATCGCTTTCGGTGCCATCCGGGCGCTGGTGAGCGCCGGGTTCCGGGTGCCGGAAGATATATCGGTCATCGGCTTCGACGGCATCTCGATGTCCCGCTACTGTGTGCCGGTGATGACCACCATCGTCCAGCCCGGCGAGCAGATCGCGCTCCAGAGCATCGAGCTGCTGGTGCGGCAGATCGAGCATGGCGCCCCGGCCCAGAAGATCACCCTCCAGCCTGAGCTGCAGGTCGGTGAGAGCGTAAGGGCTGTCTGATTTATTTCGTCTCATTTCCGCTGCCAGGCGGAATGTGTATATCACATGATGAAGAAGGAGAACAATTATGAAAAAAATGATCTCTCGTCGTAATTTCCTGAAAGTCGCCGGCGCTTCTGCTGCCGCCCTCGGTCTGGCTGCCTGCGGTGGTTCCTCCAGCAGCACCGCTGCTTCCACCGCCAGTTCTACCGCAGCTTCTGCCGCTCCCGCAGCTGCCGGCAAGGTCTACTACCTGAACTTCAAGCCCGAGCAGGATCAGGATTGGCAGGATCTGGCCGCCGAGTACACCAAGGAGACCGGCGTGCCTGTGACCGTTGTCACCGCTGCTTCCGGCCAGTACGAGACCACCCTGATGAGCGAGATGGAGAAGAGCGAGGCTCCCACC
>SKEJ01000958.1_pt1 | contig 16762 bp, 9 predicted proteins | sample 4826721 | NCBI WGS metagenome assembly SKEJ01 (sample SAMN11008812, study PRJNA524170) | human gut metagenome | biome: Human fecal sample; material: Feces; isolation source: fecal sample from pouch patient p31 | host: Homo sapiens | place: Israel: Tel-Aviv | collected 2015-06-02 | reverse complement strand
TCGCCATAGGGGGCCTGGCTTCGGCTGCCAACAATGTCTTGGACTACGTCTGACACTGACGCCGCCGACGTTGTGGTTTTGGGTCCGGGGTAGGAATCTAGGCGGAAGAGGGCGAAGATTTGGTTGCGGGTCCAGTCTGCGTTGCGTGGGTCAAGGTCAAGATGGGCCAAGGCATAATCGATCAGGGCGTCGATGCTGGCGTATACCTCGGTCAGCTGATCGTTCATTGCTCTGCCTCCATCATGCTGGTTCGGGTATGGTTCGGCTGACGGCTCACCTGGCAGCCTCCATGATGTCGGCTACGATGGCGCGGGTTTCGCTGGCCTTCTGCTCCATCTCCTGCACGAGTTTGATCTGGGTGCGGGTGCGCACCAGATTATGCTCGGGGTACTTGGTGGCAAAGTAGATATCGCCTTCCAAGTAGTCGGCGAGAAAGCGCATGCCGCATTCCATGGTGAGCAGGTTGCCGCTGAACGGCAGCAGTTCGGCCTCGCGCGCGGTGATGCTGCCGCGTAGTTCGCCCACGAAGCCTTCCGTGTAGGCGCGGAACAGCTCGGTGCTGAAATGCACCTTGCTGAGGTCCTTTTCGTCTTCCAGAGCAGTGGACGCACCAAAGCGTATGGAATCGCCGAAGTCGAACAGCATGGAGCCGGGCATGATGGTGTCGAGATCGATGATCGCACGCGCCTTGCCGGTGGTGGCGTCCATGAGGATGTTGTTGAGCTTGGTGTCATTGTGGGTCACGCGCAGCGGAATCGAACCGTCCCTGAGCCCATCCATCACGACGGCATACTGGTCGGCGTGACTCAGATAGAAGTCGATTTCCGGCTGGCATGCGGCGGCGCGGCCGAGCTTGTCCGCGGCGAGGGCGGCCTTGAAGTCCTCGAAACGATGCGGGGTGTCGTGGAAGTGGGCGATGGTTTCGGTCAGCTGGCTGGCGTCGAATTCGGACAGGAAGTTCTGGAAGTCGCCGAATGCGCTGCCGGCTTCGCGGAACACGTCCGGGTTCGGCACGAGGTTGTAGGACACGGTGTGTTCGATGAACTTGTAGACGCGCCATGCGCCGCCATCGATCTCGGCCCAGGTGGCGCCTGAGGTGGTGGGCACAATGTCCAGCGTCTCTTTGCCCTGAGCCTTGAGAGTGGAGGTGACCAGTTCGACATTGCGCATCAGATTCACCGTATCGGGGAAGATGCTGGTGTTCATCTGCTGGAGGATGTAGCGGGGGCCGTCCGTGGTCACCAGATAGGTGGTGTTGATGTGGCCGTCTCCGTAAGGTTCGATACCGGTCACGGCACCTTCCAGCGCAAAATGCGAGGCGATGCCGAATAAAACTTCATTGCTTTCAGTCATGATGGGTCCGTTCTCCAAAACGTGGGATCAGGCTTCACGCCAGGCGATACCGCTGTCAGGCAGGTCGAAGTCCTCGGTGGTGCCGTCGGCCAAAGTCACCGTGGTCTTCTGCGGCTGATCGGTGTTGTTGATTACGCAATACAGCCCTTGCTCGGGGAAGTGTGCCACTTCGCATTCCGGATTGGACGAGCTCCAGGCCGCATACTTGTCTTCGTTGTGGGAAGCGTAGAACAGCACGCGTTCCAGCAGTCGGGCGTTGGCCGCCGAATAGGGCAGGCCGGAGATGTACACGCCGCGGCCCTTGCCATAATCGTTGGTCGCGAGCTGTACCTGGCCGCCGTCCGCGCGCAGCAGGGTCACGTTTTCATTGACCGGATACGTGTTGAGCACGGGTTCGCCGAAATCGATGCCGCCCAACGGCTTGATGGACTGGCCGCCGCCGCAGCCGCTCAGCGGGATGCGGTAGCCGGCCTGCTCCCAAGCCTCGCGGGCCGCCGGGTCGACCGGCACATCGGCGGTGATGAAGTGGTCCGGCACCACCGGCGGGAAATACTTGTCCACCGAAAGGGTCTGATAGCGCTCCTCGTCCACGCCAATCACGTCGGCCAGCTGGAAGAACCGGCCCGTTTGGAAGCGCGGTGCCGAGCTCGGCTCGCCCACGCCCACGAACGCGCCGCCGCCACGCACCCAGGCGCGCACGGTTTCCACGAGCTTCGGGTTGGTCCACACATCGCCGCCGGTGAATGCGGTGTCGACCGGGCCGCCGTTGATGATTACGTCGATATCGCTATCGATGCCATGCGCGAGTACGTCGTCGAAGCTGATGAACCGCACGTTCACGCGCATGCCGGACAGGGATTCCAGAATGCCGTAGTAGGAGTAGGTCTGCTTGTTGGGCAGGGCGTGTGCCACGGTGAACGCCATCCAGGAGCGCATCTTGCCCCAGGAATTCAGAATCGCCACGTTGAGCTCACCTTCGGCGGCCACCCCACCGGTGCGGTCGTGGATGTCGCGGAATTCGTTGGCGATATGGGTCACCGTGTCCACGAACTTCGGGAACTTGGCGGCCAGGGAGAGGTAGCCGCCGTAGCCCATGCGGCTGATCGGCGAGCGCAGGATCGCGCGGCGGGCCTTGCGCCAGTTGTCGAGGCCTTCGATGCTCGGATCGTTGCCCTCGTAGAACGTGTCGGGGAAGAAGTACGGCAGGAAGCGGCCTTCGGTGTACTTGACGCCCGGAATATCGGCGATCATGCGGGTGGTGGTGCCGTCGCCGATGGAACCGACCACGGCGTCCAGGCCGAGTTCGTCGAATCCGTCCTTGTACGGTTCGGTGCCGATCCACTGGTCGCCGAGGAACATCATCGCCTCTTTGCCGGCGGCGTGGGACATGTCGGCGAGCTGCTTGACGTTTTCGCGCACGAAGCCGGAGAGGAAGTCGATCCAGTCGCGCTGGGCTTTTCTGGGCACGCGCCATGCGGAGTTGTAGGCACCGCCGTCCACGAAGTCCTCCGGGCGCAGGCGGTAGCCATACTTGGCTTCGAAATCATCCAGCGCACGCGGGCTTACGGTGCAGGCGCAACCAAACCAGTCGACGACCTTTTCGCGGCGCTTTTCATCGAACAGGAGCGTGAACTGGTAGAAGAACGTGGTGAATCGCACCACATCGGTCTGCGGGCTGTCCTTAAGCCACTGCTCGAACGTGTCGAACACGAACTTGCGGGTGGCCGGATGGTAGATGTCGAACGGGATCTCGTGTTCCTTGTCGCCCCAGTCGTTGGTCAGATGGTTGTACATCTCGACCGGGTCCCAGATGATGTAGGCCAGGAAACTCACCGTGTACTCGTGCATCGGCACGGCAGCGGTCACGTGCACGGTGTCCTCGCCCGGGTCGAGCGTCCAGCCGGACGGGTCCACGACCTCGCCCGTGGTGCGGTCCACGACTTCCCAGTACTTATGAGGGTCGGCGTCACGGTTAGGCTTGAGCTGTTCCTCGAAGAAACCGTCCATCAGCGGCACATCCACCGCGTTGGACTCGGCCAGGATACGGGCGGTCAGCAGGTAGACCTGCGGGGTCTCGTCCATGTGCAGGGTGATCCACTCGTTGTGGGCGCGGGTCGGGAAGTAGGCGCTGTAGATTTTCTTGCCAAGAGCGAGCACGGCCTCGTCCAGATGCGTGCCGTCGGAGTTGCGGATGGCGTCCGCACCCCACAATTCGGCGAGTTCCTTGGTCTTTTCGGCAAAATTCTCTTCACTGGGCAGCGTGAAGCGGCCGGTGCTGGTCATGAGTGCTCCTTTGTGGGGTTGGTCATCAAAAAAAACTACAAAGCGACGAATTCGTCGCATACAAAATGACCGGCGTCATCGCGGGCCCTGGGACCCTGACTGCGTAGATCCTTGACGCTTACGGTGACGCCGGACGATTGGAATCGTGTCACTGAATATGGGAGGGACGTTGCCCGGCACCGGAAGGAGTGACACGACATGCCGGGCAGCGGATTGGTTAGCCCTTGACGGCACCGGCGGCGAGGCCGGACTGCCAGTAGCGCTGGAGGCCGAGGAACAGCACGATCACGGGCAGCACGCCGAGCAACGCACCCATCATCAGGGCGCCGCGATCGGTGAACGTGGCCAGCGAGACCATGCCGTACAGACCGAGGGTCACGGGCTTCAAGGTGTCGGAAGACACCATCATCAACGGCAGCAGGAAGTTGTTCCACGTGGCCACGAACAGGAACAGGAAAATCGTCACCATGGCCGGGGCCAGGAGCCTCAGCACGATGGTGAAGAAGATCCTCGCCTCGCTCGCGCCGTCGATGCGGGCGGCTTCAAGCAGTTCGTCCGGCACCGAACTCTGTGCGTACGTGCGGCCCAGGAAGAAGCCGAACGGCGAAACGCAGCACGGGATGATGATCGAGAGCATAGTGTTGGTCAGGTGCAACGTGTGGAAGATCGAGTACATCGGGATGGTCAGCAGGGCGGACGGCATGAGCATGCAGGCCATAATTATGCCGATGGCCGCGTTCTTGCCGCGGAAGTTGAATTTTGCGGTGGCGTAGCCAGCCATCACAGACACGATGGTGCCGATCAATGCCGAGACGCCCGAGTAGATCAGGGAGTTCAGCACCCAGCGCCAGAAGTTGCCACGAGTCCAGCCAAGCAGCTTGGAATAGTTAGTGGCGATGGCATTGGGCAGCTGGTCAAGCGGCACAGCAAACCACATGCCGTTGCTACCGGTCATCTGGGCCGGCGTCTTGGTGGACGCGATGATGGCCCAGTAAATCGGGAACAGGAAGTAGATCAACACCAGTACCAGCAGCACCACAGTGAGGGTCTTCACGGCCGCGGACGGTCGCATGGAGCGAGGCAAATCGTGTTGCGCAGCCTGACGCTGCTTTTCGAGCTTGCGCTCGGCCTTTTTGCGGGCGCGTGCTTCAACGGTTGCGGAGCTCATTACTCGTTCACCTTCCTTTCGGCCAAGGTGTACAGCACGGCAAGCACACCTGCGATCAGAGCCATGACAATGGCGATGGCCGAGGCCGGACCGTCACCAGACGGGGTAATGGTGCCCTGAGAAGTGTTCATGGCCATCATCATCGGTGTATACGACTTGGAAATACCCGGATCAGCCGTAGACATGATCTGCGGTTCGTTGAACAGCTGAATGGTGCCGACGATGGAAAGCAGCATGGCCAGCAGGGCCGCGCCACGCACGTTCGGCAGCTTGATCTTCGTGGCAATCTGCCAACCATTGGCGCCGTCGATACGGGCGGCCTCATAGAGGTCATGCGGGATGGCCTGCAGTGCGGCAAGGAAAATCAGCATGTTGTAGCCGGTGAAGGTCCATGTGGTGATGTTGGCCATCGAGCCGAGCACGATGTTCTTGTTGAAGAAGTCCACATTGACGCCGATGGCGGCAAGTCCCTTGACGATCGGCGAGATTTGGCCGTTGTACAGGTAGACCCAGATAATCGAGGCCACGACGCCGGGGATGGCGTAGGGCAGGAAGTAGCCCAGACGGAAACCGGTGACATGCTTGACCACGAACGAGTCGATGACGATGGCCAACGCCAGTGCGGCGATGATCATGATCGGCACCTGAATCAGGGTGTAGATCAGCACCCTGCCGACGCCGGACCAGAAGTTGCCGGAAGTAATAGCATACTGGAAGTTCTGGAATCCTACGAATTTATTGACCAGCTCGCCACCGCCGTATGCGCCACCGCCCTCGGTGACCTGACGGAAGAAGCTGGAATAGATGGCCCAGATGATGGGCAAGATGAACACGAAAGTGAACAGGACGGCGAACGGTGCCATGAACGCCCAGCCGGTGCGGTTCTCGCGCTTCTGAGCGCCGGACCGCTTCGGCTTGGCGGCGGCACGCCTAGGTGCTTTGCCCTTCGCCTGAGTAGTGGATGCAGTCATAATACAAAACCTGTCTTCGCAAAGAACAGTAAAACAAATGACAAGGGCCACAGCGCCCCTGCAGCAATACCCCCAAACAATACGGAAGGCCGGAGTATGTGCCCCGGCCTTTCGCTATGGTGATGCGAGGCATCGGAGGTCTTGGACGGCCGGCTATTTCAAGCCGGCCCGTTGACAAGACCTAGTGAGGTCACTCCTTGACGGACAGACCGAGGTTCTTCAGCGTATCCACCGAGGTCTTCTGAGCGGTGTCGAACACATCCGAAACCTTGGCAGAACCATCGGCAGCCTTGGCGGCGGTCTGTTTCATTGCAGCGCCGACTGCGGAGAAGCCAGGCATGTAGGTGAAGTCACCCATGTTGTCGTTCGCGGTCTTGAACTCAGCCATGACATCCTGTCCGCTGAAGTAGTCGGACCACTTCTGCGGGGTCTTGGCATCCGCGGTGGTGGCGGCCACGACAAGGCCCTGGGAGACAAGGTCATCAATCTGGGTGTTGAACCAGTCAAGGAACTCCATGGCTTCGGCCGGGTGCTTGGAACCCTTGAGCACGGCCACACCGGAACCACCATCGGCGCCGGTCTTGGTGCCATTGCCGAACCAGTCACCGAGCTGGGTGACCTTCCACTCACCAGCACCAGTGCCACCGGCGGAATCGATGAACAGTGGGGCTTCCCAAGCGGCGGCCACGGTGCCGATCAGCTGACCGGACTGGAGGGAGTTATCAAACGATGCATCCCAACGCGGGTTGGTGAGGGCGGCCTTGTTGTCGATCAGCTGCTGGTAGACATCGGCCACGGCCTTGGAGCCCTTAGTCTGGGTGTTGACAACCCAGGAGTTGCCGTCGACCTTGTACCACGGACCGGAAGCGCCGGCCTGGCCGGACATCATCATCATGGCCTCATCAGGTTGGAAGGTCATGATGTACTTGCCTTGGGCAGCGGTCTTCTTGGCGGTCTCAATGAGCTCGTCAGCGGTCTTCGGCACGGTGATGCCGAGCTTCTCAAATTCAGCGGCGTTGTAGAAGTAAGTCAGCGGGCCGGTGTCCTGCGGCAGACCGTAGGTCTTGCCGTCCACCTGCATCAGTGCGAACGGGCCGGAAGCGAAATCGTCCTTGTACTTGGCGGCCTCATCGGTGACATCCTGCAGAAGGCCCTTGGTGAAGACCTCAGGAACCTCGGCGTAACCGACCTGAGCCAAATCCGGCGCATTGCCAGCCTTGACGTCGGTCTCGAGCTTCTTGATCATGTCGGCGGCATTGCCATCGAACTTGGTGGCCTTGACCTGAATGTTCGGGTGCTCCTTGTTCCACTTGGCCACAATGTCGTTGACCAAGGTCATGCCTTCGGCATCGGGCAGACGATGCATATAGGTGATGTTGACCACACCGCCATCGCTGCCGGACTTCGTGTCGCCGGCAGTGTCACTGCCGCAACCGGCCAAGCCCATTCCCATTGCTGCTACCGCGGCAAAAGCAGCCACGATGCGCTTATTGCGAGATACCATATCTCTACTCCTTCGTAGTGAAATCATCATCTCAGTGTGATGACTGATTACTAATGTATGCCCTCATTCTTTTATTGTCAACTTAGCTAACAATTACCGCGCGTCCCGTTGAGGCGAGTAGCATTAAACCGGTTCGATGCTCGATTGTGCGAGTTTGTTCATTTCATTAACTCCCCTTACAAAGCAACGTACTTTTGGTCCACCGGTAGGCCTAATGAGATATTGGATAGCGGCAACAATCCAAGACGTTAGCTTGCAATCGTCCACCGCAAATTGCAAGCACTTGCCAACATTATCGGTTTTCAGGTCGCCGGCGCGATACCCGACCAGGGGGCACCGCACCTTAATGAGACGCTACACGAGCAGTCTCAGCAACTGGTAGAGCTGCCACAGGCTACGCACGTTGAAGTGCGTGCCGTCAACCGTGGCGTTCGCCTCGCCATCGCCCACATGGACGATCACGGTGCGCCCGTTCACGGTCAGACTACCGTGCATCGTGATATGATTGCATCTTGCAACCTTGTTGATTAAAGGCGCAAGCCGGTAATCAACGCAAAGGCCCGGTGCTGCAAACGTCGGGCCTTTTCTTATCGGCTCACGCCGATCGGCCCGTCATATCAACGGGGACACCGCATGTTACGGCATCACAAACCAATATATCAGCACCCCGGTGGCAATCAAGAAGACAGGTTCCAGAAAAAGAAAAAAAGGCCTGGGCATGTTGCCCAGGCCTCGGTTCGCGGACAGGGCGAGATTCGAACTCGCGGAGGGTTGCCCCTCAACGGTTTTCAAGACCGTCTCTTTAGGCCGCTCAGACACCTGTCCTGATGCGCGTTCACACGCGCAAGTATTCATTATACAGAAGGGAGGGATGTTGATATTCGGCAGTGCGGTCGGTCTTGGATTCGCCTGCTGGCTATCAGCGATCTCTCCCTCAGTAATCTCTCCCTCAGTCAGCTACGCTGACAGCTCCCCCATTAAAGGGAGCTAAAGCACGATGAGACTCAGGCCTCCCACTTCGTGGGCTCGATAACTTCCTTGCCGCCCATGTAGGCGCGCATGGCCTGCGGAATCTCGATGGAGCCGTCCTTCTGCTGGTGGTTCTCCATGATAGCGACCAGCCAACGGGTGGTGGCCAGCGTGCCGTTGAGCGTGGAGACCGGGCGGGTGCCGCCATCTTCCATACGCTCGCGGATGTTCAGACGGCGAGCCTGGTACTCGGTGCAGTTCGAGGTGGAGGTAAGCTCGCGGTAGCGGCCCTGGGTCGGCACCCAAGCCTCGCAGTCGAACTTACGGGCGGCGGAGGAACCGAGGTCGCCGGCGGCGGTATCGATGATGCGGTAGGGCACCTCGACCTTGGCGAGCATCTCCTGCTCCATGGCCAGCAGGTGCTCGTGCTCCTTGTAGGAGTCCTCCTGCTTGGCGTAAACGAACATCTCCACCTTGTCGAACTGGTGGACGCGGATGATGCCGGAAGTATCCTTGCCTGCGGCACCGGCCTCGCGGCGGTAGCAGGAGGACCAACCGCAGTAGCGCAGCGGGCCGTTGCCGAGGTCGAGGATCTCGTTCTCGTGCATGCCGGCGAGCGCCACTTCGGAAGTGCCGACCAGGTACTGGTCGTCGGGCTCGCGCAGACGGTAGATCTCGTCGGCGTGGGAGTTCAGGAAGCCGGTGCCGCGCATGACCTCGGGGCGCACCAGCGTCGGGGTGATGGCCAGCGTGAAGCCGTGCTCCTCGGCCTGGTCCACGGCCATGGTGAGCATGGCGATCTGCATACGGGCCACCTGGCCACGCAGGAAGTAGAAGCGGGAGCCGCCGACCTTGACGCCGCGGCGCATGTCGATGCCGGCCACGCCGGTGCCGAGGGTCAGGTGGTCCTTGGGCTCGAAGCCTTCGGCCGCGAAGTCGCGAATCTGGCCAACCTTCTTGACGACCACGTAGTCGTCCTCGCCGCCTTCGGGAGCTTCGGGCTCCACGATGTTGGAGAGCTTCCACATGGCGGTGGTGTATTCCTCGGCGGCGGAATCGGCCTTGGACTTGTATTCGGAGACCTTCTGGGACAGTTCCTTGGTCTCGGCGATGAGCTTGGCCTTCTCGTCCGCCGGGGCGGAGGCGACCTTCTTGCCGATTTCCTTCTGCTGGGCGCGAGCCTCTTCGAAGGCCTTCAGCGCCTCACGACGTGCGGTGTCGGAGGAGAGCACTTCGTCGACGAGTTCCACGGACTCGCCGCGCTTGCGCTGGGATTCCTTGACGATATCGGTGTGTTCACGGATGAATTGAATATCAAGCATGGGCACCAGACTAGCCGCGTAAGCAGACACCGACAATGGCCGAATGCGCGGGAGTCACGCGGAAATCACAGGGAAGCCCGGGAAAGTCCGCGGACGGGTCCACCCGGCCAATTTCGTCAGATGAGACGCGATTGAACCATAATCGCGCCCCACGGGGCTGTTGCGTGCAGGAAATGTTCACGTACGGCGCACCATGGCCGCAAACGACCTCCCCACCGATAACAATAGGAGCCATGCCTCAGCCTGCCCTCACCGTGTTTCTGATCATCGCCGCAATCGCCATTGTGGTGGTGCTCATCGCCGTCATCGTCATCGCCCTGCGCGCGCAGCGCCGCCGCAAGCTGGCTCAGACGCTGGAGAAGCGCCGGGACGACGAGGTGCAGTACGCCTTCATCGTGAATCCGTCCAAACCGCAGGCCGAAGCCCGCCGGCTGCATATCCAGAGGTTCTGCGAGGCCAAGGGGCTCAATCGCATCCGCTTCTACGACACCCAGCTTGACAAGGACGGCAGGGTCTGCGCGCTTGAGGCGCTGGAGGACGGCGCCGACGTGGTGATCGCGGTCGGCGGCGACGGCACGGTGCGCACGGTGGCGAGCGCCGTCTCCGGCACCGGCCATGCGCTGGGCATCATCCCCATCGGCACCGGCAACCTGTTTGCCCGCAATATGGGCGTTCCCGTGGACGATATCGACGCCGCGCTGACCGTGGCCACCTCCCACGGCTCCCGCCTGGTGGACATGGGCCGTCTCACCCTGCTCGACCACCCGGAGGACGACCACGGCCACGCCTTCCTCATCATCGCCGGCATCGGCTTCGATGCGGCCATGATCGACGACACCAACCCCGAGCTCAAGGCGAACATCAGCTGGCTCGCCTACTTCGTGGGCGGCGTGAAGAACCTGTTCGCGCCGAAGTTCCGCGGCACGCTGACAGTCACCAGCGCCGACGGCTCGACCCACACCATCAAGAATCTCGATTTCCGCACGGTGATGGCCGGCAACTGCGGCCAGATTCCCATGTTCTCGCTGATGCCGGCGGCATCCTATGACGATGGTCTGCTGGACTTCGAAATCATCGACACCACCGGCGGCATCCTCGGCTGGGCCAACCTGTTCGGCGACGTGGTGCACCAGACGATCATCGGCAAGCCCGAACAGAACCCGCTGTCCACGAACTCGACCATCGAACAGGTTCAGGGCGTCAGTGCCGAAATCACATTGGAAAAGCCGGCCAAAGCGCAGGTGGACGGCGACATGCTACCGGAGACCAAACATATTCGTTTCTCAGTGGATCATCGCGCGCTGATCGTGCGCGTACCCGACGCCTCCGCGCTGGAAAAGACCGCACAGGCCGCTGCCTCAAACGCCACCTCGGATTTCGCCGAAATGACCGGCACGCTCGAGCCGATTCGCTGATCCGCTACGATGCGTGGCCGGTGACTCGGGCGACGTGCATTGCCAGATAGGCGGTTTCGTCGTCGCTGATATCCGTGTCGAGGCGCAGTTCGAGCAGGGAGGCGATGGTTCGCGCGCATCGTAGCGCGGCGGGATAGGACTCACGAATCACCTTCATCACCGGTGCCGGCTCATCCGTCAGTTGCTGGTGCTGGTGGATGCGTACGAACAGGTAACGCAGATGGGTGATGAACCTGCCCACATTCACGGAACTGCGGTCCAACGTGATGCCGTAGCTGTGGTCGATAATGTCAAGCAGTTGCTGGATCACGCCCGTCATCGTATACGTATAGGACAGGTCGCCGGTGGCGAAGCCGGCGTTGACCAGATGCATGGCAAGCGCGGTGGCCTCGCCGTCCGGCAGCGTGACGTCGAGCCGCGCATTGAGCGATGCGAGCATCGCACGCCCCTGCGCGTATTCCTGCGGGTACAGGTTGCTCACCTCGCCGAGCAGCGGGTAGGTAATGTCGATGCCGCGCCGCACCCGCTCCACCGCATTCGCCACGTGATCCGACAAGGCCATGACCAGCGTGGTGCTGCCGGTCTCACGCTCCCCCAGTCCGGCTTCCTGCATGGATTCGACGACCACGCGGATGATTTCGGGCGGAATGTCCGCCAGCATCTGCGCCAGATGGTCCGGGTCACGCCCGTCCGACGGCACGAAGGTGCGCACGACTTTCGACTCGTCGACCGTCTGCCCCGGCTTGGCCTGGAACCCCAGTCCACGGCCGGTGAGAATCACCTCACCGCCGTCGCCGCCTTTGGCGAGCACGACGTTGTTGTTGAACACTCGCAGTATTTCCATGGCATCCTTTCGCAACGTCATTGTTCCACATCGATGATCGGGCTGCCGGCTGATACGGTTTTGCAGTCACCGCCGTTGTTGTCGCCGCTACCGTCGCCGATCAACGGCGTGACCACGGTCAGTTCAGCGGCGTTGACCACCGTCACCACCACCACAACGCTGTGCCCGGCCGCCGCGACTTTGCCGAAATCCACGGTGGCCAGTGGCTCTCCCGCCGCGATCCGCTCGCCTTTAGCCACGACCACAGCGAATCCCTCGCCATCCATATCGACGGTGTCAATGCCGATATGAACCAGCACCTCGATGCCGCCATCGGTTTTAATGCCGAAGGCATGGCCGGTTCGGGCCACGGTTTTCAGCATGCCACTGACCGGTGCGAGCACGGCTGTCTCACCGGTCGTCTCCGGCACGACGCCTACGCCCTCCCCCAGCGCGCGGGAGGCGAACACCGGATCGCCAGTCGCTTCCAGATTCACCAGCCGGCCGGCGACCGGCGACAAGATGGCGTTGGAGTCAAGAGCCCGATCAGGGGCAGCCCGCGATGGAGAATCTTCCGCAGACTCCACATCCGACACGGTCGTGTCAATCCCCCTCGCCATATCCTGCGGGCGTGCGTTCTCGTTTGCCGAGACCATCTGCGTCTTGGTGGCGCGCGACGGCGTGCGGTACCCGAACAACACCGTCAACACCATCGCCATTACAAACGCAACGGCGATGGACAGCGCGTACACCCACATCCGATCGAACACCGGAATCGTCAGCAACGAGGAGAAGGCGAATGCCGTAGTCGTAACGCCCCGGACCATCTGGCCGGATGGCAGCACGGACGGGAACAGCCAGCCGAACACCGCGCTGGTCACTCCGCCGGCCGCGCAGCCGGCGAGCAGCCAGCGGTAGACGCGGCGGTGATGCAGATGGATGCCGTACAGGCTCAGTTCCGAAACGCCACCCAGCAATCCCGCGAGCAACGCCCCCACCGCGGTCTGCCGCATGGCCGAATCCTTGCCGCGTACGGCCAGCACGAGCACGCCGGCGGTGGCACCGAAGCAGGCGAAGTTCCATACACCCATCGGACCTTGGACGAAGTCGTAGCCGAGCGTCTGAATGTTCATCAGTATCAGGGCGTTCAACGGCCAGTGCAGACCGAGCGGCACGAGAAACGGGTAGAGCATCGGGATGATGAGCGCGAACAGGAATGGCACGTGCGCGTTAAGCCATGCTGTGGCCGCTCCCAGCCCGCTGCCGAGCCATATTCCCAGAGGCCCGATAACCAGTATGGTGAGCGCAAAAACGACGACCAGTGAGAGGAATGGCACGAACACCAGCTGTACGCTGTCGGGAATGACGCGCTTCAGCCCGCGGTAGACCACGGCGAGCACGGCGGCCATGAGCAATGGTACGAAGATGTTGCCACTGTAGTCGTTGAGTTGAATCGGTATGCCGAACGCCGACACGGTACAGGTTTCGGCGCCGAATACGGCGGTGGCCGAGCATTGAATCTCCCCGGAGAGAGCGCTGGATACGGACGTCCCGGACATTCCGGACATCACGCCAGTAAGCTGCGGGGTCATAAGCGCGGCCATAATCGCACCGCCGAGCCAAGGGTCGACGTCCAGTTTCTTGGCCGCATTGTAAGCGATCATAATCGGCAGAACGGTGAACACACCCTCCCAAATCGCCTTGAGTAGTATCCAACCGGTGGACGTCTCGCCATCAGGCACAATGCCGAGTGCAACGATCACGTTGACGATGGCGATGACCAGCGAGGCACCGAGTAGCACGCCCAGAATCGGGCGGAACGAGTCGGACAGGTAGTCGAAAAACGCGGCAGCCCGGGCACGGGCGGCACTGCCCCACTCGCGGATGGTACGAGGCATGAAGTGACGGGATGTATTGGCTGGGCCGTGACTCTGCTCGGTGTCGGTATCGCGCAATGGTGCGACGTCGTCGGAAAGGTTCGGCGCGGACTGCGTAGGCTGCGTAGGCTGAGTGGATTGCGTTGACTGAGTGGATTGCGTTGACTGAGTGGATTGCGTTGACTGAGTGGATTGCGTTGACTGAGTGGATTGCGCGGACTGCGTTGGCCGCGACGCCGCCGATGGTAATTGCGTTGCCGGAGTCAATCGCGCTGCCTGCATCCGAACGATCTGCTCGTACACCGAGGCGACCGCTCCGCCGATGATGACCTGATAACGATTGCCGGTTCGCGGGAATGCGCCGAGGACTCCGGGGATGGATTCGAGACCGTGCTGGCTGACCTGGCCGGCGTCGTCCAGTTCGAAGTGCAGTCGCGTGGCGCAATGGGTCAGGTTGGTGATGTTCGCGGAGCCGCCGACGGCATCAACGATGCACGCCGCAATCACTGCAGGCGTTGCGTTCGATGCGTTCGCCACGGTTCCTCCTTGCTGCCGTATGCCACTGTGTTCCATTATCGGCGCTGGGTGCCCCAAAAGCACGGCAATGCCGGCAAAGCATCGCGAAACGGCAACTATGCGCTACGGTGCTCCGCGATAGCGTTCCGCTATGGTGTTCCGCCGCACCCGTTCTCCGTATTTGCCGCAGCGCCCATTCCGACTTCATTCCACCATGCAGAATCCTGCAATCGTTGTCAAAAATCATCGTTTTTTGCCGCCTATTCGGAGTGTCGCGACCGAGAAAGTCGTATCCTATCTTTCACACACGTTGCGTAGCAGGGTTGTTACTCAAAATGAGGCAAGACCTGGAGTGACGTGGAATTTGCGTATCGTAATATGCGAATTCCACGTTGTTCCAGGTCTTTTTTTGTTTTCGGGCGACTTCAGACAATCGAAGCCTGACCTTGCACGCGGCAGAGGGGCCACGCAACAGGCGCGGTCCGTCAACGGCGAAAGGACAAGGCAATGACGACGACAACGGCATCACCCGTATCGAAACAGACGGCATCCGCGGCGCAGGAAACCAGCGCAACCGGTGCGGCGGCCACCGCAATCGAAACCATCGAAACCGGCGTGGCCGGGGTGGCGGACGCGGCCACAAACGCGGCAGCCAACGCAATCGAGGACCTCGAAGCCGCCGAATCACGCGGCTTCTCCACGCGCTTCCCGCTCAACAGCGCATTCATCTTCACCTTCGGCGCGCTCGGCGGCATGCTGTGCGGTTTCGACACCGGCATCATCTCCGGCGCCTCCCCGCTTATCGAATCGGACTTCGGCCTGAGCGTCTCCCAGACCGGCTTCATCACCTCCTCGGTGCTGATCGGCTCGTGCGCAGGCGCGTTGTCGATCGGCGCGCTGTCTGACCGGTTCGGCCGCAAGAAGCTGCTCATCGTCTCCGCGCTGCTGTTCCTGCTCGGCTCAGGCCTGTGCGCCTCCTCCACCGGATTCGCGATGATGGTGTGCGCCCGCATCATCCTGGGTCTCGCCGTCGGCGCGGCCTCCGCCCTGACCCCGGCGTACTTGGCCGAACTGGCGCCGAAGGAGCGTCGCGGCTCACTGTCCACGCTGTTCCAGCTCATGGTCACCTTCGGCATTCTGCTGGCCTACGCCTCCAACCTCGGATTCCTGAACCACAACCTCTTCGGCATCCGCGACTGGCGCTGGATGCTCGGTTCGGCGCTGGTGCCGGCCGCCTTGTTGCTGCTCGGCGGCCTGTTGCTGCCCGAATCCCCGCGTTATCTGGTGAACAAGGGCGACACCCGCAACGCCTTCAAAGTGCTTACGCTGATTCGCAAGGACGTGGATCAGACCCAGGTGCAGATTGAGCTGGACGAAATCAAGGCCGTGGCCGCACAGGACACCAAGGGTGGTGTGCGCGAACTGTTCCGTATCGCTCGTCCGGCGCTGGTGGCCGCCATTGGTATCATGCTGTTCCAGCAGCTCGTGGGCATCAACTCGGTGATCTACTTCCTGCCGCAGGTGTTCATCAAGGGCTTCGGCTTCCCTGAAGGCGACGCGATCTGGGTGTCGGTGGGCATCGGCGTGGTGAACTTCGTGAGCACCATCGTGGCCACGCTTATCATGGATCGTTTCCCGCGCAAGGGCATGCTGATCTTCGGTTCCATCGTGATGACCGTTTCGCTCGCGGTGCTCGCCGTGATGAACTTCGTGGGCGACGTGGCCGTGCTGGCAGTGCCGACGATGATTCTCATCGCTTTCTATATCCTCGGCTTTGCGGTCTCGTGGGGCCCGATCGCCTGGGTGCTTATCGGCGAGATCTTCCCGCTGAGCGTGCGCGGCATCGGCTCATCCTTCGGCTCGGCGGCGAACTGGCTGGGCAACTTCATCGTCTCCCAGTTCTTCCTCGTGCTGCTCGATGCGTTCGGCAACAATGTGGGCGGCCCGTTCGCGATTTTCGGCGTGTTCTCGGCCCTGTCCATCCCGTTCGTGCTGCGCTTGGTGCCCGAGACCAAGGGCAAGTCGCTGGAGGAAATCGAGAAGGAAATGACCAAGCGCTAGACAACCGGCACACGATTCGCACAAAAGTTGACAACTCTTAACATAAGAGTACCCAAAGTGGCGAAAAACGTGGCAGAATAGGGAACATGGTAGCAAACAATGCGGGTCAGCCCGCCACCCCAGCAGATCTGATTAATGTCGATGAGGTTATCGGCAAGTACTATGACCTCGTCCCCGATCCCGAAGTCCCCGAGCAACGTGTCATCTTCGGCACCTCCGGTCACCGCGGATCGTCCCTGAAGACCTCGTTCAACGAGGCCCACATCATCGCCATCTCCCAGGCCATCGCCGAATACCGTAAGAAGGCCGGCGTCACCGGCCCGCTGTACCTCGGCTCCGACACCCACGCGCTGTCCGGCCCGGCCAAGAAGACCGCCATCGAGGTGCTCGTCGCCAACGGCGTGCACGTGCGCGTCGACTCCCGTGACGACTTCGTGCCCACCCCGGTGGTCTCCCAGGCCATCCTGACCCACAACCGTGCGGCCGACGGCACCCAGCGC
>SKEJ01000949.1_pt1 | contig 16855 bp, 7 predicted proteins | sample 4826721 | NCBI WGS metagenome assembly SKEJ01 (sample SAMN11008812, study PRJNA524170) | human gut metagenome | biome: Human fecal sample; material: Feces; isolation source: fecal sample from pouch patient p31 | host: Homo sapiens | place: Israel: Tel-Aviv | collected 2015-06-02 | reverse complement strand
CGTGAAAAATCTGGTGCTGGTGTCATGGACGCTAAAAAAGCATTGGTTGAAGTTGAAGGTGATATCGAAAAAGCGATCGAATTGCTTCGCGAAAAAGGTATGGCTAAAGCAGCTAAGAAAGCTGACCGTGTTGCCGCTGAAGGTTTGACTGGTGTTTATGTGAACGGTAACGTTGCAGCAGTAGTTGAAGTAAATGCTGAAACTGACTTCGTTGCGAAAAACGCTCAATTCGTTGAATTGGTAAACGCAACTGCAAAAGTAATCGCTGAAGGTAAACCAGCTAACAACGAAGAAGCTCTTGCTTTGACAATGCCTTCAGGTGAAACTCTTGAAGCAGCATACGTATCTGCAACTGCTACAATCGGAGAAAAAATCTCATTCCGTCGTTTTGCTTTGCTTGAAAAAACAGATGCACAACACTTCGGTGCTTACCAACACAACGGTGGACGTATCGGTGTTATCTCTGTGATCGAAGGTGGAGACGAAGCACTTGCTAAACAAATCTCAATGCACATCGCTGCAATGAAACCAACTGTTCTTTCATACAAAGAATTGGATGAACAATTCGTGAAAGATGAATTGGCACAATTGAACCACGTCATCGACCAAGATAACGAAAGCCGTGCAATGGTTGGTAAACCAGCTCTTCCACACTTGAAATTTGGTTCTAAAGCACAATTGACTGACGAAGTAGTTGCTCAAGCTGAAGAAGATATCAAAGCTGAATTGGCAGCTGAAGGTAAACCAGAAAAAATCTGGGATAAAATCATCCCAGGTAAAATGGATCGCTTCTTCTTGGACAACACAAAAGTTGACCAAGCCTACACTCTTCTTGCACAAGTCTACATCATGGATGACAGCAAGACAGTGGAAGCTTACCTTGAATCAGTAAATGCTTCAGTTATCGAATTCGTTCGTTTTGAAGTTGGTGAAGGTATTGAAAAAGCTTCAAATGACTTTGAAGCAGAAGTTGCAGCTACAATGGCAGCAGCTCTTAACAACTAAGAATAAAAAAATAAGAGGTTTCGAAGGAAACCTCTTTTTTGTAAGTAAAAACTGAAGCAGATGCTTCAGTCTTTTGCTTAATGTGCGAAGGTATCAATTCCTAGAAGCAGGGACAGGGTTCCCATGATGAGGCCGGCTAGTATCACTCCGAGCATGACTGCGAGGCTACTGCGTTTGAAGTCCCAGTCAAGGATGGAAGCTGCAAGGGCTCCAGTCCAGGCACCAGTTCCCGGAAGAGGAATTCCCACAAAGAGCAATAAGGCCCAGAAGATTCCCTTGTCACCTGCAACTTTTTCCAGTTTCTGTCCGCCCTTATGGCCCTTGTTCAAACACCAGGTGAAGAAGGAGCCGATGACTGGTTTATCTGCGCCCCAAGCGAGAATATGACGGGCGAAAAAGAAGATCAGAGGGACAGGGAGAAGATTTCCGATCACTCCGATCAGGAGCGCTGTCCATAAGGGAATACCATTTGCAATGGCAAAAGGGATGGCCCCGCGCAATTCAACAAGGGGCACCATGGAGATCAGGAAGGTAAAGATATATTTCATTGGTCAAGCCTTTCGATTAGTCTTCTTCATTCTATCGTATCTTTTCTCAATTGACAACTATGATCTTTTTTAATCTTTTATCTTGACTTTCTGGTGGAGGAAGCATATAATAAAGACATAGTTAATTAGAATCATTATAAAAAGGAGAAATGACATGACAATGATGAAACATGAAGCAGCTACTGATGTAGCAACTTTTGCACCTTCTAATAAAGAAACTCTTCCAGAAACAAAAGCCCTCTTGAACCAAGTCGTAGCAGATCTCTACGTCGCTCACATTGCCCTTCACCAAGTACACTGGTATATGCGTGGACGTGGCTTTATGGTTTGGCATCCAAAAATGGACGAATACATGGACAGCTTGGATGCAACCTTGGATGAAGTGAGCGAACGCTTGATCACTCTTGGTGGGGCTCCTTATTCTAGCATGACTGAATTTTTGGAACACAGCAATATTGAAGAACGCCGTGGAGCATTTACAAAAAATGTAGAAGAAAGCTTGACACGTGTTCTTGAAATCTTCCATTACCTTGATGGCCTTTACCAAAAAGCTTTGGATGTTACCGACGCTGAAGGCGACGATGTAACCAACGATATCTTTGTTGGGGCTAAAGCAGAACTTGAAAAGAACATTTGGATGGTGGCTGCTGAACTTGGTCAAGAACCAGGATTATAAGATCATAAAAAAATAGAAGCCGTTGGCTTCTATTTTTTTGGTTCATAGGAGATTTCCACTAATTAAAGGAATTCTTAATCTAACTATAGTTGGAGCGAAATCGAGGCCTATCGCTCCTATTTTTTTGGTATAGTTAATATGTGATTTTCTGTAAGCGTTCGCAGGTATAAGAAAGCGCTTACAAATTGAATAGTTAATCCTAAGAGGAGGTTTTTATGGGAAAGTCTTTTTTTGAAAAGCGTCCTGTTTTTAGTATTTGTAAGCTCTCAGTTGGAGCTTGTTCTGTTGTGATTGGGATTTCGGCCTTGGGTCTTTCAAGGGTCCATGCGGAAGAAAAGCCAGCCCTCGAAAGTGAACCGACTTCGATGGAGACACCAAGTGTTGTAACGGAAAATTCAGAAACGGAAGTTCCTGAAGCTGGTGCAAGGGTTTCAGAAGCTCCAGCTGTCATCACCCCTACCAGAGCTGAGGAAAAGCCAGCGCCTCAAGGCGAAGGCCAGCCTGTTTCAGCTTCATCTGAGCGTGCTACAGGAACGGAAGCAACAGCTGCTCCAGATCAAAATCGTGTGGCGGAGGATATTGTGCAAGATCGAGAACGTGATTTTAATAAAGATTGGTATTTTAAATTAAATACGGCTCCTGGTGCAGAAGGGCGTCAAGTGGATGTCAAGGATTGGAAAAAATTAGATCTTCCTCATGACTGGTCTATTTTCTTTGATTTCGATCACAACTCTCCTGCTCAAAATGAAGGGGGTCAATTAAACGGTGGGGATGCTTGGTACCGTAAGACCTTCCGTTTGGATGACAAAGATCTAGATAAGAAGGTCCGCTTGGAATTTGGCGGGGTTTATATGGATTCCAAAGTCTATGTAAACGGACAATTCGTCGGTCATTATCCAAATGGCTACAATGCCTTTTCTTATGATATTACTCCTTATTTGAATGCGGATGGAAGCGAGAATACCATCGCCGTTCATGTGGTCAATCAACAACCAAGTAGCCGTTGGTATTCTGGTAGCGGGATTTACCGGGATGTTAAGCTGAGTGTAACGGACAAGGTTCATTTAGCGCAGTATGGGACTACGATTACGACCCCTCAGTTGGAAAAACAGCAAAATGGGGCAGTAGATACAGTGGTGAAGAGCCGCATTGTCAACCAGGATGATCAAGCCCATAGTATTTATGCGGAATATGAAATTGTCGATCAAAATGGCCAAGTGGTGAGCGAAAAAACGCGCAGTGAAGCACAAGCTGTTCTAGCAGGTCAAGAGATCAACCTATCTCAAACCCTCCATGTTGAAAAACCAACCCTCTGGGATGTGAAAACGGATCATCCAGCTCTCTATACCTTGTATACGCGGGTTTATCGGGATTCGCAGTTAGTAGATGTTCAAAAGGAACGCTTTGGTTATCGCTATCTCAACTGGACGCCAGAAGGTGGCTTCTTCCTCAATGGGGTGGCGACGAAATTCCACGGGGTATCTCTTCACCATGACCACGGGGCTCTTGGAGCTGAGGAAAATTACAAGGCTGAATACCGTCGTCTCAAACAGATGAAGGACATGGGAGTCAATGCGATTCGGACGACCCACAACCCAGCCAGTGAACAAACCTTAAAAATTGCTGCTGAGTTGGGCTTGATGGTTCAAGAAGAAGCCTTTGATACCTGGTATGGTGGCAAGAAACAATACGATTACGGTCGTTTCTTTGAAAAGGATGCCACTCACCCAGAAGCTCGTAAGGGGGATACTTGGTCAGATTACGATCTACGGACCATGGTAGAGCGGGGCAAGAACAATCCTTCTATTGTGATGTGGTCAATCGGTAACGAAGTCGGTGAAGCAGATGGTTCAGACAAATCTGTCGCAACCGTTCGTCGTCTGGTCAAGACCATCAAGGAAGTGGATGCAACCCGCTATGTCACCATGGGAGCTGATAAATTCCGCTTTGGCGATGGTTCAGGAGGCCATGAAAAGGTAGCAGCAGAGCTTGATGCGGTTGGCTTCAACTATTCAGAGGCCAACTATGAAAGTCTACGAGCTAAACATCCAAACTGGCTCATTTATGGTTCTGAAACCTCTTCTGCAACGCGGACACGGGGTTCTTACTACCACCCTGAAAGAGAATGGGTCGGCAGCAACCAAGAAGATCGCCACTATGAACAATCAGACTACGGCAATGACCGGGTTGGTTGGGGTCGGACAGCAACCGCCTCTTGGACCTTTGACCGCGATCATGCCGGCTATGCAGGGCAATTTATCTGGACAGGTACCGACTATATCGGTGAGCCAACCCCATGGCACAACCAAAATGACACACCTGTGAAAAGTTCTTATTTTGGTATTGTCGATACTGCTGGCCTTCCAAAGAATGATTTTTACCTTTACCAAAGTCAATGGGTATCGGCCGAGAAACATCCAATGGTCCATCTCTTGCCACATTGGAACTGGGAAAATCCAGAATTAGCCAATCGTGTCATGGATGAAGAAGGACGGATCCCTGTTCGGACCTTCTCCAATGCCCACAGTGTGGAATTGATTGTCAATGGGGAATCACAAGGAGTGAAGACTTTTACCAAGAAGACCACAGCTGATGGCCGGACCTACCAAGAAGGGGCAAATCCAGATGAACTCTATCTAGAGTGGTTGGTCCCTTATGTACCAGGTAAAGTGGAAGCTATTGCGCGCAACGAAGCGGGTGAAGTGATCGCGAAAGATCAAGTCGAAACAGCCGGCAAGCCTGCGGGTGTCCGTTTGTTGAAAGAAGAACACGCGATTGCGGCAGACGGCAAGGATTTGACCTATATTACCTATGAAATCGTCGATGAAGCAGGTCGTGTGGTCCCAACTGCCAATAATTTGGTGCATTTCCATTTGCATGGACAAGGCCAAATTGTCGGTGTCGACAACGGGGAACAAGCCAGCCGTGAACGCTACAAAGCGCAGGAAGATGGCTCATGGCAACGCAAAGCCTTCAACGGCAAAGGGGTTGTGATTGTCAAATCAACTGAGCAGGCGGGTGCCTTTACTCTGTATGCAGACTCAGATCGCTTGCAATCAGACCAAGTCAGCCTCTTTACAGGTAAGAAGGACCAAGCAGAACGCACTGTATTAGGTGTGGAACCTGTTCGACAAAGTGCTTATCTAGGAGAAAAACCAACCTTGCCAAGTAAGGTCAATGTGGTCTATAGCGATGGCAAGGCCCAAGAAGAAGCCGTTGAATGGGATGCGGCAGACTATAGCCGTGCTGGCCAAGTCCGTGTGACAGGTCATGTTCAAGGACGCACGGTCGAAGCTCTGGTCGATGTGATCGGCGTGGAACAAGTCCTTCCAGTCATCAAACAAATCCCACAGGGAGCAGATCTAGCGACAGTGGATAAGACTGTGCAATTGGTCTTCACAGATGGCCGAACAGTTAGCTATGAAGTTGATCAATGGACCTTGGAAACTGGTCAAGAGGAGCAATTATCCACACCAGGTGCTCGCTTGAAAGCGACAGGACTCCTAAGCAATGGGGAAACCGTCCAAGCGACGCTAGTGGTTGCAGGAGGAGATGTAGCCAAGGCTAAGAAACCAACGGTTCAGCTAGATGGAGTAGCTCTTCCAAAATTTGGTAGTGGCAACCATACCATTTTCCGTTCCCTCGCTTATGGTCAAGAGCCAGGTCAAGTCACAGCTAGTGCAGAAAATGCCCAAGTGACGGTCCTACAAGCTAGCCGTGAAAATGGTTTGAAAGCTCAAATCTATGTTACCGCTAAGGATACGGGAGCTGTCCAGACCTATGTGGTCCAATTCCAAGAAGAAAGTCCACAGATCCAGCGCCTAGAATTGCGTCTGCCAGAAGGGCAAGAACTCAAGGAAGACCAAACAGTACCACTTGAAGTCATTGCTCATTACCAAGATGGTAGCCAGGCAAGTCTCAAAGCAGATCAAATCGATGTGGCAACAGCAGCGGGAAGTCAAGGAAAAGCCGTTGCGACTAAGAAAGGTTTGGAACTGCGAGAAGCAGGATTGGTTCATTTAGAAGCTAACTTCCAAGGACAAACAGGGGAATTAACCTTTACCATCACGCCAAATCCAGAAGAAAAGACAGTTGTGAAGGTGCGTCCTGTACGAATTAGTACCGATCAAAACGTGTTGCCAGCTCTTCCAGAGACAGTCTTGGTTGAGTATGACAAGGGATTCCCGAAAGAAAAACGCGTGACCTGGGATGCTGTGACAGCAGATCAGGTCAAGGATTACCATAGCTTTACAGTTACAGGTCATGTAGAAGGTGTGGAAAAAGAAGCCCAAGCTCAAGTCACCGTTGAAGGCATTATCGCTGTAGAAGAAGTCAGCACCACCACTCCAGTCGGTGAAAAACCAGCACTTCCAGAAAGCGTGCGGACCTATCATTCCAATGGCAAGACCTATGCTGCTAAGGTAGCCTGGGATGCGGTCGATCCGCAACTCTTGGCCAAAGAAGGAGAAGTTGTCGTAGCCGGTCGTGTAGAAGGAACGGATCTTCCAACACGTCTTCATATTCGTGTTTCCGCAAACACAGTCAAGGGGGCAAACGTAGCAGAGCAATGGACAGGATCTGTCTTGCCACTCGCTTTTGCAAGTGACTCTAACGATGCGGATCCAGTTGCTAAGGTCAATGATAAGGTCATCTCCTTTACCGATGCTCCAGCCAACCGTTGGACCAACTGGGGCCGTGACAATGCGGAAGATTCTGTTGGTATCTTGTTTGGGGATTCTGGTATCTTGACCAAGCGAGCAGTGGACAACCTCCATGTTGGTTTCCATGAAGACCACGGCGTTGGGGCTCCAAGTGAATATGTGATTGAGTACTATACAGGGGAACAAATCCCAACTGTTCCAAGCAATCCAAATCGCGTCAAAGACGAAACAGACCATCCATTTAACAATCCAGCCAACTGGAAAGAAGTCAGCAACCTAACCGTTGAAGAACCGGTAGCAGCTGGCAAGATGAATCATTTCAGTTTTGATAAAGTCGACACCTATGCCGTTCGGATCCGCATGAAGACACCAGAAGGCAAACGTGGAAGCTCTATTTCAGAGATTCAGGTATTTGCCAATAAGGTTGCGGCAGAAGAAAAGAGCCAGGTGACCATTCGTGTCAACGGCGAGGTTTTACCAGGAGTTAATCCAAGTGTGACCGATTACTACATCAATGCGCGTGATCGGGCTTATCCACAAGTGGAAGCGACAGCTAGCCATCACGGTCTTGCAACAGTTGTGCCAAGCGTCCATGAAGGTGAGCCAATCCGTGTCATCCACAAAGCGGAAGATGGCACCATCTTACAAGAATACCGCCTCCATCTCACAAGCGATGCAGAAAAACTGAAACAATCTGCTCCAGTAGCAGTAGAAGCAGGCAGCCGTTTTGTGAAAGTCGGTCAAGATCTGGCTCTACCATCTACCGTAGGTGTCTACTTCAAAGGGGATACAGGTTACGAACGCAAGGAACTGACGGTGGATTGGCAGGCTATCCCAGCTGATGCACTTTCTCATGAAGGCAGCTTCACGTTAGAAGGAAAAGTCCTCGGCTATGATCTGACAGCTCAGCTGACCGTCCGGGTGTCCGAAAAGACAGGAGAAATCCTCTCTGTGAACCGTGACTACAATGCAGAGGATACCAGAGCATTTGCTAGTGAAACCAATGATCTCGATCCAAACCAAATCGACTATATCGATTACATCAACGATGGTGGCTACAACGAGTACTACCGTTGGACCAACTGGAAGAGAGAACCAGATCAAACAGAAGTGTTTGCCGGTCTCATCTTCAAGAAAAAGGGTCAAGTAACAGAGCGCTTAGTCAATAAAGTAGCAGTCGACTTCTTTGCAGATCAGGAAACAGGTCTGCCAACGAAAACTGTTCTTGAACGCTATATTGGTCCAGACTTTGATGTTCCGGATGATTATGGCAATCTGAAGAATCTTCCGGATCATCCATTTAACCAGGCTTCTAACTGGGAAGAAATCCCGTATAGCTTGGATTATGACTTTGAGGCTGGCTATATCTCTAACCTCAGCTTCAATGAAACTAGAACCAAAGCCATCCGTTTAAGAATGGTTCGTGATGAAAATCTTAAAGGTATCGGAATCATTGAATTGAGCGCCTATGCCCCAACGGAAGAGGCTCAGGCGACAACAGACGTCACCATTCAAGTGAATGGCAAAGACCTAGAAGGATTTAACCCAGATGTGACAGATTATCATCTAGAGTATGAGGGAGAACGTCCAATCGTTTCAGCACTTGGCAAGAATGGGGCAGCTGTTACAGTTGTTGATGCTAAAGGAGCCAACGCCCCTGTTCTTGTCAAGGTTGTTTCAGAAGATGGCAAGCTCGAAAAAGTATATCAACTTTCTCTCTCCGCAAAAGCACCTACAGGTTCAGCCATTCCTGAAGATGGTGTGAAGAATCTGGTTCATACCAAGCCAGAGTTGGTGATTGAGCCAGAAGAGATGGACTTTGAACGCTTAGAACGTCCAAATGCGGATCTTCCAAAAGGTGAGAAACGTGTGGTTCAAGAAGGTCAAAAAGGCCGCAAATTGCGCTTAGTGGAAGTCTCTCAAGAAAATGGTGTGGAAAGCCGGAAGGAACTGGATGCCTTTGTAGAGCTAGATCCAGTGGCAGAAATCGCAGAGGTGGGCGCGAAAGAAGTGCTTCCAGACACTCCACAACCAGACCCGCAACCAGAGCCACAGCCGCAACCACAGCTAGAGCTGCAGCCACAACCAGAGCCAGAGCTGCAGCCACAACCAGAGCCACAACCGCTTCCGAACCCCGAACGTCCTTATGTCTCAGAAAGACCAGAGCCAGCAGAAACTTCTAAGTCATCTGTTGGAGTGGAACCTGTTAGTCAGAAAGGAATCGTTTCAGAAGGGAAGGCAGTTGAGAAATTAGCTCAGGCGCCAGCAGTTTCGTCTGCTCCAGTTTCCGAAGGTACATTACCAAATACGGGAACGGAAGAAAGCGTCGCAAGCCTCGTTGCAGGAATCCTAGCGGCAGGCCTTGCCAGTGCTGTGCTGGATGATCAGAAAAAAAGAGCCGATAAGGTCAAGTAAAACGGCTAGAGAAACTAGCAAAAAACGGAAAAAAGTTCACAGGTAAAAGAAGGAGGATGGGGAAGGCTCCACCCTCTTTACCTGGTGACATAAGGAATAGAATATGGAAAAAAGATTAGTTGATCAGAGAAATCGATTTGGCATTCGCAAACTTTCAGTAGGCGCCTGCTCGGTAGTCGTAGCGACTTGTTTTTTGGGAGTGGCTACAAGTTACGCGGAGGAACAAGCTGAGAGGAGTGAGACTCGTGAAGAACGGGTTGAAACAAGTGATGTCGATCATCAAGGAAAGGAGGAGAAAACTGTGAACGAGCACCAAGAAGAATCAGAGCATTCCTCAGCTGCAACGAGTGAGAAAGAAAACCGCACAGTCAGCCAAGGGACAGAAGCCACCCAACCAGCCACTTCTCTAGATGAGGAGACTGAGATTGCGGATTACGGACCACTTCCAAGCAAGGCTCAGATGCAATACCACCGCGAAGAACTGGCAGCTTTCATCCACTTTGGGATGAATACTTACTACGATCGTGAGTGGGGAGATGGACAAGAAGATCCTTATTATTTCTATCCAGAGCATCTGGATACCGACCAGTGGATTAAAACCCTGAAGGATGCTGGTTTTAAACGAACCATCATGGTCGTTAAGCACCACGATGGCTTCCTCTTGTACCCTTCCAAATACACCGACCATACCATTGCTAAAAGTGGTTGGAAGGAAGGGAAAGGCGATGTCCTAGCCGAGGTTTCTGCTTCTGCCAGCAAGTATGACATGGACATGGGGGTCTATCTCTCCCCTTGGGATGCCCACAGTCCGCTCTACCATGTGGATACAGAGGACCAATACAACCAATACTACCTCAACCAGCTCAAAGAAATCCTTGAAGATCCAAAATATGGGAACAAGGGTAAGTTCGTAGAAGTTTGGATGGATGGAGCGCGTGGCGATGGGGCTCAAAAAGTCACCTATACCTTTGACAAGTGGTTTGAAGCCATTCGCAAGGCCCAAGGGGATATTGCCATCTTCTCAGCTGAGCCGACCAATGTTCGTTGGATTGGAAATGAAAAGGGGATTGCCGGAGATCCGGTTTGGCAAAAGGTCAATCCAGATAAGATCCGCAACAATCCATCCAACAGCTACCTCAATCACGGGGATCCAGAAGGGAAGCAATACTCAGTGGGAGAAGCCGATGTTTCCATTCGCTCCGGCTGGTTCTACCATGACAATCAAGAGCCTAAGTCCTTGCGCGAATTGATGGACATTTACTTCAAATCGGTCGGCCGTGGAACCCCGCTTTTGCTTAATATTCCACCCAATCAAGATGGGAAATTTGCGGATGCTGATGTAGCCTGTTTGAAAGAATTCCGTCAGACCTTGGACCAACTCTACAGTGTGAACTATGCGGCAGGAGCTTTGGTAGAAGCTGACTCAACACGACGCAATCCGCTCTACAAGGCTAGCCATTTGACAGATGGCGATGAAAAGACCAGTTGGGCCCCTGCAGATGATGCCAAGACCGGATCTTTTGTCCTCGATCTTGGAAAAGAACAGCATTTTGATGTGGTAGAGCTCAAAGAAACCATCGAGAAAGGCCAACGGATTTCTGGCTTCACCATTGATGTGGCGGTGAATGGGCAATGGGTTCCTTTTGGAGCTGGTTCAACCGTAGGATACCGCCGTTTGATCAAAGGGCAACCTGTTGATAGTCGCTATATCCGGGTGTCCATCACCGATGCCCAAGCTACTCCAATCTTGAACGGAGTCTCTGTCTATAAGACGCCAGCCAGCATTGAAGAAACCGATGGCTATCCGCTTGGTTTGACTTATCATTCTGACCGGACTGCTGAGCGGGCCAATGGTCAGTGGAATGAAGAGGGAGAAGGTGTTCGAGGTACCTCTATGTGGACCAAGGAAAAGGGAGCTTCGGTGACCTATCAGTTTGAAGGCACCAAGGCCTATGTCGTCGCAACTGTCGACCCTGGTCATGGGGAAATGGATGTCTATGTCGATGGACAAAAGCTAGCGACCGTCAATACCCAAAGCCCAAGCCGCAAACGCAGCCAAAAGGTCTATGAAACACCGGATTTGGCAGCAGGATCCCACACCTTGACCTTGGTCAATAGCAAGGGAGATGCGATCGCAACGGAAGGGATTTATGCCCTTAACAACCAAGAAAAGGGGCTCTTTGAGTTTGCTCAGCCAACCCTAGCTGTTAAAAAAGGCGACCCAGCACAAGTCGTCGTCAAGAGAAAAGGTGGCTCTAAAGGAAGTGCTAGTCTGAAATTAATCACCGAACCAGGAACAGGAGTTCATGGTAAGGTTTACAAAGATACCAACGTCACCCTTGAGTTCGCAGATGGAGAGACGGAAAAAACAGTCCAAGTTCCAACCCTTGATTTTGCAGGAAAAGCGACCGACGTCTATGACTTTAAGGTCAAATTGCTCCATCCGGATCAAGGAAGCTTGGTCGGCTTTATTCCAGAACTGACAGTCCAAGTGATGAATGAAGACCAGTTGCCAGAAAATCGCAAAGAAGTGGATGATCAAGATCCAAAACTGCATTACAGTGAGGGTTGGCACCACGAGACAGACAATCCAAACTTCTCAAATGGCACAGAATCTTGGTCGAGCTTTAACCAAGTGACCGATGAGGAAGGCAAGAAACACATTGAAGTGACCATTACCTTTAAGGGCACAGGTGTGGAGGTTCGAGGAGTGGTCGACCCAAGTCATGGTCTCTACAGCGTCACCTTGGATGGAAAAGAAATGGCCTTCGAAGAAGGTCGGGGCCATGATTATGAGATCGACGGCGATCATTATTTCAGTGGCTACGGAGATCAACGCAAGCTCGACCAGAGTTTGGTCAATCTGCAAGGCCTAGCAAAAGGCTACCACCAGCTACGCTTGCACCTGGATCCAGCCCTCAATGATCCTCAGTCATCTAGAGCTATCCAAGTAGACCGATTTATCCTATCAGGGAAAGATAGCCAGTTGCTCAGTCAAGAGGAGCTGCAACAGATCATCAGAGAAGGAGTAGAAAAGATCAAGGCTACTTCTCTGGATCGCTTGAAAGCAGACCTTAAACCAACGGTTCAAGGTCAATTGACGGACTTGACTCAGTTGTTGGATCAAGAGCAACCAGAAGTTGCGACTCTTTCTCAAGCTGAAGACAAAAAAGAAAAAGAAAGACCAGTTCTCTTTCAACCGAAAATCCCAGAAGCAGTTTCTGTTTTGACTTCAGACCATCCGGAAAAAGAAGGTGTTGAAAGTCCTTCTCTACAATCGGAAGGAAAACTACCTCAAACCGGTACAAAAGAAAGTGGATTGTTTGCTTGGTTAGGCCTTCTTGGTCTAGGATTCTTGGGCGGAGGCGCGAAATTTGCTCGTCGCAAAGAGTAGTTCATTCTTCGCATAGGAGGTTAGTTCTCACTAGCCTCTTTTGCTTTGTATTCTTAAGAGATTCCTATTTCCATGGAGTCTTTGCTTTATTTACAGCCGTAAAAATTGTATAATAGTCAAATAAGGTCAATGATGAGAAGGAACACTCCAAGGCTATTTTTTATGGGCCAAAGAGCAGAGCATCCATCTAGAAAAAAACAAGCCAGAAAGGAGCATCATGGCAAATAAGAACACATCTGATAGCATTGAAGCTTATATCAAGGCCTTGCTGGCTCAAGCTGGCATGGCAGAGCTCAAAAGAAGTGAGTTGGCCGATGTCTTTCAGGTCGTACCCAGTCAGATTAACTATGTTATCAAGACCCGCTTTACCGAGAGCCGAGGCTATATTGTAGAGAGCAAGCGTGGTGGTGGTGGCTATATCCGCATTGGCAAGGTCCAGTTTTCAGATCATCATCAGATGCTCCAAGAATTGGCAGCCAATATTGGAGAGACCATCAGCCAGCAGGTCTTCAATGATATCCTCCAGATGCTCTATGAAGAAAAATTATTGACAAAACGTGAGACTCAGCTCTTGCTTGCGACAACCTCCGATGAGGTCCTAGGTCGAGATGCTCTTATCCTACGAGCAACGATGCTGAAAAAAATCATTCAACAAGTAGATAGAAAAGGAAATACCGACTAGATGAACTATTCAACAGCACTGTTAGAAAGTATAGAAGCGGCCCAAATACTAGCAGGCCACTATCAGGGGCATACCTTAGATACTTGGCATCTCCTGACGGCTATGGCCAATAATCCCTATAGCGTGGCAGGTTCTGTACTGAACGATTATCCTATGCAGATCGATGAGTTTCAGGATGCAGCGGAGCATATTACAGGCCAAGCTTTTCAAAGCGACAATCGGTATGAAATCTTCCCATTTTCTTATCGGATGGAAGCCATTATGAAACACGCAAGAGAGATTGCCCAGGTCCTTCATGCTAAGACCTTGGGAACAGAGCATGTGCTCCTCTCTCTTCTAGCAGACCGTGGGACCTTGGCGAGCCAAGTCATGGAGTTTGCCGGCTTTGCCTTTACAGAGCAAGACAAGGGAGTTCCTATTGCCTCCCTTCGCAAGAATTTAGAAGACAAGGCAGGCTGGGACAAGAATGATATCAAAGCCATTCGGAGTCTTTATCGGGCTCAAAACCCTAACCGCCAAACCATGGGAAATATGATGGGCATGCCACCAAGCACCAGTGGAGGTCTTGAAGATTATACCCGTGATTTGACTGAAATGGCGCGGGCAGGCCAGCTTGAGCCTGTGATCGGTCGGGATGCAGAGATTTCACGCATGATCCAAATCCTCAGTCGCAAGACGAAGAACAATCCTGTATTGGTGGGAGAAGCAGGGGTCGGAAAAACTGCCCTTGCCTTAGGTCTGGCCCAGCGTGTCGCTAGTGGCAATGTTCCAGCTGAAATCGCGCAGATGCGTGTTCTGGAATTGGATCTCATGAATGTCGTTGCAGGGACACGCTTCCGTGGGGACTTTGAAGAACGGATGAACAATATCATCCAGGACATCGAAGAAGACGGCCACGTGATTCTCTTTATCGACGAACTGCATACCATTATGGGGTCAGGATCCGGTATTGATTCGACCTTAGACGCAGCCAATATTTTAAAACCAGCCCTAGCACGGGGAACCTTGCGTACAGTTGGAGCAACGACCCAAGATGAGTATCAAAAGCATATCGAAAAAGACGCAGCCCTCTCTCGACGTTTTGCGAAAGTCACCATTGAAGAGCCAAGTGTTGCAGATAGCATCCAAATTCTCCAAGGCTTGAAAGAGACCTATCAGGACCACCATCATGTGACCATTACCGATGAAGCGATCGAAACAGCTGTCAAATATGCCCACCGCTATTTGACCAGTCGTCAATTGCCAGATTCAGCCATTGATCTCTTGGATGAAGCGGCAGCTACCGTACAAAACCGCGATTCCAACGGTCACGTAAAAGAAGAGTTGACCGCCTTGGATCGGGCCTTGATGGACGGCAAGTGGAAGAAAGCAGCCCAGCTCTTAGAAGTAGAGGCCGCTCCCATTGTCTACAAAAAAGAAGTCACTGACCAAGATGTCTTGGTGACCTTGAGCCAATTATCCGGTATTCCAACTCAAAAACTAACCCAAACCGATGCCAAGAAGTACCTTAACTTAGAAACAGAATTGCACAAGCGTGTGATTGGTCAAGACCAAGCCGTTTCGAGTATCAGTCGGGCTATTCGACGCAATCAATCAGGTATCCGTAGCAATAAACGTCCGATCGGTTCTTTCATGTTCCTAGGACCTACCGGTGTCGGAAAAACAGAGTTAGCCAAAGCTTTGGCGGAAGTTCTGTTTGATGATGAATCGGCCCTCATCCGTTTTGATATGAGTGAGTACATGGAAAAATTCGCGGCCAGCCGCCTCAACGGAGCCCCTCCAGGCTATGTGGGCTACGAAGAAGGAGGCGAGTTGACCGAGAAGGTCCGCAACAAACCATATTCCGTTCTCTTATTTGATGAGGTGGAAAAAGCCCACCCAGATATTTTCAATGTCCTTTTGCAAGTCTTGGATGACGGAGTCTTAACAGATAGCAAAGGCCGGAAGATCGACTTCTCCAATACCATTATCATCATGACCTCAAACCTGGGAGCAACAGCCCTTCGGGATGATAAGACAGTTGGCTTTGGTGCCAAAGATATCCGCTTTGACCAAGCCAATATGGAAAAACGCATGTTTGAAGAGTTGAAGAAGACCTATCGTCCAGAGTTTATCAACCGGATTGATGAAAAGGTGGTCTTCCATAGTCTCTCAAGCGAAGACATGCAGCAGGTAGTGAAAGTCATGGTCAAACCGCTCATCGCGACCTTGGCCGAACAAGGCATGCCCCTCAAATTCCAGCCTTCAGCGCTCAAGTTGCTAGCAACCAAAGGCTACGATCCAGAAATGGGAGCTCGCCCACTGCGTCGTGTCTTGCAGACCGAAGTGGAAGATCAACTAGCAGAGCTATTGCTGAAAGGCCAAGCCCAAGAAGGGCAAACCATCAAGGTTGGAACGACAGCCGGAACGATCAAGTTTGAGATTGTCTAGGAGGATGTCATGACGCTTCAGCGATTAACCCGTATTTCGCTTTTGGCGGCCCTTTGTGTCGCTCTACGTCAGGCTTTTGCCCCTTTCCCAAATGTCCAACCTATTTCTGCCATCTTTTTTCTCTTGGTGATATTTGAAGGGTATAGCTTTGCTTTTTTTGTGATGATGATCACCATGTTTGTCTCCGCCTTTTTCCTGGGGATGAGCCTGATTGTGTTCTTTCAGATTGTCGCCTTTGGCTGTTTGATGCTCATTTGGCGCATCAGTTACAAGTGGTTGCCCTTTGTCCTTCAGATCCTTTTTGTGGGCCTACTGTCCTTTGCTTATGGGGTCTTGATCGATAGTGTTTATGCCTTGATATACCATATTCCTTGGTGGACCTATGCTTTGGTCAATGGTTTTAGTTTTAACCTTGCCCATGCTCTGTCGACGATCATTTTCTATCCCATTATCTATCAAATCTTTAGGAGATTTTATGTTGAAAAAAACCATTTCTAGCTTGATGACCTTACTTGTAGCTCTTCTTTTAGCGAGTTGCGCTTCGTCTCATAGCACAAACAATCAAACAACTGCTTCTAGCACAGAAGTTGCCAAGAAAAACGAAATTTCGATTACGATTAGTGTGACGCCAGAAGGTCAAAAAGCGCAATCGAAAACCTTGAAAGTAGCAGAAGAGAGCAACCTCATGAAAGTGCTCAAAGCCAACTACAAGATTGAAGAAAAAAATGGCATGATCACCTCGATTGACGGTCACAGCCAAGATGAAGCCAAAGGTCTTTACTGGATGTACAAGATCAATGGCGAAATGGCTCCAAAAGGTGCTGCTGAAACCACCGTTAAAAAAGGGGATAAGATCGAATTCTATCAAGAAGTGTATAAATAATGAGGAGAGAGTGGGACAGAAATCGGTAATTCGTTAGAATTCGATTTCGTCGTCCCACCTCCGCACAGTTGAGTAGGGCTGTAAAAGCTGATGAAATCAGTGTAGTAGAGCCCACTCAACCACTGCGTCTTGCTCGACAATTCAAAGACAATTGAGAGGCT
>SKEJ01000940.1_pt1 | contig 17029 bp, 15 predicted proteins | sample 4826721 | NCBI WGS metagenome assembly SKEJ01 (sample SAMN11008812, study PRJNA524170) | human gut metagenome | biome: Human fecal sample; material: Feces; isolation source: fecal sample from pouch patient p31 | host: Homo sapiens | place: Israel: Tel-Aviv | collected 2015-06-02 | reverse complement strand
CTTTTATGGCCTGCACATGACGGTAGGAATGGCTATTGCAGGTTAACAAATTGGTGCGGGGCAACCCGCACATTTCAGGATGTTAGGAATGACCCATTTTTCACAGCAAGATAATTTTTCTGTTGCGGCGCGCGTGTTGGGCGCGCTGTTTTATTACGCTCCGGAGAGTGCGGAAGCCGCACCTCTGGTTGCGGTACTCACCAGTGACGGCTGGGAAACTCAGTGGCCTCTACCAGAAGCGTCATTAGCGCCGCTGGTGACGGCTTTTCAGGCACAGAGTGAAGAGACTCGCGCCCAGGCCTGGCAGCGTTTGTTTGTCGGCCCGTGGGCTCTGCCGTCTCCGCCGTGGGGGTCGGTCTGGCTGGTGCCGGTAGATGTTGCGGTGCTGTCCTCTGCGGAATCTGCTGTCGCATTTGTGTTGGTGCCGTCTTCGGCCTTACCTGTGTCGCCGTTCGTGGCGTCGGCTTGCGCCTGCTGCGTGGCTGTTGCCTGAGGCTGGATGGTATCCGCTATGGTCGCCATGGGCATCGTCGCGCTGACCATGGAAGTGCACGCGATCGCGCAGAGCAGGTAGTAAAGGGGTCGTTTCATAGCGGAGCCTCTCGGTGAGCAACCAATAGGGTCCGAAGGCGGCTCCAGGCTAGTACTCCGCACATATTTTGTTTCGGTTTATTTTACGGGAATACCAGTCAACATCAGTGAGCTTTCTGGGGAAGGTTGGGGGGTAACTGGCTGTTGGCTTTCTGTTTCCCCATCCGGCGGCTATGCGGCCCGCGTTGGGTTGTCTATGCGTACTGCGGAAGCTCCAGCGCGAGTCTGTGTTGTTCCTCCGTGAGGCTCGACACGGGCGTCTTCCAGGAAAACCCGTGAGTTGGCTATCCAAGTCCACCTCTGTGTGGTCATACTCCTCGATTTTGCATCCAGGGTGCTTGGCATCGGGCCTCAGGCGGCACTCGACCGGGTTCGACCCGGTGATTCGATATTCCTGCTGGTAAGCGTGCCTGGGCGTTTTGATAAGTAGGTTGCAGATCGTGCCTTAGAAAATTTCGTCGATCAGCTTTGGCTCGGGAATGCCATAGGAGATGGCGCAGTAGGCGTATGCGTCCCCGCCGCCGGTGGCGTGGCTGTTTATAAGGCGCGCGAAGCTGTCGTACCGCACGATGCCGATCCATCCGTCTGCACATCCGAACTCCCGGATTATGCGCTTCGGGATTTGGACAGAACCGTCGACAATGTCGTTCTCGCGGACCGCGTGCATGCAGATTTTGGACCTCGAGCGTTCGGTTGCATCAATGAACCGTATATCTTTCGCTGGGGCCAGGGGCGCGTCGTCTGTTTTTTTCTTCCCGTGTTGGTTAGCCATAGTAGCCAGCACGGGAAGCTATACGGCGAGGTGCGCGCCCCGGTTCCCGGGGCGCGCACCTATTGATTTATTTGCTCAATTTTTCGTGCCCATGGCGCTCATTTCCCGGTAATCACTCGGACCACTTCATGGTTAACATCAACACCTGTCCTTCAGGCGAGTGGGACTGCAGAACTGCACGGTATAGGCGAGGACAACACGCGCCAGCTCAATGAGTCCGGAAACTATCGATAGGGGGTACCGAGGCTCATGCCGGACCACGCGAGCAAGCAATCACTGATCATTCGTCAAGATTTTCATAACCCTGTCTGAAAGTATCGCTAATCCGTCTTTATCTCGCTTATAGGTAAACACCCTCTTGTGGCTGATATCAAAAGGCAGTTGGGGAACATTATCTTTGCATATCAAAACGGCCTGCTTGCCCCTTCCGATCGCATAGCCCACTTCGAACATAACGTTTGGATTCAGATCGGTAATATCAGCAATTACCAAAGAGCTAGATGCAATCAAATTAAATATGTCTTCCGTAATATCTGCGGGAGTCAACATTTCGTCTACGCGCATGCATTTCTTATCCGCCCTCTTAGAGCCTTCGACCAACGCTAAATATACAGGGTCGATAGAAGGGTCTTCGGTGAATGGCATCATGACGGCAATTAAATTTGGATCACACTCAGAAGACGCTTCAGGTTCGACCGGCAAGGGACGGTCATCAAGAAACTTTGAAAACAGGCGAAAAGGGTCTCCCTCGCAAAGCCTCCAATGAGTACGTTTATTTTCCCAAAAGTTTTCATCGAGCAAGCCGAGATCCAATAAGGCATGCGATGGAAACTGCAGAACGGGTGAAGAAATTACTGGGTTTATCGACGGGGAGTCCATATAGCCCAGCCTGGCCATAGCGCCCATATCGTCCGACTCAAATTCACGCGTCATAACAGTAGGAAGCTGAGCAAGGGCATTAAAATCAAAGTTGGTGGAAGTTCTATAGCGGTCCGCCAACTCATCGGGAGTTCGCTCAAACATTCTAGAAGTCAACATGGGCAGGGTTTCATCAGCGCGGATAATTAAATTAAACAGCATTCACAACACACCCTATGAGAAGAAACGGCTAAACGACTGAAAAAAATAGTACTCTTTTAGTCTGTCTCGGAGCAGAGCCAATTGTGCTTGATAATCGCTACGACCTTGTTCCTGATAGAGCATTGAGGCACCGTCAAGGTTCTTTCGCATATTGATTTAGCCGTCCTCGGCACCGTCCTCTTCTAGCCTTCCGTCTTTCCCTTCAGCTCGTCCATCTCCTCTAGTTTGGACATGTCCAGGTACCTCCTCTTGCCCCCACTTGTGCTTCACTGTGTAATTAAGCCTCGCCGTCACCAGCGTGAGGGCCGAGTTGCCGTTTGGGAAGGTCCCGACGACCCTCGTCCTCCTCCTGATCTCGCGGTTGATGCGCTCGATCCCGTTGTTCGTCCTGATCCGGCGCCAGTGCTCCGGCGGGAATTCCGTGTAGGCAAGCGTCTCGGCGAACCCGTCGCGCACCGTCCTTGTGGCCGCCCCGCGGAGCTTCGGCACGCTGAACTCGACTTCCTCGGCCCCGGTGACGAGATTTCTCGCGTAGTGGCTGCTGCGGTAGGCCTCCCGGCCCGCCGTCCTCTCATAGCGCTCGGCCCCGACAAGCTCGGACGCCTCCTCTTTGGGCAGCGCGTCGAGCGACCCATCGTCGATCGATACGATGTTCGCAGACGGGGCTCGTGCCCCTTACGTCGATGATTTGTTGTTTGGTCGCCTGAACTCATATGACGACGCGTGAACCGTGTTCCTCTATGTGTTTGTCAATTTGTGAAAGAAATTATGTGTCACCTCCTTATGCGCAACTACTTTCCCTATGGGTTATTAAGGCTTCCCGAGACGGATTGTTGGTCGTTGGAGATTGGTTTGCCCAACTGGGCTTAAGGTCCTTGATCTGGATTTCCCAGTCGCCCTACAACGCTCTTGCAATGAGTGTTGTAGCGGTCATTGCCCAAACGTTTCTGGCAATCTATGCGCTGTTTAGGAACATGAACTACTACGACATGAACGCCCCGTTTCTTGAGAACTTCTTCAACGACGTTAAGGGTGCGGCGCTGAAGCCGTGCACTGCAATCTTGGGCAAACACGCGATACATGTGTCGTGCAAGAAGAAGGTGAATGAGGGCGAGATGCTCTGAATATCAGGCCGTTAGGTGCTGCGATCACCCCGTTGTTGGCTGTCTCAATGTGAGCGTTGTATATCATGGATTTGATGTCGGTATGAATAGGGAGAGACAAAGTGGACGAGCTTTCCAAAGAAATTGCATCTCTGCCATCTGGTGTATTGAGTAAAGCATACGATGATGCTGTGCATCCTGTGCTCTCATCGGTCGGAGACACTCTGAGTTTAGTTCCCTGAACCGTTGGCGTATTGCTTGGCCCCTGGAAGAAATGGGTGGTTAACGGCGAGAACAATATTGAGGAGGCGATTCGGCAAATCGAAGAAAAGATGGAAGACGTCCCGGAGGATTGCTTCTATGAGCCTGCGCCAAATGTCGTGGTCCCGGCTATTCAGCAGCTTTCATATTCGTATGACAGTCAGGACTTAAGGGGCCTGTACGTTAATTTACTCGCGTCCTCCATGGATAAAAGGGTTTCTTCTCTCGTCCATCCGAGTTTTGTTAGCATAATCGGGCAACTAACCCCCGATGAAGCCAAAATGATGTCGTGGCTCTCTAAAGGGCTCGGTAAAGATCATATTCCGGTTATTGACTTGCGCGTTGTTGAAGACGATGACATGCCAATTAAAGCTCGGTGGCGAGTGCTTTGCGAAAATTATACGAACGTATTCGATGTTATCGTTCAATGTCCTGAGAATGTGTCTTTGTATTTGAATAACTTGGAGAGACTGAAGCTGCTAAGCGGAGAAACGTACCGTTACGAGGGAGAAGACGATTATCTCGGGATTGAGGATTCTGACAGAATTCGAAATATAAAGAAGGATAATACGCCTTCTGATGGATGGCGGTTTGATTGCGTACATCATATTTTTAGGCTGACACCGTTCGGGAAGCTATTCATCAAGTGTTGTGTTTAGTCTTCTCGGCAGTGCTGGTACGATTCGATTCAAGGCCGTTTGCTAATGGGTGAATGCATTGGCCAGATCCGATGGGAATACCTTCTATTTCTTGTCGCTTAGTCTTTTAAAGCTTCCGCCCGTTGTCCTGGCGGTTTTCTTTTCCCCTCATTGGTGGACAATTTCCTTAAACGATTTTGGTCCGTGATAGTTTCTCACGGTTCATTTTCGCTTCAATTTATGGTGATGGTGCCAAATGGTAAGAGGTGCATATGAACGAAGCGGTTTTAAGGGTTTTAGCCAAGCTAGGGCTCGACGCTAAACCATTCGAGCAGGAGAAAGTAATCGAGCTGGTCAAGAACCCCCTTTCCGGAGCATGGACTACCGTCTATTCGCACCATGACGCTGCTGATGGAAGGCCTTCCGTTTTTGGCTGTTTTGCCGACCTTACACGAAAGCAGGAGATTCTTGCAGGTGATGATTGGTTGAAGCATGCCTCCAGTTTCTCACCAGGCTTCTGCGTATGTGCAGATGGCGTCACTTATCATGACGGACGCGATGAGGGCTATGACTTTATTGTTGCCGAGCAGTATTTCTATCCGCTCGACCAAGCGCAGATTCTGGTCAACCAGGAATTTGTCATGCTGTTTGAGCTCTACCGCGGCGAAGACGGTTGCTACTATAGCGTCGACAAGTGTGGCGAGAGAGAAAAAGTCGTCGACTTTGCTGGAGACGAGGTGCGTGTCAGGACCAAATATATACTGCGCTTTATTGCAGCTAAGCAATGCCTCTTCGTCTACTTTGTGGACGCGCGGCTGGCATCTTCGTCCAGCTTTCCTTTGGGGAGCACTGAGTGTATTGCAGAGAGTGATGAAGTCGGAGGAAACTACCATATCGGACAGTGGTACACGAGCGATATTGATGAAGGCTATCTGCTGTCGATGCTCTACGCTCGAAGCTTTATCGAGCCCGGCGACGTCGAGACTTGTGGCGTATGGCCGTACGATGAGAAAATAGAACAGTACCCTGAGTTCATCATCGGCGAACGGCCTGACGGCTCGCTCGTTCGATACACATGTGACCCGAATAAGCTTGGCACCTACTTTGATAAGGAGCCTCGCGCCCCACATTACTTAACCCCCGTCTTCTTTAAGCCCGCTGTACTCGATAAGTACAGGAGTAGCCCTTACTTCGATGTCAGCGAGCGTCACATTTCATGTGGGAGCCAGTGGAGGTGCGAGATTGACAATGTCGATCCGGACAGAGTTATGGTGTATCTTGGCGATCTGGGGCGCGATCTTCCCGAGAGCGAGCGCACCCATTTCCTCTCTTTCGAGATGTCTCCCGTTGACCAGCACATTTCTGATGAGGTGTTCAAGACAGATTTGCTTAATATGTGGGTTAAAGATCCGTCGGGTCCTGTTTCCATGCTTATGCGAGCGCGAATGGAACTTGATAAGGCATGGAGGAAACGATTTGGCTTGGCGCTGTACAGGCCTTTCCACTGTGCAGACGAGGGCATTCTTGAACAAATCCACATTCCATCTGGCAACGGCGAGTCTGAATTTGAGGCCGTGACTATGGCCCTCACGAGAGCCCTCGTCGACTACATCGATGAAAGTGCTCTAGAGGGCGCTGATGCGAAGGGTAGTATTAACAAGCTGGAGGTCTTTCTTAGTGCGAATGACATCGTGGCTGATCTAAAGCCTCTCCGTGACCTTCAGAACCTTCGGTCGGCGGGGGCGGCGCACGGCAAGGGCTCAAAATACGATAGGCTTTACGGCGATGTGGTCACCGAAGACCATAGAGAAGATGCGAAAAGACTCATTGCTCGACTTACGACCATGCTGAACGAGTTGACTGAGACTTTAAAATCCGTCGACTGTCGCGACGAATAATTTTAGGGTGTTGGGCTGTCATACGATGAGGAAATGCGGCTGTCGTTGTTGGCGGATCCAGGTGCTCACGCATCAAGACCTTTCGATTGTTTTGCTGCCAACGCTATAGGTCCGCGCCGCTTGATATTCTATGGGTCTATTCGATTGGGAGGTTCTATGGGTGCTAACAAGATGGACGTTGAGGTTATTGATCGTGACCGTATTGAGGTGTTTGTTAGCTCTTCGATGCGCGATGAAGGCGATTTTAGCTGGCAGCAGCTGAGGGACGAGCTTAATTGCGCTTTGCTGAAATCGGATATCTTTAAGCCCTTTGCCATCGAGTTTCATGCGAGCATTGAGCCATCATCCTCTTATTATCTTAATCGCTTGGCGCAAAGCGATATAGTAATTGGAATTATACGATCAGAGTTGAGGCCAGGGACTAGCAGAGAGCTTTATCATGCTATCAGGCTCAGAAAGCCACTCTTGCTTGTTAAGCTTGAGTCTGGGACGTCGCCGGAAATCGAGTCTCTGCTTCGTTATGCCAGAGAAATGGATGCGTGCACGTATGTAGGGCGGCCGAATGATTCAGGCCTTGTTCCTTATCTGATGGACCAACTTAACAACGTGATGGTCGATTTGTTTCACAATCGACGATTTGAAATTGGAGATGGTGGATCGGCGGTTTTTACTGATATTGCTCCTGTCTCTATTCCCGAAGATGTTCTCGATGCTTTCGGTTCTTCGGTTGCCTTGATTTCAAAAAAATTTAACTACCATGCTGATTGGCTTGAGAGAAAGTCTGACAATCCTTATCTCTTCTTTCTTGGCGAGAAAGCGGTCAATTGGCTTCTTTATGGCACCCCTTTTTCGGTTGATGCATTCAAGGCTGTCATTCTGGAAACTATGAAGGACAGCGGTATTCCCAGAGACACCCTTTCACTAAGGCTTGACGCTCTTGACGCTTCTATTGAAGGCCGCTATTCCAGGTGCTATGAATTACTCCAACTTGCTTGTGATTCAATAGAATCGAAAGATTGTTGGGCTTATGGTAATTGTTTAATTGACAAGCGGACTGTCGCTGGCATGCTTTCCGAATATGGATTTGGCACCCAGTGGTCAATTCAGAAACAAATTGATGCGCTTTCCGCTCCATGCTACATTCCCCTTGCGCTTAAGTTTGAAGAGGAGGTTGGAACCGCTGTTCTAAACGCATCGAGAGAGGCGAGGTCTGTTAATCCTTACACAACGATTCGACATGATGCCAGCCTTGCTTCCGTCCTGTCGAATATATCATGTTTGTTATTTAGTTCATTATTGTGCGGAAGCATATCGAGTGCCCTCTATGCTCGCGGCCTACTTGCCAATTCGCTTATCGACTACTCCTCTATCTACAATTGGCCAAAACTTGAGCTTGAGGGAATTAAGCTTCTTGTTCTTCAGGGGGATGCTAAGGGCTTTGAGAAAAGGTTTGCTTACAAGAGCGATCGTTTAAGGTCCTACCTTCCGTCGTGTGCCGAGGAACTGTGGCGTCTGACTTCTTTGACGGCACAGGTATATCGTCCGAGCACGAGAGCCGTCGTCATTAAGGAATGCGCGCCTTATTTTTCGGATGACACCATTTGCGTTGCTTGGAGCACGTTAAACGCTGCAGATGATTATCGGCAGTCTGCATCAGAATGGATCAAAGCCATCGGCATGATCAAGATGCGGGTTGATGAGAAGTCACTTGTAAACCTACTTTGTCGGATTGTCGATCAACATTTATATACCGTCGCTTCTGATGTTTCGAACGTTATTGGCGGAATGGATTTAGACAAAATTGATAATGAACTCGTTAATCAATTGGGTCGTAGTCTTAAATCGAATTCTGACGAACTGCTCAAATATAATTTCTCCGCTGGCGTATTCGGAGGTGTTGAGAAGCGTTGCGGCTATTCTATTCTGAGTGAGGAGCAAGTAGAGCACCTTTCTGCTGTCGAGCAGGGTTGTTATTCTGACAACAAATCTCCTGCATGCAATACGGAGACGGCTTGTATCGATGAATTGCGTACGCAATTCGATTCGAATAATCGTTCTGATTTTCGCTCTGGGTTTTCCGTTCGTCCTTCTTCTCTGCTATGTCGGTCCCTCGATGATGATTCCTCTGAGTCATTTAGCGCATCCTTGGCTCGCGTGCTGGAACATTGTCTTAAAGAGCTTCCGTCATATCAAGGATCCCCTTGCTCCGTAGGAGAGGCTATGGTCGTATTAAATAAGTTTGCATGTTGTTGTGTGCGCGATGGAAAAGCGCTGCCCGACGGTTGGACGGATTTGATTTCTGAGCTTCCGGATGAGTGGCCAGAAGATCCAGTATTTAGAGATCCTGCTTCAATGGATTCATGTGCATGGTCTGTAAGGTGTTTGGCTTTGAAAGTGGTTGCTGGCCTTGCAAAGGACATAGAGTTCCTAACGCTTGGTATAAGATTTGAAACACTTACTGCTTCCGGCCAGCGTGCGTTTTTGGATGTGCTTGAGCAGCTGATTGTTTGTAATGCTATCTGCGATCGGTACTGTGACGTCGTTTCTGCAATCTGTTCGAGCATTTTGCTTAGTGAGGACTCTGCTGTGCGTGCAATATTGCTTGCAAGCATTGCTGCAGGTTATCGTAGATGGGAAGCGAGCTCTTTTAGCGATTTAGCGTTTCAATCGTTGCACGATGTTTCCCCTAATGTTGCATTTAAGCTTGTGCGCTTATGCAAGGAGGGGAAATTTGATGATGCTTCTCTCGAGCAAAAGTTGCTTGGTGGGCTCTCGAGTGATTCCAACTGGTTTATTCGATGGCATGTTGCGAATGACTAGACGGAGGCTGCTCGCCTGAGTAGCTGCTTGTTCGAGTATTGTTGAATATCGCGATACGGTACCGCCAATGACGCGTTTGAGCATCGGAGCCAACATGAGCTTCGGTGCTCTGTTGTTGCGGCTCCTGATTGACCTGCACCGATCTCGGTGCCTATTTGTTGCTATCGGCAGACCTCGCAGCGCTGACGTATGTCGGTATCGCCCAGATTGGTGATATCGGATTGACGGACCCCGAGTTCTCCCTTAAAGTAAGCCTTGTGATGAGGCCTTGCGACGGTACGTCCGGCTTGGTCCGTGGGAACCGCCGAAAGGCGGTTTTCGCGTTTAAGGGGCCCATATGGATAAGCCATTTAAATCTATTGCCGAGCAGATTGCTATTCTTGAAAGCCGTGGGCTCGAATGCGATAACGATACTCGTTTAGTTCTGGAGCGCGAGGGATACTACCCGGTTGTTAACGGCTACAAGGATTTGTTTCTTGACCAACGGGATGGTTCTGGCCAAGAGGTTTTCGTAAAAGGGACCAAGTTTTCTGATATCTATCGTCTATTCGAATTCGATCGAACTTTGCGCCTGCTGATGTTTGAGTATTTTAACAAGGCGGAAGCAGTTCTTAAGACCGTCTGCTCTTATCGGTTTGCTATGGCTCATAAAGATAACCCAGAAGCATACCTTGATAGAGATTCCTATCGGGCTGAGGCCGGCTATCGAAAAAAGATCGACACGCTTATCGGTGATTTCGAGAAGGTGCTATGTAGGTCTAAAAAATGGAACAGTGATTATAAAAGGGACTACATTCGTCATTATGAAAATAATCACGACAATACGCCGGTATGGATTCTTATGAATTACTTAATGCTTGGCCAGGCATTCAAGTTTTTCGAGTTTCAGCCAGAAAGCATGAGAAATTCCATTGCCAAGTCGTTTTCTGACCTTTATTCCGAGACACATGAAGTCCATAAGCGTATCAGCCCACGAAGGCTAAGACTTGCGTACGATCATATTAAAGATTTCAGAAATATCTGCGCGCATGACGAGCGCCTGTTCTGCGCGAGGGTGTCTCCATCACGTGATGTCAATTTGGTGGGTGTCTTAGGCGATCTTGAGCTAGTGCTAACTGAGGATGATTACAAGATGCTGCGTCGCCAAATACTGCTTGAAGCTCTTAAGTTAAGTGACTCGCTCAGCAGAGATGCCAGTGCAAGGGTTCTTTTTGCTATGGGTGTCAATGATTTACCGAGCGTGTTTCCTACGGAGATATTAGGGTCGTAATCGACGTGAGCGATGAATTTACTATACAAGTTGGACGTGCGCGAATCGCGCAGAGCTGGTAGTAAAGGGGCCATTTCATGGCTGAGCCTCTCGGTGAGCAGCCAATAGGGCCCGGAGGCAGCTCCAGGCCAGCACTCCGCACATGTTTTGTTGGGGGTTCTTTTACGGGAACCCCAGTCAACAACAGCGAACTTTCTGGGGAATGTTGGGGAGGGGGAGGAGTAACTGACTGTTAGGGCGTTGGTCATTGGCGGCGTCCCGCCCGCGCTTCGTTGGCTATGCTTGATGCGGCAACTCCGGCATGAGGCCGTCCTGCGCCTCATCGAGGCTCGGCACCGAGGCCTTCTAGGAAACGTCCGCGAGGCTCTGCTCAGGTCAATCTTTGCATGGGCGTATTCTTCGATTATGCAGCTAGGGTGATTCTCGTCTGGTAAAACTGGCTGCGAAGTGATTATCGCTAGACATGTCTCAAGTGGCTCATTAGTTTCCACGAGTTTCTCTATCATGTAATCGCTGCGTAATGCGGTCGCTCCGCACGGGTATCATGGTGAAAGCGATTTCAATGACAGGGGTGCTCGTGGTAAAGATGAAAGATGTGGCCGAGTTGGCGGGCGTTTCGAGCGCCGCCGTCTCGCGCTACCTCAACGGTGGATATATCTCGGCGGACAAGGCCGAGCGCATTAAGCATGCAATCGAGCTGACCGGATACGTGCGATCCAGCCAGGCTCGCGCGCTGCGCACCGGTTCCACCAAGCTCATCGGCGTCATCGTACCTAAGATTAACTCGGAATCCGTGAGCCGCATTACCGCCGGTATTGGCCAGGTGCTCGGTCGCCGTGGCTACCAGATGCTGCTTGCCAATACCGATAACGCCCCCGATCGCGAGCTCGAGTACCTCGATTTATTCCAAAACCACCCGGTCGATGGCATTGTGCTGGTGGCAACCATGATCACCGACGAGCACCGTTGCGCGATTGAGTCGTGCCGTGTGCCCATTGTGCTGATCGGCCAAAACGTCGAGGGCACTGCGTGCGTCTATCACGACGATTACGAGGCTGCCTTTGAGCTCGGCCGTGCGCTTGCGGGTCGTGTGGACGGCAAGATCGCCTACATCGGGGTTACCGAGGAGGACCGCGCGGCCGGTTATGACCGCCGTCGCGGTTTTGAGGCAGGCCTGCGCGCCGCGGGTAACCCGCTCGATGCCGCCTTGATTCGTCTGGGCTCGTTTACGCTCGACTCGGGCTATGGTGCGGCGCGTGAGCTGCTTTCCGTCGCTCCCGATGTTTCGTTTATCGCCTGCGCGACTGACACCATGGCGGCGGGCGCGCTGCGTGCCATCGATGAGGTGCGCGGTATGGGCGAGGGCATGCACCGTGTGAGCGGTTTTGGCGACAACGCATTTTTGCGTGCGCTGACGGGCGGCATTCCCACTGTGCATTATGGCTACCTAACTAGTGGCGTCGAGGCCACCAGCATGCTGCTCGACGCGCTCGATGGCGAGGAGGGGGAGAGCGGTCTCAAGACGCTCAAACTTGGGCATCAGCTCATGAATGTCTAGGCCTTGCACGCGTCTGCCTGCCTTTGAGTCTCCAGTTTTTGTCTCAAAACTACCATTCGCCGGCTATTTCCTACCGTTCACCCTACTATGAAAACGATTACAGACATATGAAACTGAAATCGATTACAGTGTAAGTGTCAAAGATGGCCGGGTGCAGATGCGCCCGTTGGAGGAAAGGGAAGTCATGGACTACCGCAAATCAGCCCAAGAGGTGCTCGACAACATCGGTGGCGCCGGCAACGTTGTTTCGGCCGCACACTGCGCCACGCGTCTGCGCCTAGTAATCGCCGATAATTCCAAGGTTAACAAGGAGGCCATCGAGGACATCGACGGCGCCAAGGGCGTCTTTGAGGCCCAGGGCCAGCTCCAGATTATTTTTGGCACCGGCACCGTCAACAAGGTCTACGACGAGTTCATTGCGCTCAGCGGCGTCGAGGCTGCTACCAAGGCCGAGGTCAAGGAGGCCGCGGCGCAGCAGCAGAACATCTTTATGCGTGCCATTAAGGTGCTCGGCGACGTCTTTGTCCCCATCATCCCCGCCATCGTGGCTTCGGGCCTGCTGCTGGGCATCATGAGCGCCCTCAACTTTATGGCCTCCAACGGCTTTATCGCGCTCGACACCAATAACTTTATCTACAAGATCGCCGACCTGGTCTCGGGCACGTCTTTTGGCATTCTGCAGATCCTGATCGGTTACTCCGCCGCTAAGGCCTTTGGCGCCAACCCGTATCTTGGTGCCGTCGTCGGCGGTGCGTTCATCAACTCCTCGCTGCAGAGCGCCTACACGGTTGCTTCCGAGGGCGTTCAGACCATGGTCACCGTCATTCCCGGTGTGTACAGCTTTGAGTGGGTCGGCTATCAGGGCCATGTGATCCCCATCGTTATCGCCTGCGCCATTCTGGCCTTCCTCGAGAAGCGCCTGCACAAGATCGTTCCCGAGATGTTCGACCTCTTTGTGACTCCGCTCGTCTCGGTGTTCGTGACCGTGCTCGTGACGCTCGTTGCCGTCGGCCCCATCTTCGTGTGGGCCGAGAACGCCATCCTCGGTCTGATCCAGACCCTGCTGACCCTGCCCTTCGGCATCGGTTCCTTTATCGTCGGCCTGTTCTATGCCCCCACGGTCGTTACCGGTATCCACCAGATGTACACCGCCATCGACCTGGGCCAGCTCGCCCAGTACGGTGTGACCTACTGGCTGCCCATCGCCAGCGCTGCCAACATCGCCCAGGGTGGTGCCGCACTTGCCGTTGCCTTTAAGACCCGCGATGCCAAGATCAAGGGTTTGGCACTTCCTTCGGCCCTGTCCGCCTTCATGGGTATTACCGAGCCGGCCATCTTTGGTGTGAACCTGCGCTTCTTTAAGCCCTTCATCGCCGGTTGTATCGGCGGTGGCTGCGGCGCCCTGGTTTGCGCGCTCACCTCGCTGGCTGCCTCCGGCACGGGCGTTACCGGTATCTTCGGTATCCTGCTGTGCCTGGCCCAGCCCGTGCAGTACGCGATCATGTTTGCGGTCGCCGCGCTGGTTTCCTTTGGCGTCTCGTTTGTCCTGTACAAGGACGAGCCCAAGGCTTCCGAGCAGGCCTAAGAGCTTTTGATTGAAGGGTGCCCGCGGGTTGTATGCTCGCGGGCGTTTCCCGTATCTGGTGTCGATCTCTGGCGCCTTGTTACTTTCGATCCGTTAGGACTTTGATATGTCTAATGCACTTGGCCGCGACCTTGCAAAGCTGGTTGCCGCTGTTGACGCTGCCGCCTCTGAGTGCGGCCATGGCGCGTATGGCCAGCGCTTCCATATTATGCCGCCGGCGGGCTGGCTCAACGACCCCAACGGTCTTTGCCAGGCAGGCGGCGTGTTCCATGCCTATTTTCAGTATGCGCCGTTTGATGTCGAGGGCGGCGTTAAGGTCTGGGGCCATGCGACGAGTCGCGATCTTATGACGTGGGATTACGTTGGCGCCCCACTGCTGCCCGACGAGCCGTTCGATTGCCACGGTGTGTATTCGGGCTCCGCGCTTGCCGAAGACGGTTGCATTCGCGTGCTCTATACGGGCAACGTTAAGCTTTCCGATGCTGACGGTACGTACGACTACGTCAATACCGGCCGCCGCGCCGATACCGTCTATGTGGAGAGCGTTGATGGCCTTGCCGGTCGGGAGTTCAGCCAAAAGCGCGTGGTGCTGGCGTCCGAGGATTATCCTGAGGATTTGACCTGCCACGTGCGCGATCCCAAGGTGTGGCGTGACGCGGACGGGCGTTATCACATGGTGCTGGGCGCGCGTCGTCGCGTGGATGGGCCGCATGTCGATAGTCGATTTTGCGCCATGCACGGCGAGGGTGCCGGGCGCGATGTGGGTGAGATCCTGGTGTATGGCTCGGCCGATATGCTGAGCTGGGAGCTCGAGAACCGTGTGTCTACGCCCGAGCGCTTTGGCTTTATGTGGGAGTGCCCCGGCTACATCGAGCTCGATTCGAATGGCGATACGGCGGCGTTTCTGTCGTTCTCGCCTCAGGGTCTTGAGGGCGGCCGTTGGGACCGCGGCAATGTGTATGCAGCGGGCTACATGCCTGTAACGGGCGACATTACCGGTGGTGACGGTGCCTATGAGCTGGGTGAGTTCCGCCTGTGGGACGCCGGTTTTGACTTCTATGCTCCGCAGGAGTTTACGTCCGAGGACGGTCGCCATATTCTAATCGGCTGGATGGGCATGCCCGATGAGCCGACCTATGGCAACGCACCGACCGTGGTGTGCGGCTGGCAGCACTGCATGACGGTGCCGCGCGAGCTTACGGCCGGTGGCGGCGGCGTGGTACTGCAGCAGCCGGCGCGCGAGATTGAGCATCATTATGCCTCGGTGCGTGTGGGGGCGGGCTCGTTGGAGGTTACCGGCGATACCTGCTTTGACGTTGTTGTTGACGGTGTCGATGGCGCGTTTACCACAACCGTTGATGGCGAGCTGAAGCTGGCGTTTGTGCCCGCCGAGGGCGAACTGCCCTCGCGCTTTGAGATGCGATTTACCGATGAGGGTCGCGCTTCTGCCGGCTGCGGTCGTACCATGCGCTGGGAGCCCGTCGACGAGGTACGTAACGTGCGCATTGTCGGCGATGTCTCGTCGGTCGAGGTGTTTGTGAATGATGGCGCGCTCGTGTTTTCGACGCGCATCTATCCCGAGGCCTATGGCGTGACCGTTGACGCTCCGGGTGCGAGCGTGAACTATCACACGCTCAGCATCTAGGCGATTCGTTGCCTTTCGGCGCTATACTGCAGCCGTTGCCCACGATGCGGGGGACACCCGCATCGTGGGTTTTTGCTTATGAAGGGACGGTGCCGTGTGGACGTGCAACAGCTAGAAGAGGCCTGGGCTGCAAGGGTCGGCGCGCGCGAGGCGTGGTTGCTTGCGGCTTCGCATGTGCCAGCAGCGCTGTCGCAATTGGGGATTGTGCGCCCCGGTGACCGCCTGGTTGCGTTTGCGGATGACTTTGCCGATGCGTTTGCGCACGGCTTTGATGGCCGCGACGTTGTGCTCGTGGACCCGCCGTCGGTTGCGGCGTTTACCGCCGCGTCCGAGGGTTTTGATGCTTCGTTTGATGCCGAGGGGTCGCACCTGTGGTGGTTTGTGAACTCCATCGGTGGGTTTGAACTGCGCGTGTCCGATCTTCGTTCGCTGGGTCGGGCAGCGCGTGAGGCCCATGCGTTGCTGGTTGTTGACAACACCGTGGCGTCGGCTTTTGGCTGCGATCCGCTGCGGCTGGGTGCCGTGCTGTCGCTCGAGGCGCTCGACCGTGTGTGCGCCGGTAAGGCTCCGCGCAAACTCGTTGCCGCTTCGATGGCGCGCTCGCAGCTCAAGCGCCATCGTGTGGATGCTGCTGCCGAGTGCGCGCACGTATTGTTTGCAGACTGCGGTGCTTTGGCACTCGACCTTTCTACCGAGGAGACCGACGTGCTGGAGCGTGGGCTTTCCTCGCTTAACGCCCGCATGCAGGCGCATTTCGACCGCGCCCGTGCGCTGGCCGAGTATCTGGCCGCCAACGAGATGGTGCGCAACGTGCGCTATCCCGGACTGAGCTCGCATCCCGACCATGCGGTTGCAACGGGAATCCTCGAGCACGGCTTTGGTCCGGCAGTTGAATTTGACCTTATCGAGCGTAGCGCGGGCGAGCTGTTCGACGCTTTGCCGGGGGAGTTTCGCACATCGCTTGCCGGCGGCGCAACGACGCGTCTTTCGGCCCCACGCGGCAGGCAGGGGAGCACCATCCGCCTCTTCACCGGTACCGACGACCCCCTGCAGGTGGCTGCCACCCTCGATAACGCCCTTCGCAAGTAACTAATCGGGGTCTGTGTCTCGAAAACGGCCTATTTACTACGTTTAAGCAATAAGGTTCGACCATACCCGCCTATTTTGAAAATTACCAAGCTGTCTACCAGCGGTTTTAATTTCATAATGTCCGGTATGGTCGAGGGTATTCAGCTAAACGTAGTAGATGGACCCTTTTTGTGGCGCGAGCCTTAATCCGAGGGCGCGCTGGACAACAATTCAGTCCCAAATGGACTATCCTGCGTTGATGCTTGCGATGAGGTCGTTGGCTTTGGTGGCGATGACGTTGTTGATCTCGCCCTGCAACGTCTCGTAGACTTCGATGGCTCGCTCGCCGGCGGGGGTGAGCGATGATCCGCGGGCGCCATCGCGCTCGATGAGCTTACAGCCCAGCTGGCCTTCGGCCTCGTTCACAATGCGCCAGGCCTTGGAATACGCCATGCCCATGCTTTTGGCGGCCCGGTTGAGCGAGTGCTCGCGGGCGATACCTTGCAGCAGCAAGACGCAGCCGTGGCCGAAGACGCCTGGCAATTCCTTGTCGCACGCTTGAATGACCAACTTTGCCGTCGTCTTGTACTCCATGTGCTCCACGTCTCCCCGATAAAGTGTTTGCTGGGCAAACGCAAAGCCTGCGTCAAACCCTCGTGTGCTCTTCTTAAATCATGCATTGTAGCAGTCAAAGTGCGTTAAGATACTTCCCCAGTATTGGGCGCCCAAGGTTGGGCTGG
>SKEJ01000915.1_pt1 | contig 17310 bp, 19 predicted proteins | sample 4826721 | NCBI WGS metagenome assembly SKEJ01 (sample SAMN11008812, study PRJNA524170) | human gut metagenome | biome: Human fecal sample; material: Feces; isolation source: fecal sample from pouch patient p31 | host: Homo sapiens | place: Israel: Tel-Aviv | collected 2015-06-02 | reverse complement strand
GGTTCAAATCCCGTACGGGTCATATGGAGGATTAGCTCAGCTGGGAGAGCATCTGCCTTACAAGCAGAGGGTCACAGGTTCGAGCCCTGTATCCTCCATTTTTTATTTTGAATTTTTTTCCTTATTTTCAATTACATGGCAAAAGCAGCTCAGGAACAAATCCTCAGCTGCTTTTTTCTTTATCTATTCTCTTTTTTTAGCAAAAATCAGTCCAGATCCAGCTGCCGCTTGATTTCGTTTGCCATGTTATCAGCCGGGATGACGATTTCCCGGGAGCTGTGGCCTAAGAAGGCCTCCATGGCCTTTGGGGCAGGGCCGGCTAGGTCAGTCAGTTCCTTAAGGGCTGGCAGGCCTTTTTCCTTAACAGTTTGCCCGCTGATGGCGTGGTAGACGGTTTCCGGGAACTTGTAAGGGCTGGCGGTAGAGAGGACGACAGTTGGCTTATCGTCTTCTTCCTTAAAGCGCTTGGCGGCTAAAGAAGCGACAGCCGTGTGCGGGTCGATGACATAGCCGCTTTCTTCGTAAACCCGCTTGATTTCGCCCTCGATTTCTTCCGGAGTGGCGTAGTCGGCCCAGAAGCCGGAAAGCTTCTTTTGCATGTCTTCTGGCAATTGGTATTCGCCCTTTGTATTCAGCCGCTCCATCAAAGACTTGACCGTGTCCGGGTTCTGGCAGAGGTCAAAGAGCAGGCGCTCCAGGTTGCTGGAAACCAGGATGTCCATGGACGGGGAGTTGGTCACGTAGAAGTCCCGCTTCTTGTCATACTTGCCCGTCTTGAAAAAGTCGGTTAAGACATTGTTCTTGTTGGAAGCGCAGATCAGGCGGCCGACTGGCAGGCCCAGTTTTTGAGCATAATGGCCGGCCAGAATGTCGCCGAAATTGCCAGTTGGCACGGAGAAGTTGACGGGATCGCCAAAGGCAATGGCTTCATGGTCCAGCAGCTGCTTGTAGGCGGCGAAGTAGTAGACGACCTGGGGCAAGAGGCGGCCAACATTCATGGAGTTGGCGCTGGAGAAGGTCAAATCGTGGTCAGCCAGCAAACTGTTCATGTCCGGGTCGTTAAAAATCTGCTTGACCCTGGTCTGGGCCTGGTCAAAGTTGCCCTCAACCGCTACAGCCACGGTGTTGTCGCTGTTTTCGCTCAGCATCTGCTTAAGCTGGATCGGGGCCACCCCTTGGTAAGGGTAAAAGACGATGACCCGGGTCTTGGCTAAGGACTGGAAGCCCCGCATGGCGGCGGTCCCGGTGTCCCCGGAAGTCGCTGTCAAAATCACGATCCCCCTGTGGTCGTCTGAGTTTTCCAAGGCCGTCTTCATCAAGCGGGGCAGGCACTGCAAGGCCACGTCCTTAAAGGCCAGGGTTGGCCCGTGGAAGAGCTCCAAGTAGTAATTGCCGGCCTTCTTATCAGTCAGCGGGGCGATCCGGTCGTCATCCCATTGCTGGCCGTAGGCGCCTTTAACAATCTCTGCTAGCTGCTCTGCACTGTAGTCGGTTAAGAACAAAGCCAGAATCTTTTTAGCCATATCCTGGTAAGGCAGGGCAAAAATTTCCTTTAAAGCAGCGGCTGAAAATGGAGCCGGGAATTCTTTGGGCACGAAAAGGCCGCCATCTGGGGCCAGGCCTTGGACGATTGCCTGGGCAGTGGTAACTTCCTGCCCCTGGCTGCGGGTACTGCGGTAAATCATAAATCCTCCCTAAAAGTCAGATGCGTGATCTGTAAACTAGTAACGATGGTTGAAAAAGATTTTTTCCTTTATGGCTAATTATAACGGGGAAATCATTTTTCTAAAAGAGAAAACATGATAAAATGATTAAGAAAACTAGCGATTGCCAATTATTGAGGTGAAATAGCGTGAAAATCAAAGTTCCAGCATCCAGCGCCAACCTGGGCCCGGGTTTCGACTCCATCGGGGTGGCCATTTCCTTGTACCTGACCATTGAAGTAATCGGGGAGAGCGACCACTGGCAGGTAGACCATAACTTAGGGGACCTGCCAAGCGGGAAAGACAATATGATCGTCCAGGCGGCTTTAAGCGTCAAGCCGGATTTAACCCCCCAGCACTTGCGGGTGGAATCAGACATCCTCCTGGCTCATGGCCTGGGCTCCAGTTCCAGCGCCATCGTGGGCGGGATTGAACTGGCCGACCAATTGGGTCAACTCAACCTGGCTCCCCATGAAAAAATCGAAATCGCGGCCCAACTGGAAGGGCACCCGGACAATGTAGCCCCGACCATTCTGGGCAGCCTGGTTGTCGGCTGCAAGGTCAACGGCCACTTTACAGCCGTCAAGGCCCCGGTACCGCCTTTTGCCATGATCGCCTACATCCCGGCCTATAACTTAAAGACCAGCGATGCCCGGGCCGCTTTGCCCAAGCAGCTTTCCTTTAAAGAGGCGGTTCAGGCCAGTGCCGTGGCCAACACGGCGGTAGCGGCCCTTTTTGCCCAGGATTATGAAAAGGCCGGGGAGTTAATGGAGGCTGACCTCTTCCATGAGCGCTACAGAAGCAAATTGGTGCCGGAACTGGAGGTCATCCGCAATGTCGGCCATGAGCATGGGGCGGTAGCGACCTACCTGTCAGGAGCCGGCCCGACCATTATGAGCCTGGTTGACCCCCAGCGTATCAGCGACTTTGTCGACGCGGTCAGAGAGGCGGGCTTAAAGGATGAAATCCGCCGGCTGGAAGTTGCCCCGCGGGGTGCTTTTTGGCAGAAATAAGGAAGAAAAGGACGGGCTGGACAGGAAAAGGAAGTTTTTGAGCAAAAATCTTGCCAAAAGGCTTGCATTCCTGTCGCATTTCTGTATAATAGATAAATGTCGGTTGACGAAAGTCAGCCGCAGCCCACTTGGGTCGTTAGCTCAGCTGGCAGAGCACCGGACTCTTAATCCGGGTGTCCAGGGTTCGATCCCCTGACGACCCATCGCTAGACATCATGCGTGTGCATGGTGTCTTTTTTGCTTTTAGGCAAATATTCCAAGGCAGTTAAGGCCGGGTAAAATATTACAAATGTTACAGAAAATGTCTTCCCTGTAATCTATTCTTAACTGGATCGTTACTTTTTTGCTATGATTTTGAAATTTGGCCCTGTTAACATATAGACTGTCAATAATATAAGAGTAGCAAGAAGGAATTTGCCAAAGGAGAAGTAACTTGGCAGACGAGAGCTTGCGACAAGCAAAGGAGAATTTTTTTGAACATCAAATCTAACGTACTTAAATCAGTATTTGCTGCAGGCTTGGCTTTGACTGGCGTGGCAGCGATTGGCTTAGGCACGAACGGTCAAGCAGACGCGGCAACCATCGGTGACAGCGTAACGGTTGACTACATTGATGGACAATCAATTGCAACTTGGTCAAATTACTACACTGCTACGGTTACCGGTTCCGTTAAGGACGGCAGCTCATGGAAGGTAGTTAAGACCGCCCGCGACGCTTCAGGTGAAAAGTGGTACAAGATCGGCAAGCGCCAATGGATCATGGCCAAGTACACCACTGAAGCATCAACTACTTCAAACAGCACTTACAACGCGAATACTACCAGCACTAACACTGCTAACAGCACTTACAACGCGAATACTACCAGCACTAACACTGCTAACAGCACAACTGGCACTGGCTACACTACGAGCTACAGCTCATCAGCAAATAACTACGGCTACGGCTCAAACTATAACTACACCTACAGCGCGAATACTGGCGCAGCCAACACTTCCAGCTACAGCGCAAGCACGACCAGTTCAAGCACTTCTGCTTCAACTTCAACTGCTTCCGCAAGCACTTCCAGCTCAACTTCAACTTCTTCATCATCATCTGAAGAAGCAGCTAAGGCTTGGATCGCAAGCAAGGAAAGCGGCGGCTCATACACTGCCTCAAACGGTAACTACTACGGCAAGTACCAATTGAGCTTGAGCTACTTGAATGGTGACACTTCTGCCGCCAACCAGGAAAAGGTTGCCAACAGCTACGTTCAAAGCCGGTATGGTTCATGGACTGCAGCCAAGGCCTTCTGGCAAGCTAACGGCTGGTACTAATCAGCTGCTGGTCAAAGATGGTTCCTTTCGGGGAACCGTCTTTTTCTTTGCCTTTTTGTGGAGAAAAGAGCTGCTAAACAAGGTATAATAAAAGAGATGGGATAGGATTTGAATTGAGAAACAGAGGTTCAAAGATGAAGAAATTTTTCGTAAGCGTGGCAGCTGCTTTGGCAATCGGGACGGCTTTCGCGGCCAGCCAGGTAAGACCAGTTGCAGCCAGCAGCCGGCAGGCGGTTTTTACCCTGCCTAAGGGCTATACTAAGGCCAACATGAAGAAGGCCTACTGGTACTCCAACTTGTCTAAGAGCCAGCAGAAGAAGTGGCTGAAAAACAAGAAGAACGCGGCTTGGCTGAAGAAGTGGCGGAAGATCAACGTTAAGGGGATGCCGGCCAATACTTTTGACCAAAGTTCCTGGTCAGAGAGCAGCAAGGACAACAAGACCATTGTTAAATTGACCAATGGCCACTTGAATACCAGTCAGTCCAAGACTCTGGCAACCTACTCCCTCCGCTTGATCAACCAGGCCCGGGCCAAGCTGGGCCTGAAGAAGTGGAAGTACAGCAAGGGGACCCAGAAGCTGGCCTTGGAAATTTCCAAGGAATACGTGGCAAACAAGAAGACCATCGCTACTGGCCACTATGTGCCAGGGATTGTCCGGGCCACTAACCGGGTCGGCTTGAAATTGCCAAGCAACTACAACTATGTCGAAGACATGGCCGGCTTTAAGGACGGCAGTCAGGTGACCATGACGGCTATGAAGAAGGACATCTACTTTGGCTTGAAGACCATGATGTTTGGCTACCGCTATGCTAACCAGAGCAAGGTCAAGCAGCTGAGCCAGTACACGGAATGGGAGCACGCCGGGGACCTCATGAATACCCAGGGCGGCAAGTATGACGGCGACTGGGACTACTACGGCTTTAACGTTTCCTACACTAACGGCACTTACTCCCTGCACTATATCGGAGTGCCAGCCCACCTTAAGTGGGCCTACGGCGGCGCCTACTGGGGCAGCTTTAAGGCTTAGGGAAGAATATACAAAAGAATAATGTGTAAAGAGGCTAAGCAATCAGCCTCTTTTTTCGTGCTGTTTTATTGGAGCATGATCTGTTTTATATCTTTTGGCCAATAACTGGTCTAATTTTTTCAGCTTTGCATGTTAAATTTTCTCCTCAAAAGAAGTTAATAATCTAATTTTTGTAAGCCTTTTCTAAAAAGATGGCAAAGAAAAGGGGGAATGGTCTTAACATTGGTCTAATTTTCAACTATAGTATTGGCCATAGAAAGAAATCAAAAAAAGAAGTAAAAAAACGAGGCAAAAACAGATGAAAGCAGCAAGCAGATTAGAAGCAGATTCAATTGGCAGTCTTGAAGTCCCGACAGCCGCCTACTACGGGGTCCAGGCTGAACGGGCCAGCCGGAATTTCGAAATTACGCACTTAAAGATGAGTCCAGTTTTTCTGAGCAACCTGGCCTTGATCAAAAAGGCAGCTGCCAGCGTAAACTTTAAAATTGGTCTACTCACTAAGCCGCAGGCTGACGCGATTAAAACTGCTTGCGATGAAGTGATTGCCGGCAAATTCGCGGCAGATTTCATCGTCGATCCAATCCAAGGCGGGGCCGGGACTAGCGCTAACATGAACATGAACGAGGTTATTGCTAACCGGGCAAACGAGCTTTTAGGCGGCAAGCGGGGGACTTACGACCTGGTTCACCCTAACGACCAGGTCAACATGGCCCAGTCTACCAACGACACCATTCCAACGGCTGGCAAGATGACCACCATCCTGCTCAGTGAAAAGCTGGTCGCTAGCCTGGACAAGTTGGAAGCTTCTCTGCGGATCAAGGCAGATGAATTCTCTGACGTGATCAAGATGGGCCGGACCCAGCTGCAAGACGCCGTGCCGATGACCTTGGGTGACAGCTTTGCCGGCTACGCTTCAATGGTCAGCCGCTTAAAGAAGCGTTTGGAAAAAGCCACCATGGAAATGCACGAGATCAACCTAGGGGCAACGGCGATCGGGACTGGGATTAACGCTTCCCAGTATTACGAAGACCACATCGCCGGGCAGTTGAGCAAGCTCTTTGGCTTTGAGCTCAAGCAGGCCGACGACCTCTTTGACGCTACGGGAAACCTGGACTCCTTCGTGGAAGTGTCTGGTGCCCTTAAGGCTTGCGCCATCAGCCTGTCCAAGATGTCCAACGACCTCCGTCTTTTGTCTTCCGGCCCGCGTTGCGGTTTTGCCGAAATCAACCTGCCAGCCAAGCAAAACGGGTCTTCCATCATGCCGGGCAAGGTCAACCCGGTTATCCCGGAAGTCGTCAGCCAGGCGGCCTTCCTGGTCTGCGGCCACGACACCACCATCACCATGGCGGCAGAAGCCGGGCAACTGGAACTGAACGCTTTTGAACCAGTTGTCTTCTATCAGCTTTTCGAATCCTTTACGGCTTTGACCGGGGCAGTCGATACCTTGGTAGAAAACTGCATTACGGGCATCACCGCCAACAAGGGCCGCTGCAAGCAGCTCAAGGAAGGTAGCGTCGGCATCGCCACGGTTCTTTGCCCATACCTGGGCTACCAGCTCTCAGCTAAGATCGCCAAGCGGGCCCTTAAGGAAAAGCGCAGCGTCCGGGAACTGGTCCTGGAAAATCACTTGATGAGTGAAGAAAAGCTGGACTGTTTATTAGGATAGTTTTTTAAAAGTGATCATGCTAGTCAATTTAGACTAAGAAAGCCAGTACAGGTTTCCTGTACCGGCTTTTTTACGTGAGTTTCTGCTAAAAATAAGCGTTGTGGATCCATTGAAAAAAGCCCTGGCAGATGTTAAATTGTGTTTTAAAGCGAACACAGTTAAGCATGGAAAAGCAAGAAAGAGATGGCTGACCAAAATGCTAAAAAGAGAACGGCTTGACCAAGTCATGAATATGGTTACTGAGCAAAATTACATATCAGTCGCGGATTTAGCCAAGAGACTGCAGGTTTCAGAAATGACGATCCGCCGCGACTTCTACCAGTTTTACAGTCTGTATGACATCGATGAACTGGTCACCAATTCCCAAGTTTCCGCAGATGTCCTGAAATATTACCAGCAATATTACTTCGGTGCGGACAAATATTGAAGCATAAAAAAGGCGTTGACAGAAAAATCTGTCAACGCTTTTTAGCTTGTTTAACTTTAATTGCTTAAACTCGGATGGGCACTTCAATGCTTTTCGCTGAGCCAGCACCAGCCCCAAAGAGGAGAGCCCAGCTGGCGGCCAGACTTGCCCCGAAGACATCAGCCGGAATAAAGAAGAGGCTGAAGAAGATGACCAGGAAGAAGGCGATGGTCAAAGGACTGGAGAGCTTGTAAAAAGGCATCTTGAAGCCGGCGGCTATGAAATCGCTGGATTCCCGGTACTTGCGGTGGGCCAGCAGGGCCAGAACATAAACCAGGATATACATGTCACTCGTTGCCCCGGCCACCGTGCCAAAAACTTCAATAGCCGTGCTGGAGAAGCTCATGATTGGCGCGATTAGCATTAAGGCAACGGAGATCACGATCCCCGCGGCTGGCACGCCATTTGCTGAAATCTTGGCGAAGTGCTTTTTCAAAAAGGAATCCTTAGGCGCTTCTTCAGCCAATTGGAAGAAGTGGCGGCCAGCTGAAAAGATCCCGTAGTTAAGAGAAGAAGCCGCGGCGGTCAATACGACGAAGTTGAAGACTGAAGCAACAGCATTAAAGCCAGCGATCTTGAAGACCTGGACGAAGGGACTTGTCCCGCTGGTAATTTTTCCCCAAGGGATGACGCACATGATTACGGCTAAAGTAGCGATGTAGAAAAGAAGGATCCGGAGCAGGGTTTCGTTGACGGCCTTCTTGATGACCTTCTTCGGGTTCTTGGCCTCGCCAATGGTAATCGTCACGAATTCAATCCCTGCAAAGGAGAAGAAGACCATCGGGAAAGCGGTGAAGAAGGCATACTTGCCTTTTGGCAAAAGGGAGAAGCTGCCGGTGAAGTTGCTGAGGCTAGCGTGACCAACCGGAGTTTTAGCATTCGCGGCAACCATGATGATCCCGGTTACGACCAGGGAGATGATGGCGATGATCTTGATCATGGCAAACCAGAATTCAGTTTCGCCAAAAAGCTTGGCCGCCGTCAAGTTGAGCAGGGTCAAGAGGCCTAAGACGCTAACTTCAATCAGCCAGGCGGGCAGGCCGGGCAGCCAGTACTAGACATAGGTTGAAACGGCCGTCAGTTCCGCCATGCAGGCAAAGAGGATGCCGATCCAGTAGGTCCAGCCGGCAAAGCGGCCAGCCGCCTCACCCAGGTATCTGGTGATGAAGGAGACGAAGGTGTGGCTGTTGGAGTCAAAATATAACATCTCTCCTAAGGCCCGCAAGAGGAAGAAGAAAAAGAGGCCCATGATGGCGTAGATAAAAATAACTGAGGGACCAGTGGCGGAAATCGTGGTCCCGGCCCCCAAGAAGAGGCCAGTACCGATCGTGCAGCCAATGGCAATCATCTGCACGTGCCGGTTGGACAAGGAGCGGATAGTCCCGTCCGTGTTTTCAATGCTGCGGTCTTCCATAAAGCAAGTCCTTCCTACTAAAGCATAAAGATAAAATCCTTTAAGAAAGGGCAAAAAAAGCAGGCTGTCAAAATAAAATTAATTTGACAACCTGCTAAAGCTAAAAATGTTTTGTTTTGACCGGGTTAGACTAAAGAAAATTAAGTCACCCTGAGTAATTACCTTTTCGGCTTTTTCTTACAGCTCTTCGTCCTTGGTCAATTCGTAGATGGCTTCAGCGTAGATAGCGATGGACAGGATCAAGTCGTCTAGCATCATGAATTCGTTGGCGGCGTGCATAACCATTGGGCCGTTTTCCGGCTGGGCCCCGAAGGCAACCCCGCGTTCAAAGAGGCGGCCGTAAGTCCCGCCGCCGATTACGACTTCGTGGCCCGGCTTGCCGGTCTGCTTTTCGTAAACCTTGAGCAAAGTCTGCACCATTGGGTCGCTGCCTGGCACGTAGTGCGGTTCTTCAAAGCCGTTGTAAGTGACATCCAGGATGCCGCTGAACTTGTCCATAACCTGCTTGATCATGGTGTCCGGGTCAGTCCCTTGCGGGTAGCGGACATTGTTCAAGAGGCTGGCCTTGCCGGCGTGTTCGTAGTCGAACATGGACGGGCTGCTGGCCAGATCGCCCATCAGATCATCGTGGTGGAAGATGCCCAGCTTCTTGCCGTAGAAGTCTTCGTGTTCCACTTCAGCCAGGAAGTGGAGGAAGTTCTTGTCCCGGCCGGCAAAAGCGTATTGGTCCAGGAAGAGGGCCAGGAAGGTTGCTGAGTTCTTGCCGACTTGCGGAGCTGAAGCGTGGGCCCCTTGGCCGATCAAGACGATATCGGCGCTTTCGTCATTAATTTCAAATGATCCGTCCAATTCCTTGTCTGCCAAAAAGCTTTCGTAAGCCAATTTAACAGCTTCCAGGTCAGGTCCGGAAATAGTAGCCCGGGTAACCTGCGGAGTCACGTTAGTGGCAATCCCGGCCTTGAACTTGTCTAAAACATAGTCGCCCTTAGTATCATCGTTCTTGAAGCTGAATTCCAGGGTGAAGATCCCTTGTTCACCATTGATGATCGGGTATTCAGCGTCTGGTGAGAAGACGATGTCTGGAGTCGGTTCGTGCTTCAAGTAGTAGTCGATCCCGACCCAGTTGGTTTCTTCGTTGGTCCCTAAGACGAAGTCGATCTTCTTCTTTGGCTTAAAGCCAGCTTCCTTGAGCAAAAGCATCCCGTAGTAGGCAGCTAAGCTTGGCCCCTTGTCGTCGGCGCTGCCCCGGCCGTAGATCCGGCCTTCTTCGTCGATTTCCATCTTGAAGGGGTCTCGGGTCCAGCCTTCACCAGCTGGCACTACGTCCATGTGGCCGATGATGCCCAGGCGCTTGTCGCCTGCACCGAAGTTGACCCGGCCGGCGTAGTTGGCGAAGTTTTCCGTGTCAAAGCCGTCCCGCTTGGCAAAGCTGAGGAACTTGGTCATGGCGTCAACCGGGCCCTTGCCAACTGGGTATTCTTCCGTGGCGTTTTCCAGGTCTTCGGAAGAGTCAATGGCGATCAATTCCTCTAAGTCTTTTAAGATCGCGTCCTTCTTGGCTTCCGCCAGTTCTTTAAAGTTTAAGTCCATCTTTTTCTCCTAATGTTTATTTTCAATGTCTGCTGTTTTTTGAAATTAGTTACAAAAAGTAACTAACCACCTAAATAAAATTCTATCAATCTTCGCCAGCCCTGGCAAACAAGACGCCAAGCAAAGAAGCCGCCTTCCGGCAGCTTTAGCGGCGGTATTTAGTTGCCGCGATATCAATCACTCTTTCAGTAAAGACCACCGGGATCGACTGGGGGTCGACCGGCAGGCCCTGGGCCAGGTTCTTGCCCGGCAGGACGATGACCTTCTTAAAGTACTTCTTCAAAGGCGTGTCCGGGTTCATGGTGACCAGGTAGCTGTGCTTGAAGTGGGAAATCGACTTGGGCAAGGGCGATGAGCCAAAAAGCTTGGAAATCCCTGAAACTGAATAAAAGACCGCTGTGGAGTTCTCATCGCTTAGCGGGAAGAGGTGCTCGCCAGCTGCCAGGTTGTCCCCAAAGTAGGTCGACTTGCCTAAATCCCGCATCCCCATGCTGAGCAGCCTGGCCGGCAGTTCAGAATAATAGATCCCGAAAATAAAGTTGGTCGAGCTAGTCGCCAGGACTTCCGCCAATTCTTCCGCGTCCTTTTCATTTGCTGTCCAGACCCGGTTGATAGCGTCATGGTAGTCATCCAGGTATTCGCTGCTTGAAACCGCCGCCTCCTGGCTCTCTTGCTTCTTGATGTAGGTCAGCAGCTGGAACTTGAATTCTTTAAAGCCGGAATAGCCCATCTTCTGGCAGAAGCGCTGAACGGAAGCCAGGGAAGTTCCCGCTTCTTCAGCCAGGTGGTTGATGGTCAGCGACTCAACATTGGTCAAGTCGGAGGTCATTCTCTTCATGATTTTCCGGTCAGATTTGGAGAGCTCAGAAGTCTCAACCGTGAAAAAATTGGTAATGTCCATTTATATCCCTACTTTTGATAAATCTGCTTTAATTTTATCACAATAGTGATAAAAATGGCTAGCCGTCCAAAAAAGAATATACCTTATTTCCCGGTCAGTCACTTCCATCAAGTACCGGCCCAGGTGAAGATGGGCAAATTCTGCTTCAAACCAGGCGGCCATCTTGGCAAAGCCGATAAAATCGATCAAAAAATTGGTGGCCGTGTTGTCCGAGTCCGACAGCATCAAGTCCAGAATGTCCCGCATCATCCAGTCCCTTTGGGCCAGGTGGCAGAGCATCCCGCCCTCAGCGATCTTGTTTTCCGGGACATGGACCATCTGGCTTAAGTCCTGCGGGTGGGCCTGGTAGTAGCAGGAGCTTGATCAGGCTGGCTGACTTGAATTCTTCCCCGGCTAAGGGGCTGGTGTAGAGGACGCCGGTCTTGTCTTTGATCAAAAGGGCTGTTTTCCCTGGCAGGGGAGCCAGGATGTCAGCAATCTTCTTAAAATCCAGCATTTTATCTCACCACGATATTATCGCCGACGCATTCGGCGTAACTATTCAAATCCGGGTCCTGGTCAACCATGAAGATGGCGTCCAGGTCGGCAAAAATCGTATTCGGGTTGGCCTGGTAGAAGGCGCAGGCTGCCGCCAAAGACTCAATTGACTCAATCATGCTGCCGACCATGGTTGGCACCCCCCGGCTTTCGGCTAAGTCGTTGATCTTCTGGGCTTCAGACAAGCCGCCCGTCTTCATCAGCTTGATGTTGATGTAGTCGCAGGCATTTTTGGCCAAAACTCTTTGGGCATCCTCGTAGCTTTCCACGGATTCATCCGCCATGATAGGGTAAGGGGAGTGGCGGGTCAAGTAAGCCATGGAATCCAGGTCCCAGGCCGGGACCGGCTGCTCGATAAAGTCGATCAAAAGGCCCTGCTTGTGCCAGTATTCTGCCGCCTGCATGGTCTGCCGGACATCACAGGCCTGGTTCATGTCTAAGCGCAGGTGAACCATAGGACCAGCCGCGTAGGCCAGGTCTTCGACCAGCTTGATGTCCCGCTTTAAATGGCCAGCCCCCAATTTCAGTTTAAGGGTCTTGAAGCCCTGATCGACCATCTTCTGGGCGTCAGCGATCATTTGCTCAGCCTTGCCGATGCTGATGGTGTAGTCGGTCTCCACGCTGCCGCCCTTGCCGCCTAAGAGTTGGGAGAGGGTGAGGCCAAAAAGGTTGGCCCGGGTATTGTAGAGGGCGATTTCGACCGCGGCCTTGGCCGGGGCATTGTGGACGATGGAAGTCTTGACCGTGTTTAGAAGTTCCTTCCAGTCGGTCAGGTTCTTGCCCAAGACGAGAGGCTTGATCGTTTCTTCAATAACGGCCCGGGCGCTGGACAAGCTGTCCCCGGTCACTTTTTCATTAGGGGTGCAGGTACCGACACCCGTTACTCCGTTAGCCAGTCGGACCGTCACCCGGACGGCGTTGACGGCGTCAACCCGGTGCAGGGCCGTGACGAAGGGCTGCTTTAAGGGAATCTGCTTAATGTCGACCTGCAGGTCTGCAATTGCCAATTGTTCAGCCATTTTTTCCTCCTTGTTTATTTTCCTGTTTCTTTATTTTTCTTTTTTCTCTTTATATTTTTCCTACTTGTCAAAAAGCAGTTCATAGGCCCGCCGCTCCGGGTCGACCGAGTCGTTGGTCACCGTAATGATGCCCCGGTAGACAAAGCCCAATTTGTCAGCCAGGTGCTGGACGGCCTGGTTCTGCTTGCCCGTATCCAGGCGGAAGCTCTTAATTCCATTTTCTTGGCCAAAAGCAATTACTTTTTTCAGCAAAAGTTGGATGAGCCCCTGTCCGCGGAAATCCTTCTTAATGGCGAAGCGGTGCAGAGCCCAGTAGGGAGCACTTCCCGCCCAAATCGGGACTTCATAGTTGGGGTCGAAGTCGGTCGCGGCCATATATGCGGCGACTTGCCCATCTTTAAGTAAAACCCAGCCCTGGCGGTTGTCCAGGTCTTCTTCAATGCTGGCCCGGTTAGGGTAGCCTTCTTGCCACTGGCTGGAGTTTTGCGCCTTCAAAAGGGCCTTGGCGTCTTTGATGATGGCGACAATGTCCTCTAGGTCCCGGCTTTCTGCCTTTCTGACTAAGGTTTCTTCAGTCATCTTAAGCCTCGTTGATGTGGTCTCTTAAGTAGCTGTATTGCATGGCGTCTTCCAGCTGGCTGGTGTCCACGCCTAAAACTTGGGCCAGGGCATAGGCAAAAGCCCAGGAAGTGGCCGGCCCCCGGCTGGTGACCAGCTTGTGGTCCTCGTCAATGACAGCTGGGGTGTCGACGTAGGTGCTGGCCGGGTTTTCACTGGCAACTTGTTCTTTAAAGTCCGGGTGGCTGGTCCACTTGGCTTCTTTTAAAAAGCCGTACTTAGACAAGGCGATCGGGGAGGCGCACATGGCGGCGTTCCACTTGCCGGCCGCGAAGCGCTGCTTCATCAGCCCGGCCAGCTTCTCGCTTGCTCTTAGGTGCTTGGCGTTCGGGGCCCCGCCCGGGAAGGCGACCAAGTCGTAGTCAAGTAGGGATTCGTCCACTAACTTGTCGCAGGTAAAGCGGATGTCGTGTCCGCCAGTGATGGTCAAGTTGTCCAGAGCCACCATATCGCAAGGGATGCCCAGCCGGCGCAGGACGTCGACCTGGCTTAAGCCTTCGATTTCTTCACATCCATCTGAAAAAACAATTGCTGCAGTTGGCATAGTTTTCTTCTCCTTTTTTCTAAAAATTACTTGTTCGCGCTTTTAATTTTTTGTTAATGATTTGCTACCTTCTATTGTACAAAATTGCGGTCAGCTTGTCGCTGAAAGCGGGCTATTTTCATCAATTTGCAATTGCCGGCTGTGATCGTTTAAAATGGATACGGCTTTTTCCTTTGGAAAAATAAGCGAATCAGTGAAAAAACAAAAAAGAGCAAACATGCAGTTCATTTACCTCATTATCTTAGGCGTCCTGGCCGGCATCGTGGCGGCGGTGGCCAGCATGGCGTCGCTTGTCTCTTACCCGGGCCTGCTCCTCTTCGGCCTCAGCCCGGTCAGCGCCAATATGACTAATACGGCGGCCCTGGTGACGACCGGTTTTGGTTCCTTGTCCTCCTACTTAAAGGAGATGCGGGGGAACTGGGGGGAGCTTTGGCGCTATGCCTTCTTCCAATTGACCGGGGCCTTAATTGGGGGCTGGCTTTTAGTCAAGTTCCCGGGAAAAATCTTTCAAAAATTAGTGCCCTTCTTCGTCCTTTTTTCAGCTGGCCTGCTCCTTTACAGCGGCCGGCAAAAGCAGCCAAAGCAGGCGACCAAGCTAGGAAGAATCGGGGCTTATTTTGGCTTGTTCGTGGCCGGGATCTATGCCGGCTACTTTGGGGCGGCGTCGGGCGTTTTGACCTTGATCTTTTTGACGGCTTTAAGTGACTCTTCTTTTGTCGTCATCAATGCCATTAAGAGTGTGATCGGTTCTTTAGCCAACCTGGTGGCTCTGGCGCTATTTGCCTTTAAGGGCGGGGTCAACTGGCCAGTAGCTTTTCCTTTGGCGATTGGCCTCTTTATTGGTGGCTATTTCGGGCAAAAAATGATTAAATATCTAAAGCCTGCCTGGGTCAGATGGATCACGGCTTGCTTCTCGGTCCTTTTGGCCATTTACCTGGGCTGGCGGGCCTGGGGTTAACTACCCAAGCCAGGCAAAGTAAGTTAGAATAGTTATTGATTGATTTAGGGAGGACGGGCATGAAAACTGAAGTTTATCTGGTCAGACATGGGGAAACGCTTTTTAACCGCCTGAACAAGGTACAGGGTTGGTGCGATACCCCCTTGACCATCAAAGGAATTGACGATTTAAAGAAGACGGCTGACGCCCTCTCTCAAATTCATTTTGACAACATGTACTCGTCAGACTTGAAGCGGGCGATTGACACCGTCCACTTGATGAAGGACGCCAACCAGGTGTCTAAGATTGGCAAGATCAAAAAACTGCCGGAATTCAGAGAAGTTTTTTACGGTTCTTTTGAAGGCGGCAGCATCGATGATATCTGGCTCGGTGTTTCTAAAGCCGCGGGCATTCCAGCAACCACTGACGTAAAGAAGATTATCGATACCATCGGCATCTACAAGTTCCGGGAAGTCACTAAAAAGGCTGACCCCCTCCATTTGGCCGAAAGCACGGAAGAACTGGAAACCAGAATGTGCCGGGCCATCAAGGTCTTGAGAAAAGAGACCAGCGGCGAAGGCCGGGTCTTGCTGGTTTCCCACGGGGACTTTATCAAGACCCTGGGGATCAAGTACTGGAAGGAAAACGACGGCCTGCATGACATCACCTTCCCGGACAACGGCAGCGTCAGCCGGGGGATTTTGGACGAAGAAGGCAATTTTGAAATTGTCGACTACAACTGCAAGGCTGAAGATTTATGAACAAGGAGACAGACTAGAAGATGAAGTGGGATACGCACACTTTTACGCTCGTTTTGCTGGTGATCGTGGGCCTGTGGGAATTTGCCCGGGGCTATAACAGCCAGCGGATGGGGAAGAAGGACAGCCTGCCAGCCAAGTCCTACTACCTGACCGGGGCCGGCATCCTGGCCGTGGCCATTTATTACGCGGTAAAGTTGTGGGGCTAATATGAACGTTCATTCCTGGTGGGTTCCTTATGCCATCTTGTTTTTCGGCATCTGGGATTTAATTACCGGCATCACGCGCCTGCGCCGGCAGAAGCAGGGCGTCAAGCAGAAGGGGCTGGGGGGCAAGGCTTTTGTCCTCTTAGGCATCCTCTTCATCATTACTGGAATTTGGTCTTTTTGGCTCTAGAAGGCAAAAAATTATGGCAAAGTTGACACTGCTGAGGCATGGGGAAAGCCAGGCCAATGCGGCAAACGTATATACAGGCTGGAATGACGTCCCCTTAACGGATAAGGGCCGGCGGCAGGCCTGGGCAGCAGGGGAGAAATTAAAAGAAGTCGGGGACTTTCACCCGACTATGATTCACACTTCCCTTTTGTCGAGGGCAATTGAGACGGCGAACATCGTGGCCGAAGCCGCGGGCTTTTTATACCTACCGGTTGCAAAGACCTGGCGGCTGAATGAACGCCACTACGGGGCCCTGCGGGGCCTGGACAAGGACGTGTCCAGGAAGATTTTCGGCAAAGAGCAGGTTTTAGAGTGGCGGCGGGGCTTTGACGCGGTCCCGCCAGCGCAAGGGTCACCAACTATCGACCGCCGCTATTGGGGAGTGGACCCTCAGCTTTTGCCAAGAGCGGAGAGCTTGCACCAGACCCAGCTGCGTTTGTTGCCTTACTATGAAGACGAGGTGGCCAGCCGCTTAGTGGCTGGGGAAGACCAGCTGATCGTGGCCCATGGCTCCAGCCTGCGGGCGCTGATCAAATATTTAGAAGATATCAACAATGTGGATATCCTAAAGCTGGAGGTGCCTAACGCCCAGGCCATTGTCTATGACTTTGACCAGGAGCTGAACATTGTGGATAAGATGATCACCAACTGATGACAAAAACAGGCTGAGGCCTATTTTTTATTTTGCCTTTTTTCTTCTTTTTTTACTCGGAAAAAATCAGCGGTTATTGAAAAACTTGACATCGTTTTTGGGAGTGCTACACTTAGTCACAAGTTATTAGAAAACTCGTAAAAAGATTTTATAAACGGAAAGTGTGATAAGATGCCAGTAATGACAGCCCAAGAAGTGATGGATTTGATTCCCAACCGCTACCCGATCTGCTATATCGACCGGGTGGAAGAACTGGAAGCCGACAAAAGGATCAAGGCCGTGAAGAACGTGACGATCAACGAATCCTTTTTCCAGGGGCATTTTCCGGGAAATCCGGTGATGCCCGGGGTCTTGATCATTGAAACTTTGGCCCAGGTGGCCTCGATTTTGATCTTGAAGTCACCGGCCTTTTACAAGAAGACTGCTTATCTTGGGGCGATCCACCAGGCCAAGTTCAGAAGGATAGTCCGGCCGGGGGATGTTTTGGAAATGGAAGTGAAGATGCTCAAGGTCCGGGCTAAGACGGGGAGCGTGGCGGCAGTGGCTAAAGTGAACGGGGACGTGGTCTGCGAGACGGAACTGGTCTTTATCGTGGGTGACCGGGACGGCAAGGACATGCAGGCGAAAAATTAGAAAAAAGCAAAAATTTATGGCGACTTTTGCCAGATTGCTAAATGTCGGGGGCAATCTATGGTAAAATCTATTCTGATATATTC